>Ga0182007_10000257_pt1 | contig 35765 bp, 30 predicted proteins | sample Sormic07211113_1_FD_123023 | JGI IMG/M metagenome (GOLD analysis project Ga0182007, IMG submission 123023) | Rhizosphere microbial communities from Sorghum bicolor, Mead, Nebraska, USA - 072115-113_1 MetaG | ecosystem: Host-associated > Plants > Roots > Rhizosphere | place: USA: Nebraska...
CACCACCAGCACGAGCAGCAGCGCGCAGGCCCCGCACAGCCACGGATGCCGCAGCAACCGCCGACCCACCAGCAGGACGATCCCCGTGACCAGCGCGAGCAGCAGTGCCCCGCCCCAACTGCCCGGCCAGTCCACGCCCGCGCCCGGCAACGCGGCGCCCGTCCGTGCCACCCCCGCGATCCACTCCGCCGGCCAACCCGCGCACCAGGCAAGCGCCTTGGCCACCGGCATCAGCACCGGCGCCGTCGCCAGCGCCGCGAAGCCCAGCACCGTGGCCGGCGCCACCGCGATCTCCACCAGCAGATTGCACGGCACCGCCACCAGGCTCACCCGCGCCGACAGCACGGCCACCACCGGCGCGCACAGCGCCTGCGCCGCGGCCGCCGCCGCCAGCCCCTCCGCCAGCCTCGCCGGCACCCGGCGCCGCCGCAGCGCCTCGCTCCAGCGCGGGGCGAGGGTGAGCAGGGCCCCGGTCGCCAGCACGGAGAGCAGGAAGCCGTAACTCCGGGCCAGCCAGGGGTCGTAGAGCACCAGCAGCAGGACGGCCGTCGCCAGCGCCGGGATCAGTGATCTGCGGCGCCCGGTCGCCAGAGCCAGCAGCACCACGGCGCCGCAGGCCGCGGCGCGCAGCACGCTCGGGTCCGGCCGGCACACGACCACGAACGCGAGCGTCAGGACCCCGCCGAGCACCGCGGTCGCCCGCAGCGGGATACCGAGCCGGGGCGCGAGCCCCCGCCGCTCCACCAGCCGCGCCATGCCCGGCGGTCCGATGAGCAGGGCGAGGATGATCGTGAGGTTGCTCCCGGACACCGCGAGGGTGTGCGCCAGATCGGTCTCCTTGAAGGCCTCGTCCAGCTCCGGGGTGATCCGCGAGGTGTCCCCGACGACCAGCCCGGGCAGCAGCGCCCGCGCATCCGCCGGCAGCCCCTCCGTCGCCTCCCGCAGCCCACCCCGCAGCCGCCCCGCGAACCGCTGCGCCGCCGACGGGCCGCCCACCACCACCGGCACCCCCTGCCCGCGCACCCGCAACACCCCCGCGACCCGGTCCCCGCCGACCACGGCTGGCACGACCCGCGCCGAGACACGGACCCGCGTGGAGGGGAGCAGGTCCAGCCAGGGGGACCGGGGCCGGTCGGCGGTGGCGGATGACGGGCTTCCGCTACGGGACGGCCGTACGAGACCGGGACCCTCACCGGTCGCGCGGGCGCCCACATCGACGATCATCAGCACCGGCGCCCGAGTCGTGACGGCCGTCCCGTCCGCCTCGGCCACTCGCCGCACTTCCCCCTCGACCAGCACCGAGGCGGGAGCGGCGTGGTCCCCGTCGATCCGGGGGCGGGTGAGCCGTGGGTCGGAGGTGATCTCGACGTCGGCGGTCACCCTGGAGTACTTCCGCGCCAGCCCCGGCACGGGTCCCCGCCGCACATCGGCCCCGTGAAGCCCCGCGGACACGGCGGCCGCGGCGACACAGAGCAGCACGGCGGCGACCGAGATCCCCGGCCAACCTCCACTGCGCCGCACACACATCAGGACCCCGGCCACGACCAGGCACACCACCGCCGTCCCCGTCACCCAACCCGGGGTCGCACCCAGCATCAGCGTCGCCGTCCCCCAGGCCGCGAGCGCGGGCGGTACCAGCCGCAGATCCGTGGGCCCTTCCTGTCGGGGGTGGGCGGCTCCCAGCCGTGCCGGGGCGGCGGCGTGGACGGGGGCTCGCTCGGCTGCGGGGTCGGACGTGGCGTCGGCCACGGGGTCGGCCGCGGGGACAGCCATGGGGTCGGCCTTGGGGTCGGACGCGCGGCTCATGGCCGCACCAGATCCCGCAGATCGGCGAACCTTCGGTCACCGATCCCGTTGACGTCGCGCAGTTCGTCCACCGAGCGGAAACCGCCGTGCTGGGTGCGGTAGGCGATGATGTGCTGTGCCAGCACCGGACCCACACCCGGCAACGTGTCGAGCTGGTCCACGGTCGCCGTGTTGAGGGAGACGGGAGCCGCGGGCGCCCCTGCCCCAGGCACTCCTCCCCCAAGCGCCCCTGCCCCTGGCACTCCGCCCGCCCCCACCCCCCCAGGCCCCGATCCCGATCCCGATCCCGATCCTGGCCCCGGCCCCGGGGCCGAGGGTCCTCCGACCACCACCTGCTCCCCGTCCACCAGGAAGCGGGCCCGGTTGAGCCCCTCCGTGCTCGTGCCGGGCCGCACACCACCGGCCGCGCGCAGCGCGTCGTCGACCCGTGAGCCCGCCGGGAGGCGATGGATGCCCGGGTGGCGGACCTTGCCGCTGACGTCCACGACGATCTCGGGCCCGGCCGAACCACCCGCCATGCCCGGCATCCCGCCCGAGGCCCGCGGTGCCGGCTCCCCGCTCGCCCTCCCCACCCTCTCCCCCAACGGCGCCACCGCCCGCACCACTTCGGGAGCCCGGACGGACTGGGTACGGCCGGCCCAGAAGTGCTGCACCGCGAACACGGCGGTGACGACGAGCACCACCCCGAGCGCGACCACACTCCGCCGCTCCAGCCCGCACCGCGTCTGCAACCACACCGGCATCCGCTCGCGCAGGGCGAGCCCGGTCCGCACCCGCCAGTCGTCCCCCGGCCGCCGCCGCATCCGAGGACTCCCGCCCTCTTCATCCACCGGTGATTCGGCCTGCTCCTGGCCCACTGGAAAGAAGGGCCGCTCCTCACCTGCCGGAGAACAGGATTCCTCCTGACCTGCGGGAGAACACGACGCCTCCTCACCTGCGGGACAAAAGGACTCCTCCCCACCTACGGGAGAAAAGTCCCGCTCCCCGTCCTCCACCACCAACCCCGGTGGCCCCGCCCCCGACTCCCGCCATTCCCCCGCCCGTTCGGGGAACAGCGCCTCCGCGCGTCGACGGAGCTCCGCCGACGCCTGCCGGTTGTGGGCTCGGCCCCTCGTCGGCGGACGGCGGTGCCGGATCCGGCCGTCGGAGGCGGGTGCGCGGCCCGGGCCGCTGGTCGCGGCCCCTGTGCGAGTACGTGATCGAAGTGCCATGCCCCGAGGATGAGACACTCTCCGCCGCCGCGATGATCATGCTCAATTCCCGGGGATTACCGCCCAGTTGTGGATAACTCCGTCACCCGCACGGGTGAGAGGCGCCATATGAGACGCCGTCAGACATCACCGCGGCGAAACCACGACCCCCAGCAACCCGGGCCCCGTATGCGCCCCGATCACCGCCCCGACCTCGCTCACATGCAGGTCGGCCACGCCCGGCACCCGCGCCCGCAGCCGGTCCGCGAGGGCCGATGCCCGGTCGGGGGCGGCGAGATGGTGGACGGCGATGTCGACCTGTGCTCCGCCGGCGCGGTCCGCCGCGATCTCCTCCAGGCGGGCGATCGCCCTGGAAGCCGTGCGGACCTTCTCCAGGAGCTCGATCCGGCCGCCGTCCAGTTGGAGCAGTGGTTTCACGGCCAGCGCGGAGCCCAGCAGGGCCTGCGCGGCGCCTATCCGGCCGCCCCGGCGCAGATAGTCGAGGGTGTCGACGTAGAAGTAGGCGGAGGTGCCCGCGGCCCGTTTCTCGGCGGCAGTGACGGCCTCGTCCACGGTGCCGCCGGCCTCCGCCGCCTCGGCCGCGGCCAGTGCGCAGAACCCGAGGGCCATCGCGACCGTGCCGGTGTCCACCACCCGCACCGGCACCGGCGCCTCGCGCGCCGCGAGCACGGCCGCGTCATGGGTGCCCGACAGTTCGGCGGAGAGATGGAGGGAGACGATGCCGGTGGCGCCGGAGTCGGCGACCTTGCGGTAGGTCTCGGCGAAGAGCTGGGGGCTGGGCCGCGAGGTGGTGACGGGGCGTCGCTTCTGCAGGGCCTGGGCGAGGGAGCGGGTGGAGACCTCGGTACCCTCCTCCAACGCCTGGTCGCCGAGGACCACCGTCAGCGGCACCGCTGTGATGCCGTGGCGCTCCATCGTCCGCGGCGGCAGGTAGGCCGTTGAATCGGTGACGATCGCGACATGGCGGGACATGAGCTGGAGGTTACCTGCCGTAGCGACCGGACGGCAGCCCGGCCCCTCTCACCTGGTACGCCCTTGACCGGATCATCACCTGGACCGCCCATGACCGGATCAAGTGGTGCTCTCCGGACGGGGTTTCTTCTGCCAGGGGTAGCTCGGGCGCCGCACCGGCGGGGTGATCTCGGCCCGCGTCGGCTCCTCGGCGGGACGCGAGCGGGGTGTCTCGGGCCAGGTCTGCCGGCCCGTACCGGCGTCGGTGGCCGGGGCCTCGGGCCAGGGCGGCGGGGTCGATGCGGGTTCCGCGGTCGTCCAGTGCCGTAGGGCGCCCGCCTCCATGTCTATCTGTGCGCTCAGCGTGTCCAGGTCGTCGTCGGCGAAGCGGCGGGCCCGGTCGCGGGCCGCCCAGCGCAGGGAGTCCGCCGACCGCGTGATGCGCTCGGTGCGTGTGCGCAGGTCGGGCAGCCGCTGCGCGAGGGTGGCGCGGTCGGGCTCGGACTCCAGCCGCTTCAGCTCGCCGTCCAGTTCGTGGCCGTGGGCGCTGAGCCGCTGGAAGAGCGCCAGGGACTCCTTCAGGGACTCGTCGTCCTGCGCGCCGGTGTGCAGCGCGTCCTGGGTGGCGCGCAGGGAGGTGCGGAGCTTGAGCCGCAGTCGGGCGACGTCGCTCACGGGCCCGGGCACGAAGGTCTTCGCGCGCAGGGTGTGGTCCTCGACCGTGCGCCTGGCCTGGTCGATGGTGCGGTCCACCCCGCGTTTGGCGGCGCCGACGGCCTTCACCGTGGCGTAGGCGCCGAGCGCCAGGAACAGCACGAAGAGCAGAGCGAAGACTGCGATCACTGCTTCCACCGTGCTCCTCCTCAGGCCCCGCGGCGGCACTTCCCGCACCGCTCTTCCACGGTAAACGAGACGGGCAGGCCCGAAGTTCCAGAAGAACCCCGAACCTGCCCGTAGGGGACTACCCCGAGACGCGTGCCCCGGCCGGTGGGCGACTACCCCGAAACGCATGCCCCGGCCGGTGGGCGACTACCCGGTGACGATGTTCACCAGCTTCGGCGCCCGCACGATCACCTTGCGCATGGCGGCCCCGCCCAGCGCCTTGACCACGCTCTCGTCGGCCAGTGCCAGCTTCTCCAGCTCCTCGTCGGAGATGGCCGGCGGCACCTCCAGCCGCGCCTTGACCTTGCCCTTGATCTGTACGACGCAGGTCACGGCCTCGTCGACCACGTAGCGCGGGTCGGCGACCGGGAAGTCCTGGTGGACGACCGAGTCGGTGTGGCCCAGCGTGCGCCACAGCTCCTCGGCGATGTGCGGGGCCAGCGGGGCGACCAGCAGCACCAGCGACTCGGCGACCGAACGCGACACCGGGCCGCCCGCCTTCGTCAGGTGGTTGTTCAGCTCGGTCAGCTTGGCGATGGCGGTGTTGAAGCGCAGGCCCTCCAGGTCCTGGCGCATCCCGTCGATCGCCTTGTGCAGCGCACGCAGCGTGTCCTCGTCGGGCTCGGTGTCGACCACGGTCACCTCGCCCGTGGCCTCGTCGACGATGTTGCGCCACAGCCGCTGCAGCAGCCGGAACTGGCCCACCACCGCGCGCGTGTCCCACGGCCGGGACACGTCGAGCGGGCCCATCGCCATCTCGTACAGGCGCAGGGTGTCGGCGCCGTACTCCTCGCAGATCGCCTCGGGCGTGACCGCGTTCTTCAGGGACTTGCCCATCTTGCCCAGCAGCCGGGAGACCTTCTCGCCCCGGTAGTAGTACGCGCCGTCGCGCTCCTCCACCTCGGCCGCCGGCACCGCGATCCCACGGCTGTCGCGGTAGACGTAGGCCTGGATCATGCCCTGGTTGAACAGCTTGTGGAACGGCTCGGCCGAGGAGACGTGGCCCAGGTCGAACAGCACCTTGGACCAGAAGCGCGCGTACAGCAGGTGCAGCACGGCGTGCTCGGCGCCACCGACGTACAGGTCGACACCGCCGTGCGGCTGCCCTTCGCGCGGGCCCATCCAGTACCGCTCGATCTCGGGGTCGACCAGCCGCTCGCTGTTGTGCGGGTCCAGGTAGCGCAGTTCGTACCAGCAGGAACCGGCCCAGTTGGGCATGGTGTTGGTCTCGCGCCGGTACTTGCGCGGGCCGCGTCCGTCGCCCAGGTCCAGGGTGACGTCGACCCATTCCTCGTTGCGCGACAGCGGCGTCTCCGGGGAGGTGTCCGCGTCGTCCGGGTCGAAGGTGCGGGGCGAGTAGTCCTCGACCTCGGGCAGCTCCAGCGGCAGCATCGACTCGGGCAGGGCGTGGGCGACGCCGTCCTCGTCGTAGACGATCGGGAAGGGCTCGCCCCAGTACCGCTGGCGGCTGAACAGCCAGTCGCGCAGGCGGAAGTTGACGGTGCCCTCGCCGAAGCCCTTGCGGGCCAGCCACTCGGTGATGCGCGCCTTGGCCTCGGCGACGCCCAGGCCGTCCAGGGAGATGCCCTCGCCCGTGGAGTTGACGATCTTCGCGTCGTAGGACGAGAAGGCGTCCTCCCACGTCGAGGTGTCCGTGCCGCGGCCGTCGGTCGGCTCGACGATGCAGGGGATCGGCAGCTCGAAGGCGCGCGCGAACTCGAAGTCGCGCTGGTCGCCGCAGGGGACGGCCATGATCGCGCCGGTGCCGTAGCCCATCAGGACGTAGTCGGCGATGAAGACGGGGATCCGCTCGCCGTTGACCGGGTTGGTCGCGTACGCGCCGATGAAGACGCCGGTCTTGTCCTTGGCCTCGGCCTGCCGCTCGACGTCGGACTTCGAGGCGGCCTGCGCGCGGTAGGCGGCGACGGCCTCGGCCGGGGTCGCGTGCCCGCCGGTCCACACGTCGTGCGTGCCCTCGGGCCACTCCTGGGGCGTGAACTTCTCCACCAGGGGGTGCTCGGGCGCCAGCACCATGTAGCTCGCGCCGAACAGGGTGTCGGGGCGGGTGGTGAAGACGGTGATGCGCTCGCCGTCGATCGGGAAGTCGACGCGGGCGCCCTCGGAGCGGCCGATCCAGTTGCGCTGCTGCAGCTTGATGGCCTCGGGCCAGTCCAGCGCGTCCAGGTCGTCCAGCAGCCGGTCCGCGTAGGCGGTGATGCGCATGTTCCACTGGCGCAGCTTGGCCTTGAAGACCGGGTAGTTGCCGCGCTCGGAGCGGCCGTCGGCGGTGACCTCCTCGTTGGCCAGCACGGTGCCCAGGCCGGGGCACCAGTTGACCGGCGCGTCGGAGGCGTACGTCAGGCGGTACTCGCTCAGGACGTCGGCGCGCTCGGCGGCGCTCAGCGCGTCCCAGGAGCGGCCGCCGGGGACGGCGCGGTCACCGGTCTCGAACTGGGCGACCAGCTCCGAGATGGGGCGGGCCTTGTTCGCCTCGTCGTCGTACCAGGAGTTGAAGATCTGCAGGAAGATCCACTGGGTCCACTTGTAGTAGTCCGGGTCGATCGTGGCGAACGACCGGCGCTTGTCGTGGCCCAGGCCCAGCCGGCGCAGCTGGGACTTCATGTTGCCGATGGCGGCCTCGGTGGTGATCCGGGGGTGCTCGCCGGTCTGCACGGCGTGCTGCTCGGCGGGCAGGCCGAAGGCGTCGAAGCCCAGGGTGTGCAGGACGTTGTGGCCTGTCATGCGCTGGAAGCGCGCGAAGACGTCGGTGGCGATGTAGCCCAGCGGGTGGCCGACGTGCAGGCCCGCACCGGAGGGGTACGGGAACATGTCCATGATGAACTTCTTGGGCTTGGCCGCCAGCTCGGGGTCGCCCGCCAGATCACCCTTGGGGTTCGGCGCCGCGTAGGTGCCCTCGGCGTCCCAGAAGTCCTGCCAGCGTGCCTCGATCTCGGCCGCCAGGGCAGCCGTGTAGCGGTGCGGCGCGGCCACCTCGACGGCGGCAGCGGGGTTCGTCTCGCTCATGGTCCTTAAGCTCCATCGATCGTCTCTGCCAACGGCTTCGTCGTTCCGGAAACGAAAAATCCCCTCGCACAGGAGGGGACGCCGCGCCGATTCCGACCATCCGGTTGCCGGTGGTCGGGACTGATCAGCGCGGCTCGCTAAGCAGAAGGCGTACGGCACGCATGCGGTTAGGGTACCGCAGCGCTTGAGCACGATGCGACGCGCTTCCGTATGGCTCCTTGGCACCACTGCCGGACCGCCGCCACCGGACCACAACTGAACACAGGTCGATGGTTACTTCGCGTAACGCCCGCTTCCAGGACATCGCAACAATCTCGTCGTCCCTTGATAACAACGCAATAACTCAAACCTCGTACCGATCGGTATGGAGCCACTTAGAGTTCGGCAGCGGGACCGCCTTCCCGAACTGCTTCGGAGTTGCCCCCATGAACCCTCGTCGTAGTAGTAACAGCTCGCTCCCCAAACCCGGCCGCTCGGCCTACGGGGTGGGGACGGGTCTCGTCCTGCTGCTCATACCCGTCGTCGTGTTGCTCGGAGGCGACTGGCTCCAGAACTTCCTCAACTTCGGAGCCGGCGTCCTGTCCCTTGTCTGCCTCACCTGCTCGTGCATCTGGGGACTGGTCGCCCAGGACCGCCTGATCCTCAACATCCGCCAGCGGATCATCGCCCAGGGCATCCACCGGGTGACCGCCGTGGCCTCGATCGCGTTCCTCTTCGTGCACATCGGGGTCAAGATCGCCCTGGACCACACCGGCTGGGTCGCGGCCCTGATCCCCTTCGGCCTGGTGCTCACCGGCACCGGTGGCGCGAACCCGGGCAGCGCCGGCCTCATCGGCATGGGCTCCATGGCCGCGTACCTGATGATCTTCGTCGGTATCACCGGCGCCCTGCGCAACCAGTTCGCCTCTCCGGCGCCGGTCGCGGCACGCTGGCGGGCCATGCACATGCTGGCCTACCCGGCGCTGTGCTTCGCGGTGATCCACGGCCTGTTCGCCGGCCGCCCCGCCAAGCCCTTCTTCATGATCTCGTACGAGCTGTGCCTGGCCGGCATCGTCGCGGCACTCGCCCTGCGCGCGGCCCCGCGCCCGTTCAAGCGGAAGGTCGCCGACCGCCTCGCCATGTTCCTCGGCAACGATCCGGGCATGGCCCGCGGCGAGGAGCTGGAGGCCAGCCGCGCGCGCGTGGCGGAGAGCTCCAGCTCCCTGCCCGGCTACGAGAACGCGCGTGCGCCCCGGCAGTCCCCGGCCGACACCATGTCGACGCCCACCGCCTCCTTCTACGAGGCCCCCGCCTCCCGCCCCATGACCCCGGAGGCCGCGAACGGCTTCGCGGCCGCCTACCGCGCGGTCACCCCCCAGCAGGGCGGTCAGCAGCCCTACGGCGCCGACCAGACCGCCCGCATGGACCTGCCCATGGACGTGCAGGCCACCGCGGCGGTCCCCCGGTTCGACAACAGCACCTCGGGCAGCTGGCCGGTCCCCTCGCCCCCGCCGGTCGGCGAGGCGCCCCCGTCGTCGTACGACCCGATGCAGGACACCGGCTACAACAACATCCCGACATACGGCAGCCAGGCCACCGCCGCGTACCGAAACAGTGATGTGTACGACACCGGTGAGATGAACACCCCCTACGGCACGTACAACCAGAACGACACGTACAACAGCGGTCCCGCCAACGAACAAAGGCCCGGTGAGTCCTTCGACACACCTGGTCCGGGCGAACCTTGGAACACGCCTTCCGGAGGCTATAGGTGAACGAGGCCCTGCCCGACGTCCCAGAAGTCCGCGTGGTCGGGCTTCCACAGCTCACGTCGGGCTTCGACCTTGTGGAGAGACTCGACCTGTCCATGCACCTCAAGGTGCACGGACCGCTCGAACCCCTGGGCGGCGAGCAGCTCGCGAAGCTCGCCGAGAACATCAGCCTGAAGGGCCGCGGCGGCGCGGGCTTCCCCTTCCACAAGAAGCTGCGCTCGGTCGCCGAGGCGGCGATCAAGCGCGGCGTACGGCCGGTCGTCGTCGTCAACGGCAGCGAGGACGAACCGGCCTGCCGCAAGGACACGGTGCTGATCAACCGTGCCCCGCACCTCATCCTGGACGGCGCGCTGCTGGTCGCCGAGGCCCTGGGTGCCCGCACGCTCGTCGTGGGGGTCACCCGGGAGTCGACGCAGCGCTCCATGGAGGCCGCGCTCGCCGAACGCGGCCTGAGCAACGGCCGCCGCTCGGCCCTGAAGGCCTTCGTCCAGCGCAACCCGGTCCGCATGGTCACCGGCGCGGCGGCCTCGCTGATCCGCTCCATCGACGGCGGCCCGGCCATCCCGCCCGGCCGCAAGGTCAGCGCCTCGCAGAACGGCGTCGGCGGCGCGCCGACCCTCCTGTCGAACGCCGAGACCTTCGCCCAGCTGGCGATCGCCGCCCGCATCGGCCCCGAGCGCTACGGCAACACCGGTCTCTACGACGAACCGGGCACCGTCATGCTCACGGTCTCCGGCGCGGTCGCCCGCCCGATGGTGATCGAGGTCCCCACGGGCGTGCCCCTGCGCTACGTCCTCAACCTCGCCGGTGCCCCGCCGGTTCCGCAGGGCGTGCTGACCGGCGGCTACCACGGCAAGTGGATCGACGCGGCGACCGTCGACGAGGCGATCATCTCCCGCAACTCCCTGGACGCGGTGGGCGGTGCGCTCGGCGCCGGCGCGATCCTGCCGATCAGTCAGGAGACCTGCCCGCTGGGCGAGTCGCTGCGCGTGGCCCAGTGGCTGGCCGAGGAGAGCGCCGGCCAGTGCGGCCCCTGCTACCTCGGTCTGCCCGCCGCCGCGCGCGGCATGGAGGACATCATCAACGGCGGCGGACCGGCCGCCCTGGAGGCCCTCAAGCAGGTCGCCAAGAACGTGAAGCGGCGCGGCGCGTGCTCGCACCCGGACGGCTCCGCGATGTTCCTGGAGTCGACCATCAAGGCGTTCACCGACGACCTGGCCGCCCATGTCCTCGGAAACGGCTGCGGACGGCCCGTGGAGGGCGTTCTGCCCCTCTTCGAGGGCGGGAAGATGCCCACGGGCATCCCGGGCGGCGCGGAAGCCCCTGCGGACAACGGAGCCAGCCGCCAGAAGATCTACGTCGACTGGACGCTGTGCCGCGGCCACGGCCTGTGCGCGGACATCCTCCCGGAGGTCTTCGAACTGGGCGCCGACGGCTTCCCCACCGTCGCCCAGGCGCAGGTGCCGCGCTACGCGGAGGCCAAGGCGGTGCGCGCGGTACGCCGTTGCCCCGCCCTCGCGCTGCGCATCGAGGAGGAGGCTCCTCGCGACCGGACCCCGTCCCGGAACCTGCCGGTCCTCTCCCAGGGCCGCGGACGGCGCGCACTGGGCCGGTGAGACACCAAGAAGGCGGGCCATCCGATCGGATGGCCCGCCTTCAATTTATGTGGAGCTAAGGAGAATTGAACTCCTGACCTCCTGCATGCCATGCAGGCGCTCTACCAACTGAGCTATAGCCCCTTGCCTGATCCCCCGGGGTTTCCCCCGGCGGCGACGCCAACATTACACGGTCCCCCGGGTGGAACACCAAATCGTTTCCCGCCCGCCCCGAGGGCCGGCTCAGGCCGTCACGAAGGAGTAGAACCGCTTGAGGGTGCAGTGCTCCTCGAGGAGCCGGCCGTAGATCGGCTCACCCTCCAGTTCGCGGTACGTCTCGATCGGGTCGCCTTTTATGATCAGCGCCCGCGCGCACTCCTCGCACCAGTACTGATAGTCCGGATTGACCGGTTCCATGTCGCGGACGATGGGCGTACCACTGCCGCACCAGTCGCACTTCCGCCTGTGTGCACCCATCGATCAGCTCCAGCTGTGGCCGCAGGCCGTGCACACGTAGGAGACCCCGCCGTTGTCGCCGAGGACCTGGGCGACATGGACGGAACCGCAGGAAGGGCAGCTCAGGCGGATCACCGTGTCCCGTGTCGACGCCGCTTCGAGGAGGTGGCCGACCTCCTCGAGGATGCTCGCAGGCATCACTAGCTCCCTCCCGTCGGGCCGCGCCCCCTTCCGGCCGTTTGATTCTGCCACGGCCGGGCCGATACGGTCAGCGACGCCTCAGTACCAGTCCGGACACGGCGCCCCCTCACAGAGGTATACGCCTCTCAGGCCGAAGTCACTCAAGGGTCGCTGAAGCATCATGCAGAAGATCCCGCCTCCGGTTGTGGAGACGGGATCCCGATCAAGTGGAGCTAAGGAGAATTGAACTCCTGACCTCCTGCATGCCATGCAGGCGCTCTACCAACTGAGCTATAGCCCCTTGTCCTTCTGTTCCTCCCCGGTGGGGTGAACAAGAAGAACTCTAGCCTGCGACCTGCCGGAAAGTGAAATCCGCTAGTCGTCGTCGCCCAGCACCGGCTCCGGGAGAGTGCCGGCGTTGTGTTCCAGCAGGCGCCAGCCGCGGGCGCCCTCGCCGAGGACGGACCAGCAGCAGTTCGACAGACCGCCGAGGCTCTCCCAGTGGCGGGCTTCCAGACCGAGAAGGCGGCCGATGGTGGTGCGGATCGTGCCGCCGTGACTGACGACGACGAGGGTGCCGTCGTCGGGGAGCTTCTCGGCGTGGCTCAGGACGACCGGGGCGGCGCGCTCGGCCACCTCGGTCTCCAGTTCGCCGCCGCCGCGACGGACCGGCTCACCGCGCTTCCACGCCGCGTACTCCTCGCCGTGGCGCCCGATGATCTCCTCGTGGGTGAGGCCCTGCCAGACGCCCGCGTAGGTCTCGCGCAGGCCCTCGTCGTGGGTGACCTCCAGGCCGGTGAGGGCGGCGAGCTCGGCCGCCGTGTCCGCGGCCCGCTGGAGGTCGGAGGCGACGATCGCGTCGGGCTTGAGGGACACCAGCAGCCGGGCGGCCCGGCGGGCCTGGGCCACACCGGTCTCGGTGAGCGGGACGTCCGTACTGCCCTGGAAGCGGCGCTCCACGTTCCACGAGGTCTGGCCGTGCCGCCACAGGATGACGCGGCGGCCGCGGCCGGGACGGCCCTCGCTCACCTCACCTGTGGCGCTCATCACCACTCACCGCCCAGGTCGGCCGCCTCCTCGGCGGCCTGCAGCTCGGCGTGCTCCGCGGCCTTGCCGCGGGTGGCCTTGGCGTCGGCGGGCAGCTCCAGCTCGGGGCAGTCCTTCCACAGCCGCTCCAGCGCGTAGAAGACACGCTCCTCGCTGTGCTGGACGTGGACGACGATGTCGACGTAGTCGAGCAGGACCCAGCGGGCCTCGCGGTCGCCCTCACGGCGCACCGGCTTGGCGCCGAGCTCCTTCTGGAGCCGCTCCTCGATCTCGTCGACGATCGACTTGACCTGGCGGTCGTTGGGCGCGGAGGCCAGCAGGAAGGCGTCCGTGATCGACAGGACGTCGCTGACGTCGTAGGCGATGATGTCGTGCGCGAGCTTGTCGGCGGCCGCCTGCGCGGCGGTGTGGATGAGCTCGATGGAGCGGTCAGTGGCGGTCACTACGAGGCTTTCGGTCGGCGGTCACTTGACCCCAAGGGTCTCACGGACCGCCGACAGCACCCCACGTGAATAACGGATCACGCGGGCTGCGCCACCGGCTGCCCCCGGGCTACAAGGACGACGACGGCTTGTAGTTCTGCCCGAGGACCACCGACACGTCCGCGTTGGAGGTGGTCCTGCCCTTGGTGACGGAGCCGGTGGGCAGGCCCAGGGTCTTGGCGACCTCGGTGGCGTTCTCCTTGTCGGCGGCGTCCGAGTAGACGACCTTGGACGTCGCCGCGGCGGCGGAGGGCGTGCCGCCGTCCAGGAAGGTGTAGCCGCCGTTGACGAGGACCACCCGGGCCTTCTCGGTGTTGTCCTTCACACCGCTGGCGTTCTGCACCGAGACCCGCACCGCGGAGCCCTGGTCGGGGCTCTTGGCGCTGCCGCCGAGGACGTCCTTGACGACGCTCGCGCCGGCCTGCGCGCTGAGCGTGCCGTCGCTCTGGACGGGCAGCAGGGCCGTCTTGTAGTCGCCGCCCTTGGCGAGGTCGGCGAGCTTGGCGAGGAAGGCGCCGAGGTCCTTGTCGGTCAGCGGCGGGTCCAGGATCTGGGCCAGCGTCTGCACGGTGGTGGTCGCGCCGGTCGGATCGGAGGAGAGCTTGCGCAGCACGCCCTGCATGACCTGGCCGAACCGCTCCAGCTGGGCGTTCTCGGCCTCGCCGGAGGCGCGGTAGGTGGCGTAGGCGACGGCCGCGCCGCCGCTGAGGGTCTGGTCCCTGCCCTGGTGGACGAGGGGCGCGGTGCCCTTCTTCTTGGCGTCCGGGTCGGGCACGTTCGCGTTGGTGTCGATGTCGATGTTGCCGACCAGGTCGACCAGGTTCTCCAGGTAGGGCGTGTCCAGGCGCCAGGTGCCCTGGATGTCGGTGCCGAGGACCGTGTCGAGGGCGTCACGGGTGCCGGAGGAGCCGTCCTCGTCGACCGACTTGGCGAGCGTGGTCGTGGTCCCGTCGTCGTCCGTCAGGGAGAGCGAGTTGGGGATCAGGACCGTGGTGCCCTGCTTGATGGTGGTGTTGTCCACGAGCAGCGCCGTGGAGGTGCCGCCCTTCTCGGTGTTGTGCAGGTGTACGACGATCACGTCGCGGTTCTGCGCGCCCGCGGCCGTCGACGTGCCCTTCTTGGACGACGGCTGGGACAGGCCGGGCAGCTTTCCGGCGTACCAGAGGTAGCCGACACCGCCGACCGCGACCAGGGCGAGGACCACGACCAGGGCGACGAGCCGGCTGCGGGCCCGGCGCTTGGCCTCCTCGCGGCGCTCGGTGCGGTTCTCGGTGAAGTTGAGCCAGTCGATGACGTCCTCGGAGTCGTCGGTCGGCTCCTCGACGAAGGCGAACTGCTCGGTGCGGTAGTCCCGTTCGGCGGGACGGGCGGGTGCGGCCGGTTCCTCGGCCGGGCCGCCCTGCTGGGGGATGTAGGCGGTCTGTTCGGCGACCTGCGGCTGCCGGCCACCGCTCGCGGTCTGGCCGTAGGGGTCGTACGGGGCGGCGGGCGGGGCCTGCTGGGGCGCGCCGGGGCCGTAGGCGTCGTAGGAGGGCTGCTGGGGCGGCTGGGGCGGCTGGCCGGTGCCGTACGGGTCGTAGGCCGGTGGCTGCTGCTGCGGGCCGGTGGCGTACGGGTCGTAGCCGTAGCCCTGCTGCGGCTGCTGCTGGGCGTACGGGTCGTACTGCTGCCGGGGGGCCTGTTGCGGGGCGGCCTGGCGGTAGACGGGCCGGCCGTACTCGTCGTAGCCGACGAGCTCGTACTGGTCGGCGTAGTCGCCGCCCTGGTCCGCGTCGTATCGGTCGTTCACCGGTCGCCCCTCTCGGCTCAGTCGCCGCGGTACAGCTCGCGCTTGTCGATGTAGCGCACGACACCGTCCGGCACCATGTACCAGATGGGATCACCCTTGGCGACTCTCGCACGGCAGTCCGTGGAGGAGATGGCCAGCGCGGGAACCTCGACCAGCGACACACCGCCCTCCGGGAGGCCGTGGTCGGTCAGCGGGTGGCCGGGGCGGGTGCAGCCGATGAAGTGCGCGAGGGAGAACAGCTCCTCCGAGTCGCGCCAGGTGAGGATCTGGCCGAGGGCGTCGGCACCGGTGATGAAGAAGAGGTCGGTGTCGGGGTTGAGGGCGCGCAGGTCGCGCAGGGTGTCCACGGTGTAGGTCGGGCCGCCGCGGTCGATGTCGATGCGGCTCACCGAGAACTGCGGGTTCTCGGCGGTCGCGATGACCGTCATCAGATAGCGGTCCTCGGCCGGGGACACATGGCGGTGCGTCTTCTGCCACGGCTGGCCGGTGGGTACGAACACCACCTCGTCCAGGTGGAACTGCGCGACGACCTCACTGGCCGCCACGAGGTGCCCGTGGTGGATGGGGTCGAACGTTCCGCCCATGACGCCGAGGCGGCGCTTGCCGGGGTTCGACGGGCCACCCCCGACGCCGTTCAACAGGCGGGGCCGCGTGCCGTTCGCCGCGTCCGTCGCCGGACCGGTAGGCATGTCCTGCTCTCCCATGCGTGCAGACCCTACCGGCCCGGCCTGTGACTCAGCGGTCGCGGTTGAAGCGGGTGGTGATCCACAGCAGGAGCAGCAGGATGGCGAGGGCGCTGCCACCGGTGACCGCGGGGTTGAGGCTCTCGTGGTTGCCGCCCTCGGCCTCGGCGAGGGTGACCAGCTGGGCAGCGGCGCTGTGGATGCTCATCTTCGGCAGGACCTATCCGGTGGGCGGGATGAAAGATGTCGGCCCCATCGTAAGCGGGGACCCGGCGGGCGATCACGCCGACTCCGCCGTCGGGGAACTCCGGGCCGTCCTCACTCGTCCTTCCGCTTGTAGCCACGCAGCAGGAACCACCCGGTCAACGCGCAACCGAGGATCATCACGACCAGGACGACCCGGAGCAGGTACCCCGATCCCTGATGCTGGGGGACGTTGGCGGCCGCGGTTATCCAGGCGGCGGCTGGGATGTGCTCCATGGCGCGGGACTCTCCTTCGGTGTAGTGCCCGTCCAAGGTAACTCCGCCTAGGCTGGGGCTTGCTTCGGGGGCGCAAAGGGCCGCACAAGGGTCCGCAAAGGGCCACTCACACGCACATGGGGGAAGACATGTCCGACGACGGCCACGAGCACAACGGGCACGAGCACGTACCGAGCAGGCAGCGCAGGCGTTTTCCCGGGATCTCCTCCCGTGCGTACGAGCACCCGGCCGACCGCAGCGCGCTGGTGGCGCTGCGCAAGCTCAGCGGCTTCGACACGGTCTTCAAGGCGCTCAGCGGGCTGCTGCCCGAGCGCAGCCTGAGGCTGCTGTTCCTGTCCGACTCGGTGCGTGTCTCGGACCAGCAGTTCACCCACCTCAACGACATGCTGCGGGACGCCTGTTACATCCTGGACCTGGAGAAGGTCCCGCCGATGTACGTCACCCAGGACCCGCAGCCGAACGCGATGTGCATCGGCCTCGACGAGCCGATCATCGTCGTCACCACCGGTCTCGTCGAGCTGCTCGACGAGGAGGAGATGCGGGCGGTCATCGGTCACGAGGTGGGGCACGCCCTGTCCGGCCACGCGGTGTACCGCACCATCCTGCTCTTCCTGACCCAGCTGGCCATCCGGGTCGCCTGGATCCCGCTGGGCACGCTCGCGATCATGGCGATCGTGACGGCGCTGCGGGAGTGGTTCCGCAAGTCGGAGCTCTCGGCCGACCGGGCGGGCCTTCTCGTGGGGCAGGACCTGAAGGCCTCGATGCGCGGTCTGATGAAGATCGCGGGCGGCAACCATCTGCACCAGATGAACGTGGACGCGTTCCTGAAGCAGGCCGAGGAGTACGAGGAGGGCGGCGACCTCCGCGACTCCGTGCTGAAGATCCTGAACCTGCTGCCGCGCTCCCACCCGTTCACCACCATCCGCGCGGCCGAGCTGAAGAAGTGGTCCGAGTCGCGGGACTACCAGCGGATCATGGACGGCCACTACCCGCGCCGCGACGAGGACAAGGACACCTCCGTCTCCGACTCGTTCCGGGAGTCGGCGGCGAGCTACGCGAGCAATGTGAAGAGCTCCAAGGACCCCCTGATGAAGCTGGTCAGCGACATCGCGGGCGGGGCCGGGGGGATCGGGGGCCGGGTGCGGCGGGGCTTCGACGGCTTCACCAGTTCGGCGCCGGGCGAGGACCGGCCGCAGGACGAGCCGCCCAGGGACACGGAGAACTGACCGGCTGAGGACGCCGGCGACGCACCCCTCCTTCAGGGGCTTCAAGGGGCTTCAGGGGGCTTCACGGGGCTTCAGGGGCGCGGGACCGTGTCACACCTTCGGCTCCGCCCCAGCGGCCAGCGTGCCGCACAGCGCCGTCGCTCCGCCCGTCGCGTACGGGTCCGTGCCCGCCGGGCCTCCGGCCTTCGCCGTCTGGCCGGCGAGCAGCGGGCGGAAGTGGTTCGTCGAGTCCTCCGCGCAGGACAGCGGTCCCGCCTGGACGTACGACACGGTCAGCTGGGCCTGGTGCAGCCGCAGGTCGTCGCGGTCGAAGCGGAAGTGCAGTTCACGGCGGACGGTGAACAGGGAGGCCTCGGCCCTGGCAGCGGAACCGGTCGGCTTGAGGGCGTACACGAAGGTGTGGTCAGCGGTGACCTCCAGGGTCGCCGAGTCGGTCTCCGCGACCTGGAGGGTGCCCTCGACGCGGATCCGGGAGTCGGCGAGCTCCGCCCGGGTCTGGTCCAGGCGAACCAGCCAACCCGTGGGCTGGTGGCGCCCGTCGGCGGTCGGACGGGCGAAACTCTGGTCGAACTGGTCGAGTTGGGCGCCGTCGAGCAGGACCCGCGCCGGGCGGACGTCCTGACTGCCGATCACCTCGGGGTAGAGCGAGGAGCGGACGAGGTAGTCCTTGGCCGTGGTCAGCGCGGCCACCACCTGGCTGTCCGAGAAGTGCGCGGTGCGCCGCGCCGCCGGCAGCGGTATGCCCTCGGCGCCGACCCGGAACTGCGCGGCCGGGCTGTGCGCGTACAGGTACTCGGGGTCGCCCGCGCCCGGCACCTTGCCCTGCGGGGCCAGCGGGATGACGGTCATCCGCAGGGGCTCCACGGGCTGCTGGGCGGCGGGGGCCTGGTAAGGGTGCCGTACACCCATGTAGATCGCCGTGCCGAAGGCGAGGGCGATCAGGAGGACCAGGATCAGGGCCTGCCGTGACAGGCCCCGGCGGAGGGGCGGACGGCGGCGGACGGCGGGGGCGTGGTCGGCCATGCGCTCCCGCGCGGAGAACTCCTGGAGGCGGGCAGCACGGACGAACGACTCGTCGAAGACGACGGATCGGTATTCGTCCTCTCCACCTCCGGGGCCGCCCTCGGGTGTCCCCTCAGGTGGGTCTCCAGGCCCGCCCATACATTCAGGGTAGGTCTCCGAGAGCCCCGGTAAACGCCCTGGTACACGACAAGTTCTGACAGGTTCTCACCAGGATCGAAAGTGAACGCGAGCGGATCGGCCGGGGCGCCGCTCAGGGAGTGCGCGGGATCACGGAGATCGCCGGCGGGGAGGTGTCGGCGGAAGCGGAGGGCGGCCCCGCGCTGCCCTGCTCCAGTCCGGTCGAGGCGGGCGGCGGAACCTGGTCCCGGGTGCCCGAGGAGGCACCCCGGTAGACGGCCGCGAAAGCCAGCGCGACCATGCCGACCCCCATCACGAGGGCGAGCATCCAGGCGACCGGGCGATGCCAGCGGACCGCTCTTCCGTAGGTGCCCGAGGTGCCGTAGCGGCCCTCGAGGACATCGGTGTCATCCAGGTCGTCGAGGTCGGGATCATGGCCGAAACGGGAGGGGTCGTACCCCTCCTCGTACCGCTCGCCCCGGCCGAGGGCCCGGCGGGCCTCGGCCTCGGAGGCCTCGGCTCTCGCCTGGGCGGCGGCAAGGAGGCGTTCGACGGCGGTCGGCTCGTGCACCACGGCCGCCCGTACGAAGGCCTCGTCGAAGACCACGGAGGCGAACTCTTCGTCCGACACCCCGCGGTCGTGGTCGTCGTCGGGCTCCCAGCCGTCAGGGAACGGCGTGCCCCCCACGTCCTCCGGCACGGATCCAGAGTAGACCTGGGGGGGTCAATTTGGGCAGACGGTATGGAAATTCATCCGCTGGGTGAGACGGCTCTCCCCGCCCCCGAGCCGGTGCCCGTCAGCGGCGGATGTGGCCGTCCCCGGTGACGATGTACTTGGTGCTCGTCAGCTCCGGCAGGCCCATCGGGCCCCTCGCGTGCAGCTTCTGGGTGGAGATGCCGATCTCCGCGCCGAAGCCGAACTGGCCGCCGTCGGTGAAGCGGGTGGAGGCGTTCACGGCGACGGTGGTGGAGTCGACCAGCTGGGTGAAGCGGCGGGCGGCCTGCTGGGAGGTGGTGACGATCGCCTCCGTGTGACCGGACGACCACAGCCTGATGTGGTCGACGGCCCGGTCCAGCGAGTCGACGACGGCGGCGGCGATGTCGTACGACAGGTACTCGGTGTCCCAGTCGTCCGGTGTGGCCTCGACGACGGTCGCCTTGGAGTCCTTCGCGTACGCCAGCACCCTCGGGTCCGCGTGGACGGTCACACCGGCCTCGGCGAGGGCGTCCAGGGCGCGGGGCAGGAACTCGGGGGCGATGTCCTGGTGGACCAGGAGGGTCTCGGCGGCGTTGCAGACGCTGGGCCGCTGGGCCTTGGAGTTGATCAGGATGTCGATGGCCATGTCGAGGTCGGCGTGGGCGTCGACGTAGACGTGGCAGTTGCCGACGCCGGTCTCGATGACCGGGACGACGGACTCGGTGACGACGGTCTGGATCAGGGAGGCGCCGCCGCGCGGGATCAGGACGTCGACCAGGCCCCGGGCGCGCATCAGCTCACGGACGCTGTCGCGGCTCTCGCCGGGCACCAGCTGGATGGCGTCGGCGGGCAGCCCCGCGCCGCCCACGGCGTCGCGCAGGACCCGTACGAGGGCCGTGTTGGACTCGTAGGCGGAGGCCGAGCCGCGCAGCAGGACCGCGTTGCCCGACTTGAGGCAGAGGGCGGCGGCGTCGACGGTGACGTTCGGGCGGGCCTCGTAGATGATGCCGACCACGCCGAGGGGGACACGGACCTGGCGCAGGTCGATGCCGTTCGGGAGGGTCGAGCCGCGGACGACCTCGCCCACGGGGTCCGGGAGCGCCACGACGTCCCGTACGTCCGAGGCGATGGCGCGCACCCGCTCCGGGGTGAGCGTCAGCAGGTCGATGATGGCCTCGCTGGTGCCGGCCTCACGGGCCTTGGCGATGTCCTTGGCGTTGGCCTCGACGATCTCGCTGGTACGGACCTCCAGGGCGTCCGCGATGGCGGCCAGCGCGTCGTCCTTGACCGCGCGCGGCAGCGGGGCGAGGTCGGCGGCGGCGGCCTTGGCGCGGTAGGCGGCCCGGGTGACCGGGGACATGGAGTCGTACGGCGAAAGCGTGGTCATGAGGGAAGGGTAGTGCGCCGGGCCGAGCCGTCCACCTTTCGTTCCAAACCGCGAGACACCCCATTTACGCCTAAACCGGCGCCGCCCGCGGCATCGGAACGCGCGGCGTCAAAAGGGATGCACACCCACCGGCGTCGCGGGCGGCGGGCCGTAGCCCTCCGCGATGCGCTGGTGGTAGGTCTCGCGGTCGATGACCTCCAGGCCGACGATCTCCCAGGGCGGGAGTTTCGAGGTCCGGCGGTGCTCGCCCCACAGGCGCAGGGCGACGGCGGCGGCGTCGTGCAGGTCGCGGGCCTCCTCCCAGTAACGGATCTCCGCGTGGTCGTTCGCGTATCTGCTGGTCAGGAGGAAGGGGTGGTCGTGGGCCAGCTGTTCCAGGCCGCGGCGCACCTCGTGCAGGGGGGCCTCCTCGCCGGAGACGCTGAGGGTGACGTGCCACAGGCGGGGCAGGTCGGCGGGCTCCTCGTAGGTCTCTCCGGCCGTGACGCTGGTCAGGCCACCGCGGGAGGCCGCCGCCCCAGGGCGTACTCGTCTCACGACGGCCTCCTTTGCAACGGTCGAGCGGCGCTCGTGCGGAACGGGTCCCTGAGACAAAGTTGAGCAGGCCGCAAGGGTTCGCGGGGCGGTTTTGCGGAACGTCCACCTCAGGGCGACCCATGAAACGGGCGTTCCCCCTGTTTTCGGCCGAGGGCCGGGGTCCGGGGTGGCTCCCAGGCAACACGGCCGGCCGGGGTCGCGCCCGGGGCGATGCAGCGCCGAACCTCCACCTCAGGGCGACCGACGAAACAGACGCACCCCCGTCTTCGGCACCAGGGCGCGGGGTCCGGGGTGGCTCCCAGGTGGCCCGTGGAACTGGCGTTCCCCCGTTTACGGCCGAGGGCCGGGGCTGCTGGGGTTGCCCCGAGGCGATGCATTCGACCGGGGTCCGGGGGCTGCCCCCCCGGGCAGTGCAGCCGGCCAGGGGGTCAAGGGGTGCCGGGGCGGGTCAGGGGTGCAGGATCACCAAGTCGTCGCGGTGGACGACCTCTCGTTCGTACGCGGCGCCGAGTTCGCGTGCCAGTTCCCGGGTCGAGCGGCCGAGGAGCTGGGGGATCTCCTTGGCGTCGAAGTTGACGAGCCCGCGGGCCACCGCGCGGCCCCGGCCGTCCCGCAGCTCTACCGGGTCGCCGGCGCTGAACTCGCCCTCGACGGCGGCGATCCCGGCCGGCAGCAGCGACTTGCGGCGCTCCACGACCGCCCGTACCGCCCCGTCGTCCAGGGTCAGCGAGCCCTGCGGGGTGGAGGCGTGCTGCAGCCACAGCAGACGGTCCGCGGAGCGCTTGCCGGTGACGTGGAAGTAGGTCCCGGTGTCCCCGCCGGACAGCGCCTCGGCCGCGTGCACGGCGCTGGTGAGGACCACGGGGATGCCCGCCGCGGCGGCGATCCCGGCGGCCTCGATCTTGGTGACCATGCCGCCGGTGCCGACACCGGCCTTGCCCGCGCTGCCGATCTCGACGTGGGCGAGATCCTCCGGCCCGGTGACCTGCGCTATCCGCTTGGTGCCCGGCTTGCCGGGGTCGCCGTCGTAGACGCCGTCCACGTCGGAGAGCAGGACGAGGAGGTCGGCGTGGACGAGGTGGGCGACCAGCGCGGCGAGCCGGTCGTTGTCGCCGAAGCGGATCTCGTCCGTGGCGACGGTGTCGTTCTCGTTCACGATGGGGAACGCGCCCATCGCGAGCAGTTTGTCGAGGGTGCGGGACGCGTTGCGGTGGTGGGCGCGGCGGCTCATGTCGTCACTGGTCAGCAGGACCTGTCCGACCCGCACGCCGTAGCGGGCGAAGGACGCGGTGTAGCGGGCGATCAGCAGGCCCTGGCCGACGCTGGCGGCGGCCTGTTGGCGGGCCAGGTCACGGGGGCGGCGGCGCAGGCCGAGGGGGGCGAGACCGGCGGCGATGGCACCGGAGGAGACCAGGACGATCTCCCGCTCCCCGCCGCTGCGGCTCTTGGCGAGGACGTCGACGAGCGCGTCGACCCGGTCGGCGTCCAGACCGCCGGAGGCGGTTGTCAGCGACGAGGAACCCACCTTGACGACGATCCTGCGGGCTTCCGCCACACCCTGCCTTGCCCCTGCCACCTGCTTGTTCCGTCCCCTCGCGCGCTGCGGGTACCCGCAGGCAATCTACGCGAAGGGGCACGCACGGCGCGCGTCGGTCCAGTCCCCGGACAGAGGTCACAGAGGTCACAGAGGTCATGGTCCCGGGGCAGAGGCCACGGTCCCCGGGCCGACCTCAGGTGACCGCTTGCTCGCCTGGTGTCCGGGGTCGGCCGCCCGCCGCCGACCGGGCCTTGAGCATTCTGCGTGCCTTGCCGGCCGCCCGGCGGAACACCGACAGCGGTGAGTGCTCGCGGTAGCCGGGGAACGCGCGTGCCTCGCGCGGCGAGGCGAGGTAGACCCGGTCGGGGATGCCCGCGGCCGCGTCACGGAAGTGCGGGTAGGCGAGGTAGGCCTCCCGGCCCCGCTTCTCCAGGAGGACCGCCGGCTTCTGCTTCGCCTTCACGAACTCCGCCACGGGGAGCAGGAGTTCGGGCCGTTCCTCGGCGACCAGGTGGAGCCGCAGCCGCTCCTCGACCTTGAGGCGCCGGGCCACGCCCTCGGTCCAGAACTCCTCCATCAGCGGCTTGGCCAGCTCGAACTTGTGCCGCCGTATCGTTTCGCTGTCGTTGGCGTACTTCGGGCCGAACTGCGGCGCCAGCGTCACCACGAAGGGGCGGTGCATGAGCGCGTCGCGCCGCTCGCCCGCCGGGACCATGTCGGCTATCAGGTGCATCAGGGCGCGCGCGGAGTCGAAGCGCAGGGTGTAGCTGCCGGTCTTCGTCACATGCTTGCCGTCGTCCCGGCCGACCAGGTAGTAGCAGGTGTGGTCGGCGATGACGGAGACGCCGTCGGCCCGCAGATAGGCCTCCATCGTGAACAGCGCGTCCTCGCCGGTCCACAGGGACTCGTCGAAGCGCATGCCGTGCCGGTCCAGGAGCGAGCGGCGGAACAGCTTCTGCGCGCTCAGCGTGAACTTGATGTTGGAGGAGAAGACGTCCGTACGGTCGAGGGTCTTGCCCCACATGGCCTGCGGCGGCTTGCGGTTGACGCCCTCGACCCTGCCGAGGACGACGTCGGTGCCGTTGCGGTCGGCCATCGCGACCATCCGTTCCAGGGCCTCGGGGCCGAGCCGGTCGTCGGCGTCGAGGAAGAAGACGTAGCGTCCGGCGGCCTTGGAGAGACCGACGTTGCGCGGGCCGCTGGGGCCGCCGGAGTTGTCCTGGCGGATCACCGTGACCGGCATGGCCGCGCGGGCCGCGAACTCCTCCAGGCACTCCCCCGTGCCGTCGGTGGAGCCGTCGTCCACCGCGACGACCTCGATGCGCTCCGGGCCGATGGTCTGCGCCTCGACGGAGGCCAGGCACTCGACCAGGTACGGCATCGCCTCGTAGGCCCCGATGACGACCGTCACATCAGGCTGCGCCAGGGTCACGTCTCCCCCTTGTCACGGGCTGTTCCCCGTCCGTACGACGGGATGCTCCCGTACGTACGTAAGAAGGGCCCGGTTTTCGAGGATCACTCCTTGAGAACCGGGCCCTTCTCACCGTTTTCACACGGTGGGCGGCTTCGCCGACAGGGCGTCCGACAGCTCGTCGGCGCCGGGGGTGCCGGCCGCGGTGGCCCGCGACTCCTGGCCGAGGTTGCGCGTCTCGGCCTTCAGGGCCAGGTCGGCGACCGCGGTGTTGAACTGCTCGATGGAGGCCGGCTCGTCCGGGCCGAGCAGGTACTCCTTGAGCTCCTTGCGGTCCTCCGCCAGCGGGTCGGCGGCCGGGTCGCGGACCGCGGCCAGCAACTCGCCGATCTCGGTGGCGGAGTTGGACAGGATCGTGGCCGCGCGGACCGCGGTGTTCTGCCGCTTGAACTCCTCGACGCCCAGCCCGGCGGAGTCCGTCACCGCGTACGGCTTGCCGCTCGCGAGGAAGTCGGAGACCACGCTGGAGATGTCGGAGACCATCGCGTCGGAGACGTTGAAGCAGTCGAACAGGCGCGGCTCGGCGCCCTCGATGACACGGTGTTCGAAGGTGCCGAAGGAGCGCCAGTAGGCGTCGTTCCACTGGTCGCGCAGCTGCGCGACCTCCTCGTGCTTCCTGACGTCGACCACGCCGTCACGGGTGGTCTCGGCCTCGTCGCCCTTCTCGCCCGTGGCGCCGGCCAGTTCGGCGAGCCGGGCCTCGATCCGGGCCAGCTCGGCCTTGGCCTCGGCCTGCGCCGCGGCGTCGGCGGCGAAGCGCGGGTCGGCGGCGCGCTCGGCGGCGGCCTTCTCGACCAGCGCCACGATCTTGCGGTGCGCGGAGCCCGCCTTGGCCAGGACGGTGCCCGTGAAGGGGTGCGGCTTGTAGAGGACGCGCACCGGCGGGTCGGCCTTGATCAGGTTCTTCACGATGTTCGCGCCGGCCAGCATGATCGAGGTGTTGCCCGGGTCGCCGTCCCAGCCCTCCCAGGTGGGCGCGTACAGGACCGTCGGGATACGGCCCTCCGGCACGCCCTCCCAGCCCTGGATCGGCGCGAGCTGCGGGCGGCCGACCTCCACGATGTCCTCGTCGCGGACGCCGACGTCGGCGATGGCGTAGCGGTCGCGGCCCGCGCGGCCGGCGGTCCACACCTCGTCGTACGCCTTGCTGAAGGGGTTCACGCTGGCGAGCTTGTCGCTGTCGCCGTGGCCGATGAAGACGTGCTTCATGGTGGGGACGCGCAGCAGGTGGATGTTCTTGCCGACGTTGGCCGCGTAGAGCGCGACCCGCACGTTCGACAGGTCCATGTTCATCAGGTGCACACCGCCGGGCACGCAGATGACGGGGACCGTGGTGGGCGCCAGGGTCTGCAGGATGATCCGTTCGCGCAGGATGATCAGCGGCCGGGTGTCCAGCTGCTCCATGGTCTCCAGCCACATGTTGACCTGGTAGGTGGAGTCCCTGGAGCCGGAGAAGTACAGCAGTGTCTGCGGCTTGTAATCGCGCAGCCAGTCGTCGACCGCCGCCAGGACGGTGTCCGCGTCCGGCGGGATCCTGTTGCCGCGGACGTACGGCACCAGCGCGAGCACGTAGAGGGTGCCGAGGCCCAGGGTGATGCCGATACCGATGAAGCCGGCCAGGGAGGAACCGACCTCGGCCGAGATCAGGAGGCCGACGACGGCCGCCAGGTCGAGGTGGAGCATCTTCTCGGCCGAGCGCTCCACCATCCCGAACGGCGGCGCGTCCGGGATGTGGATGCGCGACTTCAGGTCGACGTTGCGGGTGGCGACCGGCATCCGGCGGCGGTTGCGGATCAGCGTGACCACGGCGCCGTGCGGGGCCTGGAGGCCGTAGAAGGCGATGAAGCAGCCGATGGCGCCGTAGTAGATCAGGTTGTTCGAGAGGTCCAGCCGGGCCAGCAGCAGGATCAGCAGCAGCTCCCTGATCAGGAAGCGGATCGACAGGCCTGCTCGGACCTTGCTCAGCCGGTTGACCAGATAGCTGCCCTTGCGGTGCAGATAGTGGTCGGCCAGGTATGTCACGGCGGCCGCTGCCGCGAAGGCGTAGACGCTCGGGACGAGCGCGGCCAACATGATGGCCGGGAAGCCCAGCATCATGAGGACCGCCGCGGCCAACTCGGCCGCGCTGCCCACCCGGGCGACGCGAATAGCGGTGGATATCACGGATAACCTGCTCTGGGAGGGGTTGCCGGTTTTCAATGTATTCAGGCCTCTGCGAAGACCCGGGCAATGCGGGGACTGTGCCGACAGCACCGCATTAACACCGGAAAGCAGAGGCCTGAATAACGGAAGACTAATTATCGCCGATTATTACACGCCGTCCTGGACGTCCAGCACCGAGGCGAGCGCCTGCTCGAAGCCGGAGGCCTTGGCGGCGCCCGCCGTCGGGTCCTGCTGGCGGACGTCGATGACATGCCCGGTCAGCTCGGACAGCAGCACGTCCAGCGAGGTGCGGGCCACGGCCTCCGAGGAGAGCAGCGAACCCTCGGGCTCCTGGCCGAAGGCCTTGGTGCGCATGGGGGTCGCGGTGCGCTCCGGGTTGACGCAGTTGACGCGGACACCGTCACCGGCCCACTCGTCGGACAGGGCCTGGGTGAGGTTCACCATGGCGGCCTTGGTCGAGGAGTAGAGGCTGTACTCGGCACGGCCGCGGGTGTAGCTGCTGGAGGTGTAGAGGAGCAGCTGGCCCTTGGTCTCGGCCAGGTACTTGTAGGCCGAACGGGCGATCTGCACCGGCGCCAGGTAGTTGACCTTCAGCGCTTCCTCGATGGTCGCGTTGTCGGTCTCGGCCAGCTTGCCGATGCGCAGCACACCCGCGGTGTTGACGACGTAGTCGATCCGGCCCGTCTCCGCGTACGCCTTGGACAGCGCGTCGTCGACCTCCTCCGGGTTCTCCACGTGGGTGCCGGTGGTGGAGCGGCCCAGCGCGTACACCTTGGAGCCGTAGCCCTCGGCGAGTTCGGCGATGTCCTTGCCGATGCCGTAGGAGCCGCCGAAGATCACGACCGTCTTGCCGGTGAGCAGCTCGCGGTAGGCCTCCTCGCTCACCTGCTCGGGCGCGGCCGTGGAGGCGAGCTGGAAGAGCTTGTCGGCGATGAAGACGTCGACCGGCTGGGTGACCTTCATGTTGTACTCGTCGCCCGCGACGACGTGGATCGGCACGTCCGGCAGGTACTTGAGCACGACCGAGCAGTCGTCGGTGGCCTGGAAGTTGGGGTCGCCCGCCGCGACCTCGTAGGCCCGCCGGATCGTGGACAGCTTGAAGGCCTGCGGGGTCTGGCCGCGCCGCAGCCGGGAACGGTCCGGGATCTCGGTGATGAACTCGCCGTCCTCGCCGTGCGTGCGGGTCACGATGATGGTGTCCGCGGACGGGATGGCGACGTCGACGGCCTGGTAGCGCTCCAGCGCGACCACGCAGTCGTCGATCACGCGCTGCGAGAGCAACGGGCGCACGGCGTCGTGGAAGAGGACGTTGAGGTCCTCACCGTCCGCGAGGCCTTCGCCGAGGGCCTCGATGGCGCGCTCGGTGGTCTCGTTCCGGGTCGAACCGCCCTCGATGACCTTCTTGACCTTGGTGAAGCCGGCCTTGGCGACGATCTTCTCGATGTCGGGCACATAGCCCGGCGCCATCAGCACGATGATGTCGTCGATCGAGTCGGCCTTCTCGAAGGTCGTGAGGGTGTGCTCGATGACTGCCTTGCCGGCGATCTTCAGCAGCTGCTTGGGGATCGAAAGACCCACCCGCTGGCCGGTACCACCGGCCAGGATCACTGCGGTGGTACGGGGCTTGGCTATGTGCTGGGACACAGACGACCTACCTTGGGGCGACAGGGAACCTGGAAATGGTCCCACTTGCGGTAACCGCTGTGCAAGGTGAGCGCTGTTCGCTGCATATGTGCGCGCCACCTGTCATTCACCTTGCACAGAGCGTCAGTGCCGCCGCACGCTTTCGTAGGCGTGGTGTGTCTCACAGGCGCGGCGGCCGCCCCGGGCACCGGCGCCGGATCTCCCACGACCCCGTTCGCCCGTCCGGGCGATGACCTCGGCCGGGCTGCACGCTTTCTTCATATGCATGACCGCGCCGTTACAGAACACCAAGGACTTCACCAAGGACTTCACCAAGGACTTCGCCAAGGACCACTGCGGGCCGCCGCGGACCGACTAGGAATACAGCTCGTCCGGAAGTCCATTGCCGCGGAATTCCTGGTCAAGATTCCGCAGCATTTCGGTCTCGATTGCGGATATTCCTCACCGCCGAGGTGCCGCCGAGGTTCCGCCGACGTGCCGGGAGGGGCCAGGAGGGGCCCGGGACACGGATGAGTCCCGGGCCCCCGTCACACAGGCTTCAGACTTCAGACTTCCTCGACGCCGGGCCTGCCCGCCTCCACCCGCAGCCGCGCGTAGGTGCTCGGTGTCGCCGTCGGCCGCACCACCGTGTCGACCACCCGCACCTGTGCGTCGATGCCGTGCCGGTCGATGTCGAAGAGGTGGTAGCCGCGGTGGGCGTCGATCACCTTCCAGTGCGGGTTGTCGGCCTTCAGCGGGTCCCACTGGGCATGGAAGGCGGCCTGGTCCTGGTCGCCGTTGCTGGAGATCGACGTACCGACGAACTCGGCGCCGACGACCCGGGAGTCGGGGTCGGCGTAGTCGGTCTTCAGGTCGCTGATCATCGTCAGGTGCCGGTCGCCGCTGAGCACGACCGGGTTGCGGATCTCGGCGAACTCCCTGAGCAGGGCGTTGCGTTCGACCTGGTAGCCGTCCCAGGCGTCGTAGTACCAGAGTTTGCCCTCGCCGGGCAGGATGTCGGTCTCGGCCATCATGATCTGCGAGGCGATCAGGTTCCAGCGGGCCGGTGAGTCGTGCAGCCCGTCCAGCAGCCACTGCTTCTGCTCGGCGCCGAGCATCGTGAGCGAGGGGTCCTGGGCGGCCGCCTGGCTGGTCACCTGGTCGCTGCGGAACTGGCGGGTGTCCAGGACGTTGAGGCGCGCCAGCCGGCCGAACTCCAGGCGGCGGTACATCTGGATGTGCGGGCCGTCGGGAATGGCGGAGGCCCGCACCGGCATGTGCTCGTAGTACGCCTGGAAGGCCGCGGTCAGCCGGGCCACGAACGCGTCGTGCGGCTGCTTGTCGGGGTCCTGCGGGATCTCGCCGGCCCAGTCGTTGTCGACCTCGTGGTCGTCGAAGGTGACCACCCAGGGCGCGCTCGCGTGCATCGCCAGCAGGTCGGGGTCCGTGCGGTACTGCGCGTACCGGTTGCGGTACTGCACCAGGGTGTACGGCTCCCCCGTGCCCTCGTGCCGGCGCGGACCGGACGAGGACGGCGCGGACTCGTAGATGTAGTCGCCGACGAAGAGGACGACGTCGGGGTCCTGGGCGAGCATGTCGGCGTACGGCGTGAAATAGCCGTTCTGCCAGTTCTGGCAGGACGCGAGCGCGATGCGCAGGGAGCCGCCCTTGCTGTGCGGGTGGGGCGCGGTGCGGGTGCGGCCGACGGCCGAGATCTGGCCACTCGTGCGGAAGCGGTACCAGTACGAGCGGTCCGGGCGCAGTCCTCGCACATCCACGTGAACGCTGTGCCCGTACTCGGGCCGGGCCTGGGCGACGCCCCGGCAAACGACCTTTCTCAGCCGTTCGTCCTCGGCGATCTCCCACTCCACCGGGACCACTTCGTCGGGCATACCGCCGCCGTGCAGCGGATCCGGGGCGAGCCGGGTCCACAGGACGATGCCGTCGGGGAGGGGGTCGCCGGAGGCCACCCCGAGGCTGAACACCCCGTCGGGCAGGGTGGTTTGGGCCGCCCGGGCGGTGCCGGGCAACCACAGCTGGGCGGAGGCGGCGGCGCCGAGGACGGCGGCACCGGCGGCCAGAAAGCGGCGCCGGTCGGGCGAGTTTGCTCCGGTCATCGTCGAACTCCCTTACCTTGCTGGCCTCTTGGACTCGTGCAAGCTCACGCACCGGGTCGGTCCACCCGCTGAACGCAAGCCTTCGCGTGCATGACAAAAAGGCAGACAACAGAAAACCCGTTGCGACACGGGAACAACAGGATGAACCCGATCTTGTCGCAACGGGCCCGCCAAAACGAGTCAAGAGAAACGTGTCTGACGCCCGCTCAGCCGCCGAACCCCGAGCCCAGCGGGCCGGCGCCCGCGGCGCCGATGCCCAGCGCGGCGGCCGACGCGGCGGTCAGCGCGGCGGTCAGCGGTTGGTGAACTCGCCGCCGAGACCGGCGAGTCGGGGATCGGTGCCGAGCTGCCCGGCGCCGAAGGAGAGGGACCCGGCGGTGGTGACTCCGGAGGCACCGGAGCGGAAGGCCCACACGCCGCCCGCGCCGGAGTTCTCGCCGGGAGCCCCGACGACCAGGTCGGCACGACGGTCGCCGTCGGTGTCCAGGAGGGTCAGTGCCTCGCCGAAGCGGTCGGCGCGTTCGGCGGTGCCCGGCACCCCGGAGGTGTTCTGGCTGAAGGCCTTCGAACCGGCGCCGGTCGGTCCACCCGCACGCCCGGGTATGACGGTGACCGTGCCGGCGTCCCGGATCCCGGAGAAGTCCTCACCGGGGCTCCCGGCCACGATGTCGGCGTACCCGTCACCGTTCACGTCGCCGACGGCGACATCCGCCCCGAAGCGGTCGCCCGCCTCGGCCACGCCGGGAACGCCGGGCGTGTCCTGGTCCAGGGTCCGCGGATCCGCGTCCTGCGGCCCGCGCGCCGTACCGAGGACGACCCCGACCCGCTCCCCGTACTCGCTCGGATCGACCGCCCCGTCCCCCGAGTGAGCGACCAACGGCCGCCCGAAGACGACGTCGTCCCGTCCGTCCCCGTTCACATCACCGAGCGCGAGGCTCTCACCGCCCTCGATGTCCCGGCCCGCGCCGTCCTTCAGATGCGTGAGCGGGGCGAGGCCGCCCGAAGTGCCGTGCAGATAAAGGAGACCGTGCCCGGAGTTCTCGTCACCCGGGTCGTCCCAGTCGAACGGCCCGGTGAGCACGACGACATCACTGATGCCGTCACCGTCGACATCCCCGACGGCCACGTCCAGCACCCTGACATCGCCGTCGGTGAAGGACACGCCCTGCTCACGGGCGGGCACCCCGTCCCGCCCGAACGGCCCGAACTCCACCTCCGACGGCCCCGCCAGATCGGCATGCCCGTCACCGTCGAAATCGCCTACGACGACACGCGCGAAGCCGTCCACGAGGGCGCCCGGCAGCAGGGTCCCGCCCGAGAGCCCGCGCGGGCCGCCCCACAGCACGGTGACACTGCCCTTGCGGGCGACCCCGCCCTGGGTCCACCGCTCCCCCGCCGCCGGAACGACGAGATCGGTGTGGCCGTCCCCGTCCAGATCACCGGCGACCAGATGCGCGCCGAACGCGTCCCCCGCCTCCGGAACACCGGGCACACCGGCCGTGGCCTGCGTGAACACCCTCCTGGTCGCGAGATTCAGCCCGTGCGCCGAGCCGTACACGACGGCCACGTAACCGGCGCCCTTCCGTCCACCGACGCTCGCGCCCGGTGCCCCCGTGGCCAGGTCCTCGTACCCGTCGCCGTTGAAGTCCTGCCGGACGCTGCGGACGACGGAGCCCTGCGCATGGGCGAGGGGCGACACGGTGGCCATCCCGGCGAGCACCGCGACGGCGACCGCGACAACACGCCGGATTCTGGGCACGACAACGGACTCGGACACGACGACTCCGGGGAGTAGCAGGGCAGTTGACGGTGAAGACAGTGAAGAAGGTGAAGGGGGTTGAAGATCCCCGTTCACGCTGCCCATTACGACTCACCGGGAGACGAAGGGGTTGCCCTGCTATGCGGCAGGAATCACCCCGTCACCGCCAACACCCCGCCCTACTCGGCGAACGGGTCGAAGTCGCCGTACTCCCGCTCCGCCTCGTCCCGCTCCGCCTGCTTGTCGCGCCGCCGCTGCGCCGCGGGCCTGGGTGCCTCCAGGCGATGGTCCTCGCCACGGCGGCCCAGCATCTCCGCACCCGCCATCATCGACGGCTCCCAGTCGAAGACGACCGCGTTGTCCTCGGGTCCGATGGCGACACCGTCGCCCGCGCGGGCGCCCGCCTTCATCAACTCCTCCTCCACACCGAGGCGGTTGAGCCGGTCCGCGAGATACCCCACGGCCTCGTCGTTGTTGAAGTCGGTCTGCCGCACCCAGCGTTCGGGCTTCTCGCCCCGCACCCGGTACAGCCCGTCCTCTTCCTGCGTCACGGTGAAGCCCGCGTCGTCGACGGCCTTGGGCCGGATCACGATCCGCGTGGCCTCTTCCTTCGGCTTCGCGGCCCGGTGCTTCGCCACCATCTCCGCGAGCGCGAACGACAGCTCCCGCAGCCCGAGATGGGCCACCGCGGACACCTCGAAGACCCGGTACCCCCGCGCCTCCAGATCCGGCCGCACCATCTCCGCGAGGTCCTTGCCGTCCGGTACGTCGATCTTGTTCAGCACGACGATCCGCGGCCGCCGGTCGAGGCCGCCGTACTGCTTGAGCTCCTCCTCGATGACATCGAGGTCGGAGACGGGGTCCCGCTCGGACTCCAGAGTCGCGGTGTCCAGCACATGCACGAGCACACTGCACCGCTCCACATGGCGCAGGAACTCGAGGCCGAGCCCCTTGCCCTGGCTGGCCCCCGGGATCAGTCCGGGCACGTCCGCGATGGTGTACACGGTCGAACCGGCCGTCACCACACCCAGGTTGGGCACGAGCGTGGTGAACGGATAGTCCGCGATCTTCGGCTTGGCGGCGCTCAGCACCGAGATCAGCGAGGACTTGCCCGCGCTCGGGTAGCCGACCAGCGCCACATCGGCGACCGTCTTCAGCTCCAGGACGATGTCCTGCAGATCCCCCGGCTCGCCGAGCAGCGCGAACCCGGGCGCCTTGCGACGGGCGGACGCCAGAGCGGCGTTGCCGAGGCCGCCGCGGCCGCCCTGGGCGGCGACGTACGAGGTGCCGTGGCCGACGAGGTCGGCGAGGACATTGCCGGCCTTGTCCAGCACCACGGTCCCGTCCGGCACCGGAAGGACCAGGTCCTGGCCGTCCTTGCCGGACCGGTTGCCGCCCTCGCCCGGCTTGCCGTTGGTGGCCTTGCGGTGCGGGGAGTGGTGGTAGTCGAGCAGTGTCGTCACCGACTGGTCGACGGTGAGGATCACATCCCCACCCCGGCCGCCGTTCCCGCCGTCGGGGCCGCCGAGCGGCTTGAACTTCTCACGGTGGACGGAGGCACAGCCGTGACCTCCGCTACCCGCGGCGACATGCAGTTCGACGCGGTCCACGAAGGTGGTCATCGGGTGTGCCTCCAGATACGTACGGGACTGTCTCTTGTACTAACACGTCTACTAGCACGTGTACTAACACGCGAAAGGCGGACCCGCCTTCCCACCAGGGAAGTGAGGTCCGCCTCGCGAAAAGCTTCCGATCAGTTGCCCGAGTGTCAGGCGACCGGAACGATGTTCACGACCTTGCGGCCACGGAACGTACCGAACTCCACCGCACCGGGCTGCAGCGCGAACAGCGTGTCGTCGCCGCCACGGCCGACGCCCGCGCCGGGGTGGAAGTGGGTGCCGCGCTGGCGGACCAGGATCTCACCCGCGCTGACGACCTGACCGCCGAAGCGCTTCACGCCGAGGCGCTGAGCGTTGGAGTCACGACCGTTACGGGTGGACGATGCGCCCTTCTTGTGTGCCATCTCTCCTCAGTCCCTTACTTCGCAGCCGCGGGGATCTCAGTGACCTTGATCGCCGTGTACTGCTGGCGGTGGCCCTGACGACGGCGGTAGCCGGTCTTGTTCTTGTAGCGAAGGATGTCGATCTTGACGCCCTTGTGGTGGTCCACGACCTCGGCCTGGACCTTGATGCCGGCCAGGACCCACGGGTCGCTGGTCACAGCGTCGCCGTCGACAACGAGCAGGGTCGAGAGCTCGACCGTGTCGCCAACCTTGGCGGTGGAAATCTTGTCAACCTCAACGATGTCGCCGACAGCAACCTTGTGCTGGCGACCACCGCTGCGCACGATGGCGTACACGCGGATCTCACTCTCTCGCTCGGGAACGGCACCCCCGCAGTCCAGCCACCCGGCACGGGCGGCCTCTCCGGAGCACCCAGTGCCCTGGAGGAATGAGGTTTACGGGGATGTGGCGCGCCCATATCCAAGGACACGCCGACGGTCAAGGTTACGGGGCCGCGGCCGAGGGGGTCAAACCGGGCCGGGCCCCACGGGTATGCGGCCGATCACACCGACCGGCCGCACCCGTTCACCTCGTACTGCTCAGCTCTCGTCGGCGGCGGCCGAGACCGTGGTCTTCTTCGCCGTCGTCTTGGCCGCGGCCGTCTTGGCGGTCGTCGCCGCCTTCTTGGCCGTGGTCTTCTTCGCGGCCGTCTTCTTGGCCGCCGTCTTCTTGGTGGCCGCCTTCTTCGCGGTCGCCTTCTTGGCCGTCTTGCGGGCGGCCGTCTTCTTGGCCGGAGCGGCCTCGTCGACGCCGTCCCCGGCACCCTCGGCCGCCGTCTCCGTGGCCGACGGGACGACCACGACGGCCGCCTCCTCGGACGCGGTGGGCGCGGTCTCCTTGCGCACCGCACGACGCCGCGGACGGGCCGGGGCGGCGCTCTCGGCGGGCGCCTCGGGCTCCGCGGCGGCCGTCTCGGCAGCCGGCGCGGCGGCGGGAGCGGCCTCCACGACCGGCGCGGTCTCGGCGACCGTCACCACGGCGGCCTCGGCCCCGGCCGGCGAACCGGCGGGCGCGGACACCTTGCGGGTGGCCCGACGGCGCGTACGGCCCTTGGGCGCGGCCTCCTCGACGGCGACGGGCGCCTCGGACACCGAGGACCCTTCGGACACCGAGGTCCCTTCGGACGCGGCGGCCTCGACCACCGGGTCCTCCGCGGCGACCGGCTCGGCGTGCGCCTCGGCGGCCCGCTCCGGCTGCACCGGAAGCTCGGCCTCCGCCTCGGCGGTCACATCCTGCGCGGTCGGCGCGCTCTCCTCGGTCCGGGCCTCGTCCCGCCCGGCGGAGCGCCGCTCGTCCCGGCGGTCCTCGCCGCGCGGCGCACCCGCCGGAGCCGAAGCCCGCCGGCTCGTCCGACGCCGCGAACGACCACCCCGTACGGCCGCCTCCGCCTCGGCGATGCTGCTGTACAGCTCCTCGTCGGGCTCGAAGACGGGCGCGGAGAGGGCGACCGGCTCGGCGACCTCGGCGGCGACCTCGGCCTCCGTCTCGGTCTCCTCGACGTCCGAGGCCTCGACGGCCACCGCGGCCTCGTGCGCGTGCTCGTGCCCGTCGCCGCCCCGCCCGCGCTTGCGGCGCTTGCCGCCGCCACCGGCGGAGGTGGGCTGCTCCATGTGGACGATGACACCGCGGCCGTTGCAGTGGACGCAGGTCTCGGAGAAGGACTCCAGCAGGCCCTGGCCGACCCGCTTGCGGGTCATCTGGACCAGGCC
>Ga0182007_10000258_pt1 | contig 35539 bp, 34 predicted proteins | sample Sormic07211113_1_FD_123023 | JGI IMG/M metagenome (GOLD analysis project Ga0182007, IMG submission 123023) | Rhizosphere microbial communities from Sorghum bicolor, Mead, Nebraska, USA - 072115-113_1 MetaG | ecosystem: Host-associated > Plants > Roots > Rhizosphere | place: USA: Nebraska...
CACCGTCCCTGCGGCGTTGAAACTCTGGATCGACCACGTCGCTCGCGTGCGACGTACCTTCGATGTCGGTCCGAACGGGAAGGTCGGGTTGTTGTGCGACCGCCCTGTCTTCGTTGCCGTGGCCTCGGGCGGCAGATTCTCCGGCGATGGTTCACGGCAGCCGGACTTCCTGACGCCTCACCTGAAAGCCATCCTGGGCATGATCGGCCTTCGCGACGTGAGCTTCTTCTGTGTCGAAGGTGTCGCCTCCGGCCCGGCAGCGGTTGCAGGGGCGAGGGCGCAGGCAAGGCTGGCCCTGCAGCATCACTTTGCAGGCGGGCTTCGGGGGAGCGCTCCTTCCCGTTGACTACCGCGTGTGCAATGCCTGCTGCTCGACCCCGGTATCCGGCCGCCGCGCATGCAACTTGGCTTGTGGCCAATCGCCGTCGGATGCGGTGTCCACCAGCGGGTAGCGGCGCTCGTCTTGGGTGGAGGCGCTGCGCGAACCGCCCTCGACCCCATCGGGGTCATATTCATTCAACGCCCTATCTCCAGCTCGGCGGGATCAGCGCAAGCGCGTCGGGGTCGGAAAGCGCGTACTGCCGCACATAGGGCTCAGGGCGGCGAATCGCCTCAATGGCGGCCGACTTCCGCTACGAATTCACGGCGAAGGCGACTTTCGCGTGTGCGGAGCCCGCGTTCACGATGTCTGCGCGATCAGTTCCAGCGGCACGACTTCGACTTCTCCACCGGCCACGCTGCGCCGCCATGCAGACACTACGCCAATGCCCGCAGTTCCCGCAATGCAACAGACAACATCGAGGCATCAGGCGCCGGCACCGCACGCAGTTCGCCCATCAACTCCGCCGCGCGTTCGAGCGACCGGCCATTGGTGGCGCGCCATGTCTCGACGAGTACCGCCGGCGACTCGTCGCCGCCCCCGGCAAGCACCGCGCCAGTGATCGAGCGCTGCAGGCTCGACAGGTCGTCGAGCATCGCGGCTTTCGCAAGCATCTGCCAATGCTGGTCCCCGGGCAGCGCCCCGATGCGCTCGCGCAGCCACGGCATGCCGAGGCGGTTCGCGAGGTCGAAGTAGATCACTGCCACGAGTGCCACCGGCCGACTGGCGCTGCCGGCGATCTCTGCGATGTCGAGCGTGGCGTACAACGAGTCGAAAGTGACGACGCGCTCGGCCAGTTCGCGCGGCACGCCGCCGGCCACATAGTGCGAGACCGCGGTGTCGACGCGGGCCCGCTCGTCGGGGGCCAGCAGTTCGGTCAGCCGTGCCGACAGCGCCTCGACGTTCGGCGTGAAGTGTGCAATGGTCGATTCCATGTCCTCGTTCAATCGCCGCGAGCGCAGGAACCACTTCGTGCCGCGCTCCAGTTGCCGGCTGGTGTCGATCAGCAGGCTGGACTGCACGGCGTCGTCGATGCGGTTGTCGAGCGCTTCGATGGACAGCCACAGCGGCACCATGCCGAAGATCTCGCGGCTCATGAGATAGGCGCGCACGACCTCGAACGCACGGGCGCCGGTGGTCTCGACCAAGCGATGCACGAAGGTGCTGCCGATTCGGTTGATGGCGCTGTTGGTGACGTGCGTGGCAATGATCTCGCGCCGCAGCGGATGCCTGGGCATGTAGACCGCGAACTTCTCGCTCAGCAGCTTCGGGAAGTAGCGCGCCAGCGCCGTCGCAACCCAGGGGTCGTCGGGCAGCGGCGAGGCCAGCAGTTCGTCGTAGAGCCAGATCTTGCTGTAGGCCAACAGCACCGCGCGCTCCGGACTGGTCAGGCCCTGGCCTTGGGCACGGCGCTCGGCCAGTTCTTCGTCGGACGGCAGGTACTCGATCGCACGATGCAACCGCCCGGCTTTCTCGAGGTACTGCATGAACCGGGTTTGCGCATCGAGCAGTTGTGGCGCGATGCGCCCTGTGACCGACAGCACCTGCGTCTGGAAGATGTTGTCGCGCAGCACCAGCGCGGCCACGTCGTCGGTCATCTCCGGCAGCAGCGCATTGCGTTGCTTCTCGGTGAGCTCGCCTTCGGAGATGGGCAGGCCGACCAGGATCTTGATGTTGACCTCGTGATCCGAAGTGTCGACGCCGGCCGAGTTGTCGATCGCGTCGGTGTTGATGCGCCCACCCGCCTGCGCGAATTCGATCCGGCCCAATTGCGTGCAGCCGAGGTTGCCGCCTTCGGCGAGGACCTTGCAGCGCAACTCCCCGCCGTTGACGCGCAGGGCGTCGTTGGCACGGTCGCCCACCTGCGCGTGGCTCTCGCTCGCGGCCTTCACGTAGGTGCCGATGCCGCCGTTGTAGATCAGGTCGACCGGGGCCTTGAGGATGGCATTGACCAGTTCGGTCGGCGTGAGCGTGTCGGCGGTGATGTCGAGCACCTTCTTCATCTGCGGCGTGATCGGGATCGACTTGGCGCTGCGCGCATGGACCCCACCGCCTTCGGAGATCAGCGACGCGTCGTAGTCGGCCCACGATGATCGCGGCAGCTTGAACAGGCGCTGGCGCTCGGCAAAGCTCTTCGGCACATCGGGGGTCGGGTCGAGAAAGACGTGCCGATGGTCGAACGCCGCCACGAGCCGGATGTGCGGCGAAAGCAGCATGCCGTTGCCGAACACGTCGCCCGACATGTCGCCGATTCCGGCCACCGTGAATTCGGTCGTCTGCGTGTCGATGCCCATCTCGCGGAAGTGGCGCTTCACTGATTCCCAGGCTCCGCGTGCCGTGATGCCCATGACCTTGTGGTCGTAACCCACCGAGCCGCCGGAGGCGAAGGCGTCGCCGAGCCAGAAGCCGTATTCCTTGCTGACGCCGTTGGCGTAGTCGCTGAAGGTGGCCGTGCCCTTGTCGGCCGCAACCACGAGGTAGGGGTCGTCATCGTCGTGGCGCCTGACCTGCGGCGGCGGCACGATCGTGTCGCCGACGCGGTTGTCGGTGATGTCGAGCAGGCCGCGCAGATAGTCCTGGTAGCAGGCCACGCCTTCGCGCAGGTACGCATCGCGGTCGCTCGCCGCGGGTGCGCGCTTGAGCACGAAGCCGCCCTTGGAGCCCACCGGCACGATCACGGTGTTCTTGACCATCTGCGCCTTCACGAGGCCTAGCACTTCGGTGCGGAAGTCTTCCGGCCGGTCCGACCAGCGCAGCCCTCCGCGCGCGACCCGGCCGCCGCGCAGGTGCACGCCCTCGAAGCGGGTCGAGTAGACGAAGATCTCGAACATCGGCTTGGGCGCCGGCAAATCGGGCACCTTCGAGGAATCGAACTTGAACGACAGGAAATCGCGCTGGCCGCCTGCCGCATCGCGACGCCAGTAGTTGGTGCGTGTGGTGGCGAGGATCAGCGCGAGGTATTGCCGCAGCACTCGGTCTTCAGACAGGTTGGCCACGTTCTCGAGCGCGGCTTCGATCTCGCGCACCTTCTCGCCCGCCAGCGTGTCGGCGCCGGCCGCCTGCGCCGGATCGAAGCGCAGCTTGAACAGTTCGACCAGCGCGCGCGCAACGGGAGCGTTCGCCGCCAGCGTGCTCTCCATGAACGGCTGCGACAGCGCGAAGCCGATCTGCCGCATGTACTTCGCGTAGGCGCGAAGCACCACGATCTCGTGCGCGGGCAGGCGCGCTGCGAGAACCAGGCGGTTGAAGTCGTCGTTCTCGACCTTGCCGCCGAGCACGGCGGCGAAGGCGTCTTCGAACACCGGCCGCAGCGCGTCGACCTCGACCTCGGCATCGCCCAGCGCACTGCGCAGGCCGAAATCGTGGACCCAGATCGGCGATGCGCCCTGCGGTGCGAGCCGGTGCGGATGTTCGTCCAGCACGCTCATGCCCAGGTGTTCGAGCATCGGCAGGCTGGTCGACAGGATGAGCGGTTCGCCGCGCCGCAGCACCTTGAAGCGCAGCGTGCCCGGCGCCGCTTCGAGCGGCCGGTAGAGATTCATGCCGATCGGCTGCGCGTCGCTCAGCCGTTCCATCAGTTCGATGTCGTGCACGGCGGTGCGCGCCGCGAACTCGTCGCGGTAGCCGGCCGGGAAGGCACCGGCGAACCGGCGCAGCAGTTCGTTGCCGCGCGCTTCGCCGGTGGTCTCGATCAGCGCCGACTTCAGGTCGTCGTCCCAGCGGCGGGCGGCGGCTACCAGGCGCTGCTCGACCTCGTGCACGTCGAAGGGCGGGATCTGTCCGGGCCGGGTGCGGACGGTGATCTGGATCAGGGCCAGGACCGATTCCGACAGATGCACATTGAACTCGGAACTGGTGCCGTTGAAGGCCTGCACCAGGATCGCCTGCCATTTCTCGCGCAGCTCGGTCGTGTAGTTCTCGCGTGGTGCGTAGATCATGCACGCCACGAAGCGCTCGAAGGGGTCGCGCCGCACGAACAGGCGAAAGCGCTGGCGCTCGCCCAGGTGGAGGATGCCCATGGACGTGGACAGCAATTCGTCCGCGCTGGTCTGGAACAGCTCGTCGCGCGGATAGGTCTCGAGGATGTTGACAAGCGCCTTGCCCGAATGGCTTCCGCTCGCGAGGCCGGCGCGCAAGACCACGTCAGCCACCTTGCGCCGCAGCAGTGGAATGTCGGCCGGGCTGGCGCTGTAGGCCGTGGAAGTGAACAGGCCGAGGAAGCGGTCTTCGCCGCAGACAAGGCCTTCGGCATCGAAGCGCTTGATGGCGATGTAGTCAAGGTAGCCGGGCCGGTGCACGGTGGAGCGCGAGGTGGACTTGGTGACCACCAGCAACTCGGGCCGGCGTGCGTAGGCGCGCACCTCCGGTGGCAGCGCCGCGAAGGCGGCAGTCGGGTCCTTGATCACCTCGCGCAGGATGCCGAGGCTCGAATCCGGCACCACCTTGAGCGCGTCCTCGCCGTCGACCTTCACCAGCTCGTGGCTGCGGTGCCCGAGGAACGTGAAGTGATCGTCGGCCAGCCAGCGCAGGAAGGCCTGGCCTTCGGCAAGTTCCTGCGGCGGGATCGGCGGGGCGCGCTCGTCGAGGCCCTGGACGATGCCCAGCACGCGCTCCTTCATCGTCTTCCAGTCGGCCACGGCCAGCCGCACGTCGCCGAGCACTCGCGCCAGGTCGGCAGCGAGCGCCTCGAGCCGGCCCGCGTCGGCCACGCGGTCGACCTCGACATGGATGAACGACTCGCGCCGCGCATCGGGCGAAGGCGCTTCTGTCGCCAGCCCCTGGAGCGTGCCCTCGCTGTCGCGGATCACCGCGACCAGCGGATGGATGATCAGGTGCAGGGTCAGCCCGTGGCGGTTGACTTCCATCGTCACCGAATCGACGAGGAACGGCATGTCGTCGTTGACGATCTCGATGATGGTGTGCGTCGACTGCCAGCCGTGCTCCGCGATCGTCGGGTTGAAAACGCGCAACCTGGCGCGCCCCGGTTCGCGCTTTCGCGCGAAGCTCCAATGCGAGAGCGCGGCGCCATACAGGTCGGCGATCTGGCGGTCGGCCAGGTCTTCAGGGTCCACCTGGCCAAAGTACTGCCGAACGAACGCTGCAAGCAGATCCGCCTGGTCCGTGGCGACCTTGGCGCGAATCAGGCCAACGACCTCGTCCACGCGTTCGCTTGGGCGTCCAGCCTCGGGTGCATCGGTTTCCATGCTTGCCTCCTGATCGGTGTGTGTCCAGCCACTGTGGAAGCGACCGGGCGGAAAAGCAAGACCCATACGCCGCAGCTGGCGCGGGCCGCGCGGTGACCGCCTGTTCGGAACCGCGCCCAGCGAACCGTTTTTGGGGCGCTCGTAGAATTCACGCTTTGCCGAGACGAACATGACCACTGCCAAGAAGCAAACGGCGTTCACGCGCCCCCTGACACCCAGCGTCGAGCTCGCAGCCGTCATTGGCTCCGCAGCCCAGCCTCGAACCGAGGTCACCAAGCTGCTGTGGGACTACATCAAGCGGAACAACCTCCAAAACCCGGCGAACAAGCGCAATATCCTTTGCGATGCCAAGCTTCAAGCGGTGATGGGCAAGCCCGAGGTGACGATGTTCGAAATGTCGGGTCTTGTTGGGAAGCATCTGTCCTGAAGAGCGTCGCCGCCAACACGGTTCAACTACCCGCGTCACTCCCTTCGGGCGGTCGAACTGGGCCAAGTGACCGGGATGCTGCTCCATAGGCTGGAAGCAGCCCTTCGCCCCTGCCTGCCGGTCCGCGGAAGTCCTGGGTGTGATGAATCCCGGGCCCGTCAGGGGCTCACAGTCAACGTCCTTGTGGACTCCAGATGTGCATCGACCCGCCGAGTCCCGACTGCGTCCTGCTTGCAGGAGCTCGCTTCGAATAGAGACATCTGGTCGTCGTAGTGCTTGGCCTTGTTTTTGAGGCCTGCGCTGACAAAGCCGCTCTGCCCCGGCGCCATCAACGAGCACATCTCCACGGCGTTCTTTCGCAGAATCACTCGGAATCCCGCGGTACCGCGGTTTTGGTATGGCGCCGCCTCCTGGTCTTCCGCTGCCCACGGCACGCCAATGGCATTCGTCCTGGAGAACCGGTGCTTTGGGACTGGTGTCCGCCACTTGGCCATTCAGGAAGTCATAGCGTTGCGGAACGCCGGAGGAAGCGCTCTGAAGGGCATTGAGCAGGAGCTTGGACGCTCGGGCAGGCTGGAGGCTTCCCGGTGCGCCTCCGTCAGCGGGGCGTACCCCAGGTCGACCAAGGAGTTGAAGACGCCGGCCGGCAAGTCATCCTTCAGGACCGCAACGGTCATCGCCTTCAACCATGACTGAAGAATCGTGACACCGGGCCCGTCGTACCGGCCGTCCTTGTCGGCGTCTCTCAGACGCATGTCCCAAGCGACGAGTGCATCCGCTGCCTTTCGTACCAGGTCTGACACAGGAAGCGTGGCGGTGGCCGATTTGATGTACGGCACAAAATAGCGAGCATTGAGGTCTGCCACAGCCCATGCGATGGTTCCGCTGGTGCCGAAGAGGACAGGCAGCAGTCCGATGGGCGTCATGCCGGTCAGGTCATAGCCTGCGCCGTGAAGGCCGATGGCGGTCACGAAGGCGGGGTTGTTGAAGCCCTGCTGGGGGCCGTTGTGGAGGATGGCGATGCCATCGGACGTCTTCGAGGGGCCCAGGACCCAAGCGTTCTCAGGGCGAAATGAGAACCATCCTTTGCCTCGCGCGCGTGCGTGCCGGCGGCAACGCTCGTGGGTCCTCCAGCCACCGCATCTGCTCGTAAATCTGTTGCCCAGTGGCTGCGCCTTTCTCTGCCTTCAGCTGGTTCAAGAGTGCAAGATTCGCGACCTCGGCGCTTCCCCCAGGCAAGTCATGGCACCATGAGCGCTTGCCAAGGTCGCGTCCTGGCCCGTAAAAGCCTGCAAAATTCAAAATGATGGATTGGGTCCCTATAGTCTTCGTTGCGTTCAAGGTTCTCGTGTTCGGCACGGGGATGTTCTTCGCCATCAAGTGGCACTATGAGCAAGGGAAGAAGGGGAAGGAGAAGCAGAGCGCGGTGCTACGCGCGGGCGGCAAGGTGGCCGCAGTCTTCGTGCTATCGCTCCTGGGCCTCTCGCTCCTTGCCTTTGGCCTTGGCAGGGTGCTCGGTTTGGACTTGACCTTCCCATGACGGCAAAGAAATGGTCGACCGATATCCATACGGATCAAGTAGCGTGGCAATGCCCGCGAAGCCGGGCGGCACGCCAGTTGCGTTGCGCGCACTGACATTGTTCTAGAGTCCGATACGCGCGCTGGAACTGCAGCAGTCGCCGCTCAGGGCTTCAAGGCGATCCCCTGCCTGCGCATCACGCCGCAGCCGAACCTCTAGCCGTCGTGCCCGGACCGCACCTCGGCCCCAACGGAAAGCGCATCTGCAAACTCGCATTCCTTCGTTTGCGGGCCCGCTGCGCGTCCGCAGAATGCCCAGGACACGGAGTTCAAAGCGCATGCACATCGAGTCGACACCTGCCCAGCAAGCCCGCCACGTGGTCGAACGCACCGGTTCCGCCTGGCGCATCGCGCCGGCGTCGCCACGCGAAGTGGCGCGGTGCGCGCCGCGCGTCCATGTGCCGGCGCGGGTCGTGCTGCGCATCCAGGCGGCCGCGGTGGCTGCGGGCCTGCCGCTGCTGGCGCATTCCTGGTGATTCAAATTCAAATGCCAATCCGATCCCGTGGCCCAGGAGGCGCCTTCGCCGACCGCGCAGGCGATCGTGGTGCGTGCCGACTCGCCGCTCAAGTCCCTCGGAGACCTCAAGGGCAAGAAGGTCGGCGTGGCCAAGGGCTCCGGAGGCCACTACCTGCTGCCGCGCCGGGTCGACACCCTGCAGGCCGGGCTCTTTCAACCCGTCCGATAAGCCCAACGTCGGGCCGCTTCAGAACGCCGGCACGAGCGCGCCGCTGAACTTGGTCTCGATGAAGCTCTTCACCTCGGGCGAGTGGTAGGCCTTCACGAGCTGCTGCGCCCACGGCTTGTCCTTGTCGGCACGGCGCACCGCGATGATGTTGGCGTAGGGGCCCTTCGGCGCCTCCTTGAGCACCGCATCCTTCGCCAGCGTCAGCCCGGCCTTCTCGGCATAGTCGTTGTTGATCGAGGCGATCGTCAGGTCGTCCAGCGAGCGCGGCAGCTGCGCGGCGTCGAGCGGCACCAGCTTGAGCTTCCGGGGGTTGGACACCACGTCGAGCGGGGTCGCGCTGTTGTTCTTCACGGCCTCGGGCTTGAGCGTGATGAGCTTGGCCTCCTGCAGCAGCAGCAGCGCGCGGTTGCCGTTGGACGGGTCGTTCTGGATGCCGACCGACGCGCCGTCGGGCAGCGCATCGATCGACTTGATCTTGCGCGAGTAGAAGCCCAGCGGCGCGGTGATCGTCAGGCCCACGGGCACGATGTCGAAGCCGCGCGACTTGTTCTGGTTGTCGAGGAAGGGCTGGTGCTGGAAGGCGTTGGCGTCGAGATCGCCGGCCGCCAGCGCGGCGTTGGGCAGCTGGTAGTCGTTGAACACGACGACCTCGACGGCCAGGCCGTCGCGTGCCGCCGCCTTCTTGACGACTTCCCAGATCTGCTCGCCGCTGCCGACGGAGACGCCGATCTTCAGGGCTTTCCTGTCCTGCGCGTGCAGCGTGCCGCCGATGGTGAAAAGGGCCATGGAGGCAAGGGAGAGCGCGGCGATCAGCGCGGCGCGGCGGTGGACAGGAAGCATGGGAATGGGCATGTCGAATGAAAGAGCCATCACTGTGACGGCCGTCGGCCCGGCAGGGAACGAAGGAAAACGCGCAACCTTATGCGCCGGGCGTCGAGCGGTGGCGCGCCGGCGGCAGCACGCAGTCGGACAACGTGGGGCGGTCAGTTGAGGCGCTGGCCGCCGGCCGCGTCGAAGAGGTGCGCCTCGCCGGGCACTGGCCAAAGCGCCAGACGGTCGCCCGGCCGGGCGCCGATCCGGTCGCGGAACGCCGCCATGACGGTCTGGCCGGCCAGGCGAAGCGCAACCTGTGTCTCTGCACCGGTGGGCTCGACCACGATCACATCGGCGGAAAGTCCGCGGCTCGGGTCGATCGTGAAATGTTCGGGGCGAGTGCCGTAGAGCACGCGATCGCCGTGAGCGCCGCGGGATGCCGACGTCAACGGCAGCCGCAAGCCGTCGTCCGTCAGGACGGAGGGGGCACCGTCGAGCTGCAGGCGTCCCGGGATGAAGTTCATCGCCGGCGAACCGATGAAGCCCGCCACGAAGGCATTCCGGGGCCGGTCGTAGAGCTCGAGCGGTGCCCCGACCTGCTCGATCAGGCCGTCCTTCAGCACCACGATCCGGTCGGCCATCGTCATCGCCTCGACCTGGTCGTGCGTCACGTAGACCGTGGTCGTTCCCAGGCGCTGGTGCAGGGCCTTGATCTCGGTGCGCATCTGCACCCGCAGCTTGGCGTCCAGATTCGACAGCGGCTCGTCGAACAGGAAGGCCTGGGGCTGCCGCACGATGGCGCGACCCATGGCGACGCGCTGGCGCTGGCCGCCCGAGAGCTGGCGCGGCCGGCGATCGAGCAGGTCGCCGAGGCCCAGCGTTTCGGCCGCCTGCCGCACGCGGCGGGCGATGTCGGCGGGCTTCAAGCCCTGGATCGTCAGGCCGAAACCGAGGTTCTGGCCGACCGTCATGTGCGGATACAACGCGTAGTTCTGGAACACCATCGCGACATCGCGATCGCGCGGCGCCACGTCGTTGATGCGCCGGTCGCCCAGCAAGATCTCGCCTGCGTCGATGCTCTCGAGGCCGGCGATCATGCGCAGCAACGTGGACTTGCCGCAGCCGGACGGGCCGACCAGTGCGACGAATTCGCCGTCGCGGATACCGATGTCGATGCCGCGGATGACGGGCGCAGGACCGAAGTTCTTGGCGAGTTGGCGGATGGTGATGGAGGCCATGAGGAGGTCGGAAAGGGGGGAGGGTCAATCCTTGACGCCGCCGGCCGTGAGGCCGCGCACCAGGTACTTTCGAACCAGCACGGTGAACACCACGACCGGAAACATCACGAGCGTGCCGCTGGCGGCGATCTTGGTCCACTCCCAGCCCTCGTATTGCAGGAAGTTGACGATCGCCACCGGCGCCGTGATGGCGTTGGTGCGGGTCAGGATCAGCGCGTAGAAGAAGTCGTTCCACGAGAAGATGAAGCACAGCACCGCGGTGGCCGCGAGTCCGGGGGCGGTGAGCGGCAGCGACACGCGCCAGAAGGCCTGCCAGATGCCGCAGCCGTCGATCCAGGCGGCTTCTTCCAGGGTCGCGGGCACCGCCTCGAAGAAGGTCTGCATGAGCCAGATCACGATCGCGAGATTGAAGGTCAGGTAGACGATCGCGAGGCCGACCACGGTGTCCTGCAGGCCGAGGTACTGGTAGGCCAGGAAGAAGGGAATCGTGAAGGCGATCGGCGGCGCCATGCGAGTCACCAGGATCCACAGCGCGATGCGGTCGCGCCCCTTGAAGTTCCAGCGCGTCAGCGCGTAGGCGGCCGGCACGCCGATCAGGAGCGAGAAGCAGGTCGACAGCGTGCTGACCAGCAGGCTGTTGCCGAAGGACTTCGGGAAGTTGCCCTGCAGCAGGCTGATGAAGCCGTCCAGTGTCGGCGTGAACAGCAGGCTGTCGTCGAAGATGTCGGCTGCCGGCCGGAAGGCGAGCTGCACCAGCCACAGGAAGGGCGACAGCACGACGACCAGCAGCAGCGCCACCGTGAGCGCGCGCGCATGCCGCGAGAGCCAGGATCGACGCCGCGTCGCGCCTGCGAGGCTGCCCGCCGCGCGCACAGGGCCCGCGGCGATGCCTTCGTCGTGGCCGAGCTCGATCTTGTCGGCGCTCCAGGTTCCGCTAGCGCTTGTCATGGTCGCTCCAGCCCAGTCTGCCGACCAGCCAGCTCAGCAGGAAGACGCCCACCAGCATCACGGTCGCGATGGCGCTCGCGTAGCCCCAGTAGGAAAAGTTGAAGGCCTGGATGAAGCCGTAGAAGTTCGTGACCTCGGTGACGCTGCCCGGGCCGCCATTGGTCAGCACGTAGATCAGCGGGAAGGCCTTGAAGCTGTCGATCAGTCGAAACAGCGCGCACACGACCAGCACCGGGCGGATGTACGGCAACACGATATGACGGAACAGCTGCCAGCGGCTGGCGCCCTCGAGCGTGGCGGCCTCGATGGGGTCGTCCGGGATCATCTGCAGAGAGGCCAGCACCATCAGCATCGTGAACGGAAACCACTGCCAGGTATCCGCGAGCGAGATGGCCCACAGCGCGGTGTCCGGGTTGGCGATCAGCGAGCGAACCGGCCAGCCCAGCGCTTCGAGGCCGCGGTGGAGCGGGCTGACGTCGGGCGTGTACATGATCTTCCAGATCAGCGCGACCACGATCGGCGGCAGCACCATCGGGATCAGGAACACCGTCCGGGCGCCTTCGAGCACGCGGGACTTCCCGTTCAGCAGCAGCGCCAGGCCGAGGCCCGCGGCCAGCTGCAGCAGCACGCTCGACGCCGACAGCTTCAGCTGCACCGCGATCGATGCGAGGAAGCGGCCGTCGTGCAGCAGCTGCCGGTAGTTGACCAGCGGGTCGTCGAAGCGGAAGGTGCCCGAAGGATCGGTGAGCTGCAGCGGCGTGAAGCTCGTCACCAGCAAGGCGGCCGCCGGCACCAGCGTGATGAGCAGCAGCACCGCCAGCGCGGGCGAGAGGCCGGCGAGGAAGGCCCGCCGCCGCTCGCCCTGCCAGCCATCCGCGGAGAGTGCGTGCGCCATGGCTCAGGCCTTCACAGCTTGGCGCCCGAACGCTTGAGCTCTGCGATCGTGTTGGCCTGGGCTTGCTGGAAGGCCTGCTTGGCCGACAGCTGTCCGCTCGCGATCAGCTCGATGGCCTTGTTGAGCTGCTGGTCGACCTGCGGATAGACCGACACCGTGCGGTACTTCATGTGGCCGGTCTTGGCGGCGAGCTCGATCGAGTCGAGCGACAGCTTCGCGAGGTCGCTGCCGTTGATGACCTGCTTCTCGCGGAACGCCGTCGAGTCGATGTCGGAGCGCCGCGCCGGCGATCCGTAGCCCGCGGCCACGGCGCGGCCCGTGGTCTGCTTGCTCAGCGCCCACTGGATGAAGGCCCAGGCGGCCTCCTTGTTCTTCGAGCCGGCCGGAATGCCGAGGCCGTGCACGGCAGTGCCGGGGAATCGGCCCGCCGGGCCCTTGGGCACCAGGCCGAACTTCACGGTCTTGATCGTCTTGCTGGTGGCGGGGTCGCCCAGTTGCGCGAGGTGCAACTGGCCGGCGTCGGTGAAGTTGACCCTGCCGAGCTTGAGCGCCTGCGTGACCTGGTCCGGCTGGTAGGTGATCGCGCCGTCGGGGCCGAATTCCTTCAGCAGGTTGGCGTAGTACTCGCCGGCGGCGATCGCCTCGGGCGTGTCCAGCGTCGGGAACAGGTCGTCGGGTGCCTTGCGAAAGACGTCGCCGCCGAAAGCGTGCAGGTAGGGCACGAAGGTCCAGCCGTAGTGGTTGTCGGCGACGAAGCCGGCCACGCGCTCCTTCTTGTTGACCGCGCGCAGCACCTTGACGAGGTCGTCGGTGGTGTCGGGAAAGCCCAGGCCGGCCTTCTCGACCAGGTCGAAGCGCGACGATGCGGTGAGCAGGGCCTCGGCGGTCCAGGGGATGCCGTAGAGCTTGCCATCGCGCCCGGTCTCGGGCGCACGGGCACCTGCCAGGAAGTCGTTGACGTCCCAGTCGGCCGCGGTCAGGTTGGGGTTGCGGATGAAGTCGTCGAGCGGCGTCAGCCAGCCCGAGTTGATCCAGCGGCTCGAGTAGATGAAGGTGACGTTGACGACGTCGTAGGCCGATCCCTTGGTCGACAGTTCGAGGTCGGCACGCTGGTTGTAGACCGGGAATGAAGGCGCATCGAAGTTCACCTTCGCGCCCGTGGCGGCCTCGAACTCGGGCAGCCAGCGCTGCAGCAGCGTCGGATAGGCGGCGCTGAAGGTCGAGACGTTGAGTGTCACGCCGGCGAATTTCTTCGCGCCACCCTGGGCGGCGGCCAGGCGCGGCAGCAGCGCGCCGGCACCCAGTGCGGCGCCGGCCTGCAGCAAGCCTCGGCGGCGGCGATCGAAAGTCGAGAGTTCGTATGTCATGAGGGGTTGCAGGTTCAGGCGGTGGCGGAAATGACTTCGTCGATGCGCGCGTCGTTGGTGGCTTCGGGCCGGCTGCGGGTGCGGCTGCGCTGGCCATCGATCGAGACCGCGGTCTCGCCGTGCACCGTGACGCGGCGCACCAGGCGCGGCTGGTTGCCGTAGTCGTTGATCGCGAAATGCTGCGTCGCGCGGTTGTCCCAGATCGCGACGTCGTCCTGCTGCCAGCTCCAGCGGACGGTGTTCTCGAGCCGCGTCACGCGGTTCTGGAGGATCTCGAAGATGCGAGCCGATTCCGCGGTCGACAGGCCGACCAGCTTCTTGACGAAGTGGCCGAGCAGCAGCGAACGCTCGCCCGACACCGGGTGCACGTGCACCACCGGATGCTCGGCCTCGTAGACTGCCGAGACGAACACCTTGCGGTGGTGGGTCAGGCGTTCGGCCTCGACCACCACGCGATCGGCGCCGTAGTCGTAGTCGTTGCTGTGCACGGCCCAGAGCTGGTCGGCGAGTTGCTTGAGCTGGGCGGGCAGGCGTTCGTAGGCCAGGGCCGTGTTGGCCCAGACGGTGTCGCCGCCATAGGCCGGAATCTTGACGGCGCGAAGGATCGATATCTTCGGAAAGGCATCCACGAAGGTCACGTCGGTGTGCCAGGAGTCGGCCCGGCCGCCGCCCTTGGAGGCATCGAGCTCGAACAGCTTCGTGCCTTGGGGGGACGGCACCGTGGGATGCGCGACGGTGCGCCCGAAGCGGGCGCCGAACGCCTGGTGCTCCTGGTCGTCCAGGTGTTTCTGGCCACGAAAGAACAGCACCTTGTGCTTCACCAGCGCGGCGTTCAGCTGCTCGACGATGTCGGCGTGCAGATCGGCACGCAGCACGAGGTTCTGCACCTCGCCGCCGATGTTGCCAGCCACGCGCCGGATGCGCAGGTCGCCGATGCTGGTGTCGAGGGATGAAGGGGTGTCGTGGCTCATCGAGGGATCTCCTGGAAGCATGGAAGTCGTCGGTCGGGATTCGGCGGCCGATTCTGCGGGCCCTTCATCGGATCCCGAACGACCGAATCGTTGAATTCAAATAAGCGAATGATCTGAGCGGTCGAGCGCGTTCAGAACAGCCGGAACCGGACCGTGGGGTCCTGCGCGACCCTGGCACCGAGGCCGCGTTCCCACGCCAGGTAGTCGACCCATGCACGGTCTCGATGCAAGGCCGACACCCGCATCACCGAGCCCCAGTCGTCCTCGAAGGACGTCAGCAGTTGGGCGGGTTCCCAGCGCTGCGCGGTCGGCCGTCCGGCTGCCTGCCATGCCGCGGTTCCGCCGCGCAGCCAGTCGAATCGGCCTTCGGGCCAGCGCTCACGGGCCTGGGCTGCGACCCATCGGGCCGCATGACCATCCGGTGACGCGAAGACGATGCGGAGCCCGGCTTCGAGCAATGCGGCCAGTGGTGCCAGCGTGCTGGGCAGCAGGAAGTCCGCGGCTGGCAGATGGCGACGTTCGAAATCGGCACTGGGACCGACGTCGACCACCCGCACGCGCGTCGGCTCGGAGGCCAGCAGCGCGGCCACTTCGTCGGCCGCAAGACCTGCGCCGGCGGCCGCCGCGATGGCCTCGAACGCACCGGCCATCGCGGTCGATGCGGCGTTCGCGGCCCAGGAGTCAGGGGGTTCGCCATCGAGGATCCACACCTCGGACTGGTTGAGCTGGCGCAGCCAGAAGGCGGTGATGGCCGCGCGCAGGTGGTGCGGATCGTCCAGCAGCACGATGCGGGCGCCGCGGGTGCCGACCAGGTTTTCGAAATGCATCAGCAGTTGACCGCCGGCGATGCTGCGAATGTCTGGTGCCGCTTCGGCGCCCGGCCGCAGGTCGAACAGGTACAGCGTCCGGTCGCTCTCCGCCCGCCACCGTGACAGGGTGTCCGGCCGGAGCAACGGCAGTCGATGGCGCCCGATCAGCGCATCGGCGCGACGGCGCAGTTCCGCGTCGGGCGCGACGGGCAGATCGGCGGCGGGCCGCGCGTCGCTCCGCACCGGCGCGCCGTCCAGTGCCCACTGCATCACGCCGTCTTCCAGGAAGTGCGCATCGGAGTGGCCGAGCAAGCGCAAGGTGGTGCTGCCGATGATGCCGCGGGTGCGGCTGAAGCAGTGGACCAGCCAGGGTCCGGGCTGCCCTTCGGAGGGCCACTGGCGCAGTGCGAGTTCGGTGCCGGCGTGGTTGTGGGCCTCGGGCAGCGACAGGAAGGCATATTCGTCGGCTGGCCGCGCATCGATCAGGGTCGCCGACCGGCCCGCTTCGCGCAGGGCCCGCAAGGCTGCACCGGGAAGGGTCGGCGTCGCGTGGCGCGCCAGCACCTGGCCGCCGAAGGCCTTGACCAGGGTCGCATAGCCGTCGATCAGGGGCAAGCCTGCCGCCTGCCAGCCAACCGTTCCGCCGGCCAGCACCCGCACATCGGTGTAGCCGAGGCGGGCCAGCAATTTCGCGGCACGCGGCGCCGGACCCTGCGGATCACCCGCATCGACCAGCACCACCGGTGTGCCCTGGCGCGGAACCAGCGCCTGCACCTCGAGCCCCAGGGAGGACAGCGGCGCGAGCCGCGCGAGGTTCAGGTGGCCGCCGACGAAGGCACGCGCCTCCCGCACGTCGAGCAGCGCCAGTTCCTGGTCGCCGAGCAGCAGGGCATGGAGCGCCTGGACCGTGATCGACGAGGGAGAGCAGGAGGCGGGCATGGACGAGCGAAGCTACTCCACATGGAGGCCGCGGCCAAGCAGGCTCGGCGCATTTGCTCATGCGCAATGGGAGCAAGCGAATGCATCGAACGGGCCCAAGATCGACCGCCGATCGCCGCCCAACCCGCCCGCATGACAACGCTCGCCCGCACCCTCTCATCGGACGTCAAGGGCGCCGCGCGCTGGTGGCAGCGCTGCGAGGCGCCGACCCTGGTGCTGGCCGTGGGGGTCTATTCGGCCTGGGCGGCGCTGGTCTACTGGCATGCCGCGATCGGTGCCGTCGTGCTGTTCGTGCTGGGTGGCTGCATCGCTCAGCTGCACTCCTCGCTGCAGCACGAGGCCATTCACGCGATGCGCCGAATTCCGAGGCCCCTTCGATGGGCCCTGGTCTGGCCGCCGCTGAACCTGTGGCTTCCGTACCCGCTCTATCACCGGAGCCACAGCGTCCATCACGTCAACTTCCATCTCACCCATCCGCAGAAGGATTCGGAAAGCGTCTACCACTCGGCCGCGGCATGGGCCGGCTACGGACCGGTGCGCCGCGCGGTCATCGCCGCCAACCAGACCCTCGCGTTCCGGCTGATCGCGGGGCCCTGGCTGTGCCTGGGCAACCTGGTGCGCTCGGAACTGCGCCGGTTCGCGGCTGGCGACTTTTCCCACCTGGGCATCTGGCTCGTGCACGGGCTGAGCGTGGCGCCCGTCCTCTGGTTCGTGGTGTCGGTATCTGACATGAGCCTGGGCAGCTACCTGCTCTGCTTCGTCTACCCGGGCATGATGCTGGGCGCCCTGCGCTCCTTCACCGAACACCGCTGGGACGATTCGCCGCACGAGCGGGTGGCGATCGTCGAGTCGAATCCCGTCTTCGGACTGCTGTTTCTCAACAACAACCTGCACCATGTGCATCACCGTTGTCCGACGATGCCGTGGTACGAGATACCCGGCCACTTCCGCCGCAACAGGGCCGCGATCCTGGACGCCAATGGCCACTTCTACTACCGCGGCTACTGGCAGATCGTCAGGCGCTATCTGTGGCGGCCGATCTTCGAGCCGGTTCATCCGCACTGGTGAGGTCGCCAGCAACACGGGACAATCGATCGTTCCTTTCCTTGATGTCCTCCGCATGACCTACCTTGCCTCTCCCACGTGCTACGACGATATGCCATACCGCCGGGTCGGCCGCAGCGGCCTCGTGCTGCCGGCGATCTCGCTGGGCCTGTGGCACAACTTCGGAGACAGCACGCCCCTGGAACTCCAGCGCCGGCTGTTGCGCACGGCCTTCGACCACGGCATCAACCACTTCGACCTCGCCAACAACTACGGCCCGCCCTACGGCAGCGCCGAGGCCAATTTCGGGCGTCTGCTGCGCGAGGACTTCAAGGCGCATCGCGACGAACTGGTCATCTCGACCAAGGCGGGATGGGACATGTGGCCCGGGCCGTACGGCAAGGGCGGCGGCTCCCGCAAGCATGTGCTGAACAGTCTCGACCAGAGCCTGCAGCGACTGGGCATCGACCATGTCGACATCTTCTACTCGCACCGTTTCGATCCCGAGACGCCGCTGGAGGAAACGGCCGGCGCGCTGGCGCAGGCGGTGGGCCAGGGCAAGGCCCTCTACATCGGCATCTCCTCGTACTCCGCAGGCAAGACGCGAGAGATCGCCGGGTTGTTGCGCGAATGGAAGGTGCCGCTCCTGATCCATCAGCCGTCCTACAACCTGCTGAACCGCTGGGCCGAGAAGGATCTGCTGGCGGCGACCGACGAGCTGGGTGCGGGCGTGATCGCATTCACGCCGCTGGCGCAGGGCTTGCTGACCGACAAATACCTCGACGGCGTGCCCGCCGACGCGCGCGTCCATCGCCCCGGCGGCGGCTCGCTCAAGCCGGAGCATCTTTCCGAAGCCAACGTCGGGCGTGCGCGTGCGTTGAACGTCATCGCCCAGCGGCGCGGGCAGACGCTGGCGCAGCTCGCCCTGGCCTGGACCTTGAGGGACCCGCGCGTGAGCTCGGCGCTGATCGGCGCCAGCCGGCCCGAGCAGATCGTGGACAACGTCGCGGCGCTGCGGGGCCCGGCCTTCACCGCGCAAGAGCTGGCCGAGATCGATCGCCATGCGGTCGAAGGCGGCGTCAACCTGTGGGAGAAGCCGTCGACGGATTACGCCTGACGGGCGATTTCATGTGAGTGCTCACTCATTGAGCGAGCTAGGAGAAATATGGAGAGCCCGCAGGGCGGCCGGTTTCGGGTGCAAGCACTGAAGCAGGCCGCAGGCCCAGCGACAATCCACCCATGACCCAAGGCAAGCGCATCTCTGCAGACATCGGCGGCGACGCCTTGCAATCCATCCGGGATCTGGGGGCGGCGGCCAGGCTGGCCCGAACGGCGGCCGGGGAGGGCCAGGCCGCCGCCGCCGCGCGCCTGGGCGTGCATGTGCAAACCATCGGCCGCATCGAAGCAGGGGAGCCCGGCGTGGCCATCGGGCACGTGCTGGGCCTGCTCGCGCTCTACGGCATCGGCGTCAGGCTGCAGCGGCCGGCGGGCGGCTGAACCATGACCCTTCACACGCTTGCGAACGGGGTGAGGCTGCTCGCCATCCCCATGCCCCATGTGCAGAGCGCCAGCGTGGGGGTGTTCCTGCGCGTCGGCTCCCGCGACGAGACGCCGGCCACCAACGGCATCGGCCATGTCCTGGAGCACATGGCGTTCAAGGGGACCGCAACCCGCTCGGTGCAGGCCATCAACCTGGACGCGGAACGGCTGGGCGCGGATGTCAACGCGTTCACCGGCAAGGACAGCACCGGCTACTTCATGACCGGCCTGGGCCGCCACGCGGAGCAGCTGCTGCGCATGACGGCCGACATCGTCCTGAACAGCACATTTCCCGACAACGAATTGCAGCGCGAGCTGGAGGTGATCCGCCAGGAGGCCATCGAGTACGAGGAGGACCCCGAGGATTGCTCCAGCGACCTGCTCGACCGCGCCATCTGGGGTGACGACCCGATGGGCATGCCGGTGATCGGCACCATCGGCAACATCGAAGGCTTCACCCGGGACGACCTGGTCCGCCACGTGCAGTCCCGCTACGTCGCGCAGCAGACCGTCGTTGCCGCGGCCGGCAACTTCGACGTCGAAGCCTGGCTGGCGCTCGCCGGGGAACTCTTCGCAGCGATGCCCGCGTCGGCCGACCTGACCGTCTCGCGACCGCCGGAGCCGGCAAGGTATGTCGGCCAGGCCATGGCCCGGCGCTTCACGCAGGTGTCGCAGGTGTTCCTGAACATCGCCTACCCGCTGGCGCCCGCGCGGCCGGAGGAGATGTCGCAGCCGCGCTGGCGCCTTGCGGCTGCGCTGGCGGCCAACCTGTTCGGCGGCGGGATGTCGGCGCCCCTGGTCGACACCGTCCGGGAGCAGCTCGGCCTGGCCTACACGGCCCATTCCACGGTGGACAGCGGGGACGTCTGGGCCAACTTCGCGGTGCATGCGGTCACGACCCCGGACAAGCTCGACGCGCTGGTGACCGCGACCGGCCGCCTGCTGCGGGCGCAGGCCACGGCCATCGATCCGGTGCACCTGGAGCGGGCGAAGAACCAGTTGACAGTGTCCCGCGTGCGCGCCGGAGAGCGGACCTACGCGACCATGGAGCAGGCCGTCGAAGAGCTCTTCGCCAGCGGACGCGTGACGCCGATGGCCGAAGCGATCGCCATGATCGACGACATCCGGGCGGACGAAGTGCGGGCGGTCTTCGAGCGGATGCTGGCCCACCCTCCGGCGCTGGCGATCACCGGCAAGGGCGCCAGCGTGCGAGGCGCCCGACAGCTGGCGGCGCGCCTGGTCGACGGCGCCCGCTAGCATCCGCTAGCGGCCGGACCCGATCGCGCTGAGCGGATGCGCCCGGGTGTGCCGAAACGCACAGACAGCCGGGCGAGTTCACGGAAAAATGGGCCCAGCTCTTCAGGAGACGGACCATGAACTCCATCGATCGGCAACTGGCGCGGACCCCCACGCGGGCGCTGCAGAAAGCGCTGATGGCGCTGGGCGTCGCCCTCGCAGCGCTCGTGAGCGCGATCGTGCTGGTCCTGAATCCGCAACCGTTTCCCTATCCGTCGCAGGTGCCGCTCGCCTGCAGCGTGGCCGACACGCACGGATCGCCCAAGGTCGCCATGGTGCGGAACACGAGCCCCGTTTCCAGGCGCACCGATGACGTTGCCGATGCCCGGTGTGCGTGAGGCTGACCTGGAAATCCGGGCACCTAGCCAGCTTCGTCCAGTTCGAACAGCACCTCCTGCGCGCCTTCCCACAGCACCTTGGTGCCGAGCGCGCGCAGGTTCTCCTTGCCCTCGACGATCGTCAGGAAGTGGTTGCCGGCGAGCTGGCCCATCTTGCTCGCGAAGCTGCAGGCGCCGTAGGCCAGGATGATCTCGGTCTCGCTGTAGCCGCCGGGGTAGAACAGGATGTCCCCCACCGAGGGGTGGCTGGTGTGGTTCTCGAAGCCGACGCCGAGCCGGAAGTCGCCCAGCGGCACCCAGCAGCCTTCGCCGCTCCAGCGCACGTGGATGAGCCGCTGCCGATAGGGAAGCAGCTTGCAGAACGCCGCCACGGTGAGTGGTGCGTCGGGATGGGTGACGGCGACGAAGTCGAAGCCGCCGGCGGTGATCTTGATGCGGGTCATGTCTCGGTGTTTCCTGGAAGTCAGCCGCAGCAGCCGCCCATGCGGCCGTCGCGATAGAAGGGGGCAAGGTCCTGGGCGAGCGCGGCCACGGTGGCGCGCCAGCCGCCGTGCGCGGCGTCGGCGGCCAGGGCGGCGCGCGTGCGCGCGAGCAACTCGGCGCGCAATGCGGCCTCGTCGATGCCGGTCACCCGGCCCGCCTCGACCACGGTCCGGCCGCCGACGATCACGTCCGCGATGTGCGTGCCGTTGCCGCGCGCCAGCAGCAGCGCGAGCGGGTCGGTGTCGGCGAACAGGGCATCGTCATCGAGCGCGTCCCAGTCCAGCAGCACAATGTCGGCCGGTGCGCCGGGGGCGATCCGGCCGTTCGACAGTGCGGCGGCGCCCGACACGCTGCGGGGGCCGTTGCGCGACGCGAAGCCCCAGAGCTGCCCCGGCGTCATCGTCGTGTCGAAGCCCCAGCCGCGGTGCAGCGCATAGGCCAGGCGCGCCTCGCGCAGGGCGTCGTCGTCTTCGTCGAAGGCCATGCCATCGAGCCCCATGGCCACGCGGCAGCCCTGCGCGAGCATCTCGGGCAGGGGAGCGATGCCGGACTTCAGGCCCAGGTTCGAACTGGTGTTGACCGCGATGGTCGCGCCGCGTTCCGCGATCAGTGCCAGCTCATCGGGCCGCGCCCAGGCGCAATGCGCCAGGGTGAGGCGCGGGCTGAGCAGCCCGATGCTGTCGAGGAACTTGACGATGCCGCCGGGATGCACCCGGTCGGCCCATTGGCGCTGGTACCGGGTCTCCAGCAAGTGCATGTGCACCGGCCGGCCGGTGTCGGCCGAAGCCCGCGCAATGGCTTCGAGCAGGGGCGTGCTGCACCATTGCACGGCGCTCGGGCCGTACTGCACGGCGACGTGGTCGCCCGATCCGTCGTCCTGCACCATCGCTGCGACCTCGTCGACCAGCGCGAGCTGCTGCGCGGGCGCCACTGGCTGCACGGCGAGCCGCTTCGCGACCGCGTCGCGGATGCCCGGGCGCAGCGCGCTCAGTACCGTGGCGTCGTCGCAGTAGGCGATGCCGTTGCGGTCGCGCATGGCCACCGCGAAGCCGATGCGCACGCCGACGTCGCGCGCGGCCCGTGCCACGGCGCGCGCTTCGTCCACGTAGGGCATGCCGCCCTGCACCCGGGTGTAGTGCACCATGAGGTGGGCGACGCCGTTGCGCACCGAGCGTGCGAACGATGTCGCGGCGCACAGGTACGGGTCCATGCCCGGCACCAGGCCGAGAAAGGGCAGCCAGCTTTCCAGCGGCTGGTTGAACGCGCCCAGCGTGGCGCTGCGAAAAGTGCGCGCATGGTCGTGGGCGTTGGCGAGCGCGGGCAGCGCCAGCCTGCGGCGGCCGCTGCCCGCGCCCGGCCGTGCCTCGATGGAGGCCACGCGCCCATTCGCCAGGCCGACGCGCACATCGCGTCGCGCGGGCTCCGCGCCCGGGTCGGCCAGCAGCCAGTCGCAGTCGAGAAAGGCGGCGTCGGTCGCGGGCGTCGTCATGGGGCCGCCACCCTGCGCTCGGCCAGCGGCGGCAGGAAGCGGCGGTCGAAGACCTCGGCAGCGGTCGGCACGCGAGGCAGCTCGAACGCTTCCTGCACCTGGATGAGGGAGCGCGCGAAACGCGCATCGCTGACGTCGCCAAGGCCGATGGCGGCGGCTTCGGGTGTCAGCATCACGGTTTTCAGGGTGTACATGAGGCGGCGTTTCTCCAGGTCCTTGTTCAGCAGCGGCTCGCGCTTCATGAGCGCGGCGATGGCGGCGTCGGGGTTGGCGATGGTATCGCGCAGTCCCTTGTGGATGGCGCGCACCAGCCCCGCGACGGCCTGCGGGTTGTCCTTGACGAGCTTCTGCGACACCAGCACGCCGTTGCCATACAGCTCGACGCCGAGGTCGCCGTAGTGGAACCAGCGGATGTCCTTGTCGGGGTCGATGCCCTGCGCCACCAGGTTCATGTAGCTGGTGACCGAGAACACCGCCGAGCCGTCGACGTGGTCTTTCAGCATCATCTGCTCCTGCAGGTTGGGCGCCACGTTGGTCCACTTGACCTTGGCCGCATCGACGCCGCCCTTGCCCGCGATCACGGGGAACATCCGTGAGGCCGCACCGCCGGCCACCGTGCCGAGCGTCTTGCCTTCGAGGTCCTTCAGCGTCCTGATCGGGCTGGTCGACTTCACGATCAGCGCGAACGGCGCCCGGTTGTAGATCATGTAGACCATCACCGGCGCGGTGCCCGGCTTGGCGACGGCGTTCTGGATGATGGCATTGACGTCGCCGAAGCCGGCCTGGTAGGCACCGGCCATCACCTTGGTCACGGCGGCGGCCGAGCCGTCGCCCTGGTCGATGGTGACCGCCAGCTTTTCCGCGGCGAAGTAGCCCTTGTCCTCGGCCAGGTAGTACCAGGCGTGGATGCCCTGCAGCTTCCAGTCGAGCACGAACTTGATGGGGGTGACGGGCTGCGCCGCGGCCGGGCGAACCGGCAGCCCGGCGGCGAGCGAAGCCAGTGCGGCGAAAGCGAAGGCCGCGGCGCGGCGCGAAAGACGGTGGTGCATGAAAGCTCCAGGATGGGATGAGGAAGGAAGGGGCCGCGACAGGCTCATGCCATCGCCATGTCGGTCTTGCGCTGCGCCCAGCCGGTCATGCGCTGTTCGACCAGCGAGGACACGGCGTAGAGCGCCACGCCCATCGCGGCCAGCAGGAAGAGCCCGGCGAACACCATCGGCACGTCGAAGTTGCCGCTGGCGATCATCATCACGGTGCCGATGCCCTTGTTCGACGCCACGGTCTCGGCCAGCACGGTGCCGACGAAGGACAGCGTGATCGCGATCTTGAGCGAGGCGAACAGATAGGGCAGGGTGCGTGGCAAGCCGACGTTCCAGAGGATGTCGCGCTTGCGGGCGCCGAGCACGCGCAGCACGTCCTCCAGTTCGGGCTCGGTGCTGGCGAGTCCGGTCGCCACGTTGACCACCACCGGGAAGATGCTGATCACCATCGAGGTCAAGATCGCCGGCACCGTGCCGGCGCCGAACCACACCACGAACAGCGGCACCACCGCCACCTTGGGGATGCTCGAGAAGCCGACCAGCAGCGGATAGGTGACGTCGTAGGCGAGCCTGGACGAGCCGATGCCGACGCCGATCACGATGCCCGCCAGCACGCCGAGCACGAAGCCGGCGAAGGTGGTGTAGAGCGTCTGCGCCGCATGCGGCCACAGCAGCGACATCTTGTCGATCAGCACGTTCGCGATCTGGCTCGGCCGCGGCAGGATCAGGTCGGACACGCCGAAGGCCAGGCAGGCCAGCTCCCACAGCAGGAAGAAGCCGATCAGCGCGCCGGCGGACAGCAGGCGCTGGCGGGTTCGAGGAGAGAGGATCATGCCACCACCTCTTCCAGCGAGGCGGCCGTGGCCGTGGTCGTGGCCGTGGCCATGGCCGCAGCCGCCGGCGTGGCATCGCCGTCACGCCGCGCATCGGCGATGCGCATGCGCAGCTGCTGCACCAGCGTGGCGAACTCGGGTGCATAGCTGCTTTCCAGCGTGCGCGGCCGGACAAAGCCGACCTCGCGCGTCTCCAGGATGCGGCCGGGCCGCGAGCTCATCACGCAGATCCGGTTGGCCAGGTAGGCGGACTCGCGCAGATCGTGCGTCACCAGCAGCACCGTGGGGCGCCGGTCCATCCACAGCGTCTGCATGATGTCCCACAGCTCCTCGCGCGTGAACTGGTCGAGCGCGCCGAAGGGCTCGTCGAGCAGGAGCAGTTCCGGGTCGTGCACCAGCGCGCGGCACAGCGACGCGCGCTGCAGCATGCCGCCCGACAGCTGCCAGGGCCGCTTGTCGCCGAAGCCCTTGAGCCCTACCTGGGCGAGCAATGCCTCGACGCGGTCCTTGTACTCGCCGTGCTTCTTCTTGCCGAAGTGCCGGCGGAACGGCTCGACGATCTTGAGCGGGATCATCACGTTGTCGCGGATGGTCAGCCACGGCAGCATGGTCGGGTTCTGGAACGCGAGGCCGATGCGCAGGCGCGGTGCCTGCGAGGCGTGCGCGCCGCCACCGGGCAGCGTGCCGGCCGCACCGACTTCGCGGCCGCCCGCGATCACGGCGCCTGCGCTGGGCCGCAACAGGCCGGCCACCAGCTTCAGGATGGTCGACTTGCCGCAGCCGCTCGGGCCGACCAGCGCCACGAAGTCGCCCTCGTCGATGCCGAGCGTCGTGTGGTCCAGGGCGATGGTGCCGCCGCCGTAGCGCAGCATCACGTCGGAGAGTTGGATGTAGGCGTTGCCCATGGCAGCTTTCAGAAGGAGGGAATGGCGAAGATGGCGGCCACCGGCCCGCCGCCGGGTGGCCCCTGGTGTTCGGCACCGCCCGACACGTAGAGCGCCGTCGACCCGACCACCGAAGCCAGCACGCCGCCGACGGCCGCACGCGCGTGCCGCGTCGAGTGGATGTCGGAGTCGTTGAGCATGGTGTGGCGCGCCTCGCGCACGAGTCCGCTGGGGCTGGCTTCGGCCTTGGCCAGCAGGTTGACCAGCCGGCTTGCGACGAGATCGGCATCGGCCTCCGGGTCGAGCCCGAAGCGCTCGCGCAGCATGCGGCGCACGCTGTTGCCGTCGATCGCGTCCTGCATCACCGTATGCGCGATGCGAAAACGCGAGGCACTGCCGGCCGCCTCGCCGAGCACGATGACCACGTTGCCGTCGAGTTCGATGCCGGCCGAGCACGAAGCCCGTGCCGAATGGAGCGTGCTGTCGTGCAGGATCGCCGCCTCGTCGACCGCCGCGCACTCGCCCAGGGCGAGGCCGACGCCGAGTGCCGAGGCGCCGCGCGACCAGCCCATCGACTCGTAGGTGTCGCGGCTGACGGTGGCCGCGCCGCTTTGCTGCGCCGCACGGACCTTGGCCGAGGTGAGCAACGGGCACTTGACCTGCACCAAGTGAACGTCCGCCGCGTCGTCGATGCCGGCATCGCGCATCGCGGCTTTTACCGCCTCGGCGGTGGCCTCGACCTGTGCCATGCGCCCGAGCTCTTCCGGGGCGAAGTCCCGTGTGTGTGCGATCCCGACCACCAGGCGCTTCTCGTGCGTCGCTTCAGCCGCGTCGGCCGGCCCGCGCGCGAACACCGTGAAATGCGGCGACAGCACGCCCTCGGTGCCGCCCGACATCACGAGCGCCACGCGTCCATGTACCTGCGCGGCCGTGCAGTCGAGGTGAGGCGCCAGGAAGTGGCACCAGGCCGTGGCCGCGAAGTCGCGCGTGTGGTCGTTCACGCAGCCGTTGCCTTCGGTCTTTCCCATCACGGCGATGATCTGCCGGGGGTCGAGGCGCCTCGCGTCGACCAGCGCCTGCACGCCCGACAGGTCGGCCGGCCCGTCGCAGGGAACGCGGAACACGTCGACCTTCTGTGCGGCGCTCACAGTGCATCCACCAGCGGTTTGGCGTTCGCCGGAATGCCCTCGGGCGCCTCGACGATGGCGCTGCTGTAGTGCGCCATGTTGCGCGGCTTCGCAGCCGGCATCTGCTGGATGCCCTTGACCGACCGGCCCCAGCCCGCCGCGTCGGCGACGAGCTTGCCGTCGCGCATCACGAAGCGTCCGCGCAGCAGGGTGTGAAGCGGATAGCCTTGCACCGACCGGCCGTTCCATGGCGAGATCTTGCTGATGCTCTGCAGCTTGTTCTGCGACAAGGTGCCGGTGCGCGCCATGTCGACGACCGCGATGTCGGCATGGGCACCGGGCGCGATCACGCCCTTGGTGCCATACAGCCCCCAGGCCCGGGCCGGCGCCACCGAACTCCAGCGGACGTAGTCCATCAGCGAGGCGCGGCCGCGATTCACCTCGGTCAACATCAGCGGCATCTGCGTCTCCACGCCCGGAAAGCCGCAGTCGCATTCCCAGATGCTCTCGCGCGTCTTTTCTTCGGGTGTGTGCGGCGCGTGGTCGGTCGCGATCATGTCCAGGGTGCCGTCCATCAGTGCGTCCCACAGCGGCTGGTTGTGGCGAGGCTCGCGGATCGGGGGGTTCACGCGCATCACGCCACCGAGCTTGCGCATGTGATCGGTGTTGAGCAGCAGGTACTGGGGGCAGGTCTCGGCCGTGACGTCGACGCCGCGGCGCTTGAACTCGCGCAGCAGGTAGAGCGAATCGGCCGCGCTGTGGTGCGCGATGTGCACGCGCGCGCCGGTCCACTCGGCCAGCGTCAGCACGCGGTTGATGGCCTCGATCTCGGCCACCGCCGGGCGGGCCGCCAGGTGTGCCATCGCGTCGATGCGGCCGGCGTCCTGCAACTGCTTCTGGCGGCGGAAGAGAATCGACGAGTTCTCCGCGTGCACCACGGTGCGGATGCCCAGCGGCGCGAGGATCTCGAAGCCTTCGAGCAGCGCGCCGTCGGTCGGTGCCGGCAGGTTGCCGAAGGTGTTGCCGACGAAGGCCTTGAAGCTCGTCACTCCGGCGTCGAGCAGCGCTTCGAGCTGGTCGATGCTCTCGTCGCCCAGCAGGCCGTGGATGCCGAAGTCGCAGTACGACGACTCGGCCGCCTTCAGCTTGATCCGCAGCGCCTCCACCGTGCCGGTCGGCGGGTGGGTGTTGGGCATCTCGAAGACCGTGGTCACGCCGCCCATCGCGGCAGCGGCGGAGCCGGTCTTCCAGGTCTCCTTGTTCGGATAGCCGGGGTCGCGAAAGTGGACGTGGCTGTCGATGGCGCCGGGCAGCAGGTAGAGGCCGTCGGCGCGCATCTCGGTGCGCGCGGCCGGCATGGTGTCGTCGTGGCCGACGGCGACGATGTGCTCGCCGGCAATCGCCACCGAGGCTTCGATGATCTGGTCCGGCGACACCACGCGGGCGCCACGGATGACGAGGTCGACTTCTCTGGTCATGGGATGTCCTCGCGCGTTCAGAGTGCGGCCCAGCCGCCGTCGACGGGCAGGTCGACGCCGGTGATCTGGCGCGACACCTCGCTCGCCATGAACAGGCAGGCGTTGGCGATGTCGGCGTCTGTGGAGACGCGCTTCAAGGCGTAGTCGGCGGCATGGCGCGTCATGGCTTCTTCGAGCGTGATGCCCAGCTTCTCGGCCATGTTGGCGCACACCTTCTCGCGAAAGCGCGGGCCGTCCACCATGCCGGGCGCGACGTTGTTGACGTTGATGTTGAAGGGGCCGGCTTCGAGCGCAAAGCTCTTGGTGATGCCGCGCAGGCCCCACTTCGAGGCCGAGTAGGCCAGCCGGCCGGCGCGCCCGCGCAGGCCGAAGGTGCCGCCGACGTTGACGATCTTGCCGCTGCGGCGGGCGATCATCGACGGCAGGATGGCGTGGATGGTGTTGAAGCAGCCGGTCATGTTGAGCTGCACGATCTCGTTGAACTCTTCGGTGGTCGTTTCCCAGCCGGTCTTTCCGATCGGGCCCGAGCCGCCGGCCACGTTGACCAGCACGTCCACACGGCCGAAGGCCTCGAGCGCGTGCGCGGCCAGCGCCTCGGTCTGCGCGGCCACGGTCAGGTCGCAGGGCACCACGATGGCCTGCACGCCGAGCGCACGCGCCTCGGCGGCCACGGGTTCGATGGCGGCGGTGTCGCGCCCGGCCAGCACCAGCCTGGCGCCTTCGCGCGCGAAGGCGAGCGTCACGGCGGCGCCCATGCCCTTGGCGGGGCCGGTGATGAGGGTCACCTTGTCTTTCAGTTGCAAATCCATGTCGGGGTCTCCTGTGCGGGTTCAGTGGGTGGTGGTGGCGGAAGGGCGATCGGCGCGTGCCGGCAGGAAGCTGCGGTCGAAGATCTCGCCCGGCTCGGGCGTGCGCGGCAGCGCGTTGGCTTCGACGACGATCGCGATGTCTTTCTTCAGCCGCGCGTCGTCGACGTCACCGAGGCCGATGCGCGCGATCTCGGGGTGGCTCATGTCGTTCTTCAGCGTGGCGAGCAGCTTGTCCTTCTCGACCTCGCGCTTGAGCAGGGGCTCGCGCTGGATCGCATGGTCGACGCCGGCATCCGGGTTCGCGATGACTTCCTTCACCGCGCGGTTGAGCGCCTTCACGAAGCCGGCCACGGCCTTCGGGTTCTCCTTCACGAAGCGCTTCGAGAAGAACACCGTGTTGGCATAGAGGTCCATGCCGTAGTCGCCGTAGCGGATGAAGCGCAGGTCCTTCGCCGGATCGAGCCCCATGCCCTTGGCGCTGAAGCTGACGGTGGTGACGTAGCCGAAGCCGGCGTCGATCTGGCCGCGCGAGAGCATCTGCTCGCGCAGGTTGGGCGCCATGTTCGTGACGTTGACCTTGGCGGCGTCGATCCCGGCGATCTTCGCGAAGGCCGGAAACAGCTTGAGTGCGCCGTCGTTGGCCGGGCCGCCCACCGTCTTGCCTTCGAGGTCCTTCGGCGTCCGGATCGGGCTGTCGCTCTTCACCACGAGCGCGAACGGCGGCGTGTTGTAGAGCATGTAGACGCCCACCGGGGCGTCGGCGGGGCGCCGGGACGCGAGGTCGACCAGCGCATTGATGTCGCCGAAGCCGGCCTGGTAGGCGCCCGCGGCCACCTTCGGGATCGAGGCGGCCGAGCCTTCGCCCTGGTCGATGGTGACGTCGAGCCCTTCGTCCTTGAAGTAGCCCTTGTCCTGCGCCAGGAAGAACCACGCCTGCGGGCCTTCGTATTTCCAGTTCAGCACCAACTTGATCGGCACTTGCGCCAAGGCCGGCTGCGCGGCCAGAGCGAGCGCGAGTGCGAGGCCGCAGGCGGACAGCAGGGCGTGCGGGAGAGGGAATTTCATGCTCAAGACTCCTTGGTTCTGGGAGAAGAGGTGGAAGAAGCGACTCGAAGCGCGTCGAGCAACGTCGCGGCACTGGCGACGAAGCCGTGCAGCAACTGCACGATGTAGAGCACGCCCTTGGTCACGTAGGCCGGCGACGGCGTGCTGCAGGCGTCCTGCAGCAGCACGCAGTCGTAGCCGAGGAAGTTGGCGTCCTGCAAGGTCGAGAACACGCAGCGGTCGGTGTTGATGCCGGTGAACAGCAGCGTCGTGATGCCCTGCTGGCGCAGCAGCGTGTCGAGTTCGTTGTCCCAGAAACCGCTCAGGCGATGCTTGTGCACGCTGATGTCGGATGGCGCCACGGTCAGCTCGTCGATGACTTGCGCGCCCCACGAGCCCTGCACCAGCGAGGGCCCATGGTCGAGCGGCGAGTGCTCGGCATAGCCCACGCCATCGGCCGTGCGCTTGCCCTTGAACTGGACCGTGGGGGCGAGGTTGCGCTTGTCGGCGCGGATGCCCCAGTTGAGCCACACCACCGCGCCGCCCGCATCGCGCCAGGCCGGCAACAGCGCTTGCAGCACCGGGATCGGCTTGCGCGCGGCCTGGGTGCCCAGGCCCTTCTGCGCGAACCAGCCTTCGGCGTGGCAGAAGTCGTTCTGCATGTCGACGACCAGCAGCGCGGTGCGCGCCAGGTCGATCTCGACGGCCTGCGGCGCGGCGTCGGCGATCAGCAGCGGCCGCGGCTTGCGTGCCTTGCGCACGAAGCTCACGCGGTTGTCATCCTGCAAATGCCAGGCGTTGTGCGCGGCAGGGCCGAACGACGCCCTCGAAGGAGGCAAGCTGGGCGCCAATCTGGGGCGTGGGGGACGCGGAGGGGCTTTCATGCCCGATGTCATGCACGCGACGTGCCCGGGAGTGCGCCACCACGACGCTTTATCGCGTTCGCTGCGTTGCCGAAACGGCAACGGCCATCGAAGGCACGAAGGTTGCAAGACGGGCCGCATGAACCATTTGCGTCTTCTGCGCTACGTCGATGAAGTGGCCCGCGCGGGCTCGATCCGCCAGGCGGCCGAGCGGCTGCACGTGGCACCCTCCGCCGTGAACCGCCGCATCCAGGACATCGAGGACGAGCTCGGCACGCCGGTCTTCGAGCGCCTGCCGCGCGGCATGCGGCTGACGGCGGCCGGCGAACTCTTCGTGCGCTACATCCGCGGCCGCGCCGCCGACCTGGAGCGGGTGCGCTCGGAAATCGAGGAGCTGCAAGGCCTGCGGCGCGGCAGCGTGCGCCTGGTGGCGAGCCAGGCGCTGGCGCCGAAGTTCCTGCCGGGTGTGATCGGCGAGTTCCGCAAGGCGCATCCGCTGGTCGCCTTCGACGTCCACATCGGGGACCACGTGCAGGCCGCACGCGCGCTGCGCAGCTTCGAGACCGACCTGGCCCTGGTGTTCAACCTGGCGCCGGAGGCCGACATCCAGCGCGCGATCGTGGTCGAGCAGAAGCTCATGGCGATCCTGCATGCGAGGCATCCGCTCGCCGCCGGCAGCGCGTCGTCACTGCGCCTGCGCGACTGCGCCGAGTACCCGGTGGTGCTGCCGAACCGCGACACCGGGGGGCGCCAGCTGCTGGAACGCTTCCTGGCGCGCAGCTCGACCCGCCTCAATGCCATGGTGGAAAGCAACAGCTTCGAGTTCTTGCGAGGCTGCCTGGACGACCGGCGGTCGATCTCGTTCCAGATGGCCATCGGCGCGGCCTGGGACGACCGCGACATCGTCGCGCGCGATATCGAGGATCGAGGGTTTCCGAGGGGCGAGATGGTGCTGGCGAGCCTGCGGGGTCGACAGCTTCCGGTGATTGCCTATGCGTTTGCGGAGTTCCTGAGGAAGAGATTGGGGAGTCTGGGAGGTGGCGAGCCGCCCGCGGCGCGCTGAACCCGTCCTGGATCGCGGCCGGCCTCCCACCGGCTCATCGGGACGCCCGCATCAAGGCGCTGTGCGGGTTCACCGCTTCGCCCTTCCACCATTGCCTTTCAGGCCCGAGCATGAAGACCGCGAAATGGAGGTGAGGCGCGACGGTTGCAGCGTTTCCGGTCGTGCCCACATAGCCGATCAGGTCGCCGCGCCGCAGCTGCATGCCCTCGTGCAGGCCGTCGGCGTATCGGTCGAGGTGCGCGTAGTAATAGGCCAATTGCCCTGCGGGGTCGAACTGGTAGATGGTGAGCCCGCCCGGCTTGCTGTCGAACAGCTTGACCAGCTTGCCATCGTCCACGGCGCGCACCGGCGTACCGAGCGGGGCCATGATGTCGAGCGCCTCGTGGCGATGGCCGGGACGGCCGTCCTCGAAGGTGTCGCGCACCGTCTCGGGACGGATGCCGTCGACCGGGAACTGCAACGAACGGGCGGCGAGAAGCGCCGGCCCGATGCGCTCGCCGGCGGATTGCGCGAGCGCGCCGCAGCACGCCACGAGACAGGCGCAAGCCACCGCCAGTCGAACGCGGGCCACGTGCACGGCAGCCGCCCTCTCAGGCCTTGACCTCGACCGCGAAGCCGGCTTTCGCCAGCTGGGACAGGCGGGCCGCATCCCAATTGGTCAGGTGGATGCAGCCATTGGTTTCCTCGTGGCCGACGCGATCGGGCGCCGGCGTGCCATGGATGCCCCAGTGGGGCTTCGACAGGCCCATCCACACATTGCCGATCGGGTTGTTCGGGCCGGCAGCGACGTCGACTTTCACCGCGTCGGCCGGCGCGTTCTTGAGGATCGACGGATCGTAGGTGAAGGTCGGGTCCTTCACCTCGTTGATGATCTTCATCCTTCCCAGGGGCAGCGGGTCGAGAGGTCCGCCGATGCTGATCGGAAAGCCGGCCAGCGGTTTGCCCGTGCCGTCGAGCACGAACAGCATGTGTTCGCTCTTGTCGATCTCGATCGACTTGGCGGCCTTGACCACGCCGGCATCGGCCGCGCCGGTGATGTTGACGACCACGATCTCGTCGCCGGCCTGGAATTTCGCTGTGCGGTTCAGTTCGGCCAGGGCCTTCGGCGACATGTGGTACTTCTCCGAGAGGGCCTCGCGCAGGTTCTCGTAGCCCATCGACTTGAGCTTGGCACGATCCGCCATCTCCTTCGGCGTCGGTGCGTAGGGACCCGCGACATCCTTGTCGGTCAGCACATGGGTGGTGAACAGCGGCGCGCTGTCGGCCTTGAGCGCGGCCCAGGTCGCGGCGTCGACCTTGCCGCTCTCGGCGAGGCCGAACGAGCGCTGGTAGGCCGCGACGACGCGGCGCATGTTGGCACCGTAGCCGCCGTCGATCTCGCCGGGCGAGAACCAGGCGCGGTCGAGCAGGATCTGCGCCCGCATCACGGCCGCGCCCCGCGAACCTTGCGAGAGCAATGGCGTCTCGTCGGCTGCATTGAGCCGGTCGAGTGCGGCGGCACCCGTGGTCGGGGTGGCGGCGTTGGCGCGCCAGGGCGCGGCGCCGGCGGCGACCATGCCGAGGCAGGCGGCGGCGAGGAGAAAGGATCGGCGTGGAGAAGCGGTCATGGGACGTGCCGGACTACTTGTCCTTGGCAGGGGTCACCGAGACCTTGGGAACCTCGATCACCTTTTCCTCTGTCTTCACCGTCGGGACCGTGATGGTCTTCTCTTCCTTCGTCACTTTCACGTCGGGAGTGGTCACGTCGTACTTGGGAAGCGTCACGTCGCCCTCTTTCGTCTTTTCGTACTTCGGCACCGTGATGTTCCCGTCAGCCGTCTTCTTCACGTCGCAGGCGGCGAGCGTCATGATGGTGCCGATGGCGATAGCGATGGATGCAATGGCTTTCATGGGGTGTCCTCTGAGTTGTTCCGCCCATTCTGAATCGCACGCATCGTTGGCTTGTAAGACCGCGCCGCATGATCGCGGAGGCGTGTGGACTCACGCGATGTGGTCCGTCCTTGGCCGGACGTTCGCCGATCAGCGTTGCGCCTGCGCCGGAAAGCGCAGGGTGAAGGTGGTTCCCTCCGCCGCCGAGGACGCGACCGCCATCTCTCCGCCATGCGCCTTCGCGATCTCCCTGACGATGAACAACCCCAGGCCGACGCTGCGCACGGTGTTGCTGCTCGTGGCGCCGCGCACCATGGGCTCGAAGACGTTGGCGAGCATGCCGGAGGGAATAGGGTCGCCTTCGTTGTGGACCGCCACCAAGGCCGTGCCGGTGTCGATGGCCGATCGCACCACGATCGGCGTGCCGCTGCGGCCGTAGGTCGCCGCGTTGCTGACCAGATTGCCGATCAGCTGGGCCAGCCTGTCGGCGTCGGCGATGCATTGCGCCTCGCCCTGCGCCTCATGTGCGATGACGCGGTCGGGGAAGGCGAGCATCAGTTCGTCCAGCGTGCGCGCGGTGACCTGGTGGAGGTCGATGCGCTGGCGCTTCACGCTCAGACCGGCGCCGATCCGCGCCTGCGTGAAGTCAAGCAGTTCCTCGATCAGGCGCTGCGCGCGCTCGGCAGAATCGCGCACGTGGCCCAGCACCCGGGTCCGGCGCTCGTTTTCGGTCCGCCCCAGGAGTTGCACGCCCATGAGGATGGCCGACAGCGGGTTGCGCAGGTCATGGCTCACGATGCCGACCATCTGCTCGGCGAACAGCGCCCGGTCCCTCAGCAGGTTCTGTGCATCGAGTTCCGCCGCGAGCAGGCTGTCGGCCTTTTTCCGTGCGTTCATCAGCTCGCGCTCGTAGCGGTTGCGGTCTTCTGCCACGAAGGCGGCGATCTCGTCGAAGTCGCCTTCCGCCCGCTTGCGGCGCCGCGCGTTGAGGATCATCGGAATGCCGTGCCCGTCGCGGTGCCGCACCTCGAACTTCACTTCGGCCACGGAGCCTTGCATCTGCAGGGTCGGCGCCCAGTGGGTCTGATGGAAGATGCGGCCACCCATCGTGAACAGGTCCTGCACGCGCTTCGCACCGACGAGGTCTTCGCGCGGCATTCCGACCCAGGTGCAGAAGGTCGTGTTCACCTTCAGGATGGTGCCGTCCAGCGCGGTGACCAGCAGGCCGCAGGGGGCCTCGTCGAAGAGGTCGCTCGCGCTCGGGACCTGGAGGGTCATCGGCGGCTAGCGCTGGCCGAGCGCGCGCAGAAACTCGTCGATCGCGTCGCAACTCGCGCCCGGCGCACTCAGGTGCGGGCAATGGCCGGTGTTGTCGACGATCCGGAGCGTGCTGTGCGGCAAGGTCCTGTGCATGTATTCGCCCACGGCGACGGGTGCGATGAGGTCTTCCGACGACTGGATCACGAGCGTGGGCGTCTGGAGCCTGGCCACGTCCTGCCGGTTGTCCGACAGGAAGGTCGCCTTGGCGAATCGCTTGGCGATGTCCGGGTCGGTGCGGCAGAAGCTGGCCGTGAGCTCCTCGCCGAGTTCGGGCCGCTCGGGCACGCCCATGATCGCCGGCGCCATGCTGCCGGCCCAGCCGAGATAGTTGCTCTCCAGCGTGTCCAGCAGCGAATCGATGTCCTCGCGCGTGAAGCCGCCGACATAGTCGCCGTCGTTGATGTAGCAGGGCGACGGGCCGATCATCATGTGGGCCGCGAAAGTGCCAGGCGACTGCAGGTCGGCCAGCATGCCGATCATCGCGCTCACCGAATGGCCGACGAAAAAGACCGGTCCGAGCGCCACGTCGCGCGTGATCTCCAGGACATCGTCCGCGTAGCCTTGCAGGCTGGCGTACTTCGTCACCTCGTAGGCGCTCGGGTCGGAGTTGCCTGCCCCCACCAGATCGAAGGTGACCACGCGGTAGCGTTCGGCGAAATGGGGGGCCATGAAGCGCCACATGTTCTGGTCGCAGCCGAAGCCATGCGCAAAGATCATGGTCGCGGGACCGCTGCCCTGGATCTGTACGTTGTTGCGGTGGCGGATG
>Ga0182007_10000259_pt1 | contig 35372 bp, 36 predicted proteins | sample Sormic07211113_1_FD_123023 | JGI IMG/M metagenome (GOLD analysis project Ga0182007, IMG submission 123023) | Rhizosphere microbial communities from Sorghum bicolor, Mead, Nebraska, USA - 072115-113_1 MetaG | ecosystem: Host-associated > Plants > Roots > Rhizosphere | place: USA: Nebraska...
AGGCATCGGGCCCGATGCCGTTGGCAAGCCGCGGCTTTGCGAATAGGCTCGCCGCCGGACCAGACACAACCAGAACGGAGACATTCGCATGGCACTCTTCAGAACGCTGCGTGGCATCGCAGGCGGCTTGCTGCTCACCCTGGCCGGGCTCGCGACCGCGCTGGCGGCGGACCCGCCCGCAACCCGGGAGGGCGACTGGGTCGCGCGCGACTTCCGCTTCCACACCGGCGAGGTCATGCCGGCCCTGAAGCTGCACTACACGACGATCGGCTCGCCGTCGAACGAAGCGGTGCTGATCCTGCACGGCACCGCCGGCAATGGTGCGAGCATGTTGTCGGCCGCCTTCGGCGGCGAGCTCTTCGGCCCGGGCCAGCCGTTGGACGCGAGCAAATACTTCATCATCCTGCCGGACGGCCTCGGTCACGGAAAGTCGTCCAAGCCCTCCGACGGCTGCGCGCGAAGTTCCCGCAGTACGACTACGACGACATGGTGCTCGCGCAATACCGGCTGGTGACCGAGGGCCTGGGCATTCGCCACCTGCGGCTGGTGCTGGGCAACTCGATGGGGGGCATGCAGACCTGGATCTGGGGCGTCCGGTATCCCGACTTCATGGACGCGCTGGTGCCCATGGCGTCCCAGCCCACGGCCATGGCCAGCCGCAACTGGATGATGCGGCGGCTGATCATCGACAGCGTCCGCAACGACCCGGCATGGAACGGCGGCAACTACACGGTCCAGCCGACGGCGCTGAAGACCGCCAACGCCTTCTTCGGCATCGCCACCAGCGGCGGCTCGCAGGCCTACCAGAAGCTGGCCCCGACCCGGGAGGCGGCCGACAAGCTGCTCGATGGCCGGCTGGCCGCTCCCTTCACGGCCGATGCGAACGACTTTCTCTACCAGTGGGAGTCCTCGGGCGACTACGACCCTTCGGCCGGCCTCGAACGCATCCGGGCGCCGCTGCTGGCCATCAATTCGGCGGACGACGAACGCAATCCGCCGGAGCTGGGCATCATGGAGCGCGAGCTCAAGCGGGTGAAGAATGCCCGCCTGTTCCTCATACCCGCCAGCGAGGACACCCGGGGCCATGGCACCACCGGCATGGCGAAGTTCTGGAAGGCGGAACTCAAGCAGCTCCTCGACGCCGCGCCAGCCAGGCGAGATTGAGCCGTCAGTTCAGCGGGCGCACCTCGATGCGCTTCAGATTGCGCACGTGCCGAGGGCCGGCCTTCAGGTCGGCCGCGGAGATGAGCGCGATGCGAGCCTCGCGCTCGTCGAGCGGTTGGCCGTCGCGCTCGAACAGCACCAGGACGCCTTCGCGCCCATCGGATCAGCGGCATGTCAAACGGCTCCTGGAAGGGGGTCGCAATCGACGATTCGACCGTTGTCGATACAGATCATGTCCTGCGCCAGCGCTTCCACGTCCTGCGGATCGTGCGTCACCAGCAGCGTCGGCACCTGCACGCGCTCGAGCATCTCGGCCAGCTCGTGTCGAAGCCGCTTGCGCAACGGCGAATCCAGCGCCGACAGCGGCTCGTCCAGCAGGAGCAGGCGGGGCTCGATGGCGAGCGCCCGGGCCAGCGCCACGCGCTGCCGCTGGCCGCCGGACAGGTTGCGCGGCAGCGCGCCGCGCAGGCTCGCGAGATCGAACTGCCGGATCAGCGCGTCGACGCGCCGTGCGTGCCCGGCATCCACGCGCTGGCCGAGGCGGCGCAGGCCGAACTGCAGGTTCTGCTCCACCGTCATGTGCGGGAACAGCGCATAGTCCTGGAACACCACGCCCACCCGGCGCTCGCGTGCCGGCAGGTCGATGCCCCGCGGTGTGTCCAGCAGCGCCTGCCCGCCGACCCGCACCCGGCCGCGCGCCTGGGGCAGCAGGCCGGCGATGGCCTGCAGCACCGTCGACTTGCCGGACCCCGACGGCCCAATCAATGCGGTGCGCTGTGACGCTGCGGTGAAATCGACGTTCAGTTCGAAGCTGCGGTCGGGCGAATGCAAGGTGAGCTGCAGCTGGACTTCGAGCGCGGCCATCTCAATGCCTCGCCTGCAGCAGCCGGCCCGAGGCCACGAGGACCCCGATACAGACCAGCGAGATCACCAGCGTCAGCCACAGGGCCTGGCGGTCGTTGCCCGCCTGGACCGCCTCGTAGACGGCGATCGACAGGGTCTGGGTCTTGCCGGGCAGGTTGCCGGCGATCATCAGCGTCGCGCCGAACTCGCCCATGGCGCGCGCGAAGGCCAGCATGACGCCGGCCGCGATGCCGCGGATGGCCAGCGGCAGCGACACCCGCAGGAAGACCTCGAGCTCGCCGGCGCCGAGGGTTCGCGCGGCATTGGCGAAACGGCCATCGACTTCCTCGAAGGCGGCCCGCGCGCCCTTGTAGACCAGCGGCAGCGAGACCACCGAGGCCGCGATCACCGCGCCCTGCCAGGTGAAGATCAGGTTGATGCCGAACCAGCGGTCGAGGTACTGGCCGAGGATGCCGTTGCGTCCGATCAGCACGATCAGGTAGTAGCCGATCACGGTCGGCGGCAGCACCATCGGCAGCATCAGCAGCGAGTCGACGACGCTGCGGCCGGGGAAGGGCCGGCGCGCCAGCCACCATCCCAGCGCGATGCCGATGGCCGCGGCGATCAAAGTGGCGAACAGTGCGACCTTGAGCGTCAGCCAGAGCGGGACGAACAAGGCGTGCATGTGCTGCCCGGCGCCGCGTCAGGGCTTCGAGAAGCCGTAGCGCTGGAGGATCTCCTGGCCCGGCGCGCTGCGCACGAAGGCGATGAACTCGCCGGCCAGGGCGGCGTTCTTGCTGCTGGCGATCTGCGCGATCGGATAGGTCACGGACGTGATGGTCGGGATCGTCAGCACGATGCGGGTCTTCTCGGGCTCGATCAGCGCGTCGGTGCGGTAGACGAAACCGGCATCGACCTCGCCGCGGGCCACGTAGTTGAGCACCTGGCGCACGCTCTCGCCATAGATCCAGCGCGATTGCAGCGGCGCCGTGAGGCCGGCCTTGTCGATCGCCTCCATGGTGTAGCGCCCGACCGGGACGGTCGCCGGCGTGCCGGTCGAGATGCGCTGGAACGACGGGTTCGTCAGGTCCCCGAGCTGCTTCGGGGCCTGGGTCGAGGCCGCAGGCACGATCAGCACCAGCGTGTTGGCCGCGAAGTCGACCCGCGTCGCCGGCGCGATCAGGTTGGCGCTGGCCGCGCGGTTCATGGTCTCCTGGTCGGCCGACGCGAACACGTCGACCGGCGCGCCTTGCTGGATCTGGGCCAGCAACGGTCCCGATGCCGCGAAGTTGAAAGCGACTTTCGCGCCCGGCCGGGCTTGCTCGAAGGCCTTGCCGGCCGCCTGAAAGGCGTTCGTCAGGCTGGCAGCGGCGGAGACGATCAATTCCTGCGCGCTGCAAGCGGCGCTGCCCAGCAGCAGCGTCGCGACCAGGGCCGCGCTGCGGAGCCTCGGGAAAATCGTCATGGCCGGTTCCTCTCGATCGCTATTCAATTTGGGAATAGCGATGATAGCAAGCCATTCGTCCGGAGATGAAATGCCTCCCGCCCCATCCGCCGCCGCGGCACAATGGCACGCCCGAGCCGCCGCTTCTGGCTCGCTCCATAGGACTTCGACATGCACCGTCTTGCCTGGATGCTCTTCCTGCTGCCCGTCCTGCTGTCGGCCTGCGCCTCGGGAGGATCGTCTCAAGGTGCCAGTTCGGTGCAGCCCACCCTGCCGGCTGCCGAAGTCCCGAAAGCCAAGGCGGAGATCCTCGCCATGCGCGACCGGACGCTCGAAGAGCTCTTTGCGCAAAAGCCGGAGGCCCGCGACGAAGTGGCCAAGGCGGTCGGCTACGCGGTGTTCGACTCCTCGCAGATCAACGTCCTTCTCTTCGTCGGGGCGCGCGGCACCGGCGTGCTGGTCGACAACGCGACGCGGGCGAACACCTTCATGATCGCAACGCGCGCCGGTACCGGGCCGGGCATCGGCTACAAGGATTTCCGGCAGGTGATGGTGTTCAAGAACCGCGAGGTGTTCGACCAGTTCCGAAAGCTGGGCGCCGACGTCGCCGCATCGGCCGACGCCACCATGAAGCTGAACACAGCGGGCGCGTCGGCCGACATGTCGACCTCCTTCAACCCCTTCGTCTCCACCTACCAGTTCACCGACAAGGGCGTCCTGCTGCAGGCTAACTGGGGCGGCGCCGCCTTCGTGCCCTACGCGCAGTTGAATCAGCCCTAGCGCGGCGCCAGCCGATCCTCAGGCGTCGACCTTGACCTTGCCGTCGCGCACCACGCGCGCCCACTTGTCGATCTCGCTCGAGATGAACTTGGCGAACTTGTCGCGCGAGCCGCCGCCGTCCTCGGCGCCGTAGGTGTCGAGGCGCTCCTGCACATCGGGCATCGCCAGCACCGTGTTGACGTCGCGGTTGATCTTGTCGGCGATGGCCGACGGCAGCTTGCCGGGGCCGGCAAGGCCGTACCAGGTGGTGGCTTCGAAGCCCTCGAAGCCCTGTTCCTGCATGGTCGGGATGCCGGGATGGCCCTTGGCGCGCTTGAGCCGCGTCTGCGCCACGCCGATCACCTTGCCGCTCTTCACGTGCGGGGTCGCGGCGGTCATGGTCTCGAAGCTGTACTGGATCTGGCTGCCCATCAGGTCGGCCAGCAGCGGCCCGCTGCCCTTGTAGGGCACGTGCAGCGCATCGACCTTGGCCTGGAGCTTGAACATCTCCAGCGCCAGATGCTGCGCCGACCCGGCGCCGGCCGAGCCGAAGCTCACCTTGCCGGGCTCCGCGGCGCACAGGGCGACGATGTCCTTCACGGTCACGGCCTTCTGCGTCGGGCTTGCGATCAGCAGGTTGGGCGTGACGCCGACCAGCACGATCGGCACGAAGTCGCGCTGCACGTCGTAGCGCAGCTTCGGCTGCAGGCTGGGCGCCAGCGCGTGGCTGTTGATGTGCGCCATCAGCAGCGTGCTGCCGTCGCTCGGCTGGGTCGACACGTACTCGGCGGCCAGCACGCCCGCGACACCGCCCTTGTTCTCGACGATGACCGTCTGGTTCCACATCACCGACAGCTTCTGCGCGACCACGCGGGCCAGCGCGTCGGTGCCGCCGCCGGGCGGGAAGCCGACCACGATGCGCACCGGGCCGGTGGGCCATTCCTGCGCGAACACGCTGGGCACGCCCAGGGCGGCCGCGGCGGCGCCCGCGGCCTGGATGAAGGAACGTCTTTGCATGATGTCTCCGTTGTTGTGAATGACCGGCCGGCGCTCAGGCGGCCTTCTGCAGCGCGGCCGGCGCCGCGTGGCCGGCGAAGTAGTCCATCGACGCCTGCACGCCGCTGCCGGCGAGCTTCACGCCGGAGAGCTTCAGGCCCATCTCGACGCCGGCGACCATCGCGACCAGCGTCAGGTCGTTGCTGTCGCCGAGGTGGCCCATGCGGAACATGCGGCCCTTGAGCTTGCCCAGCCCGGTGCCGAGCGACAGGTCGAAGCGCTGGTGGATGAGGCGGCGCACCGCGTCGGCGTCGATGCCCTCGGGCGTGATCACGCCAGTGAGCACCGGCGAGTACACGGCCGGGTCGGCGCACTGGATCGGCAGGCCCCAGGCGTTCACCGCGGCGCGCACCCCCGCGCCCCAGCGCTGGTGGCGCGCGAAGACGTTGTCCAGCCCTTCGCCGAGGAGCATGTCCAGTGATTCCGACAGGCCGTAGAGCAGGTTGGTGTTGGGCGTGTAGGGCCAGTAGCCGTCCTTGTTCATCTCGACGATTTCGTCCCAGGCCCAGAAAGACCGGGGCAGCTTCGCGCTCTTCATCGTGTCGAGCGCCCGCGGCGAGATGGCGTTGAAGCTGATGCCCGGCGGCAGCATCAGCCCCTTCTGCGAGCCGCTGATGGTCACGTCCACGCCCCATTCGTCGTGGCGGAAGTCGGCGCTCGCCAGGCCTGAGATGCTGTCGACCATCAGCAGGGCCGGGTGACCCGCCGCATCGATGGCGCGGCGCACCGAGGCGATGTCGGAGGTGACGCCGGTCGAGGTCTCGTTGTGGACCACGCACACGGCCTTGATCTTCTTCTCGGTGTCCTTGCGCAGGCGGGCCTCGATCAGGTCGGCCTGCACGCCGTGGCGCCAGCCCGCTGCCTGAGGCAGGTGGTCGTCCGTTCCGCCATAGGCGAGGAATTCGGTCGAGATGCCCAGGCGCGTGGCCATCTTCTGCCAGAGCGAGGCGAAGTGGCCGGTCTCGAACATCAGCACATGGTCGCCGGGGCTCAGCGTGTTCGACAGCGCCGCCTCCCAGGCCCCGGTGCCCGAGGCCGGATAGATGACCACCGGATGCTGCGTCTTGAAGACCTGCCGGATGTCCGCCAGCACCTTGCGGCCGAGGGCGCCGAACTCGGGCCCGCGATGGTCGATGGTGGGCAGGCTCAGCGCGCGCAGGATGCGGTCGGGCACCGGGCTCGGACCGGGGATCTGCAGGAAATGCCTGCCGGTGGGATGGGAGTCGAGTTGAAGCATGGGGCCGTCCTTTCCTTTTCAGTTTTGCATTCAAAACACAAAAAATCATGATCGTTATCCCCTACGCACAATGATTGATACATCGTGAATTTGCATTCAAAATGCATCTCAAGGGAAATGAAGCCATGGCTGAAGTGATAGAAATCTCGCGCCTCGCGCTGCATGACCAGGTCGCGTCGCGCTTGCGAACCATGCTGATCGAAGGGCAGATCGCACCCGGCGCCAAGCTCAACGAGCGCGAGTTGTGCGAGCAGTTGCGGGTCTCGCGCACGCCGCTGCGCGAAGCCATCAAGCTGCTCGCGGCAGAGGGGCTGGTCGACCTGCTGCCCAATCGCGGCGCGGTGGCCGTCAAGCTGACCGAGGCCGACGTGGTCAACACCTTCGAGCTGCTGTCGATGCTCGAAGCCATGTCCGGCGAACTGGCGGCGCAGCGCATCACCGACGGCGAACTGGCAGAAGTGCGCGCTCTGCACTACGAGATGATGGCCTGCTTCGCGCGCCGCGACCTCTCCGGCTACTACCGGATCAACGCCCGCATCCACGCGGCGATCAACGACGCGGCCAAGAACCCGGTGCTGACCAGCACCTACCGCGCGGTCAATGCGCGCGTGCAGTCGCTGCGCTTTCGCACCAACCAGAACGAAGCCAAGTGGGCCGGCGCGGTGGCCGAGCACGAGCGAATGATCGAAGCCCTGGGCGCCCGTGACCCTGCCGCGATGCGGCAGGTGCTGGTCGAGCACCTGAACCGCAAGCGCGACACCGTGCTGGAGCTCCTGCGCGCCGGCGAAATCTATCCACGGGCCCCAGCGGCCAAGACCTGAAGCCCACCCCATGCGCATCGAGCCCGCCAGCCATCTGCAGCCCGCCGGTACGGTCCTGCCGCCCAACGAAACCTGCGAGGCGCTGGCCAGGCGGCTGGCGGCCGAGACCCAGGGCGAAGTGCTCTTCGACGACGCATCGCGCGGCCGCTATGCGACCGATGCGTCGATCTACCAGATCATGCCGGTAGGCGTGCTGGTGCCGAAGACCGAGCGCGACATCGCGACCGCCATCGACGTGGCGCGCGATCTCAAGGTGCCGGTGCTGGCACGCGGCGGCGGCACCAGCCAGTGCGGCCAGACCACCGGCGCGGCGCTGGTGATCGACAACAGCAAGCACTTCCGGCGCGTGCTGGATCTCGATCTCGACCGCCGCACCGTCACGGTCGAGCCGGGCATCGTGCTCGACCACCTCAACGCGCAGCTCAAGCCGCACGGGCTGTGGTATCCGGTCGACGTGTCGACCAGCGCGCAAGCCACGCTCGGCGGCATGGCGGGCAACAACTCCTGCGGCTCGCGCTCCATCGCCTACGGCAACATGGTGCACAACGTCGCCGGCGCGAGCGCCTGGTTGTCCGACGGCGAACTGGTCGACTTCGGTCCGGTCTCGAACCTGGGTGCGAGGGCCAGCGACATCGCGCTGCATGTGCGGCAGCTGGTGCTCCAGCACCGCGGCGAGATCCACGCGCGCTGGCCCAAGGTGATGCGCCGGGTCGCCGGCTACAACCTCGACATCTTCGACAACCAGAGCGAGAAGCCCTACACGACGGACGGCAGCGTCAACCTGGCGCACCTGCTGATCGGCGCCGAAGGCACGCTGGCCTACACCCGCAGCCTGACGCTCAAGCTCGCGGAACTGCCGCGCGCAAAGGTGCTGGGCGTCGTCAACTTCCCGAGCTTCCGAGCGGCCATGGATTCGGCGCAGCACATCGTCAAGCTGGGCCCCACGGCGGTCGAGCTGGTCGATCGCACGATGATCGAGCTGAGCCTCGCCAACCCCGCCTTCAGGCCGACGGTCGAGACCGCGCTCATAGGCCGGCCCGCCGCCATCCTGCTGGTCGAGTTCTCGGGCGGCGACAAGGCCTCGCTGCTGCCCAGGCTGAAGGACCTGGTCGACCTGATGGGCGAGCTCGGCCTGCCCGGCAGCGTGGTCGAGATGCGCGACGACGCGCCGCAGAAGAACCTGTGGGAGGTCCGCAAGGCCGGCCTCAACATCATGATGAGCCTCAAGGGCGACGGCAAGCCGGTGAGCTTCATCGAGGACTGCGCGGTGCCGCTCGAGCATCTGGCGGACTACACCGACGGCCTCACCGAAGTGTTCGCGAGGCACGGCAGCAGGGGCACCTGGTATGCCCACGCCTCGGTCGGCACGCTGCACGTGCGGCCTATCCTGGACATGCGCACCGATGGCGGGTCCAAGATGCGCGCCATCGCCGAGGAAGCGGGCGCGCTGGTGCGCAAGTACAAGGGCGCCTTCAGCGGCGAGCACGGCGACGGCCTGTGCCGCGGCGAGTGGATCGAATGGCAGTTCGGCCCGGCGATCAACGAGGCCTTCCGGTCCATCAAGCAGAAGCTCGATCCGATCAATCTCTTCAACCCCGGCAAGATCATCGATCCGCCGAAGATGGACGACGGCGCGCTGTTCCGCTTCGCACCGGCGACGGCACCGAAGCCCTACCGGCGCATCCCGCTCACGCCGGTTCTCGACTGGTCCGCATGGAACGTGCAGGCCGATCCGGTGACCGAAGCGACCACGGCGCCGGGCACCGGCGGCGACCTCACGGGCGGCTTCGCCAAGGCCGTCGAGATGTGCAACAACAACGGCCATTGCCGCAAGTTCGACGCCGGCACGATGTGCCCGAGCTACCGCGTGACGCGCGACGAGCAGCACCTGACGCGCGGCCGCGCCAACACGCTGCGGCTCGCCATCTCCGGCCAGCTCGGTCCCGACGCCTTCACCAGCGAGGCCATGCACGAGACGATGGACCTGTGCGTCGGCTGCAAGGGCTGCAAGCGCGACTGCCCGACGGGCGTCGACATGGCGAAGATGAAGATCGAGTTCCTGGCGCACTACAAGAAGAAGCACGGCCACACGCTCAAGGACCGGCTCATCGCCCGCTTGCCGGACTATGCCCACCTGGCCAGCCGGGTGCCGTGGCTGCTCAATCTGCGCAACAGCGTGCCGGCTGCACGCTGGCTCGGTGAAAAGGTGCTGGGCCTTTCCGCCAGGCGATCACTGCCCGTGTGGCGCAGCGACACCTTCTGGCGCGCTGCCGACGCTTCGACGTTCGCCAGCCGCGAGCAGGCCATTGCCGCGGCGCGAGAAGGTCGCAAGGTGGCGGTGCTGTTCGTCGACACCTTCAATGGCAACTTCGAAAGCCAGAACGCCTGGGCCGCTGCGCGCGTGCTCAAGTCCGCCGGCTACCTGCTGCACACGGTTCAGAAGGACCGCGGTCATCACTGCTGCGGCCGCACCTACCTCGCCAATGGCATGGTGGACGAAGCCAGGGCCAGGGCCGGTGCATTGATCGATGCGCTGGTGCCGTTGGCGGAAGCCGGCATTGCGATCGTCGGCCTCGAGCCCTCGTGCCTGCTGACCTTGCGCGACGAGACGCTGGTCATGGGGCTCGGGGCCAAGGCCGACAAGGTCGCCGGTCAGGCGCTGCTGTTCGAGGAATTCATCGCGCGTGAAGTGAAGGCGGGCCGGTTCCGGCTGGCGCTCAAGGCGGTGGACCAGCCGATCCTGCTGCATGGCCATTGCCACCAGAAGGCCTTCGGCGCGGTGAGCCCGATCCTCGATGTCCTCAAGCTGATTCCCGGCGCCAAGCCGGAGCTGATCGAGAGCTCATGCTGCGGGATGGCCGGAAGCTTCGGCTACGAGGCGGCCCACTACGAGGTCTCGATGCAGATGGCGGAAGCCAGCCTGCTGCCGGCGGTGCGGTGTAGTCCCGACGCGATCGTGGTGGCCGATGGCACCAGCTGCCGCCACCAGATCGCCGACGGCGCGCAGCGCGAGGCGGTCCACGTCGCGGTGCTGCTCGACCGGCAGCTTGCGACTCCTGCATCTTCCTAGTCGATCCAGGGACCGCCGAGCATCGCCTGGATGTAGGCCGCGACCTTGACCAGGTCTTCATCGGACAAGGGAATCGGCGGCGCGTCGACCAGGTGCTCGGCGACCATGTGCAGCTTCGCCGATGCGTTGGGCTGCTCCTGGAGCAGGACCGCGAGGGCCGCGGTCTGGGCGACGGCCCTCAGCTCGAGCGATCGGAGCCGTGCGTTGAGTTCTTCCGCGTCCATTTCGTCCATCCTTCGAGAGTCCAAGAGTGAGGCCCGATTCTGCTTCGGATTGGGCCGGCGGGTGATGGCCCGTGCTACGCTGCGCGCGGAGGACCCAGCCTGTGCACACGCCGATTCCGCTCGACGAACCGACCGATCCGCCGCTGGTTTCCACCGGCCACCTGCCGCCCCCCGAGCGCGTGAAGGCGCTGGTCGACGAGGCCTATGGCCGCTACCGCTCGATCGACGAAGGCGCGGTCGCCGACTACATCCCGGCGCTGGCCAAGGTGCCGCGCGACCTGTTCGGCGTCTGCCTCGTCGGCGTCGACGGCTCGGTCCATGAGGTCGGCGATGCCGGGCACGCGTTCTCGATCCAGAGCGTCTCGAAGCCTTTCGTCTTCGCCCTGGTCTGCCAGGCCATCGGCGCCGAGGAGGCGCGCCGGAAGCTGGGCGTGAACGCCACCGGGCTGCCATTCAACTCCGTCATCGCCCTGGAGTTGAACCAGGACCGGACCATGAACCCGATGGTGAATGCGGGCGCCATCGCGGCCACCAGCCTGGCGCCGGGCGAGACCGCCGACGAAAAATGGCGCTTCATCCAGGATGGACTGTCGCGCTTCGCCGGCCGCAGGCTCGAGGTCGACGAAGAGATCTACCAGTCCGAGGCGGCCACCAACCTGCGCAACCGAGGCATCGCCAAGCTGCTCGAGGGCTATGGCCGCATGTACTTCGACGCGCTGGAGGCCACCGACATCTACACCCGGCAGTGCGCGTTGAAGGTGACCGCGAAGGACCTCGCCGTGATGGGCGCCACGCTGGCCGACGGCGGGGTCAATCCGGTCACCGAGGAGCGGGTGGTCGACGCCTCGGTCTGCAAGCGGGTGCTCGCGGTGCTCGCCACGGCCGGGCTCTACGAGCTCTCGGGCGACTGGCTCTACGAGATCGGCCTGCCGGGCAAGAGCGGCGTCAGCGGCGGCATCGTCACGGTGATACCGGGCAAGGGCGGCCTGGGCACCTTCGCACCGGCGCTGGACGAAGCCGGCAACAGCATCAAGGGCCAGCGGGTGTCCAAGTACCTCTCGGAGCGGATGGGCCTGAACCTGTTCGCGTCCAAGCCCGACCACTGAAGGCTCATGGTCGAAAGGCCTTGCACCGGCCATTGTTGCGAGGAAGAATGCAAGCGGGAAGTCCTCAAGGAGATGCAATGAAAGCACTGACCCCTCCGGGACGCGCGGCCCTGATCGCAAGCTTTGCACTCGCCATCGGCATGGCATGGAGCACGGGCCGCGCAGCCGAAATCGCCGTGGTCAACGGCGAGCAATGGACCACCTCCAGCGATGCCGTCAAGAAGGCCTACCTGGTCGGCGTCGCCAACATGGTCCAGGTCGAGCGCGCCTACAGCGGCGCGACGCCACCCTCGGACGCCCAGAGCATCGTGCCGCGCATGGCCAGGGGAATGCAGGGCCAGACCCTCGACAGCGTGCGCGAAGGCGTCGACCGCTGGTATGCCGCCAACCCGACCAAGCTGAAGCGCCCGGTACTGGACATCATCTGGTTCGAGATGGCCGCTCCCGGACTGCAAAAGAAATGACGGAGGCCCTCATGAAATCGCTTGCTTGGATGGCGGGCATCGCCAGCGTGACGCTCCTCGTGGGCTGCACCAACATGACCCCGCAGCAGCAGGGAACGATGAGCGGCGCGGCCATTGGCGCCGCGGCGGGCGCCGGGATCGCGGCGATCGCCGGCGGCGACGGTTGGACGGGTGCCGCCATCGGCGGCATCGCCGGCGGCATTGCCGGCAACATCAAGGGCGGCCGCCAGCAGCAGCAGGGGTGGTGACCGCGCACCGGGCGAGAGCGGTGCGGCCCGACATGGCGCGCGCCCGATGATCGTCAGGCCTCGACCCCATTGGCTGCGCCTGTTGTTCGTCTGGCGCGGATCGGTGCTGCCCGACATCCTGCCGCAGCTGCTGGCGACCACGGCCTTCGCGATCCTCGTGACCGTGCTTCACGGGCGGCTGTTCCAGTGGAAGATCCCGCTGAACTTCGTGCCCTTCTCGCTGATCGGCCTGACCCTGGCGATCTTCCTGGGCTTTCGCAACGGCACCAGCTACGCGCGCTACTGGGAGGCGCGAACGCTCTGGGGCATGGTGCTCAACGACACGCGGGCGCTGGTGCGGCAGGCGCTCACCCTGGCGGACGCGCCGTCGGAGGCGTCCTTGCTGGCGGCGCGGCTGATCGCCTTCGTGCATGCACTGCGCCACCAGCTGCGCCGGACCGATCCGGCGGCGGACTTCGAGCGCCTGCTTGGCGCCGAGGACCGCGACCGCCTGCGCCCGGCACGCTACAAGCCCGCGATGCTCCTGCTCATGGCCGGCGAGTGGCTGCGCGACCGGCGCCAGGCCGGGCGGATCGCGCCCGCGCTGGTCCAGGCCATGGAAGGCCCGCTCGGGCGGCTCACCGACGCACTGGGCGGCTGCGAGCGCATCGCGGGCACGCCGATCCCGTTCACCTACACCGTGATCATCCACCGCACCATCTACCTCTACTGCGTGCTGCTCCCGTTCGGACTGGTCGATGCGATCGGCCCCATGACGCCGGTGATCGTGGCCTTCATCGCCTACACCTTCTTCGCGCTCGAGGCCCTGGGCGCCCAGATCGAGGAGCCCTTCGGCACCGACCCCAACGACCTGGCCCTCGACGCCATGTCGCACATGATCGAGTCCTCGCTGCGCGAGATGATGGGCGAGCCGCTCGCGCCGCAGGTCGCCGAGCCGGGCGCTTTCATCCAGACCTGAGCCCTCAGGGCAGCGCAGGCTTGGCGAGCGATTCGAGCACCGAGGGCATCGCATCCTCCGGCAGGTCGATCACCTGTTCGCCTCCGGCCGCGTCCTCGACGCGAAGGCGATAGCTGAAGCGGTCGGCACCAGGCGCCGGGCCGGGCGGCGCACCGCGCGACCTGGCCGACCGGTCGGACGCCGCCGCTTCGATCACCCGTCCCAATGCCTGCTGCTGGGCTGCGCTGAGCGCCGCGAAGTCGTGCTCGGCGCTCACGGCCAGCCCGGCCAGGCCGCCGCGGCGCTCGATGCGCACGCGGCGCACCGCGGGCCGTGCGGGATCGGCCGGCTCGGTCATGGGCTCGCGGGCGTGACGCCCACCTCGGTCCAGGCGCTGGTGCACTGGGCCTGCAGTGCGGCGCCGCCGATCTTCAGCGCCGAGGCGATGGTCAGCGCCGCGAACTCGCTGAAGGTGGCGTCGCTGCGCAGCGCCCGGTTGATGCAGGTGTCGTACCAGGCCTTGATGGCATTGCCCCAGGCCTGCCCGCCGGCCGCCCGCGCGAAGGTGGCGAAGGCCTTGTTCGGCACGCCGCTGTTCTCGTGCACGTCGGCCGTCGGGTCGATCTCGCTGTAGAGCTCGGGCTGCGGCGACAGGCAATGCTTGGCCGAGGGCTGCGCCATGTCGCGCAGGCAGGTGAAGCCCTTGGCCAGTGCCGGCGGCGCCATGATGCCGGCTCCGACCAGCCAGCCGCGCGGCTCGGTCACGGCCCAGTTGTTCAGCCACTGGTTGAACACGGTGCCGAAGACGTCGCTGATGCTCTCGTTGAGCGCACCCGACTCGCCTTCATAGCGCAGGGCGCTGAGGTTCTGCGTCACGCCATGGGTCAGCTCGTGGCCGATGACGTCGGGCGACAGGTACATCTCGCCGAACAGCTTGCCGTCGCCGTCGCCGTACACCATCTGCGAACCGTTCCAGAACGCGTTGTCGTAGTTCCTGGCGTAGTGCAGGCTGGACACCAGGTCGAAGCCCTTGTTGTCGACCGAATTGCGGCCGAGCACGGTCTTGTAGAACTCCTCCACCTTGGCGGTGGTGTCGAACACGGTCTTGAAGGCGCCGGCAGGCGATGCCACCGCCTTGCCCGGCAGTCCCTTGCGATGCATGCAGTCGAACAGATGCTGAGCCGGCACGTGAACCGCCGCGCCGGCCAGGAAGCGGTCCGCGTCGCGCAAGGTCGCGATGCGATGGGCTTCACGCAGTCCGCGCAGGCGTTCGGTTTCCACATAGGTGTCCTGCAGGGCCTTGCGCGTGGCGGGGTCGATCGCGCCGTCGCGCGCGTATTTCTTCAGCACGCCGGGTGGGACGATGAAGCAGCACATCGATCGATAGGGCCGGACCGGCGCATCGGATGGTCGGCCGCAGGCATTGGCAGATGACATGGCGTTCTCCTTGAAGATCCCCGGACCTTCGGCGATCGAACTGGCGCCGGGCCGGAACGCGATTAGGAACCTGGCGCTCGCGGAATGCGACCTCCACGTGAAGGAGCAATGCGCGCGTGCAGTCAGTGCGAAGTCAGCTCGGTTATCCTTGCGTCGACCTGTTCGCTGCCGCAGGCAGTGTCATGGAGGCCCATGCGAATCCCGAGCGCTGTTCCCGCCAGAGCACTCTTCGCCGCCGCACTTTGCGCGCTGTGTTCGGCCGGCCTGCGCGCGCAGGAGTTTTCAATGCTCGCCGGGCCGCTGGTCAGCAAGGACGAAGACACCTACTCCTGGGAAGCCACGTACCGGGAGGGCCTCGGGCGCCATGCGGCCTGGAGCTTCTCCTGGCTCAACGAAGGCCACATTCCGAACCACCATCGCGACGGTCAGGTGGTCCAGCTCTGGGGTCGCCTGCCGCTGCGCGAGAACCGGCTCGAGCTGTCGGCCGGTGCGGGTCCGTACCGCTTTTTCGATACGGTTGCGGCCGAGGCCGGCGGCAACTATTCGGACACCCATGGCTGGGGCCTGGTGCTGAGCTTTCGCGCCGCCTACTACTTCGACAACCGCTGGATCGCGCAGTTGCAGCTGAATCACGTGCAGACCTACCACGGTCCGGACACGACCGCGATCGTCGTCGGCCTCGGCTATCAGCTCGAAGCGCCGGACGGCCCGGGTCCGCGCGAGCGCGCCGAGGTGCGCAGCACGAACGTCACCGGCAACGAACTCACGCTGTTGCTCGGCAGGTCGATCCTGAACAGCTTCGATTCGGAAACGGCGAGCGCCCAAGGCCTCGAATATCGGCACGGGCTCGACCGCTACGTGGACATCAGCGCGAGCTACCTGCATGAAGGCGGGCGGACCCAGTCCCGTCGCGATGGCCTTGCGGCGCGCGACGCCGACCTGCTGATGGCGGGCGTCGGCATGCGCTTCTAGACGCCGGCCCACCGTATGCTCCTCCCTCTCGCAGCCTATGGTCCGACCTTCGTGGTCGTGAGTTCGGCGCTGCTCTACATCTCGCGCGGCGCGATGACGCGTCCGCGCTCGCACGGCTTCTATCGTTTCTTCGCCTGGGAGTGCATCCTCGGGCTCATCTGGATCAACCTGCCGGTCTGGGGCGCAGACCCGCGCGCGCTGCCTCAGCGGGTGGCGATGGTGCTGTTCATGGCCTCGGTCTGGTTGCCGGTGCATGCATTCCGCCTGTTGCGGCGCGACGGCCATCCGGGCGAGGCGCGCCAGGACGAAGCGCTGATCGGATTCGAGAAGACGACCGCGCTCGTGACGGCCGGCGCCTTCCGCTACATCCGCCATCCGATGTACACCGCGCTGATCTGCCTGGCCTGGGGCATCTTTCTGCAGCAGTTCACCTGGCTGGGGCTGGCGCTGGTGTTGGCGGCGACGGTGCTGCTGTTCGTCACCGCGGTGCGCGAAGAGCAGGAATGCCTTGCGCATTTCGGCCAGGCGTACCGGGACTACATGCGGCGCACGCGTCGCTTCGTGCCCTTCCTGCTGTAGTGTGAACAGGCCCTATGCGCCCTCGGTCTGCTCGTCGGGCCCGCCGTCCTGCAGGCAGGCATCGCGCAGCAAGCCCGGGCACTGTTCGCGGAAGTCCGCGAAACCGAAGGCGCTCGCCGCCATCGTGGCTGCGAGCAGCAGCAGCCAGGCGGTCGTCGCGAAGCCATTGCGCGCCCTGGGACGCTGTCGCTCGAGGTAGGCCTGCCAACGTTCCTCTCCAGGGGACGCGTGGCCTTCGAGCTTCGCCAGGTAGTCGGCCACAAGGGCCAGGCGGGCGCGGACGGCCCTGGCTTTCAGGATGCCGTAGGCCGGGACGATGATCGGCAGGAACCACACGAGGCCCTGGTAGCCGACATAGTCGCCCGCGCCCCGGACCAGCCAGGCGAACAGGGCCACCACGCCCAGCACGCAGGCCAGCTCGAGGCGCGCGAGCGCCGCCATGCCGCTGCGCATTTCCTGCTGCAGGGCGACGTACTCTTCTCTTGGCAGCCATGGGTCGGCCATGCACGCTTCTCCGTCATCGCCGGCAGGGGCGCCGGCGGGGTGAGGAGCTTACCAGCGCCGGTCCCGCCGCCAGGGCTTGCGCGACGCCCGGCGATTCAGTCCAGCAGCAGCCCCAGCACGTACTCGTCGACGTAGTGCGATTGGTCGCCTCGCTTGTAGAAGTCGCGCAGCGTGCCTTCGTGCACGAAGCCGAGTTTTTCGTAGAAGCGCAACGCCTGCGTGTTGTCGCTCTCGGCGTAGAGCTCGACCCGCCGGATGCCTTCGGCGCGCAGCCGCGCGATCGCGTCCAGCATCATGGCGCGGCCGATGCCCGCGCCGTGCCGGCGCGGGTCGACCGCCAGCGTGCCGAGCAGGGCCACGTGGCGCAACCGGCCCGGGTAGCGCGTGGTCTCGTAGAAGCCGGTGATCTCGCCGTCGACCTCCCAGACGAAGAAGCTGCCGCTCGCCAGCAACCGGGCGTAGACGTCTTCGAAGTCTTCGAAAGGCATCGGGTCGTAGGTCAGGAACGGAACCACCTTCTCGTGGCTGTAGATCGAGAAGACGTGGCGGATGTCGTCGGGTCGGGCGAGGCGTCGCATGGTGGTGTGGAGGCGTCGGAGGGGCGGCCGAGTGTAGTCCCGCACCGGGGCTATGCTCGGGTCCGAATGTCCTTCCATCTCGTGCCGCGGCGGCTTCTTCCGGTCGCCGTTTCCCTCTTGGCCATGGCCGCGCCGTTCGCTGCCGGGGCCGCTTCGCTGTGCCTCGACACCGCCACACGATCGCCCCCGCCGCCCCGTGCGCTGGCCATGGCGGCCGCGGCCGAGCGCGAACACCGGGCCTTCGGCGGCCAGGCCATGGATGCCGAAGGCCGGCTCACCGAATCGGGCCTGTCGGAGGCCGAGGACGTGCGCACCGGTGCGTGGGCCCGCGCACCCTGGGAGCGGGTGCTCGGCTATTGGGGCGCCGTCGATCCGCAGCAAGGCCGCCTGCCCTACCTCGTGCGCTTCGGCGCGCTGCGCCCGGCCGACCGGCAACTCCTGCTGCAGGCGTTGAACCAGGCCACCGCCGCCCGGCTGCAAGGCCTGGGCGTCGGCCCGGACCAGGGCCTGGAATCGCACGAGCTGCGTGCCGCGCAGGCCGCGATCGACCGGGTCGCCGTGATCGACACCCCCTGGTCCGCGGCTTTCGTGAGCTGGCTCGCGCGCCAGGCCGGGCTCGGCGCGGACGAGTTCCAGTTCTCCGAGGCCCATGCCGACTATGCGGGCGCGGCCTGGCAGGCCGGCAGCGCCGAGGCGGCCGGCCGTCCGACCGCCTACGCGATGCGCGCCTGCGACATCACGCGCACCCCGCCGCGCGTCGGCGACCTGGTCTGCCAGGCGCGCGGCACCGGTGCCGGGCTCGACAGCTTCGAGAAGATCGGCGAGGCGCTGGCGGCCCGCCGCATCGGCGGCGGCGCCTTGCCGATGCACTGCGATGTCGTGGTGGCGGTCGATGCCCTGGGCTTCGATGCCATCGGCGGCAACGTGCTGCAGTCCGTCACCTTGCGCCGGCTGGCCTTTGCGCCGGGGACCCGCTGGCTCGACCCCAGCTACCTGAGCGACGGCTGCGGTGCGGCCAAGCCCGACTGCGTCGATCGCCACATGAGCCGGCAGCCCTGGTCGCTGCTGTTGCAGTGGCGCTGAGCCGCGCCGTGCGGCTCAGCGCCAGACCGTCTCGTGCTTCAGGACCAGCGGGTCCAGGCGCTCGTCGATCTGCCGCGCGACCGATTCGCGATCGCCCGTGGCCACGCCGGTGACCGCGACCGTGACCAGGCTGCCGTGCAGCGCGTGGGCGCCGACTTCGACCGCCAGTTCGCGACCGGCTTGCTGCAGGTCCGACAGCAGGCGCAACGCCACGCGCTGCGCCGCCTGCCATCGCAGCGCGGGCTTGAAGACCTTGCCCACCGCGGTCAGCGGCAGGGCCTCGATGAACAGCACCTCGACCGGCAGCGCCGCGCGTTCCGGCGTGCGGGCGGCAACGAAGGCGAGCAGGTCGGCCGCCTCGACCGCCGCGCCCGGCTTCAGCTGCACGAACGCGATCGGCAGCTCGCCCGCATAGACGTCCGGCTGGCCGACGACGCTGGCCTGCGCCACGGCGGGATGCTGGAAGAAGACCTCTTCGATCGCCATCGGGTCGATGTTGTGGCCGCCGCGGATGATCAGGTCCTTGGCGCGGCCGGTGATCCAGAGGTAGCCTTCGGCGTCGAGGCGGCCGAGGTCGCCGGAGTTCACCCAGCCGGGCGCGACGAAGGCCTCGCGGTTGTGGCTGTCGCTCAGGTAGCCGCTGAACACACCGGGCCCGCTCATCGCCACGACCCCGCTCTCGCCCACCGCGCAGTCGCGCGTGGCACGCCCCTCGGCATCGACCTCGACGATGCGCACCCGGCTGTACGGCACCGGATGGCCGACCGAGCCCAGGCGGATCGGCCGGTCGAGGTAGGCCAGGGTGTGGACGCTCGAGGTCTCGGTCATGCCGTAGACCTCGACCACCGGCACCTCGAAGCGCTGCGCGTAGGCCCTGCCGATCGGCACCGGGATCGCCGAGCCGCCGCCCGAGCAGATGCGGATGCTCGAGACGTCGGCGCCGGCTAGCGGCACGTTGAGCGCCGCGCCGAGCACGGTCGGAACACCGCCGAACACTTCGGGCCGAAAGCGTTCGACCAGCCGCCAGACATTGCGCACGGCGACCGGATTGCGCCAGCCCGACGGCGACAGCACGACGATCGTGCCGCCCGCGCTCAGCTGCGCCAGGCCCTGCGTCAGCGCACCGCCCACATGGAAGAGCGGCAAGCCGAACAGCAGCGGCGCGCCGGCGCGCACCTGCAGCATCAGGCCCACGGCCCAGGCCTGGTACACCTGGTTGCCGTGCGTATGGCGCACCAGCTTCGGCATGCCGGTGGTGCCGCCGGTATGGAAGTAGGCGGCGGTATCGCTGGCCGCGATCCGGCGGCCGCCGAGCAGCCGATCGGCGGGCTGCCGGTCCACCAGTGCGTCGAAGCCGTGCACGGCGCGTGCCGGGTCGCTCTCGCCCCCAACCACGACGATCGCCTTCAGGCCCGGCAGCTGGTCGCGGATGCGTTCGACCTTGGCCCATATGTCGGTTCCCGGCACCGGGCCGAGCGCCACCAGCACCTTGGTGTTCGCGGCGCGCAGGATCTCGGCGATCTGGCCCGCCTCGAGCAGCGGATTGACCGGATTGGCGATGCCGGCCGCCTCGGCGCCGAACAGGCAGAAGAAGCTCTGGGGAACCAGCGGCAGCAGCAGGCTGACGACGTCGCCGGGGCCGACGCCGAGTTCGGTGAACAGGTTCGCGGCCTGCGTCACGCGGCCGACGAATTGCCGATGGCTGATGCGCAGCGGCGTTTCGTCGGGCTCCGCCTGCGGCAGGAACACGATGGCATCGGCGTCCGGGTCGCAGGCGGCGCCGCGCTGCAGGGCCTCGTAGGTGCTCTGCGCCGAGATGCGCTCAGCATAGGGCGTGGCTTCGAAGGCACGCAGCTGGGCGTCGGTCGCGAAGGCCGGCCATGCGTCGCCGATCAGCCGGTCCAGGGGGTGCGCGGGTGTCATGGGGTCTCCTGTTCGCGCCGGCCGTCGCGAGGCGCTGCGGCTACGGCATTGACATGGTCGGGTTGCAGCACCTTGGCCGGATGCGACGCCGTGACGTGGCCCATGAAGGGCGGCATGATCTCGTAGCCGAGCAGCGTCTGCAGGCGCGGCGACATGCCGCGCACCAGCGCCGGCGGGATGCCGAGGTAGAAGTTCTCCTGGGTGCGCGCCCAGGGTTCGCAGTACTGGTTCGAGAACGCCAGCCGCGGCGCCGCACTGCGATTGGCGCCGCCGCGGTGCATCAGGGTGCCATGGAAGAAGATGCAGGCCCCGGCCGGCACCACCATTGGCACCAGCATGCGTTCCAGCGAGGGCGGCATTGGCGCATCGGCATCGCGGCCGTCGTAGCCCCCGATGATCCGGGCGTCGCTCCAGCGGTGGCTGCCGGGAATGACCTCGGTGCCGCCGTTCTCGGCCGTGAACGCATCGACCGCGACGATCGTGCTGAAGCTGATCGAAGGCCGCGGGCGCGGCACCGGGTAGAACGAGTCGTCGTAGTGGATCGGCTGCGGCGTCTCGCCCGGATGGATGCAGATCGCCTGGCTCGCCGTCAGCAGGTAGCCCGGCGCCAGCAGCCGGTCGAGCAGGGCCAGCACCCGCGCGTCTTCGGCGATGTCCTCGAAGCAGCGGCCCCGGCCGACCAGCGTGTAGACCCGCTCGGTGCGCACGCCCTCGAAGTTGTTGCGTCCGGTGTGGCTGCCCAGGTGCGGCGCGAGGCCCGCGCGGACCCGCTGGAGATCGTCCGGCCGCAGAAAGTCGGGGATGACGGTGTAGCCCTGGGCGTCGAGCTCGGCGAGATGGCGCTGCACGCCGATGGCGCTGTTGTCCAGGTGGTCTGGCGCCGTGTCCGTCAATGTGGTCATGAAGATCCTCGGTCGCGCGCAGCGTAGCCCGGAACGCCGGCCCGGACAACCAAGAGGAACCCCGAGGCGGCCCCGGCAGCCTTCACAATCGGCGGGCCGAATCTCATTTGCCGCGACCCATGTTCACCCTGACCCGAATGACGATCCAGCGCGCCCGGAAAGAGCGCTTGCCCCAGGTCGCCGGGAGCCTGACCTTCACGACCCTGCTGTCCATCGTGCCCTTGCTGGCGGCGAGCTTCGCGCTCTTCACGCACTTCCCGGTGTTCAGGCGATTCAAGGATGCGATCCAGGAGTTCCTGCTGAGCCCGCTGCTGCCGGCCGATATCGCGCGCACGGTCCTGCAGTACCTGAACCGGTTCGCCGCCAACGCCAGTGGCTTGACCTGGGTCGGCTCGCTGCTGCTGCTTTGCACGGCGGTGGCGATGCTGCTCACCGTGGAGAACGCCCTGAACCAGATGTGGGAGGTGCGGCGCAACCGGCCGTTCTTCAGGCGGGTCGGCCTGTACCTGCTGATGCTGGCGGTCGGGCCGCCGGTCCTGGGCCTGAGCCTGTGGGCGAGCTCCCATGTGCTCGGCGCCTCGCTGGGCTGGATCGGCGCGCTGCCGGCTTCGCTCGCCTTCGTGTTCGATCTCGGCCCGCTGCTGCTCGTGCTGGCGGCGCTGACCAGCATGTTCTACCTCGTCCCGAACACCCAGGTGCGCCTGCGCGATGCGCTCGCCGGTGGCTTGGTCGCCAGCCTGGCCTTCGAGTTCGGCAAGCGCGGCTTCGCCGGCTACCTCGCCAAGGTGCCGACCTACAAGGCGGTCTACGGGACTTTCGCGGCGTTCCCGATGTTTCTGCTCTGGGTGTATTTCTCGTGGCTGGTCACGCTGGTCGCGGCCATGATCGCGGCCAACCTGGGGCGTGCCAGGAAGGAAGGCCGACGATCCTCGAATCGAGCGGCATGACCGGGTGGCGCGCGGCCGAGGTGCCTATGGCTGCGGGCGCTTTCGCCGAAGCTCCATCGACACGGCCTTGCCCATGGTGTCGAGGTCGAAAGGCTTGGCGAGCACCGAATGCGGGCCGATCAGGCGCTCGACGGCGTTCATGTCCGCGTAGCCGGTCGCCATGAGAATCGGAAGATCGTCGTACATCGCGCGTGCATGGGCGATCAGTTCAGCGCCGTTCATGCGCGGCATCAGATAGTCGACCAGCAGCAGGTCCGGTCGCGCCTTCTTCAACTCGGTCAGGCCCGCAGCGCCATCCGCGGCCTGACGGACGTGGAAGCCAAGCACCTGAAGGCACTCGACCATGCTCCGGCGAACGGCGGGGTCGTCTTCGACGACCAGGATCTCGGCCTGCAACGCCATCGCGGCGCTCTGCCCGCGCAGCATGGCCTCGGCCGCTTCCTTCGGCGCCGGGGCCAGCGGGAAGCAGAGCTTGATCGTGGTGCCTGCGCCGACCTTGCTCTGCACTTCCACATTGCCGCCCGACTGCCGTGTGAATCCGTAGACCTGGCTCAGGCCGAGCCCGGTACCGGCGTGCTGCTTGGTCGTGAAGAACGGATCGAACACCTTGCCCAGCAGGTTGTCCGGGATCCCTTCGCCCGTATCGCGCACGGCGACGCTGACCGAGCCCAGTGGATACGCAGTGGCGGCGGCCGCCGTCTGCGTGTGGATTTCGAGCATGCCGCCCAGGGGCATGGCGTCGCGCGAGTTCACCGAGAGATTGAGGACGGCCATCTCCATCTGGGCAGCGTCGACGACGACGTAGGCGGGGTCGGGACACAGGGTCAGCGACAGCTTGACATGGGCGCCCACGGATATCGAAATCAATTCGGCCATGTTGCGGATGAGGTCGTTCACGTCGTGCAGCTTGGGCACCAGGCTCCGCGTGCGCGCAAAAGACAGCAGTTGACCGGTCAGGCGCGAGCCCCGGTCCACGGCCTCCTTGGCCCGTCGCGCGTAGTGGCGAACGCGGTCGTCCTGGACGGTCAGCCGCTCGATCAACTGCAAGTTCAGGTTGACGGCATGCAGCAGGTTGTTGAAGTCGTGCGCGATGCCGCCGGTCAGACGACCCAGTGCTTCCATCTTCTGGTTCTGGACCCGCGAACTCTCGACGCGTTCGCGCTCCAGGATCTCGCGCATCAACCGATCGTTCGCGCTCGCGAGGTCGGCGGTCCGCTCGGCGATCCGGGTTTCGAGCTTGTCGTTGAGTTGCTCGACGCTCAGCTTGGATGCCTCCAACTCGGCAAGATGCTTGCGCGTGAGGTACTGGCGCTGCCGTGCCCGCAATGCGGACTCGGCAGCACTCGCCAAGGTGTCGGGGTTGACCGGCCGCTCGAGCAGCACCAGGTTGCTGAGCTCCTGCAGCGCAGAGCGGGCACGATCGGTCCGGTGCAGCGTCTGCCGCGCCGCCAGGACGACGAACGGATAGTCGGACCACGGCGGCTGGCTCGCGAGCATTTCGCGCAGCGCATCGACGATGCCGTCGGTCAGCGCTTCCTCGGTGAGGATCGTAGCGGCCGAGTCCCGGGACATTTCGCGGACCAGCGCGTCGCCGCCTTCGCAGATGTGTGCAACGACCCGCCGTGCCGCCAGCACCTCGGCGATAACCCGGGCGTCGCGCCCGAACGGCGCCAGGACGAGTATTCGATTCTCCACGCCGTCACGCCTGTTCCGCGCTGCCGAGCAGCGAGGTCTCTCCGCGATAGCGCGGAACGCCAGCCATGACACCTTCGAAATCCGTGAGCGCCTCACCGATCTCGAGCCCGCTCGGGCTGAGCCTGAACTGATGGATCGTGGAGGCGTGCGCGCTGGTGCGACTCTTGATCACCGACACCGCCTTGAGGAGTTGCCCACGGGCCTCGAAGTACCGGAACTGCAGCATCGAATCGCTCAGGTAGCTCAGGTCGACATCGTTTGGAACATCGCCTGAAAGGCCGTGCTGGGACAGGACCAGAATGGTCGTGACGCCCTGCAGATTGAGGTACGTCAGCAGCTCGTGCATCTGCAGCAGCAGGAAGTTGCTGCCGGGCATCGCGACCAGGTAGGCGTTCAGCGTATCGATCACGACCGTGCCGACACCCCGCCGCTCGACCGCATCGCGCACACGATGCGAAAACTCGCCGGCGGAAATCGCCGCCGGGTCGATCGTGTGCAGATCCAGCTGACCCGACGAGATGTACTCTTCGACGTCCAGTCCCAGGGCCCGCGAGCGCATGATGAGTGTCTTGATTCCTTCGTCGAAAAGGAAGAATGCCGCCTTGCCCCCGCGCTGCATGGCGGCAGCCGCACAGCACACGGCGGTGGTCGTCTTGCCGACGCCGGCGGGGCCCGCGAACAGCAGGTTGCTGCCCGGGACCAGGCCGCCGCCCAGGAGCCGGTCCAGTTCCGCATTGCCGGAGCTCACGGCTTCGCTTGCATGCTCGCGGCCGTGCTCGTTGGCCACCAGGCGCGAGAACACCTGCAGCCCGCCCCAATCCAGATTGAAGTCGTGCTCGCCTTCCCGGAACCTCACGCCGCGCATCTTCACCACGCGCAGGCGACGCTTGTCGGGTCCGTAGGTGCCGGTGTTCTGCTCGAGATGGATCACGCCGTGCGCAATGCTGTGCAGATGCATGTCGCCGGCACCGGCCGATTTGTCATCGAGCATGAGCACGGTGCAACGCTGCGTCAGGAAGAAGCGCTTGAGCGCCAGGATCTGCCGCCGATAGCGCAGCGGGTTCTGGGACAGCAAGCGCAGCTCCGAGAGGCTGTCGAAGACGACACGCTCCGGTCGCACGCGTTCCACCAAGGCCATGACGTTGCGGATCGTTTCGCCCAGCTCGAAATCGGAGGGGTTGAGGATGCTCTGCTCGGCGTCTGCGCTCAGGCCCTCGTCGCCGACGAGATCGAAGATCTCGATGCCGTCGAGTTCCCACCCGTGCGACCTCGCGCCCTGCGCAAGCTCGTCGGAAGTCTCCGACAAAGTGACGTACAACCCCTTTTGGCCGAGTACCCGCCCTTCGAGAAGGAACTGCAGGCCGAGCGTCGTCTTGCCGGCGCCCGGGGTCCCTTCGACAAGATAGAGGTGCCCCGCGGGCAGTCCTCCGGCCAGCACCTCGTCGAGGCCTGGCACCCCGGTGGGCTCGAACAGCGACGGCTGCGAGGCAGTATGTGGATTCGTCATGGCGAGAGCATCCGGTTTCTTTTTCCTGAATCTAGTGTGATGACGGATGTCGTCTCGAGCGATGCTGCGCGCGCCGGCATGTAGGCGCTTTTCTTGAAAGCGTGTGGGTACGGGCGGCAGGCGCTCAGGGTTGCGAGGGGCCCCGACGCAGGCGGGCCACCATCGCTTCGAACGTCTCATCGGAAAACCGGAGCAGGCGCACGCGGTCGTTGACCACCCTCAGCAACTCGTGCTCGCCGCAGACCAGGGTTGCGCCGGAGCCTGGCGCGCCGTCGGTCATCTCGCCGGGGAAGGACAGGTTCCAGTAGGGCCAGTCCATGGGCAGCACTTCGATGTTGTAGGCCTCGGCCAGGGCCAATGCCGGAATGGCCATCGTTTCGAGGAACTGGTGGTCGGGAGATGCGATGGGGACCGGTCGGTGGACCTTGACGGTCAAGGCGAACCTGACCCGCATGTCGAGGTCCAGGTGTCCTTCCCGGACCAGCACGCCGAGGCTGGCGGGAGCGCTGTGGGTCCAGGCCGCGGCCTGGCTGCCCAGAAACGCGAAGGCCTCGCCAGATTCGCAGATCGCGAACAGGCGCTCGCACGGGCCCGGCGAACGCGCATAGGCCCGCAGCACCTCTGCCAGCACCGGGCGTCGACGGACATCGGCGTAGAGCCGGTGCGGTGCGTAGCCGAATCGCAGGAGTGCTGCGTGGCATAGATCCTCGGGCGCCACCTCGCCGTGGATGCCGGCCAGTCCGGCCAGTGCGTCCATGCACTGCCAGATGACCCGCGCGACCTCCGTCAGCGGTTGCCCCGTGATCGCGGCGATCGCAGCCGGAATGGGGCGCACCGGACCTGCCCGGTCCCGGACGATCGGGCTGAGTGTTCGTGCCATGCAGGAGCCTTGTGTCTGATCCGATAACGCCCCGCGACCCGGTGCGGAGGCAACGGACCGATCGTAGGTTCCCCGGGCCCCCGCGGCCCGTGGCACCTCGGCCGTGCGCGTGTAGGACCACGCAGCATGGAGCGCTCTGGCACAGTTGGCCCCCTCGACACTGAACGTTCTCATCCAAGGAGGTGCCATGGATCTTCAATTGACCGGCAAGCATGTGCTTGTCACCGGCGGCAGCCGCGGCATCGGGCTGGCCTGCGCCCGCGAGTTCCTGCGCGAAGGCGCGCGGGTCAGCCTGGCCGGGCGCACGGCCGCGCACCTGGAGGCCGCAGTGGCGGCATTGCGCGCCGAGGGCTACGCGGCGCACGGCCAGCTCGCCGACCTCGGTGATGCGGGTGCGGCGCTGGCGATGGTGGATGCCGCCGAAGCCGAGGGTGGCCCGATCGACGTGCTCGTCAATTCGGCCGGGGCCGCGCGCCGCACGCCCTTCGACGAGTTGCAGCCGCAAGCGTGGCAGGACGCCATGCAGGCCAAGTTCTTCACCTACGTCAACGTCATGGACCCGGTGATCAAGCGCATGGGGGCGCGCGGCACGGGCGCGATCGTGAACGTCATCGGCATGGGCGGCAAGGTCGCCACCACCACCCACCTGGCGGGCGGTGCCGCCAATGCGGCGCTGATGCTCGCGACCGCCGGCCTGGCCGCGGCCTACGGGCCGCGCGGCGTGCGCGTGAATGCGGTCAACCCGGCACTGACGCTGACCGACCGCATGGCCGAAGGCCTGGCCGCAGAGGCCCGGCTGCACAAGACCAGCGCCGAGGCGGTGCTGCGCGACGCGCAGGCCCGCATGCCCCTCGGGCGGGTCGCCGCGCCCGAGGACATCGCGCGTGCGGTCGTGTTCCTGGCATCGGGTGCGGCCGGCTACATCTCCGGGGCCATTGTCTCGATGGACGGCGCCGCGGTGCCGATGGTGGTCTGAGGCCGTGAAAGGCCCGGCCCCGGGTCCTGGCTCACCCGGCAGTCCTCAGGTCGACGGTCGGCAGGCATCACGGTGAGGGTGGCAGTTCCAGGGTGAAGCATGGATGACGGCGCACATGTCGATGCGCCGAAAGTTCGGATCCCTGAGCGCCAGGACGTCATCGTTGAAGGTGCCGAAGGTGCTGTCGGGACGGTGCTTCATGCCCTGGTAGAAGGCGTCGATGATGCCCTGTTCGAAATCGGGTTCCCGGGGGAACGCGGCGATGACGGCGGCACGCTGCACGTCGGTGAACTGGTCGTAGCCGCGGCCGGCGACATCCATGCCAGCCCCCGCCTGCACCAACGCGATTTCCGGACGCATGAATTGCGGTATCCCAGGCGTCGTGTGGAGCGCGACGGCATTCCAGACCGTCTCGACATCCCTGTCGGCGATGCCATGGCCGCGAAGAAAGTCCCGCGCGGCATTCGCGCCATCGACTTCGAAGCGCAGCTGACTGTCTCCATGGCGTGCCGTGAGGCCGAGGTCGTGGAACATCGACGCCGCGTAGAGCATTTCGAGGTCGAATTTCAACCCCATCCGTTGGCCGGCCATCACGCCCCAGCAGTAGACCCGGGCCGAGTGGTGGAAGAGCAGGTCGCTCTCTGTGTCGCGAATGAACTGGGTCAGTTCGCGAGCAATGCGGCTGTCGGGGATGCGCACCCCCGATATCTCGCTGGGCATCATGGTGTTCTCCTCTGTGTGCGCCGCAAGCTCGGGCCGGAAAGCCGAGGAGCCGCGCGGGCAGGTGTCGATGCCACTCACTCCTGCGGGGCGTCGTGATAGGAAATCCGGCCTGAGGGCAGGAAGAACAGCGCGATGACGGCGCCGCCTTTCGCTTCCGGGTAGTGGTGACTGCCCGGTGCCGGTGCGGTCCAGCCGCCGAAGCACCAGCCGTTCGGCCCGTTCAGCGCGGCGCCCGCCGTCAGCGGAACGACCATGTTGAACTCGCCATAGGGATGGCCGTGGTATTGCCCGCGCATGCGATGGTCCGGGTGGCCTTGCCGGTTGCCGCTGCTGTCCATGTAGACCGCCGTGATGCTGAAGTGGAGCGTGCGCCCGGAAGGCTCGGCGATGCGGCTGCGGCGGTAGGCCGGTCCGTCGATCGGGGCGTTCGCCGCCCAGCCGTCCTCCACGCCCTTGCGCACCAGGCGGGCCAGGGTCTGGTAGAGCTCGCTGTCGGGCCCGTACTTGCGATTCAACCAGCGTTCGATCGCGGTGCCGGTGGTCAGGTCCTTCACTTCCTCGAGGAAGGGAATGCAGCGCGCGATCAGCGCTTCCCGATCCTCGATGAGGGTGTCTTGCGTCATGGTTTTCGCTCTCCGTCAGATGGCTGGATCGGATGATGGGCGAACAGCGACTTGAATGGAACTGATGTCTGTGCAATTCCATAGTGCATGGAATTCAAGTGAGGGAGCGACGCCCGGTTCGCCGGGCGCCGCCGTACAAGGCCGGGGCCGAGACTGTGCGCGCGGTCTGGCATGGCCGCGATGCGCACGATCCGGGTCACGCCTGGCTGCTCGAGAGGGTCGCGGAGGCGGCCCGGGCCGCCTTGGGCGCTAGTCGATCGAGATGTTGGCCCGGGCCACCACGTCCTTCCAGCGTGCCAGGTCGCGCTGGATGAGGCGCGTGACTTCCTCGGGTCCGCCTGGTTTCACCGCGTAGCCCAGTTGGGCCAGGCGGGCGCCGAGCTCCGCATCGAGCGCCTTGCGCGTGGCGTCGCGGATGCTCGCGAGCACCGCCGCAGGGACCGCGGCGGGCGCCATCAGGCAATACCAGACTTCGTAGTTGACCGCCGGGCCGCCGGCCTCCGGCAGCGTCGGCACCTCGGGCAGCTGGGTGCTGCGCCGCTCGCCGAAGACCGCGATGCCGCGCAGCTTGCCGGCCGCGATGTGCCCGGCCACCGACGGCGTGGTGGCGTAGACCATGTCGATCTGGCCGCCGATCGCGTCATTGACCGATGGCGCCGTGCCCTTGTAGGGCACATGCAGGGTCTTGAGCGGCGAGATCGTCGACAGGTACTCGCCTACCAGATGCGGCGATGTCCCGGCACCCGGTGTTCCGAAGCTCAGGGGCCGCTTTTGCGAAAGCGCGACCAGCTCGTCGAAGTTCTTCGCCGGGAAGTCCGGCCGCACCGCGATCACCACCTGCGTGGTGCCAACCATGCTCACCGGGACGAAGTCCTTGAGGGGGTCGTAGCGCACGTTGCGGTTCACGCTCGGATTGGTCGCCAGGAAGTCGTTGGCGAACAACAAGGTGTAGCCGTCGGCGGGCGCCCTGGCGACCGCATCGGTTCCCATGTTGCCGCCGCTGCCCGGGCGGTTGTCCACGATCACGGCCTGGCCCAGGCGCTTGCCGAGCCGCTCCGCGAAGGGCCGTGCGATGGTGTCGAAGCCGCCGCCCGGCGGAAACGGCACCACCATCGAGATCGGGCGCGAAGGGAAGTCCTGGCCCCAGGCGCGCAGCACGGGCGCGGTGGCCAGCGCGGCGGCGCCGAGGCCGAGCAGGGCGCGCCGACGGCGCGGGTCGAAGGGGCGGCCGGTCATGGCGAGAGCCTCGGCAGCTCGATCTGCAGCAGCTGGCTGGCGGCGTCGGCCTGCATCCGGCTCGCGTTCGCCCCGCTGTACAGCGACGAGCGCGGCTCCCAGCCGCCATCGCCTGCCCGGCCTTGCCCTTCGAGCACGAAGACGATGGTGTTCGGCGGCACCTCGAACCCGACGCCGGGCTGGAGCTCGACCAGCGACAGCGTGGTGCAGGCCTCGGAGAACGTGCCGAGGTGCTTGCGTGCGAGCCCCGGGGTTGCTTCGTCCGGCACCCAGGCGGCTGCCGACGGCCGGATGAAGACCGGCTTGTCGTAGCGGCTCTCGGGATAGCGCAGCGCGCGGCCATTGACATGCTCCCAGACCGCTTCGTAGGCATCCTGGTTGCGCGTGCCGCCCTCCGGCTTGTCGACCTTGTAGACGCCGGCCTCGAATCGGCCGGTCTCCTTGAGTTCGCTGATGCCGCGCTGGAAGGCGGCCTCCGACAGATAGCCGCTGCGGCTGGCACCGCCGAACTGCAGCACCAGCGTGAGGGATTCGCCCGCGATGCTCTGCGGGCCGTAGAACACGCCCTCGGGAAAGTAGCCGATCATTCCCGGCTTCATGACGCCGTCGCGCGAGAAATCGGCGTCGCCTTCGAGCTGCACGCGCACCTGGTCGAAGTTGTGCCGGTGGCGCGGCGAGTCGAAGTCGTTGAAGGTGTTGGACAGCTGAAGGAAGAAGTTGCCCGCCGCGCCGTCGGCACCGGAAAGAAGGGGGTAGTAGCGAAAGCGACCGCCGCGGGCGTGAACGCGCTCGATCATCGTCAGATCGCGTAGATTCAGCATCTGTTGCATGGTCCGTCTTCTCTCCGTGGGAACAGGGCGCATGCTGACGCACCCGCCGCCACCTGCCCAGCGACATTTATTCACAACGGCGTTGCCCTCCCGGCAACGCCTGCCCCGATCCGATGAAAGCTCGACGTCCGCTGCTGGACCACCTGAACCTCTCGACCCTGAAGCTCATCGCCGCGATCGAGCGCGAGGGCAGCCTGTCGCGCGCCGCCGCGACCCTGCACATCGTGCCGTCGGCCGCGAGCCGCCGCATCACGCAGCTGGAGGCCGCGATGGGCTCGGCCCTGCTCGACCGTACCGCGCGCGGCGTCGAACTGACTGCCGCGGGCCTGTCGGTCGCGCGCTATGCGCGCGCGATGATCGACGACGTCGAGGCGCTCGACGACGAGCTGCAGAACCTGCAGGCCGGCGTGTCGGGCCGCATTCGGCTGGTCGCCTCGATCTCCGCCATCGTGCAGCACCTGCCGCAGGACCTGGCGCTCTTCCTGCACCAGCATCCGAGCATCAAGATCGAGCTGGCCGAGCACACCAGCGCCGACATCGTCGAGCTGCTGCTGCAGGACCGGGCCGACGTCGGCGTCTTCGTCGCCGAAGGGGACATCCCGGGCCTGACGCTGCAGCCCTACCGCAGCGAACGGCTGGTCGTGATCCTGCCCGCCGGCCACCGGTTCGCCAAGCGCAAGCGCCTGCGCTTCGACCAGCTGCTCGAGGAGGAGTGGGTCGAACTGCCGCCCGGCACCGCGCTGGCGATGCGGGTCGCGAAAGAGGCGCTGAAGCACGGCGTGAAGCTGCGCACGCGCATCCAGGTCAAGGGCATGGACTCGTGCAGCCGGATGGTGCAGTGCGGCCTCGGCATCGGTCTCCTTCCGCAGGCCAGCCTGGAGCAGCAGGCGCAGTTTCCGAACCTTGCGTTCGTGCCGCTCGACGAGCCCTGGGCGCATCGCGTGAGCTCGCTGGCGGTGTCGGCGCACAGCCAGCCCACGCCGGCGAGCCGGACCTTGCTGCAGGCGCTGATGTACGCCAGCAAGCTGCCGGGCTAGCGGCTATTCGCGGAGCACGACGACCCCATCGGCGGCCCGCACGCCGGCGCCTCGGGGCAGCACGAACAGCGGATTGATCTCGGCCTCGACCAGCCGGTCGCCCAATTGCGCCGCCATGCGGGAGAAGGCCACGATGGCATCGGCCAGCGCGTCGACGTCGGCCTTCGGACGCCCGCGAAAGCCGTCGAGCAACGGCCAGGTCTTGAGTTCGCGCGCCATCGCCAGGGCCTCGTCGCGCCCCAGGCCGCCTTCCGCTGGAAGCAGGCGGATCGTCGTGTCCTTGAACAGTTCCGCGGTCACGCCGCCCATGCCGAGCAGGATGGCAGTGCCGAGCGCGTCACGGTGCATGCCGAGGATCAGTTCGCATCCGCCGTTCACCATCTCCTGCACCAGGAATCGTTCCGGGCGGACCCCGGTGGCTCGCTCGACCCCGGCCGCCATCGCGACCAGCCGAGCGGCGATCTCCTCGGGCGAGACGTTGACGGCAACGCCGCCGACGTCGCTCTTGTGCGTGATCTCGCTCGAGAGGATCTTCAGCACGACCCGTCCGCCCAGTTCGCGCGCCGCGCGCTCGGCTTCCTCGCCGCTGCGGACGATCGCCTCGCGGGCGCAGGGCACGCCGAAGCGGGCGAACAAGCGCTTGGCTTGCGCCTCGTCCAGCGAGCCCGCGGGGAGTTCGTGCAGCGGCACGCGGGCAGCGCCTTCCGGCACACTGGCCGGCGCCCGCCATCGGCTCGCCTGCAGCATTCCCGCCAGTGCTGCGGTGCAGCTCTCGGCGGCAACGAACGCGGGCACGCCGCGCTGCGTCAAGAGCGCGGCGGCCTCGGGGGCATGCGGGCTCACATAGGCCAGCACCGGCTTGTCGGACAGCGGCAGGCAGTCCTCGATCGCGCCGGCCATCAGCTCGGGCCTGCCGACCCCCGACGAACCGATGATGACGGCCAAGGCGTCGTAGCTCGGACTGGCCAGGAGCGCCTTGATTGCGCCGCGCAGCAGATCCGGCTGCAGGCCGGCCAGCGTGACGTCGATCGGATTGCGGTCCAGCGCGGCATGGTCGCCGGTCTGCAGGGCCCGCAAGGCCGCCGCCGTGGGTTCGTCCGGCGCCGGGGTCTCGAAGCCGGACACGCCCAGGCTGTCGGACACCAGCGTGCCGGCGCCGCCGGTCGATGTGAGGATGGCGACCCGCTTGCCGCGCAGGACCCGCCCTGTCGCGAGGGCGGCCGGGATGTCGAGCAGGTCGCCGAAGGTCTGCGCCCGGATCACGCCGGTCTGCTGGAACAGCGCGTCGTACATGCGGTCCGCGCCGGCCAGCGCCCCCGTGTGCGACACCGCGGCCTTGGCGCCCGCTTCGGAGCGCCCGATCTTGAAGGCGACGATGGGCTTGCCGGCGCGCGCCGCCTTGAGCGCGGCGGCGCGGAATTTCTCCGGCTGCCGGATCGCCTCGATGTACAGCGCGATGACCCGCGTCGCCGGATCGTCGACCAGCGCGTCGACGAAATCCGCGAGTTCGAGATCCGCTTCGTTGCTGGTCGACACCAGCTTCGACAAGCCGATGCCCCGGGCGGCGGCGCGCGACAGCAGCGCGCCGAGGATGCCGCCGCTCTGCGACACCACGCCGATGGCGCCGGCGTGGAAATGGTCCATCTCCAGCGCACCGCTGGCCGAGAGCACGATGTGGTCGGTCAGGTTCACCAGGCCGATGGTGTTCGGGCCCAGGATGCGCATGCTGCCGGCGGCCTCCAGCAGCTGCTGCTGGCGCCGTGCGCCTTCTTCGCCGGTCTCGGTGTAGCCGCTCGCCAGCACGATGGCCGCGGCCGCGCCGCGTTGGGCGAGCTCCTTCACGGCGATGTGGGCCCGCTCCGCGCCCAGCAGCACGATGCCGACGTCGGGGACCGCCGGCAGCGAGGCCACGTCGCGGTAGCAGGGCAGCTCGCCAATGCGATCGAGCTTCGGGTTCACGGGGTAGATCGTGCCGGCGAAGCCATGCTTCTGCAGGTACGACACCGGCCGGCCGGCGGTCTTGGCCGGGTCGCCCGAGGCGCCGATCACGGCGACGCTTCGGGGCTGGAGCAATCGGGACAGTGCTTCCATGGCGGTCATTCCCCGGCCGTGCCGTGGGTCTTCGCCAGGAAGGCCCGGACCGACTCGCGGTGCTCGGTGCTCGTGTAGCAGATGCCCTGCGCCTGGCTGCCCTGGGCGAAGACCTGCTGGGCCGGCAGTTCGAAGGTCTGGTTCAGGATCGTCTTGGACAGCGCCAGCGCGGTCGCGGAACCCCGGCCCAGTTCGGCGGCCCACGCCTGGGCATCGGCCAGCAGCCGGTCCGCCGTGGTCTTGCGGTCCACGATGCCCAAGGCGAGCGCTTCGTCGGCCTCCACCTTGCGCCCGGTGAAGATCAGGTCCTTGGCCTTGGCCAGCCCGACGCGGCGCGGGAGGAAGTACATGCCGCCGCCGTCGGGGATGATGCCCCGGTGGATGTAGGACCAGGTGAAGCTGGCCCACTCGCTGGCGATGATGAAGTCGCACGCGAGCGCGGTGTCCGCGCCCAGGCCGGAGGCAGCGCCGTTCACTGCGGCGATCACCGGCTTGGGCATCGTATGCAGCAGCGCTTGCGTGTGGTGCACCCGTTGCTGCCGATGCCAGCCGTTGAATGCGACCTCGCCGGCCGGCGCGTTCATGCGGCGCTCCATGCCCGCGATGTCGCCGCCGGCGCAGAAGCCCTTGCCGGCGCCCGTGAGCACCAGCGCTCGAATCTCCTTGTCGGCGGCGACGCGCTCCAGGGCATGAGTGAATTCGGCGCGCAGTTCATCGCTCATCGCGTTGCGCTTCTCGGGGCGGTTGAAGGTCAAGGTGGCGATGCCGCGCTCGACCTGCAGCTGGATCAGGGTGTAGTCCATGGGGTTCATCCTTCCTTGGCCTCAGTCGGCCTTGACGTTGTTTTCTTTCACGATCCGCGACCAGCGGACGGTCTCGGACCTGACGAAGTCATCCAGTTCGGCCGGGGTGCCGCCGCTGACCGTGAGGCCTTCGGGCTCGAGCATCTTGCGGAACTCGGCGCTTTCGGTCGCCTTCCTTGCGGCCGCGTTCAGCTTGGCGACCACATCGGCCGGCGTGCCGGCCGCGACGAACAGGCCGTACCAGCTCTCCACGGCGTAGCCGGGAACGGTCTCCGCGATCGCGGGCACATCCTTCAGGGCCGGCGCACGGCGCGGGGTGGTGACCCCGACGGCGCGCAGCTTGCCGGCGGCCAGCTGGGACGACACCGCCGCGGCGGTGGCGAACATCATGTCGACCTGGCCCCCGAGCAGATCGGTCAGGGCCGGGCCGGCGCCCTTGTAGGGGATGTGCGTCATCTGCACCTTCGCGAGGTTCGTGAACTGCTCACCCGCGAGGTGCGCCGAAGTGCCGTTGCCCTGCGAGGCAAAGGTGAGCTTTCCTGGGTTGGCATGCGCGGCTGCCACCACGTCCGCCACCGACCGGTAGGGGCTGTCCGCACGCACCACGAGGACGTTCGGGCCGCGGGCCAGCAGCACCACTGGCGCGAAGGCCTTCTGCGTGTCGTACGGGAGC
>Ga0182007_10000260_pt1 | contig 35302 bp, 30 predicted proteins | sample Sormic07211113_1_FD_123023 | JGI IMG/M metagenome (GOLD analysis project Ga0182007, IMG submission 123023) | Rhizosphere microbial communities from Sorghum bicolor, Mead, Nebraska, USA - 072115-113_1 MetaG | ecosystem: Host-associated > Plants > Roots > Rhizosphere | place: USA: Nebraska...
GGCACATGCCGTACTCAAGGTTTCAATCGACCATTTGCTCATCCGCGTTCCTGGCGTCATGGTTGGCCGCTGCGGTGCGCATGGCGCCGGAGTGGGAAAAGTATCCGACGCTAGTGTAATACCAAATGTTGTTTTCTTGAGAATATTTTTCCATCGGGCAAGCAAAAAGGCCGGCCCTTGCGGGGCCGGCCCCTGCATGTTGATGGCGGCCGGGCCTGGTCAGCCCGTATTGCGCAGGCCGGCTGCCACGCCGTTGATCGACAGCTGGATGCCGCGGTGCACGCGTTCGTCGATCCGGCTTTCCGCCGACAGGGCGCGGTTGCGCTTGATCAATTCCACCTGCAAGTGGTTCAGCGGGTCGAGGTAGGCGAAGCGGTTCTGGATCGAACGGGCCAGCAGCGGATTGCCCGCCAGGCGCTCGGTATTGCCGGTGATCAGCTCCAGGCAGCGCAGGGTGTTGCCATGCTCGTCCGTGATGCGCTTGTAGATGCGTTCGCGCAAATCCTGGTCCGCCACCAGTTCCGCATAGCGCGAGGCGATGGCCAGGTCCGTCTTGGCCAGCACCATGTCCATGTTCGACAGCAGGGTGGCAAAGAAGGGCCATCGGGCGTACATGGCGCGCAGGGTGGCGATCCTGTCATCCTTCGATGCCGGCTCGCCATCGTTGATCCAGGCCGCGATGGCGCTGCCGAAACCGAACCAGCCCGGCAGCAGCAAGCGGCACTGGCCCCAGGAAAAGCCCCAGGGAATGGCGCGCAAGTCTTCGATGCGCTGGTTGGCCTTGCGCGAGGCGGGGCGCGAACCGAGGTTCAGCTCGGCGATTTCCGCAATCGGTGTGGCCGAGAAGAAATACTCGGTGAAGCCCGGCGTTTCATACACGAGGTGGCGGTAAGCGTGATAGGCGAGGTCCGACAGCTGCGCCATCACGGCTTCGAACTGCGCCAGTTCGCTTGCATGGGCCGGGCTGGCGGCCTGCGGCGCCAGGCTCGCTTCCAGGGTGGCGGCGACCAGCAATTCCAGGTTGCGCCGGCCGATTTCCGCGTTGGAAAACTTCGAGGCGATGATTTCGCCCTGTTCCGTCAGGCGGATCTGGCCGTTGACGGTGCCCGGCGGCTGGGCCAGGATGGCTTCGTAGCTGGGTCCGCCGCCACGGCCCACCGTGCCGCCGCGACCGTGGAACAGGCGCAGCTTGACGCCGGCCTTCTGGAAGTCGGACACCAGCGCCAGTTCCGCCTTGTACAGTTCCCAGTTCGAGGTCAGGAAACCGCCATCCTTGTTCGAATCGGAATAGCCGAGCATGACTTCCTGCAACTGTCCCTGCTTGGCGATCAATTGTTTGACCAAAGGCAAGGCCATGAGCTGGCTCATGATGCCGGCCGCGCGCTGCAGGTCGGGGATCGTCTCGAACAGGGGGATGACCATCAGCTCGCACGTGCTGTCGCCCGCTTGCCAGTCGGTGCGCAGCAAGCCGGTTTCTTTTTGCAGCAGCAACACTTCCAGCAGGTCGGACACGGTTTCCGTGTGCGAGATGATGTAGTTGCGGATGGCCCGCGCGCCGTAGCGCTGGCGGATGTCGCGCGCCGCGCGCAGGATGGCCAGCTCGGAATCCGTTTCCGTGGCGTAGGCGATGTAGGGCGAGTACAGCAAACGCGGCTGGGCCAGTTCGCTCAGCAGCAGCGCCTGCTTGTCTTCCTCGGACAGGGCCGCGTAATCGGCGGCCACGCCGCTTTTGGCGAACAGGTCGGCCAGCACGCGCTCGTGCACGTCGGACGTCTGGCGCATGTCGAGCGACGCCAGGTGGAAGCCGAAGATGTCGGCCGCGCGCGCCAGGGTGGCCAGGCGCGGGCGCACGAGGGCCGCGCCATGGTGCGCTTCGAGCGAGGCGACGATGGTGCGCAGGTCGGCGACAAAGGCGGCCGCGTCGGCATAGGCGGCGGCCGCGCCCACTTCCTTGCGCAGGATATTCGTGGCGCCCAGCGCGCGGGCCGTGGCGGCCAGGCGCGCATAGATGCCGATCAGGGCGCGGCGGTACGGTTCGTCGCTGCGGTGCGGCGAGGCGTCCGGCGACTGGTCGGCCAGCGCCTGCAGTTCCGCGCTCACGCCCACCATCAGGGTCGAGACGGACAGTTCCGCGCCCAAGGTGTGCACTTCGTCGAGGTAAAAGTCGAGGATGGTGGTGGCGTGGCGCGCCAGCGCATGCTGCATGGTGCCCGCATTGACGTTGGGGTTGCCGTCGCGGTCGCCGCCGATCCAGCTGCCCATCTGCACGTAGGCGGCGCTGATCGGTTCGATGGTGCCGTTGCCGTTCGGGTACTCGGCGGCGATATCGTCCTCGATGTCGTCATACAGGCCCGGCAGTTCGCGCAGGAAGGTGATGCGGTAATACGACAGGGCGTTTTCGATTTCGTCGGCCACCGTCAGCTTCGAGTAGCGCAGCATGCGCGTCTGCCACAGGGTGGCCACGCGCGAGCGCAGCAGCTGCATGTTGGCTTGCCGCTCCTTCGGCGTCTGCGGCAGGTCGCGCTCGGCCAGCAGGCGGGCGATGTCGTGCTCGGCGTCGAGGATGCTCTTGCGCTGCACTTCCGTCGGGTGGGCCGTCAGCACGGGGGCGATCAGGGCATCCTGGAAGAAGGTGTCGACGGTCTTGCGCGGCACGCCGGCGGCGCGCAGTTTTTTCAGCGCGAAGCTGACGCTGCCCTTTTGCGCGGGCGAGCCGGCCAGCAGGTGGGCGCGGCGGCGGCGGATGTGGTGCTGGTCTTCCGCGATGTTGGCCAGGTGCGAAAAGTAGGAAAAGGCGCGCACGACGGAGATCGTCTGTTCGCGGCTCAGTTCCTTGAGCATGGCATCGAGTTCCAGCGCGGCGCCCGCGTCCGCTTCGCGGCGGAAGCGCACGGACGTCTGGCGTATGGTTTCCACCACATTGAAGACGGCGTCGCCTTCCTGTTCGCGCAGCACGTCGCCCAGCAGGCGGCCCAGCAGGCGGATATCTTCTTTCAGTGGCGCGTCCTTGTCGGAACCGGCCGCCGGGACTATTTCTGGTGCTACTGCGTCATTGAGCATAATAAAGAACCAAAGTAAGTGTAAAAGCAAGGGAATGAGGATCGCACCGGGCGTTTGGCCGCAGAGGGGAGGGGGCGCATGATAAAATTTGTGGTCTTCAACATGGACGCTAGCCTGACTTGGCCTTCTAGGCTAAGGGATAACGATTATAGCGAGGCCGGGCGCCATTCCGATACAAATTGATATCGGACGGGCGAATTGGCAACGACAACGACAGCCACAGCGAAAGAACTTGTTTTGAAAGCATCCGAATTGACCCCGAACGAATTGAATATTCCTGCCCGCCTGGTGATCGCCACGCGCGAGAGTCGTCTTGCCATGTGGCAAGCTGAGCACGTGCGTGCGCGCCTGGCCGCCCTGTATCCGCAGTGTAGCGTTGAAATTCTCGGCATGACCACACGCGGCGACCAGATTCTGGACCGCGCCCTGTCCAAGGTAGGCGGCAAGGGCTTGTTCGTCAAGGAGCTGGAAGTGGCGATGGAAGAGGGCCGCGCCGACCTGGCCGTGCATTCGCTCAAGGACGTGCCGATGGAACTGCCGGCAGGCTTTGCCCTGGCCGCCATCCTCGAGCGCGAAGACCCGCGCGACGCGTTCGTGTCCAACGATTACGCCAGCCTGGCCGAGCTGCCGCATGGCGCCGTCGTCGGCACCAGCAGCCTGCGCCGCCAGTCGCTGATCGCCGCGCGCTATCCGCACCTGACGATTCTGCCCCTGCGCGGCAACCTCGATACGCGCTTGGGCAAGCTGGACCGTGGCGATTACGCCGCCATCATCCTGGCCGCCGCCGGCCTGAAACGCCTGGGGCTCGCATCGCGCATCCGCGCCGTGCTGGCGCCGGAAGACAGCCTGCCTGCCGCCGGCCAGGGCGCCATGGCGATCGAGATCCGCAGCGGACGGCTTGACGGCGCCGACCTGGTGCGCTTGCTGGCGCCGCTGAACCACGCTGACACGGCGCAAGCCGTCACGGCCGAGCGCAAGGTCTCGAAGATTTTCGGCGGCAGCTGCCAGATTCCGCTGGCCGCCTTCGCGACCGTCGAGGGCGGCAACATGCGCCTGCGCGCCATGGTCGCCACGCCGGACGGCGCGCGCATGGCCAGCGCCGACGTCAGTGGCCCTGCCGGCGCGCCGGAACTGCTGGGCGAACAGGTGGCCGAACTGCTGCGCGGCCAGGACGCCGCCAGCATCCTCGCCTCGTGCGCCGTCACCCCCGACAACCATGAAGGCCTGGCGCCGCATGCCTGACAGCGTGGTGATCACGCGGCCCGCGGCGCAAGCGGGGCCGCTGGCCGCCCGGATCGCGGCGCTGGGCTGGCCCGTGACCCTGCTGCCGCTGCTGGAAATCCACGCGCTCGATGGCGACGATGAATGCGCGCAGCTGCAAGCCGTGCTGGCGCGCCTGAGCGATTACGACCTGGTGGCCTTCGTCTCGCCCAACGCCATCGACTGCGTCTTTGCGCACCTGTCCGCCTGGCCAGCCGGCGTGCCGCTGGCCGTGGTGGGCGAGGGCAGCCGCCTGGCGCTGGCGGCGCACGGCGTCACCGACGCCAACGCGGCCATCACCAGCCCGCTCGACACGGCGCGCAGCGATTCCGAACATTTATTGCTGGCGCTGGACTTGCCGGCCCTGCGCGGCAAGCGGGTGCTGATCGTGCGCGGCGATGGCGGACGCGACTTCCTGGCCGACGGCTTGCGCGCGGCCGGCGCCGAAGTCGAGTTCGTCACGGCGTACCGCCGCCAGGTGCCAACGCTGACGCCGGCCTTGCGGGCGACCCTGGAAAAGCTGTTGCAGCATAATAATGACTGGATCATCACCAGCTCGGAAGCGCTGCGCGGTTTGCTGGCGCTGCTGGGCGAAATGGGCGATGAAAAGACGGCTGTTGCAAAAATGCAACAGCAGCATCTGATCGTGCCGCACGCGCGCATTGCACAAACGGCGGCGGCCCTGGGTTTTGCCCGTGTCACCTTGACAGGATCAGGCGACGCAGGAGTGCTCGCCGCGTTACAATCACGACCATGAACGAAATGCCTACACTCTCCGAACCGAATGCAACGCCTGGCAGCGCCGTGAAGACGGCGCCGCAGGCGGCCGACCAACCTGCCGGCCGCGCGCCGACCCTGCTGGAACAGCTGCAAAAGCCCATGAGCATCGCCGTCATCGTGCTGGCCGTGCTGCTGGCGGCGCAAAGCTGGTCGACCAGCAAGCAGATCCGTAACCTGCGCGAAGAAGTGGCCAAGCGCCTGCAAAAGGGCGATGTCAGCAATGCCGAAACGGGCGTGCTGGCGCGCAACGTGCAAGAAGGCACGAAAGAGCTGCAAATCAAGGTGGGCGCGCTGGAAAACCGCCAGAGCGAAACGCAGAGCCAGCAGCTGGCCCTGGAACAGCTGTACAACGACTTGTCGAAGAACCGCGACGAGTGGGCGCTGACGGAAATCGAGCAAGTGCTGTCGACGGCCAGCCAGCAGCTGCAACTGGCCGGCAACGTGCCCGGTGCGCTGATCGCGCTGCAAAACGCCGACCGCAGCCTGTCGCGTTCCGACAAGCCGCAATTCATCACCATCCGCCGCGCCATCGGGCGCGACATGGAAAAACTCAAGGCCCTGCCCAGCGTCGATTCGACGGGCGTGGCCCTGCGCCTCGACGCCGTGATCGCCCAGATCGACGCGCTGCCGATGCTGTCCGACGAAACGCCGGCCTTGCCGGCCGCGCCGGAAAAACCGGGCAAGGCCAAGGCCGTGCGCGATGCCAGCGGCAAGCTGGTGGGACCGCCGGCGCCGGAACCGCTGCTGCAAAAAGTGCGCGACGGCTTCAATACCTGGAGCGGCGACATGTGGGCCGACGTGCGCCAGCTGATCCGCATCCGCCGCGTCGATACGCCGGAAGCGCTGATGCTGTCGCCGACGCAGTCGTATTTCTTGCGCGAAAACGTCAAGCTGCGCCTGCTCAATGCCCGCATGGCCTTGTTGTCGCGCAATGAAACGGCTTTCCGCAACGACTTGATCGCCGCCCAGGATGCGCTGGCCAAGTATTTCGACACCCGCGCCAAGAGCACGCAGACGGCGCAAGCCTTGCTGCGCCAGGTGCAGGGCAGCAACCTGGCCATCGAAATGCCAACCTTGTCCGACAGCCTGACGGCTGTGCGCAACTACAAAGCGAAGTCCTGAGCCCATGCGTCTATTTCTCTGGTTACTCGCCCTGATGGCCGCGGCGATCGGTATCGCCGTGACGGCCCGTTTCAATCCCGGCAACGTGGTGCTGTTCTATCCGCCGTACCGCATCGATTTGTCGCTGAACTTCTTCCTGCTGCTGCAGGTCGTGCTGTTCGTGCTGCTGTACCTGCTGGTGCGCGCCGTGCGCGCCACCGTGCGCATGCCGGCGCAAGTGGCGGCCTACCGCCAGCGCAAGCGTGAGCGCGATGGCAACAAGGGTTTGCGCGAAGCCTTGAAAGCCCTGTTCGAAGGCCGTTTCGGCCATGCCGAGAAGGCCGCCCTGCGCGCCGCAGAACTGGACGAAAACGCCGGCCTGGCCGCGCTGATCGGCGCGCGCGCCGCGCACCGCATGCGCCAGTCCGAGCGCCGCGACAGCTGGCTGGCCCGCGTCGAAGGCGACGCCAGCCTGAAGACGGCCCGTTTGATGACGGTGACGGAATTGCTGGTCGACGACCACCAGCCGGAAGCGGCCCTGGCCGCCGTGCGCGAACTCAATGCCAGCGGCACGCGCCATATCCACGCGCTGCAATGGTCGCTGAAAGCCGAACAGCAGGCGAAGAACTGGCCGGAAGTGCTGCGCCTCGTGCGTTCGCTCGACAAGCACCGCGCCCTGCATCCGGCCCTGTCGTCGCGCCTGCGCGAGCTGGCCTACGACCATTTGCTGTCCGACCCCTCGCATGACGCCGAATCCTTGCTGCGCGTGTGGTCGACCGTGCCGAGCGCGGACCGCGTCAAGCCGTATATCGCCTGCCGCGCCGCCACGGCGCTGAATGCGCGCGGCCTGCATGACGAAGCGCGCCTCGTGTGCGAAGAGTCGCTGGCCGCCGACTGGGACGAGCGCGTCGTGCGCGCCTACCGCGAAGCGGCGGCGCCCGCCGGCACGCCGGCCCTGCTGCTGCAGATCGAGCATTGCGAGCAATGGATGAAACAACGTCCGCTGGACGCGGAACTGGCGCTGACCCTCGGTACCCTGTGCCTCAAGCAAAAACTGTGGGGCAAGGCCCAGCGCCACCTGGAGCAGGCTTTGTCGGACGCGAACGAACCGCAGATGGTGCGCGACGCCCACCTGAAACTGGCGCAGATGCACGATGCCTTGCAGCAGACGGAACAGGCTGCAGCCCATTACCGCCAATGCGCGCTGGCCACCATCCTGTAAGCTGTTGCTCCAGACGTAAAAAAGCCGTTCAGTGCAGACTGAACGGCTTTTTTTATGGACGCACTCCATGGCGGAGTGCGCTGCTACTTTACTTCTTCGGTACGGCGGTGCCTTCGGGCAAGGCATACGCGATCAGGGTATCGCTCATCTTGGTGCCCAGCGAACCGTGGCCGCCGGCCATGACGACGACGAACTGGCGTCCCGACTTGTTCGATACATAGCTCATCGGGGTGGCCTGGCCGCCGGCTGGCAAACGGGCTTTCCAGATCACTTTGCCGTTGCTGACGTCGTAGCCGCGGATGTAGTAGTCGAGCGTGCTGCTGAGGAAAGTCACGCCGCCGCCGGTGGTGACCATGCCGCCCAGGCTGGGCACGCCCAGTGGCAAGGGAATCGGCACGGGACCGCTGTCGCGCGTGGTGCCGTTCTTGTGCATCCACACTTTCTTCATGGTGCGCAGGTCGACGGCGGCCACATAGCCCCACGGCGGTGCCTGGCATGGGAAGCCCAGCGGCGACAGGAAGGCCTTGATTTCCACGGCGAACGGGACGCCCGTCTGCGGCTGCAAGCCCATTTCGCCGCCCGTGCCGCCCTTGGCCGTCGTTTCGGCGCGCGGTACGAGTTTTTCCAGGAAGCCCATGTAGTCAGGATTGACGATCAGCAACTGACGCACGGGGTCGATGGCCGCGCCGCCCCATTCGAAGATGCCGAGCGGGCCCGGGGAAATGACGGCGCCCTTGCCGGCCGTTTGCGGCGTGAACGGGCCTTCATAGCGGCGTTCCTTGAAGATGATGCGGCAAGCGAGCTGGTCGAACGGCGTGGTGCCCCACATGTCCGCTTCGCTGATATTGCGTTCAGGCAGGAAGGTCAGGGCCGAGAACGGCTGCGTGGGCGACAGAGTGTCGCCGGCGGCAGGATTGCTCGTTGGCACGGGCTTTTCCGGCGCCGGCACGACCAGGCTGCCGTCGCGGCGGTCGATCACATAGATGTCGCCCCGTTTCGTTGTGGCCACGACGGACGGGACCTTGCCCTTGGGTGTGTCGATGTCGACCAGCGACGGCTGGCCGCCGATATCCATGTCCCAGATATCGTGGTGCACGGTCTGGTAGACCCAGCGCACTTTACCGGTTGCCAGGTCCAGCGCGACGATGGCGCTGTTGAATTTCTCGCCATTCTTGTTGCGGTTGCCGCCCCAGGTATCGGGGGTTTCATTGCCCATCGGGATGTAGACCATGCCCAGCTTTTCATCGATGCTGGCCACGCCCCACGAGTTGGGCGAGTTGTTCGTGTAGTTCTTGCCTTCTGGGAAGGGCGCGGTATCTTCCGGCGTGGCCGGGTCCCAGTTCCACATCAGCTTGCCGGTGACGGGATCGTAGCCGCGGATCACGCCCGATGGTTCTTCCGTCGAATGGTTGTCCGTCACGCTGGCGGCGATCACGGCCATTTTCTGCGAGACGGCCGGCGGGGAAGTGGGCATCAGGAAACCGCGCTTGATCATGGCCATGTTTTTATACAGGTTGACGACGCCGTTGTTGCCAAAGCTCTTGCACGACTCGCCCGTATCGGCGTTGACGGCGATCATGGTGCCATCCATGGTCGGCGCCAGGATGCGGCGCGGGCATTCCATGCCGGCCGCTTCGGGGGCAGGGTTGTTCTTGGCGCGGCCCGCGTTGACGTCCCAGTAGGCGACGCCGCGGCAGATCATGTGCTGGTAGCTGGCCGCGTCGCGGTTGATCTTCGGATCGTGGCGCCAGATTTCCTTGCCCGTGTCCGGGTTCAGGGCGATGACGATGTTGTGCGGCGTGCACAGATACAGCATGTCATTGACCTTCAGCGGCGTGACTTCGTTGGCGATCTCGCCCGGGTCGTTCGGTCCCTTGAAGTCGCCCGTGTGGTAGGTCCAGGCTTCTTTCAGGCCGGAAATATTGGCCGGGGTGATCTGCGCGGCCGGCGCATAGCGGTCGCCATAGCCGGAACGGCCATACGCAGACCAGTCATTGTGCTCGACGCCGGGCGCCAGGTCACCGGCAGCGGTGGCGGCCATGTTTTCGGCCGGCACGTCGCCATGCAGGTCATGGTAGTCCTGGAACAGGGCGATGACGCCGGCGATGACGGTCAGGGCCACGGCGGCGGACAGGGCCGTCTTGCCCAATTGCGGCTGTTTCGCCGCGGCGGGTGGCGCCAGACGGCGGCTGACGAAGGGCAGCAGCAGCCAGACGGCGGCGGCAAACCAGATGTCCAGGCGCGGCAGCAATTGCCACCAGTCGAATTTCACTTCGATAACGGACCAGATGAGGGTGGCGAGCAGCAAGAAGGCAAGGAAAGCTTGCGCGCTGCGCTTGCCCTGGAACACGAGCACGCCGGCAACGAGCATGCCTATGCCGGCCAGCAAGTAGTACCAGGAGCCGCCAAGCGTGGCCAGCCAGATGCCGCCGCCCAGCAGGGCGAGGCCAAACAGAATGAAAATAACGCCGGTGACCTTTAATAAAGGCCCGGGCCGGAAAGAGGGAATCATCATATTCCTTTTTGCAAGGATTTATCGGTGGCGCGTTGAAAGCGCCATATTGAATTCAGGGAAGGCGTCGATTGCAGAATATGCAAAGTTTGGAATCGCAAGAATATGACAGTTTATCAGAATTGATGATGGTCTTCCGGTTGCGCCATTTTTTGGCAAGGCTGCCATTTGAATCAAATAAAACCTTCAAATAAAAGCAAATATTATGCTGGATGAGGGAGGTGTGGGGCTGGCAGGGCGCCTGGAGCACGGCGAACGGGGCATGTTGAAATGGTCGCGTCATAATGCCGGTGTAATGCGGGATGAATGACAATCAAACTGTTGTTATAATTGGCTGCAAAAAATGCAATATCGATTTTAATAACCATATTCATGGAATGGTGATATTGAAATGAAAATATGCAGCTATTCATGGTATTAACTCCGGGCTCACCGTAGTAATGCTTAAGTGTTTCTACTTATTATATTCGGTAGTCTGTTTATTCTCTCGACGGCAGCTTGCGCGTGCCTGCGGGCCATGCACGCCACTGTTGCTGGCTGGACGCGCAAAACGCCGCGACGCCGCTGCTGCATCGCACAAGCGGCCTGTACTTCGCTATAATTGCGCGGTTAAAACACCATCCGCTAATGAGGAACCCCATGAGTTTGAATAACGTCTCTTCCGGCCGCGACCTGCCGAACGATTTCAACGTCGTCATCGAAATCCCGATGAATGCCGATCCGATCAAGTACGAAGTCGACAAGGAAAGCGGCGCGATCTTCGTCGATCGCTTCATGGGTACCGCCATGCATTACCCGTGCAACTACGGCTACGTGCCGAACACCCTGTCGCCGGACGGCGACCCGGTTGACGTGCTGGTCATCACCCCGTTCCCGCTGATCCCGGGCGTGGTCGTGCGCTGCCGTCCTATCGGCGTGCTGAAAATGACCGACGAGTCGGGCGAAGACGCGAAAGTGCTGGCCGTGCCAGTCGACAAGGTCCTGTCGATCTACAGCCACTGGCAAAAGCCGGAAGACTTGAACGAACTGCGTTTGCGCCAGATCCAGCATTTCTTTGAGCACTACAAGGATCTGGAAAAAGGCAAATGGGTCAAGATCGACGGCTGGTACGGTCCTGACGTGGCCAAGGAAGAAATCCTGGGCGGCGTCGCTGCCTACAAGGCAGATGCTGCAAAAGCCGCTTCCTGATTAGCCGCCGCGCCAGGAAAACCGGGGCCTGCCGCCGGTTTCCTCGCGTGTGCGAGTAAAAAACGCCTCCTGCTATCATGGCAGGAGGTGTTTTTTTTTGCCATCCATATCATGCTTGCCGAAGATGCAGCTGTTTCATCGCGATCAATTTATTGTAATAAAGTTAATTTCTAATAATTGATAAGGAGGACGATATGCATACCGGGCATTTATTCATGCGTTCGTGGTGGGTGCTGGCCCTGCGCGGGCTGGCGGCCATCGTCTTTGGCGCGATCACCCTGGCGTGGCCGGGCGTCACTGTCCTGTCGTTGCTGATGGTGTTTGCCGCCTATGCGCTGCTCGGCGGCGGCGCGTCCGTCGTGGGCGCATTCAGCAACCGCAAGCATGGCGGCGACTGGTGGGCTTTATTGTTGCTGGGTATCTGCGGCCTGGCCGTGGGCATATTGACCATCATCAACCCGCTGGTGACGACGTTTGCCTTGATCGTCATGATCGGCGTCAATGCCCTCGTTTCCGGCGTGTTCGATATCGTGCTGGCGATCCGCCTGCGCAAGGCCATCGAGGGCGAGTGGCTGCTGGTGCTCAACGCCATCATTTCCATCGCTTTCGGCATCCTGATCCTGCTGTTTCCCGCCGCCGGCACGTTTGCCCTCGTGTGGATGATAGGCGTGTATGCCTTGCTCACGGGCATCTTGCTGCTGACCCTGGCGTGGCGTGCCTACAAGCTGCAGAAGGATGGCGCCGCCGCTTCCACGCCGGGCCGTTCGGCCGCCTGATCGCCGTTGTGCACGCGATGAGCAATGCTCCCCGCCAGCCGGCCGGGAGCATTGTTTACGCGCGAAACGGGCTGTGCTCGTTCAATTCGTCGAGGTAGGCATCGATGCCGCCCCGTTCGCGCTCGAGGAAGCGCTGCACGGCGTCGGCAAAGGCAGGGTGGGCCAGCCAGTGGGCGGACCAGGTCTTTTGCGGCAGGAAGCCGCGCGCCATCTTGTGCTCGCCCTGGGCGCCGCCCTCGAAGGTGGCGATGCCGTTGGCGATGCAAAATTCCAGCGGCTGGTAATACGCCGTCTCGAAATGCAGGCACGGTATGTGTTCGAGCGCGCCCCAGTAGCGGCCATATAAAGTGTCGGCCGTGTGGATCACCAGCGAGGCGGCGATGGCCCGGCCTTCGCGCTCGGCGATCACCAATAAAATGTTCTGCGGCATGCTGGCGGCGATGCGCAGGAAGAAGTCCAGCGACAGGTAGGGCGAGGACCGGTGCTCCGCATAGGTATTGCTGTAGCAGCGGTGGAACAGCTTCCAGTCGGCATCTGTCGCGTCCATGCCGCGCACCTGACGCATGGTCACGCCCGCTTCCCGCACCTTGCGCCGCTCGGCGCGGATATTCTTGCGTTTCTTGTGTTCCAGGGTGGCGAGGAATTGCTCGAAATCCGTGTAGCCGGGATTGAGCCAGTGAAACTGCACGCCACTACGCATCAGGTAGCCAGCCTCGGCCAGTTGACGCGCCTCGCTTTCCGGCGGGAACAGGATATGGCAGGACGACACGTCGGCCGCTTGCTGCTGCGCCTGCAGGAAGGCCAGCAGGGCGGCGCGCGCCTCGCCGTCGCGGGCCAGCAGGCGCGTGCCGCTGACGGGCGTAAACGGGATCGCTGACAGCAGTTTCGGGTAATATTCGAGGCCATGCTGCTGATAGGCGTCGGCCCAGGCCCAGTCGAATACGTATTCGCCGTACGAGTGCATTTTGAGGTACAGGGGCAGGGCGGCGGCCAGCGTGTCTCCTTGCCACAGCACCAGATAATTCGGCTGCCAGCCCGTGTCCGCGCTGGCGCAGCCGGACTCGTGCAGCGCATGCAAGAAGGCATACGAGAGGAAGGGAGTGGCGTCCGCCTGGCTGGCCAGCAGTTCAGACCAGGCCGCTTCGCCAATTTCAGCCAGAGTAGAGACGATAGCCGTGCGATAATTCATTGTTCTAGTGTGCATTCATCACTCTCGGGGCGCCGTCGTCGGCCTGCGCGCCCCTGTCTTGTTCTTGTTTAATAAAATTAATAAAACGAAATTTCCACCATCATGACAGTCAAAGTCGCAATTGCTCAAATGAATAGTACGGTCGGCGATCTGGCCGGCAACCGTGCCAAGATCGTCGACCTTTCCCGCCGCGCCTTTGAAGCGGGCGCCGATATCGTGCTCACGCCGGAACTGTCGCTGGTCGGCTATCCGCCCGAAGACCTGTTGCTGCGCAATGCATTCTACGCAAAAACGCAGGAAGCGTTTGCGGGGCTGGCGGCCGAGCTGGCCCAGTTCAAGGATATGCACGTGGTGGTGGGCTTGCCGCTGCAGGACGAGAAGGGCGTGCGCCACAATGCCGCCTCCGTGCTGGTCAATGGCGAAGTGCTGGGCACCTACCGCAAGCACGACTTGCCGAACACGACCGTGTTCGATGAAAAACGCTACTTTACGTCGTCGGACCAGGCTTTCGTGTTTGGCGTGAAAGGCGTGCGTTTCGGCATCAATATCTGCGAAGACACGTGGTTCGAGCACGCACCGATGCGTGCCCGCGCGGCCGGCGCGCAAGTACTGCTGGTGCCGAACGGCTCGCCCTACCACATGAACAAGCAGCATCTGCGCTATGAAACCATGCGCAAGAATGTCAGCGCGCAAGGCATGGCTCTGGTCTACGCCAACCTGGTCGGCGGCCAGGACGAGCTGATTTTCGACGGCGACTCGTTCGTCATGGATGCGGCCGGCACGATTTGCGCCCAGCTGCGCCATTTCGAGGAAGACTTGCAACTGGTCGAGTTCGACGGCGCCACGCCCGTGCCGCAGCCGCTGGCCACGCCGCTGACGACCGAGGCGCAGGTGTACCAGGCGCTGGTGCTGGGCGTGCGCGACTATATCGGCAAGAACGGCTTCCCTGGCGTACTGATCGGCATGTCGGGCGGCGTCGATTCCGCCCTGACCCTGGCCATCGCCGTCGATGCGCTGGGCGCCGACAAGGTGCGCGCCGTCATGATGCCGTCGCAATTTACGGCCGATATCTCGTGGATCGATTCGCGCGACATGGTAAAACGCCTCAATGTGCGCTACGATGAAATTCCGATCAAGCAAACCTTCGATGCCTTCCGCGCCACCTTGGCGGACGAGTTCGCGGGGCTGGCGGAAGACGCGACGGAAGAAAACATCCAGGCGCGCATCCGCGGCACCCTGCTGATGGCCCTGTCGAACAAGCATGGCAGCATCGTCTTGACGACGGGTAACAAGAGCGAGATGGCTGTCGGTTATTGCACGCTGTACGGCGACATGGCGGGCGGCTTTGCCGTGATCAAGGATATCGCCAAGACGCTCGTGTACCGCCTGTGCGCGTACCGCAACGGCGTGTCGGACGTGATACCCGAGCGCATCCTCACGCGCGGACCATCGGCCGAACTGCGCGCCGACCAGCTGGACCAGGATTCCTTGCCGCCATATGACGTACTTGACGGCATCATGCAGCTGTACATGGAAGAAAATCGGCCGATCGCCGAGATTATCGAGGCTGGCTACCCGCCGGCCGATGTGGCCCGGGTCACGCGCCTGATCAAGATCAATGAATACAAGCGGCGCCAGTCGCCGGTGGGCATCCGCGTCACGCACCGTGGCTTCGGCCGCGACTGGCGTTACCCGATTACGTCGAAATTTTACGAATAAGCAGCCATCTGTCCACAATCCAACAATTTTAAGGAGTAGCCATGAAACAGATTACCGCCATCATCAAACCATTCAAGCTCGACGAAGTACGCGAGGCGCTGGCCGACGTGAACGTGACGGGCTTGACCGTGACGGAAGTGAAGGGCTTTGGCCGCCAGAAGGGCCATACCGAGCTGTACCGTGGCGCCGAGTACGTGGTCGACTTCTTGCCGAAAGTTAAAGTCGAAGTGGTGGTGGACGACAGCGTGTCGGAACTGGTGGTCGACGCCATCATCAAGGCAGCCCGCACAGGCAAGATCGGCGACGGCAAGATCTTCGTGCGCGACGTGGAGCAGGTCATCCGCATCCGCACTGGTGAGACGGGGCCCGACGCGGTCTAAGTTTTTGCTGGCGGCTGCGCCAACGATGTTGTCGGATTACGGCTCTTCGAGCCTGATCCGACCTACGACCTGATATACGTTGCTACACGTAGGTCGGCTTAGCGCACCAGCGCGTAAGCCGACGCTGCTGAGCCACCAAAGCTGCCGGATTGCGCTTCACCGCCCCAGCCGCATGTCGAATTTCCAGCAGATCAGGCGCAGTATCGTGATGCCGCTGGCGCTGGTCCATAGCGCAAAGTCGTGCTCGGCGCCGAAGTGCATCTGCAATAAATAAGCCCAGCAGCCGAAGAACGCGCAGATGGCGTACGGTTTTCCGTCACGAAACACCATCGGCACTTCGTTGCAGACGATGTCGCGCATCACGCCGCCGAAAATCCCCGTAATCACCCCCATCATCGAGGCAATAAAGATCGGCATGCCGGCGCGCATGGCTTCGGCCACGCCCGCGATGGCGAACATGCCCAGGCCGATGGCGTCGGCGATGACGATCAGGCGTTCCGAGACGATCTGGCGCAAATGCTGGATCAAGGGCGCGGCCGTCAGGGCCAGCACGAAGATCAGGATCGCATATTCCTGGTGCGAGACCCAGAACAGGGGCCGCTTGTCGAGCAGGATATCGCGCAAGGTGCCGCCGCCGAACGCCGTGATGAAGGCCACGACGAACACGCCGACCAGGTCCATGCGCTTGCGGCGTGCCTCGATGAAACCGGAAAACGCGCCCACCAGGATAGCGATGACCTCAATGATCTTGATCAGCGAGCCAGGCGGCAATTGGGGTGGCATCATGGGTGGAGCGCGTGCACGAGACGCTAAGCAGGAAATAATTGTCACAGGTTAACATGACACGGCCCCGAATGGTGACAAACGGGGCCGTGTGCAGGGTGTAACTTGTTACTGAATTGTAATTTCTTGCTATCTATCCTAGCGGATGGGCTGCAGGGCTGCTGAGAGCAGCACGACAAGGGCGCCATCGCCCCCTTCGGAGCGGCGCGCCTGGCAAAAGGCGATGACTTCCTCCTTTTGCACCAGCCAGCTGTGCACCATCGATTTCAAGACCGGTTCCTGGCCTTTCGAGCCGAAACCCTTGCCGTGGATCACGCGCACGCAGCGCAGCTTGCGCCGCGTGGCCTGGTTCAGAAAGGCGCCGATGCCGTCGCGCGCCTCGTCGCGGCGCAAGCCGTGCAAGTCCAGCTCATCCTGGATGGGCCAGTGGCCCTTGCGCATTTTCTTGACCACGTCCGGTCCCACGCCGGGGCGGGCGTAGTTCAGGGCCGGATCGTTTTCCAGGTAATGGTCGACCTCGAACAAGTCCGACAGCGACTCGCGCAGCACGGCCGCGTCGTCCTCTTCCGGAGACAACTTGCGGGCCGGCTGCTGGGCCGCCATGGCGCCCGCCTTGGGCAGGCTGGGCACGTAGCGGTCCGACTCGGGCAGGCGCTTGACGCCGCCGATGCTGGCCTTGAACAGATTGCTTTCCACGGCCTGTACCTTGGCCTGTTGGGCGCGCGCCGCTTGCTCGGCTGCGCGCGCATCGGCCTGTTCCTTGAGCTGCTTGCTGACCGCTTTCAGGTCGGCAAAGTCTTTCATCGACGCCATGCGACGCTTACTCCTGGCCTTCCAGGTAGCGCTGGGCGTCCAGTGCTGCCATGCAACCCGTGCCGGCGCTGGTGATGGCCTGGCGGTAGATATGGTCTTGCACGTCGCCGGCGGCAAACACGCCAGGCGCGCTGGTGGCGGTGGCCATGCCTTCCAGGCCGGTTTTCGTCTTGATGTAGCCGTTGTGCATGTCCAGCTGGCCTTCGAAGATGCCCGTGTTCGGCTTGTGGCCGATGGCGATGAACACGCCATGCACGCTCAATGCTTCGACCTTGCCGTCGATGGTCGACTTGATGTTCAGGCCAGTCACGCCGCCTTCGTTGCCCGTCACTTCGTCCAGAGTGTGGTTATATTTCAACACAATCTTGCCTTCGGCAACCTTGGCGTTCAGGCGGTCGATCAGGATCGCTTCGGCGCGGAACTTGTCGCGGCGGTGGATCAGCGTGACTTTGTTGGCGATGTTCGACAGGTACAGCGCTTCCTCGACGGCCGTGTTGCCGCCGCCGACGACGGCCACTTCCTGGTTGCGGTAGAAGAAACCATCGCAGGTGGCGCAGGCGGACACGCCCTTGCCCATGAATTCCGCTTCCGACGGCAGGCCCAGGTATTGCGCGGACGCGCCCGTGGCGATGATCAGCGTATCGCACGTGTATTCGTGGCTGTCGCCCTTCAGGCGGATCGGCTTTTCATTGAGGAAAGTGGTGTGGATATGGTCAAACACGATTTCCGTATTGAAACGCTCGGCATGCTGCAGCAAGCGCTGCATCAGGTCCGGACCTTGCACGCCCATGGGGTCGCCTGGCCAGTTTTCCACGTCGGTGGTGGTCATCAGCTGGCCGCCTTGTTCCACGCCGGTGACCAGCATCGGGTTCAGGTTGGCGCGGGCGGCGTAGACGGCGGCGCTGTAGCCGGCTGGGCCGGAGCCGAGGATCAAAACGCGGGCGTGTTTGGTAGTGGTCATAATGAGGCTTCTCTATGAGTGGGGTCTATCCGAATTGGGGGCATACGCGCGAAGAACAAGGGCGTATTGCGCTTGCGCAAGCAATCCACGATTATAGACCAAGCCGCCTGTAGCGACGAATCGTGGGGCCGTCCGGGGCATATATGGCTTAGAATACTTCCTTATTATGGGAAATTCCCTTTCAGAAACATTTTTCACCTTGCAGCGCTTCCCAGAATGACTAAACCAGCCCAGGCCAATCAAAATAGCTACACCCGAAAACCGGTCGAACGCCGGCCCTTGCCCAACCGGCTGGTACGGCTGCTGTCCGAGGCGCGCTGGTTCGCGCTGGCCGCGTTTGCCCTGTATTTCGTACTGATCCTGGCCAGCTTCAACAAGCTCGACCCCGGCTGGTCGCATGCCACCAATGTCGACAAGGTCGCCAACCTGGGCGGCAAGCTCGGTGCGACCTTCTCTGATTTATTACTGTATATCTTCGGCTTTTCCGCCTGGTGGTGGTGCGTCTGGCTGCTGCGCACCGTGTGGAATGGCTACCGCCGCCTGAGTAAGCGCTTCCTGCTGGAAGAGGAGGACGTGGAGCGCGAGCACCATGTCGAGATGCTGATCCGCATCGTCGGCTTCTCCATCATGCTGATCGGCAGCATGGGCCTGGAATACCTGCGCATGGCGAAGAGCCTGCACGTGCAGCTGCCGCGCGATCCAGGCGGCGTGCTGGGCCAGCTGGTGGGGCACTCGGCCCACGTGGCTTTCGGTTTTACGGGCGCCACCTTGTTGCTGTTGCTGCTGTTCGGCCTGGGTTTCAGCCTGTTCTTTCATGTTTCTTGGCTGCAAGTGGCCGAACGCATCGGCGGCGCCATCGAAGACGCATTCAATTGGTTCGTGTTGCGCTACCAGGACCGCGAAGACCGCCGCCAGGGCGAAGTGGCTGCCGTGCGCCGCGACGAGGTGGTGGTGATCGAGCGGGCCAAGCACGTGGAAAAGCACGTGGCTGCGCCGCCCGTCAAGATCGAGCCGCAAGTCGTGACCGTGGTGAAATCGGAGCGCGTGGAAAAGGAGCGCCAGGCGCATCTGTTCGAGAACCTGGGCGATGGCAAGCTGCCGCCTTTGTCGCTGCTCGACGAAGCGCCGCCCGTGGTGGAAACGGTGTCCGTGGAAACCCTGGAATTCACGAGCCGCCTGATCGAAAAGAAATTGTCGGACTTTGGCGTGGATGCCAAGGTAGTGGCCGCTTACCCCGGCCCCGTCGTGACGCGCTACGAAATCGAGCCGGCCACGGGCGTGAAGGGCAGTCAGATCGTGGGCCTGGCGCGCGACCTGGCCCGTTCGCTGTCCTTGACGTCGATCAGGGTCGTGGAAACCATTCCCGGCAAGAACTACATGGCCCTGGAGCTGCCGAACAGCAAGCGCCAGATCGTGCGCCTGACGGAAATCCTCGGCTCCAAGGTCTACAACGATGGCGTGTCCAGCCTGACGATTGCACTGGGCAAGGATATCGCCGGCAAGCCCGTCGTGGCCGATCTCGCCAAGATGCCTCACTTGCTGGTGGCCGGCACGACCGGTTCCGGCAAGTCAGTCGGCATCAATGCGACGATCCTGTCGCTGCTGTACAAATCCGACCCGCTCGACGTGCGCCTGATTTTGATCGATCCGAAGATGCTGGAAATGTCCGTCTACGAAGGCATCCCGCACCTGCTGGCGCCCGTCGTGACGGACATGCGCCAGGCTGGCCACGCGCTGAACTGGGCCGTGAACGAGATGGAGCGCCGCTACAAGCTGATGAGCAAGATGGGCGTGCGTAACCTGGCCGGCTACAACGCGAAGATTGCCGACGCGAAAAAGCGCGAAGAACACATCCCGAATCCGTTCAGTCTGACGCCGGATTCGCCCGAGCCGCTGGAAAAATTGCCGACCATCGTCATCATCATCGACGAGCTGGCCGACTTGATGATGGTAGTGGGTAAAAAAGTCGAGGAATTGATCGCGCGTATCGCGCAAAAGGCGCGCGCCGCCGGTCTGCACTTGATTCTGGCCACACAGCGCCCATCTGTAGACGTGATCACGGGGCTGATCAAGGCGAATATCCCGACGCGTATCGCTTTCCAGGTCTCGTCGAAGATCGATTCGCGCACCATTCTCGACCAGATGGGTGCGGAAACCCTGCTGGGCATGGGCGACATGCTGTACATGCCGCCCGGCACCGGCCTGCCGATGCGCGTGCACGGCGCGTTCGTGTCGGATGAAGAAGTCCACAGGGTCGTCAGCCACCTGAAGCTGCAGGGCGAACCGAATTACATCGAGGGCATCCTCGAAGGCGGCACCCTGGAAGGCGATGGCGCCGAAGGCGGCGCGCCGGGCGAGGGTGGCGGCGAGGCCGATGCCCTGTACGACCAGGCGGTGGCGGTGGTGCTGAAAAACCGCCGCGCCTCGATTTCGCTGGTGCAGCGTCATTTGCGCATCGGCTACAACCGCGCGGCCCGTCTGCTCGAGCAGATGGAGCAGAGCGGGGTGGTTTCAACCATGCAATCCAATGGCAACCGGGAAATCCTGGTGCCGGCGGCGAGTAGTGAACAAGGGTAACGGAATGAAGAATACGACTTTCGCAGCAAAAATGATCATCGGCGCGGCCAGCGTCGCCTGCAGCCTGCTGTTCGCGGCCAGCGCCTCGGCCAGCGCCCTGGAACAGTTCAAGAGCTTTGCCGCCGGCACCAAGTCGGCCAAGGGCGAGTTCGTGCAGCGCCAGGTCAAGAAGGCGGACGCCGGCGGCAAGGCGAAAGTGTCGACGCCGGCCAGCGGCACGTTCGAGTTCGCGCGCCCAGGCAAGTTCATCTGGACGTATCTGAAACCATACGAGCAGCTGCTGCAGGCGGACGGCGACAAGCTGTATATCTACGACAAGGACTTGAGCCAGGTGACGGTCAAGAAACTGGGCGACGCGCTCGGTTCCTCGCCGGCCGCCATCTTGTTTGGCAGCAACGACCTGGAAAAGAATTTTACCTTGGCCGAAGCGGGCACGCGCGATGGGCTGGAATGGCTGAAAGCCACGCCGAAGGCCAAGGACACGACGTTTGACGAAATCACCATCGGCTTGCGCAACGGCGTGCCCGAAGCGATGGAGTTGCGCGATTCGTTCGGGCAGACCTCGGTGCTGGCTTTCAAGAATTTCCAGAAAAATCCCGCGCTGGCCGCGAACCATTTCAAATTCGTGATGCCTAAAGGCGCGGACGTCATTAATAACTGATTGTTGACGTCTTGCTGTTGACCGGCCTCGCAGCGATGCGGGGCCTTTGCATTCTTACCCGGTACATACTATGGCGGATCTCTTTTCCACCGCACCGCGCCAGCCCTTGGCCGAAGCCTTGCGGCCTGCTACCCTCAACGAAGTCATCGGCCAGACGCATCTGCTGGGCGTGGGCAAGCCGCTGCGCCTGGCGTTCGAGGCGGGCAAGGCCCATTCGATGATTTTATGGGGGCCGCCCGGCGTAGGCAAGACGACGCTGGCGCGACTGATGGCGAACGCGTTTGACAGCGAATTCATCGCCCTGTCGGCCGTGTTTGCCGGCGTGAAAGATATCCGCGCAGCCATGGACCAGGCCCGCCACAGCCTGGACCAGTTCGGCAAGCACACCTTGTTGTTCGTCGACGAAATCCACAGGTTTAATAAATCGCAGCAGGATGCCTTGCTGCCCTTCGTCGAGTCGGGCCTGGTGACCTTCATCGGCGCCACCACCGAAAACCCCAGCTTCGAAGTGAACTCGGCGCTGCTGTCGCGCGCGCAAGTGTATGTATTGAAATCGCTCAACGAAGACGAGATGAAGCAGCTGCTGGCCAAGGCGCAAAGCACGGCGCTGACGCACCTGAGCTTCGACGAAGCGGCGGCCGATACCCTGATCGGCTACGCGGATGGCGATGCGCGCCGCTTTTTGAACTTGCTGGAACAGGCCGAGACGGCCGCCAGCTCGACGGGCACGACCAAGATCGACGCGGCCTTCGTCGACAATGCGCTGACCTTGAATTCGCGCCGCTTCGACAAGGGCGGCGACAATTTCTACGACCAGATTTCGGCCCTGCACAAGTCCGTGCGCGGCTCGAACCCGGACGCGGCCCTGTACTGGTTTTGCCGCATGATCGATGGCGGCGCCGACCCGCGCTATCTGTCGCGGCGCATCGTGCGCATGGCGTGGGAAGACATCGGCTTGGCCGACCCCCGCGCCTTGACGATGGTCAATGACGCGGCGGAAACGTATGAACGCCTCGGTTCGCCCGAAGGCGAGCTGGCCTTGGGCCAGGCCGTGATTTACCTGGCGATTGCGGCAAAGAGCAATGCCGGCTACAACGCATTCAATACGGCCATGGCGTTCGTCAAGAAAGACAAGTCGAAGGAAGTGCCCGTGCATTTGCGCAATGCGCCGACGAAGCTGATGAAGGAACTCGGTTACGGCCACGCCTACCGCTACGCGCACGACGAGCCCGACGCCTATGCGGCCGGGGAAACCTATTTTCCGGACGGCATGGCCGAACCGGGCTGGTACCAGCCTGTGCCCCGCGGCCTGGAAAGTAAAATAGCCGACAAGCTGGCCTGGCTGCGCGAGCTTGACAGGAAAGCAGGAAAACCGGCCGGCAAGGGCTGAGGCTACAGGCCCAGCAAGCTAAAACCGTCGTCCTGCGGTGCGTAGCCGACCAGCCGGCGCGTCGCGTCAATGGATAGCCGTTTATAACGGTTGTCCGATACCCCATGCACGACGTGGTAGCCGGCCGGCACGTCCGCCGCGATGCAGCGGGCCAGCAACTGCACCACGTCGCGCTCGCTGATGAAGGCGGCGATGTCGCGCGCGCTGTGCTGTTGACCAGGCGCAAACCGGGCCACGTTGGCGATGCGCACGGCGATCGCCGTCATGCCATGCTGGTGGGCGAAGGCCGACGCCACGCCTTCGCCGAAGGCCTTGCTGGCGCCATACATGTTCGCCGGACGCGCGGGCATGTGCTCATGCACTTGCATATCGAGCGGATAGCCTTCGATGGCTTGCGCGCTGCTGGCGAATACCACTCTTTTCACGCCCTGCGCCTGTGCCGCGCGGAAGATGTTGTGCGTACCGACGATGTTCGGCTGCAGCAATTGTGTGTCGAAATCGGCGCTGGCGTGCGGCACGCCGGCCAGGTGCAGCACCACGTCGATATCCATGCAGGCGGCCAGGCAGGCGGCATGGTCGCTGACATCGAGCTGCATGGACGGGCAGGGCGCTTCGGCCAGTCCTTCCGTGTGCAGGTCGGCCAGGCGCAGGGAGAATTCCCCGTGCCGGCGCTTCCAGAAAACGGTGCCGATGATGCCGGCGGCGCCCGTGACGAGGACGCGCAAAGGTTGTTGAATCATGTATTCCTTGTGTTCAGTGGATGAGGCAGTGCCAGGTTCAGCCAGCGCAGCAGGGCGGGGCGCGGGGCTGCCGTCCCATGCACGCGGATGCGTCCGCTGCCCACGGCTTCGACCAGCACCAGGCCGTCATTCGGTATCGTGTAGCGTTCGCCGCTGCGCAGCACGCAATCCTCGAACTGGGCGTAGGCCGTGATCCAGGCCGTGCCGGACAGGCATTCGATGACCCTGGCGCGCGCTTTTTCCAGGCGCAAGGGCCGTTCGCTGCGTAATTCATGGTCGGTTTGCATGGCATCGCTCCTGTTGTGCTGACAGGAATAGCTTAGGCGTTTGGATAGAACCATGACAGATGCAGGAAACCGAAATTGTCATGCATACAGTGTGCTTCGTCGTACACTGTGCTTGTCAAAAAAACGGGCAACTGTATCTGTGCGTGCCGCGCGCGGCAGCCGCATACTGAAGGGATGAACATGAATGCGCCTTTGAATCTGTACGAGCACCTGGCCAACGAGCTGGGCGCCTTGATCGACGCGCGCGTGTTCGCGCCTGGCGACCGCCTGCCGTCGATCCGCCACCTGGCGCAGCAAAAGCGCATTTCCGTCAGCACCGTGATGCAAGCCTTGCGCCTGATGGAAGACCGGGGGCAGGTCGATGCGCGGCCCCAGTCCGGCTATTTCGTGCGCCACCGCGCGCCGCGCCGACCCTGCAGCGCGGACGCGCAGCATTTGAAGGAACCGGCCTTTGTCGGCATCAACAACCTGTTGATGCGCGTGCTGAAGGAAAACGAGGCGCCTGATATCGTGCAGCTGGGCACGGCCTGGCCGCCCGACGAGATATTGCCCATCAAGCGCATGCAGCGCACCATCAGCGCGGTGGCGCGGCGCGAGCCGGCTTTATTGAGCAAGGTCAGCTGCTACGACGTCAGCGAAAGTAACTTTCTGCGCCAGGTCGCGCGCCGCGCGCTGGACTGGGGCAAGCTGGACCCGCACGAGATCGTCGTGACGAATTCCTGCACGGAAGCGATCAGCCTGTGTTTGCGCGCCGTCGCCAAACCGGGCGACACCATCGCCATCGAGTCGGCCACGTATTTCGTGTTGCTGCAGATGATCGAAAGCCTGGGCATGAAGGCGCTGGAAATCCCCACGGACGCGAAGACGGGGCCGTCGCTCGATGCGCTGGAACTGGCTCTGCGCGCCGGCCTCGTGCAGGCGTGCCTGTTCGTGCCGAACGCGAATAATCCCCTGGGCTGCGTCATGCCGGAAGCCAACAAGAAGCGCTTGGCGGGGCTGCTGTCGGAGTTCAATATTCCGCTGGTGGAAGACGACGTGTATGGCGACCTGTGCTTTGCGCCGCAGCGCCCGTGGCCCGTGAAGGCCTACGACACGAGCGGCAATGTGCTGCTGTGTTCCTCGTTTTCCAAGGCCATCACGCCCGCCGCGCGCGTGGGCTATGTGCTGGCAGGGCGCTTCGCGCAGGAAGTGGCCCTGCTGAAGACCGTGTCGAGCGGCGCCACCAGCCATTTCTTCCAGGCCGTGCTGGCCGATTTTTTAGAGGGTAGCAGCTACGACCAGCAGCTGCGCAAGATGCGGCGCACCCTGGTGCAGCGCATCGCGCGCATGTCCGATGCCGTGGCGGCCAGCTTTCCGCTTGAGTGCATGCTGTCCGAGCCGCAGGGCGGTTTCGTGCTGTGGGTGCAGATGCCGCCGCAAGTCGATGCGCTGGCCCTGCATGGCCCGGCCATTGCGGACGGCGTGGCGTATATGCCGGGCCAGCTGTTCTCGGCTTCGGGCAAGTTCGGCAATTATCTGCGCCTCAATTGCGGCAATGCCTGGACGCCGCGCATCGAGCAGGCCATCGGCCGCCTGGGCCGCCTGGTGCATGAGGCCTTGTAACTATTCTTTGCGTTTCAGTCCCCGTTTTTCACCGTTCGCTCCCTGTTTTTTGCCGCTGGTCGCAAGCCGGTGGCCTTGTTTGCCGCCGTTGGCTAAAGTACCACCATACCAGCAGCAGTCAACGACACAAACTAACCAGGAGTCACATTATGAACGCACTGAAAAACATGGAAATCGCCTTTATCGCCGCCGCCGTCCTGGCCATCGGCAGCAGCTTTGCCACCGCCGGCGCCAACACGGTGGAAGTGAGCGCCACGTCGACCCTGATTGCCAAGGCCGCCGACAGCACCATGCCCGTCGTCACCGTCAGCGCCCGCCGCCTGACCGCTGCCGAAAAAGCCGCCTTTATCTAAGCATCGGCCTTAAAGCGGGCGCGAGTGCCCGGCCATGCCGCCATGACGATGGCAGAGCGTGTGCAAAACTCATAAAGAACTGAACGGGTCTTGGTACAATGAGTGCTTTCGATACATCGGCACCGCCATCCACCCATGATAGATATCCAACTTCTCCGTAAAGACATCGCAAACGTCGCAGAACGCCTGGCGACGCGCAAATTCCAGCTCGACGTGGCAGGTTTTACCGCCCTCGAAGCCGAACGCAAGGCGATCCAGACGCGCACCGAAGAGCTGCAGGGCAAGCGCAATGCGCTGTCCAAGCAAATCGGCATGTTGAAAGGCAAAGGGGAAGACACCTCGGCCGTGATGGCGCAAGTGGCCGGCCTGGGCGATGAACTGAAAGCCGATGAAGCGGCCCTGACCCTGGTGCAAGCCAAGCTGAGCGAATTCATCATGGCCGTGCCGAACCTGCCGCACGAATCGGCGCCGGTAGGCACGGACGAGTCGGGCAACGTGGAAGTGCGCAAGGTCGGCACGCCGCGCACGTTCGATTTCGAAGTCAAGGATCACGTCGACGTGGGCGCCCCGCTGGGCCTCGATTTCGAAGTGGCCACCAAGCTGACCGGTTCGCGCTTCTCCGTGATGAAGGGCGGCATCGCCCGCCTGCACCGCGCACTGGCGCAATTCATGCTCAACACGCACGTGGACGAGCACGGCTACACGGAATGCTATACGCCATACATGGTCAACGCCGATTCGCTGCGCGGCACGGGCCAGCTGCCGAAATTCGAAGCCGATCTGTTCTCGGTGAAAAAAGGCGGCGTGGAAGGCGAGGGCGAGACCTTCTACCTGATCCCCACGTCGGAAGTGTCGCTGACCAATATCGCGCGCGATGAAATCCTGGCGCTCGACCAATTGCCCCTGAAGATGACGGCCCACACGCCATGCTTCCGTTCGGAAGCGGGCAGCTACGGCCGCGACACGCGCGGCATGATCCGCCAGCATCAGTTCGACAAGGTGGAAATGGTGCAAGTGGTGCACCCGGACACCTCGTACCAGGTGCTGGAAGAGATGGTCGGCCACGCGGAAACGATCTTGCAACGCCTGGGCCTGCCATACCGCGTGATGTCGCTGTGCACGGGCGACATGGGCTTTACGGCCAGCAAGACCTTCGACCTGGAAGTATGGCTGCCGGTGCAGAACACCTACCGTGAAATCTCGTCCCTGTCGAACACGGAAGCCTTCCAGGCCCGCCGCATGCAGGCGCGTTTCCGCAACGCCGCCGGCAAACCCGAACTGGCCCACACCCTGAACGGCTCCGGCCTGGCAGTGGGCCGCACCCTGGTCGCCGTGCTGGAAAACTACCAGCAAGCCGACGGCAGCGTCGAAATCCCGCCAGTGCTGCGCCCATACATGGGCGGCCTGACGCATCTGAAGGCTTAAAAGCTTAGGGCAGCCGGATGAATGGAAGGCGTAAAATAGTCCTTCCATTTTTTCAAGCGGCTGCTATAATCTTGCCTTCTCGCAGCAATGCGGGAAAAGACCGCAGTAAATGGAGAGGTGGCAGAGTGGTCGAATGTACTTGACTCGAAATCAAGCGTACGTTAAATCGTACCGTGGGTTCGAATCCCACCCTCTCCGCCAGAACAAATAGAGAAAGCTCCCGCAAGGGAGCTTTTTTTATTTGTGGCGGCGGAAAGGAGTACGCCCCCTGCGGGGCGTACGCGTGGGATTCGAAGACGAGCGCGTACTCGCGCGAGGCTCCCCGAATCGCCCAGATAGGTTTTGGTTTGCCAGCAATCAGTTGCAAATCACCAATAAAACCCCTACCCAACCCAACAACACCCATGCTAAAATAGCGCCTCGTTCAAACGGACACGTCAGTTTGAACGAATAGACCGCAGTAAACGGAGAGGTGGCAGAGTGGTCGAATGTACTTGACTCGAAATCAAGCGTACGTTAAATCGTACCGTGGGTTCGAATCCCACCCTCTCCGCCAAGATACATAAGAGAAGCTCCCGCAAGGGAGCTTTTTTTATTAGCGATGCCAGAAAGCCTGAGACGTATCAATGCAGGTAGAAAAAACCGCCCAAAGCGCGCAGCGCAAGGCGTTTTTTCCTCCATTCAGGCCTTGAAAGCCAGCGCCCCACTAACGTAACGCAAGCTAGTGCACCAGCCTCGCCACCGCAAACGCGACGCCCGACATGGCAATGATCGTCCCCACACATGACAGGATGACAGCCGATTTCGCCTCAGCCACATCTGACTTGGTCGCATAATTGGAGCGCACCACAGCAAGATCCAGCTTCAAGCCACTGACATCCGTCTTGAGAACGCCGACATCGGTCTTGAGAACAGCAACATCCGTTTTCAGCCCAGCCACATCCACTTTGATGCCAGCCACATCAACCTTCAAATCAGCAACGTCCAGTTTCACACCGGCCATGTCTTTTCCCAGTGTGTTGACTTGCTCGTCCATGGCGTAATCCTCCGTGCTTGTCACTGCATGCTCCTCGCTTTTTTCACCGCTGTCAAACAGTGTCCCGAGGGTATTGCGCATGGCTTTGCTATTGCTTGCCAAGCGTTGCGCCAGTGCCGTCACGCGCTGCAAGTCGGCCACTCCTTCGCCCTGTAGCTGCTCCGTGGCAATCTGCAATTCGACGGTGATCTGTTCGCCGAGGCTGGTAGCAACCCGCATCCATGCCTCGATCTTGCGCTGGCGTGCCTGTTGCGTCAGTGTGCCTTGCCGCACCTGCGTATCGCTCAGCTTGTGCATGCTGTTCATGCCACGTCCTCTTCGCTTGGGGCCGATGCCGATGCTGCCCACGCTACCTCTCGCCGATCGCGCCCGCCTTGACCCCGCTCAGCCTATGTTAATCTACCCCCTCCCATCCTGACCCCATCAATAAAAAGCAATGAGCCGATTCTGGAGCAACATCGTCAGCGAGCTGACCCCCTACGTCCCCGGCGAGCAGCCGAAACTGCCCGACCTGGTCAAACTCAACACCAACGAAAACCCCTACGGTCCGTCGCCCCAGGTGCTGGCGGCCCTGCGCGAAGCGGCCAACGACAGCCTGCGCCTCTACCCCGATCCCACGGCCAGCGAACTGAAGCAAACCCTGGCCGCCTACCATGGCTTGAACAGCGCGCAAGTGTTCGTCGGCAACGGTTCCGACGAAGTGCTGGCGCTGGCCTTCGTGGCCTTGCTCAAGCACGACGCGCCCCTGCTGTTCCCGGACATCAGCTACAGCTTCTATCCCGTGTATTGCAAGCTGTACGGCATCGATTACCGCACGGTCGCGCTCGACGACACCATGCGCATCCGCCCCGAAGACTACCGGGGGCCGTGCGGCGCCATCATCTTCCCGAATCCCAATGCGCCCACGGGCGTGGACTTGCCGCTGGCCGGCGTGGAAACCTTGCTGCGCGACCATCCCGACGCCGTGGTCGTGGTCGATGAAGCGTATGTGGATTTCGGCGGCGAGAGCGCCGTGGCCCTGGTCGAGCGGTATCCGAACTTGCTGGTGGTGCAGACGTTTTCGAAATCGCGTTCGCTGGCCGGCTTGCGCGTCGGTTGCGCCTTCGGGCATGCGGACTTGATCGAGGCGCTGGAGCGCGTGAAGAACAGTTTCAACTCGTATCCGCTGGACCGGCTGGCCTTGGCCGGCGCCGTGGCCTCGCTGCACGACGAAGCGTATTTCCAGCAGACGCGCCAGGCCGTGATCGCCAGCCGCGAACAGCTGACGGCGGATTTGACGGCGCTGGGCTTCGAGGTACTGCCGTCCGTGGCCAACTTTGTCTTCGCCCGCCATCCGCAGCATGACGCGGCGCAACTGGCGGCCGGCTTGCGCGCCAAGTCGGTGATCGTGCGCCATTTCAACGCTCCGCGCATCAGCCAGTATTTGCGCATCAGCATCGGCAACCCGGCTGAGTGCGCGGCGTTGATGGCGGCATTGCGCGCAGTGCTGTGACGCCATGCTGACCTTCGTACCTGCCAGCATCGCCGATGGCGAGGCGCTGGCCAGCCTGCGCGTGGCCGCCATGCGCGACAGCCTGGAGCGCATCGGCCGCTATGATCCGCAGCGGGCGCGCCAGCGTTTCCTGTCCACCTACGACCCCGATTGCACCTGGCAGTTGCGCCATGGCGGCGCGCTGGCCGGCTTCTACGTGTTGCGCCCGCAAGCGGATTATTTGCTGCTCGACCACCTTTACCTGGCGCCGGAATGCCAGCGGCAAGGCATGGGCGCGGCCGTGCTGGCGCGCGTGTTTGCCGAGGCCGATGCGGCCCGCAAGAGCGTGCGCGTGGGCGCCTTGCGCGGCAGCGAGGCGAACCGCTTCTATATGCGTCACGGCTTCGTGGCGGATGGCGAGGAAGAGTTCGACCTATATTATCGGCGCGCTCCCGCGCCTTGATGCTGCCGGCGGCGACTGTTTGTGCAACAATAATCGGATTCATTCATCGACAGGACGGACAATATGGCAAAAGTGGCATTCATCGGTTTGGGCGTCATGGGTTTCCCCATGGCAGGTCACCTGGCGGCGGGCGGGCACGACGTCACCGTGTACAACCGCAACCCGGCCCGCGCGGCCGCCTGGCTGGAGCAGCACAAGGGCAGCAGCGCCGCCACGCCGGCCGCCGCCGCTGCGGGTGCCGAGTTCGTCTTCACCTGCATCGGCAACGATAACGATCTGTATCAAGTCATCCTGGAAGAGGGCGGCTTGCTGTCCGCCATGGCGCCGGGCAGCGTCCTGATCGACCATACGACGGCCTCGGCCGAAGCGGCGCGCACCATCCACGCGGCGGCGAAGGAGAAGGGCGTGTTCTTCCTCGACGCGCCCGTATCCGGCGGCCAGGCCGGTGCGGAAAACGGCAAGCTGACCGTGATGGTGGGCGGCGATGCGGAAGCGTATGCACGTGCCGAGCCTGTCATCGCCCTGTTCTCGCGCGCCGTCACCTACATGGGCGCCTCCGGTTCCGGCCAGCTCACAAAAATGGTCAACCAGATCTGCATCGCGGGCCTCGTGCAAGCCTTGAGCGAGGGCATTGCCTTTGCGGAAAACGCGGGCCTCGATGCGGCGCTGGTCGTGGACGTGATTTCCAAGGGCGCGGCGCAGTCGTGGCAGCTGGAAAACCGGGGCAAGACCATGATCGAGCGCAAGTTCGACTTCGGTTTCGCCGTCGACCTGATGCGCAAGGACCTGGGCATCTGCCTGGCCGAAGCCAAGCGCAACGGCAGCGACTTGCCCGTGACGACCTTGACGGACCAGTTCTATGGCGAAGTGCAGCAGGCGGGCGGCAACCGTTATGATACCTCCAGCCTGATCACGCGCTTGAATAAAAAGTAACTTTTCAACTGATCAGCAAACAGCGGCGCGTCCCTGCAAGGGGGCGCGCCGCTTGTCGTTTACGGTGCTGATACCATTAAAACGTCAGTTTCCGGAACATCTGGTTTCGATTTTCATGGAAAAGCATGGACTTCGCTAGCTCATCGTGTATTATTAAAAAACGAGATGAAATGTCCCAATTTTTAAAACATTATGAGCGGACCAGCATGAAAACTAACTCCTCAGCGATAACACGCGTTGTCGACAAGAACATTCCCTACCTGTCTTCCGCCATCGCCATCTGGCGGCCCCGGGCCGTGCTGCGCAGCTGGCCCGGCGTGGCCATCGCGCTGGTGATCGCCCTGTCGGCCACCTTTATTTCCAGCAATTACGGCGGCCCGCAACTGCTGTACGCGCTGTTCTTCGGCCTGGCCTTCCACTTCCTCGCCTCCGACCCCACCTGCAAGCCCGGCATCGAGTTTTGCAGCAAGGTGCTGCTGCGCACGGGCGTGGCACTGCTGGGCGCGCGCATCACCTTCAATCAGATCGCTTCCGTGGGCGTGACGCCGTTGTTGATCGTCGTGGGCGGCCTGATCGCCACCCTGGGCTTCGGCTACCTGCTGGCCAAATGGCTGAAACGCCCGATCACGGAAGGCATTTTGTCGGGCGGCTCGGTCGCCATCTGCGGCGCCTCGGCTGCGCTGGCCATCTCGGCCGTGCTGCCGCAAACCAAGGAAAACGAAAAATTCACCCTGTTGACGGTGGTGGGCGTGACCTCGCTGTCCACCCTGGCCATGATCGTCTACCCGCTGCTGGTCAAGCTGCTGGGCTTTGACCCGACGGAAGCGGGCGTGTTCATCGGCGGCACCATCCATGACGTGGCGCAAGTGGTGGGTGCCGGCTACCTGGTCAGCAACCATACGGGCGACGTCGCCACCTTCGTGAAACTGACGCGCGTCGCCTGCCTCGTGCCCGTCGTGCTGGGCCTGTCGATCATGTTCAAGCGCAAGGACGGCAAGAGCGAAGTCGATGCGCCGCCGCTGGTACCGTTTTTCCTGATCGGCTTTGTCTGGCTCGTCATCACCAACAGCCTGGGCCTGATTCCGCAGGAAGTGAATGGCTGGATCAACAATGCCTCGCGCGCCTGCCTCGTCATCGCCATCGCCGCCCTGGGCGTGAAAACCTCGTTCCAGTCGCTGGCCTCGCTGGGCTGGCGTCCCGTGATCATGCTCGTGATGGAGACCGTGTGGATCGCCGCCTTCGTCGCCATCGCCGTCCTGCTGACGCGTTAAACGGAACGGCCCCGCCATGAAGATCCTCGTTCTCGGTGCCGGCGTGGTCGGCACGGCATCGGCCTGGTACTTGCGCCAGGCGGGCCACGACGTGCGCGTGTTCGAGCGCCAGGCGGGTGCCGCGCAGGAAACCAGTTTCGGCAACGGCGGGCAGATTTCCGTCTCGCACGCGGAACCGTGGGCGAATCCCGCCACCCTGCGCAAGGTCTTGACCTGGCTGGGCAAGGACGACGCGCCGCTGCTGTTCCGTCCCCGCCTCGATCCGCTGCAATGGCAGTGGGCGCTGCATTATCTGCGCGAATGTTTGCCGTCCAGGGTGTCACGCAATATGCGCCAGATCGTCGCCCTGGCCGAGTACAGCCGCCAGAGCCTGCAAGCCTTGCGCCGCGAGACGGGCATCGCCTACGACCACCTCGAGCGGGGCATATTACATTTCTATACGGACCAGCAGGAGTTTGATAAATCGCAAGCGGGCGCCGCGCTCCTGCGCGAGCTGGGCTGTCCGCGCAATACCGTCAGCGCCGATGAAGTGATCCGGCTGGAACCGGCCCTGCGTCACGCGCGCAGCCGCATCGTCGGCGGTGATTTTACGGCCAGCGACGAATCGGGCGACGTGCATCTGTTTACCACGGCCTTGGCTGCCCGTGCGGCGGCGGCCGGCGTGGATTTTCAGTACAGCACGACGGTGACGCGGCTGCTGGCCGATGGCGCACGCATCACGGGCGTGGAATGCATCGATGCGCAGGGCCGCCACCGCCTCGAGCATGCGGATGCCGTGGTGGTGGCCATGGGCAGCTTTTCCGCACCGCTGCTGCAGCCGCTGGGCATCCAGCTGATGCTGTATCCGGGCAAGGGCTACTCGGCCACGTATCCGATTCTTGATTCCGTCGCCGCACCCAGCGTGTCGCTGACGGACGATGGCCACAAGCTCGTGTTTTCTCGCCTGGGATCGCGCCTGCGCGTGGCGGGCACGTGCGAGCTGAACGGCTACACGCGCGAACTCAATCCCGTGCGCTGCGCCGCCATCACGCGCCGCGTGCAAACGCTGTTTCCCCACGCCTGCGATTACAGCGACCCCGTCTACTGGGCCGGCTTGCGCCCCCTCACGCCCTCGAACGTGCCCTACATCGGCGCCACGCGCTACCGCCAGTTGTTCCTCAACACGGGCCACGGCACCCTGGGCTGGACCATGGGCTGCGGCGCGGGCAGGGCGATCGCCGACCTCGTGTCGGGACGGCGGCCGGAAGTCGATTTTGCGTTTTGCGGCGAGCCACCCCGGCAAGAAGCCGCTTTGGTTCAACTTAGGAGAGCACCACGATGAGAGACGACGCCACCCCCAGCCAGCCAACCGGCGGCCTGACCCTGGCCGGCACCACCTACCAGTCGCGCCTGCTGGTGGGCACCGGCAAGTACAAGGATTTCGAGGAAACGCGCCTCGCCATCGAGGAGAGCGGCGCCGAGATCGTCACCGTGACCATCCGCAGGGTCAACATCGGCCAGGAAAAGGGCGAGCCGAACCTGCTGGACTTCATTCCGCCGTCGAAATACACGATCCTGCCCAACACGGGCGGCTGCTACAACGCGCGCGACGCCGTCTACACCCTGCAGCTGGCGCGCGAGCTGCTGGGCGGCCACCAGCTGTGCAAGCTGGAAGTGCTCGGCGACGAAAAGACCCTGTTCCCGAACATGCCGGAAACGTTAAAGGCGGCGGAGCAGCTGGTGCGCGACGGCTTCCAGGTGATGGTGTATTGCAGCGACGACCCCATCCAGGCGCGCATGCTGGAAGACATCGGCTGCATCGCCGTCATGCCGCTGGCGTCCCTGATCGGCTCGGGCATGGGCATTCTCAATCCATGGAATCTGTCCCTGATCATCGAGCAAGCGCGTGTACCCTTGCTGGTCGATGCCGGTGTCGGCACGGCGTCGGATGCGGCCATCGCCATGGAACTCGGTTGCGACGGCATTTTGATGAATACCGCCATCGCGGCGGCGCGCGAACCGATACGCATGGCGCGCGCCATGAAACTGGCAGTGCAGGGCGGACGCGAGGCCTATCTGGCCGGACGCATGCCCCGGAGAGCAGGCGTCATGAGCGCCTCGCCCTCGTCGCCGATGGCCGGGCTGATCGCCTGAGTTGCCGCATTTACCGCAGTCTGCAGCACCGTTGTTGATTCTGTTTGAAGCACCCATAAAAACCACAATACCTGGAGATGACATGAAACACACACTCGTAGCGGCAGCCATCCTGGCTTCCTTCGCCGCCGGCAGCGCCGGCGCCCAGTCGTCCGTCACCGTGTACGGCTTGCTCGACGCGGGCTTGACGTCCGAACACGGCGGCGCGGACGGTTCCGTCACCAAGCTGGCCACCGGCGTGCAGTCGGGCAGCCGCATCGGCTTCAAGGGCACGGAAGACCTGGGCAATAACTTGAAAGCCAACTTCCTGCTGGAAAATGGCCTCGACGTGGACACGGGCGCCAACCGCCAGGGCGCCTTGTTCGGGCGTAAGGCCTACGTGGGCCTGTCCGGCGGCTTTGGCGCCGTGAACCTGGGCTTGCAGCACAATCCGCTGTTCACCGCGCTCGACAATATCGACCCCTTCGAGACGGGCATGACGGGCGCCTCGATCAACCTGATGAGCGTGGCCAGCCTGCGCACGAAAAACTCCATCATGTACGAGACGCCAAAGGTGAACGGCTTGTCGGCCGCCGTCATGGTCGGCCTGGGCGAAAAGCCGGACAGCAATACCCTGGGCCGCACCATCGACTTTTCCATCGACTATGCCAACGGCCCGCTCGTGCTGACCCTGGCGCACGACAACCGCAAGGATACGCCGCTGAACACGGCGAAAGTCACCTTGCTGGGCGGCACCTACGACTTCGGCCCCGCCAAGCTGCACGCCGCGTATGAAACGGACAAGGACGATGCGGGTACGGATTTCCGCGATTACATGGTGGGCGTGTCGGCCCCCGTGGGCGCGGCCGGCAGCGTGATGGCCTCGTACATCCGCAAGGATGACCGCACGAATGCGCGCCGCGGCGGGCGCCAGCTGGCCATCGGCTACACGTATGCCTTGTCCAAGCGCACGAACCTGTACACCTCGTACGGGCGCATCAGCAACGATGGCGCGGGCACCAACTTCGTCGGCGACGCATCGAGCGGCGGCAGCGTGCCCTTGCCTGGCCATAACTCGAGCGCCTTCACGGCCGGCATGCGCCTGAAGTTCTAAGCGCGGCGCCGTAGGAAAACGATGGCGGCTTGTCTGTTGCGGATAAGCCGCCATTGTTGTTTCAGGAGTGGGCCTAAGTCACGGATTCCGGATTCAGGAATGAAACAGTCCGATTTTTCATGA
>Ga0182007_10000261_pt1 | contig 35265 bp, 41 predicted proteins | sample Sormic07211113_1_FD_123023 | JGI IMG/M metagenome (GOLD analysis project Ga0182007, IMG submission 123023) | Rhizosphere microbial communities from Sorghum bicolor, Mead, Nebraska, USA - 072115-113_1 MetaG | ecosystem: Host-associated > Plants > Roots > Rhizosphere | place: USA: Nebraska...
CCGAGTTTGAAATCCGAATAAAGCAACCACTGCCAGCAGTTTCCCAGCAGGTGGGCGGTGCAGGGATGTTCCGCGGGAGGCCTATCCATCAAAAATGGAGGTCCATCCGCACATGTACGCCGACAATTTCAATCCGCAGGCTAAAACCTTCTATCGTCCGATCGATGCCGCCTTGCGATGGTGCGGCCTTGTACGTTATGAGGCAGAAATATTACAAGCCGCATGGCACTGCCCGGAGAGGCTCGGGATCTTATTCCCTCAATGGCCTTGTCTTCACGCCAATACCGAGAAAATTTACGATGCAATGCGTAATGGCGAATTACCTTACGGTTACCTCGGTGTTTCGGTGCCGCTGGGAAGTCCCATGCTGCCTAGTCAGTTAACGGTGCGCCACTCTGACCTACGCCTCTGGATGCAACGTTACTATCCCGATCAGCGACCGGAATTTCTGTTCGAATCAATCAATGACACACGTGGAAAAATCAGCCCTGCGGCTTACCTTTCCCTCCAGGCAGAGCGTGATGCCCTCGTGCAAGAATGCAATACACTGCAACGCCAGCTTCAGGATGTGATGGCTGACCTCCAAGCGCTGGGACTGGAGCAGGAAAGCCTTAACGCGTTAGTGAAGTCGCAGGGGCCGCTCAGCGAGCGCAGCGAACACACCTACTTGCAGATCATTGGTGCCTTGATCTACACCGTCTTGGATTCGTCACCGGCCGGCAAGCCCATGTCCGTGTTCGAAAATCAAACCGCAATCGTCGATGCCGTAACCGCGCGGTTTACAGACATTCCCGGCCTCAGCAAACGAACGCTGGACGCAAAATTCGCCGCGGCCAATCGCGTCCTCAAAAAAACCACCTAAACCACCGCATTGCACTGCAATCCCCTCAATTGCAGTGCAATGACGCCATCCCATTTCTGCTATTCAATTCAGGTCACTTCCCATCACGCGCCAAGCGGCGCCAGGAGTGACCAGCATGTCCAGTTCATCCATCCCTCTCGCTGACATCGCTCAACCACCGACCGAACGCCACATCATGCGCCGCGATGAAGTGGAGCGAAAAACAGGCTTTAAACGGGCGCACATCTACAACCTGATGAAGGAGGGCCGCTTCCCCCAAGCCAAACGCATTGGCCTGCGGGCCGTGGGCTGGGACTCGTTGGAGATCGAACGCTGGATTACCGAACGGCTGACGCCGCAGGAGTAATAACCATGCGTGTGGTGTCGGTGATTTCCACCAAGGGCGGTGTGGGCAAGACCACGGTGACCGCCAACCTCGGCGGCCTCCTGGCCGATGCCGGCCTACGTGTACTGTTGCTGGATCTGGACAGCCAGCCCACGCTGTCCAGTTATTACCCGTTGGGCCATGCCGCACCGGCGGGTGCCTATGAGCTGATCGCGCTCAACCTGACTGATCCCCACCAGATCATTTCCCGCACAAGGCTGGATAACCTCGACCTGATTCTCTCCAACGACCATCAGGGACAACTCAACACGTTGTTGTTGCATGCTCCGGATGGACGCTTGCGTCTGCGCCACCTGCTGGATGGATTTCGCGATCATTATGACCTGCTGCTGATTGACACGCAGGGCGCGCGTAGCGTGCTGTTGGAAATGGCGGTACTCGCCTCTGACCTGACGCTCTCCCCGATCAACCCGGAAATGCTCGCTGCACGTGAACTGAATCGCGGCACACTGAAACTCCTCGGTGACCTGGAGCCCTTCCGACACCTCGGCATCGCCGTGCCGCCGTTGCGCCTGCTGTTGAACCAAGTGGACTTGGTCAGGCTGGATGCGCGGATGATCGTACGTGGATTACGGGAAAGCGTCCCAGCCGCCACCTCGATTTCAGTACTGAACACCGTCATCCCCAATCGGGTGGCCTACGTGAATGCCGCTTCACTGGGCTTGCCGGTTCACCGAATCGAGACGCACCGCCCGAGCGGCCGACGTTCGCCCTCAGCACTGGAAACCCTGCAAGCCCTGGCCATCGAGCTGTTCCCCGAATGGCAGGCCGCTATCTCGACGGTCGGCCCTAGTGCGGAGAGGCCGTTATGACCATCGCCAACCTGACGCCCCCCTACTCACTCGAAGCGGAGCAAGGTGTACTCGGTGGGCTGATGCTGGACAACAGCACGTGGGATTTGCTGGCCGATCGGCTGATGGCAGAGGACTTTTTCCGCTCCGAGCATCGGGCGATCTTCAAAGCCATCGCGGTCCTGGCGCAGCAAAACAAACCTTTCGACGTGGTGACCCTGTTCGAGCAACTCACCGATCAGCCCGAATGGGGTGGACTCGCCTACTTGGGCGAGCTGGCCAAAAACACGCCCTCAGTGGCCAATATCAAGACCTACGCCGAGATTGTTCGCGAACGGGCCCATCTGCGTCGACTGATCCAGCTCGGGTTCGCTTGCAGCCGCGAAGCCGCCGAACCGCAAGCCAGTAGCCAATTGGTCCAGGAGCAGTTCGAGCAACGGTTGTTCGCGCTGGGTCAAGTGCAACAACGGCAAGAATTCGTCGATCTGAATCACTGCCTACTGGGTGTGATCGAGGAGATCGACCAGCACTTTAACAGTGGCGAGATCACCACCGGCGTCCCCAGTGGGCTGGTCGAACTGGACCTCAAGACCGCGGGCTTTCAGCCGGCCGACCTGGTGGTGGTCGCGGCACGCCCGTCGATGGGTAAAACCAGTTTGGTGCTGAATTTTGTCGAAACCGCCCTCGCCGCTCGCCCCGGCGCTTCGGTGCAGATCTACAGCCTGGAAATGCCGGCTCGGGCGCTGGTGTATCGACTATTGGCCATTCTGGGGCATCTCTCTCTGTCCAATCTCATGAAAGGCCAACTGAGCGACAACGATTGGCCACACCTGACGGCCGCCGCGGCCAAACTGCAGGGCTACGGGGAGCGCTTGATCATCGACGACAGCCCGGCCTTGACCTGCATGGCGTTGCGCTCCCGTGCCCGGCGCGCGACTCGCCGCTTTGGCCCGCCGGCCCTGGTGATGGTCGATTACCTGCAATTGATGCGAGCCCCGGGGCGTGAGACTCGCAACCTGGAGATCGCCGAGATATCCGCAGGTCTCAAGGCGCTGGCCAAGGAGCTGAATTGCCCGGTCATCGCCCTATCCCAGCTCAACCGATCATTGGAGCAGCGCAGCAACAAGCGCCCGGTACTGGCTGACCTGCGCGAATCGGGTGCCATCGAACAGGATGCCGACCTGATCCTGTTCGTCTACCGCGATGAGGTTTACCACCCCGAGAGCGCCGATCGCGGCACCGCCGAACTGATCATCGGCAAGCACCGTAATGGGCCTACCGGCTTCCTGCGGGTCATGTTCATGGCCGAGCAAACCCGCTTTACCTCCCTGCATGCCAACAGCGCTTGGCAAGGAGCCTCCTGATGCGTCAAGCCCTTGAAAAAACCTGCCTACCGACCCGACATCCGCTGTCGGATGCTCTGGACAAAGAATACTGCACCGTAGTGTTTCGTCTGCGAGGCGGGCGCCCGACCATGAGCGAGTTTCTGTTCGAACTGTCCCAGCACGTTGAACGCTCAGGGACGGTCGAAATAGTCCGCTTCCAAGTCGGTGATGACTTTGGTCATCCACACGCATGAGGCTTGCCGAATGAAAAAGCCGACTCAGGAGGACATCACCGGCAAGCTGCTGGCCGGCCACTTCGGCCACCGCCTTGAGGTGGATCAAGCCGTCGACCCTATCGTCGATACGCCTATGCTGGTGACTCTGGAGCAGCTACGGCCGTATGAACACAACCCGCGTTTCATCCGTAATCCACTGTACGACGATCTCAAGGCCTCCATCCGGGAACGCGGTTTGGATCAGCCACCCCCGATCACCCGCCGTCCCGGCGAGGCGTCCTTCATCATCCGTAACGGTGGTAATACCCGCCTGGCGATTCTCGGCGAGCTGTGGCATGAGAGCCGTGACGAACGTTTTTTTCGCATTCACTGCCTGTTCAAACCCTGGACCAATGAAGTCACCGCCCTGCTCGGTCATCTGGCCGAAAGTGATCTGCACGGTCAACTCACCTTTATCGAACGGGCCCTGGCGGTCGCCAAACTCAAAGCGATGTTTGAACAGGATGGCCCCGCGCTACCCCAACGCGAACTGGCCAGCCGTCTGGCAGCAGGCGGTTATCCGATTTCACAGTCGCACCTCAGCCGGATGCTCGGCACTCTGGAACACCTGTTGCCGGCCATTCCACAAGTGCTCTATGCCGGTTTGGGGAAACCCCAAGTCGAGCGCCTGATTAGCCTACGCAACCAGGCCGAGCGGACCTGGAACCGCTACCCGTCGGCTGCCTATGCATTCAACGAGTTCTGGCTCGACACCTTGGCCAGTTTCGATACGGAGCCAGAGGGCTTTGACGTGGAGCGCGTTCAGGATGAACTCCTTGAGCGAATGAGCCAGCTGCTTGGACAGTCCTATCGTATGTTGGCGTTGGATCTGACCGACAGCCGACGCCCCCAGGCGCTACCAGGCATCGTGGTCAGCCCGTTGCCCGAACTCGGCCAATCCTCGAACCCGCCCGCGTCAGCCCCGTCCGCTCTCGAATCTCACCCCTCCGCCCCTGACTCTCAGCTTCCCGATGATGAAGCAACAGCGAAGTCAACTGCGCAGACGGACGCCCAGATAGCGCCGTCGCCCAATCCCCTTTCACGGGTACAGCACATCCGCGAATTGATCGCCCGCGAGACCATGAACGAGTCCGTGTCAGACGGAGAGGAGCAAGCCGTCGTTCCCACTCCGGCCCAGGCAGATAGGTTTCACTCGGTGGACGAGCTCTGGCACATCGAACCCGGGCACGACACGCCCGAACAGCTACGCTCCGCCATCTTCAACCTGGCACGGGACCTAGCGAGTTACGCCGTACAGGCCGACAGCGTGGTCGAGCATCTGGACGGGCTCGGCTATGTCCTGCGGATGGAACCGTTCGAGCAGAGTTCACCCCGGGCCACCGGCATTCAGCTGCTGCTGACCGCCCTGTTGCGCGCTCATGACGACGTCCATTGGGAAGATCGCCAACAACTGCCAGCGGTGCTGTTTGGACAGCTGCTCATTGGTGCCTACGAGGTCCCGCTGAATGATCGTCCCGCCCTGAACGTGGGTTTGGAGCGGCTGCCAGATGAGCAGGTGATCCAGCTCTTTCGCCTTATCCGCCTGGCCCGACGGCTGATCGATCAAACGCTTGAACATTCGCTCGCCCCTCCGGAGGAACTGTCATGAGCCTGTCCTTTAACCTGCTCAATCAGGCCATGCTGACCCAAGTGCTGCATGAACTGCGTCAAGGTAACTGGCAGCGCTGCAAAGCTTTAGGCTTGGGCGAAGACGATCTCACCCTGCTGCAATCCTTACCACCCACCACCTTGTCGCGCCTGGCCCATACCAACGTGTCCTGGGTCGAAATCCGCATCGATTCACCGGTGCTGCGGCGCCTGATTGAGCAAGCCGAGCGCGACGAACAAAACGAACGGCTGATTAACCGGGCCCTCAAACTCGGTGCCAGCAGTACCATCATGTATCAGTGCTTCGGCTTGGCCCATTCGGAAACCGCCATGCGTCGCCGACTGCTGAAAATCGAAACCCGTAAGGGTCGTCCTCATCACCTCAGCGAAGCGCAAGAGCATGCGCTCTGGCGGCGCTGGTGCCAGTTGCGTGAGCAGGAAGGCGCCGAGGAGCAACTTGACGCCATGATGATGCTGGCCGAAGAGCAACAGATCAGCTTGGTGGTGGTCTGGCAGCAAATCGCGCAGCACAGCCCTCAGCCGTGAATGCGATGGCGACCTCCCGTTGGCAGCGGGTGCTGCAACAGTGCGCCCGACAGTTAGAAAATCAATGGCCTGCCCGTCCACCGCCCCCCAAACCTTCCGTCTACGGCCTGCAGGCCGGCTTTCTGTATAGCGGCCAATCCCTGGATACTGTGCCACGTCGCCTGCTGCTGGACAGTCGCTTGACGCCGCTAGAGCGCAACGCCTGGCAGGTGTTTCGCTTGTTATTGGACGGTCGGGGCTTGGCCACACCCCGCTACCAAGATTTGCAGCCTTATTTGTCGACTGTCCCCTATGGCCCGGTGGCCTCTCGCGAGACCATCGCCCGCGTGCTTACCGTGCTCAGGCTCACCCGCTGGCTCAGCTTGGTGGCGCGCGGGCGCGAGCCCACCAGTGGGCGCCTGCAAGGATCGCTGTATGTGCTGCACGACGAACCGCTGGCCCCCGCCGAAGCAATGGAACTGGATCCGGACTATTTAGAGCTGGTCGGACATTGCCTCGGTCACGCCACCAAGAACGTCCGCATCGTTGCGCAGCACGTTCTGGAGGAGGTCCAGCGGGATACCGATATTGATCAGCGCCGGCTGCCCACACGGCTGGAGGTCTTGACCGAACGGTTGGCCGAACACGAGTTGGATACACCCACGCCCGACGCCCCCCTGCACGAATCCGAACTGGGCGAAATCGCCGCCGTTCGGATTCGTGCGACCCCCAGTTCGGAGTCCGAACCAGGTCTGCAACCCAACATTCACGGCAGCGTTCGGAATCCGAACGCTGCCTGTACTGTATTAAAAGAACGTATTAGTACTGTACTGAACGTGAGCTCCGGTATGGAAAAGCCGACCTTGCAGTGGCCAGCGGCGTTGCATCTGAGCCCAGAGGAGCAACAGGTCGCGCTCATTGCGCTGAACAAACTGGAGCCCAGTGGTCGCCAGGCGGTGTTGAACGAGGCTGGGGCCCGCTGCGCGGCCGGCGGCATCCGCAAACCCACCGCGTACCTGATGGGCCTGATCAAGCGTGCGCTACGCGGTGAATTCCATCCCTGGGCGGGTCAGGCAGAAGCGTCACCCACCGCCAGCTCAGGTGCGACTGCACCACCACCACCACCACCACCACCACCACCACCACCACCACCACCACCACCACCACCATCCAAAAAACCAGGGGAGCCCCTATCGCCCTTGGTGCAAGCCTGCCTGGATGAGTTGCGCCAGCTCCCCACGAAACACCCTGGCGGTCAGTAGATTTGATGCCACTGGCATCAAATCAAGCTCGCCGCGCGACCCATTTCACTCATGGAAAGCAACCGACTCAGGGACTGGTTAGGTCATCGGGCTGATCGTGGACGTTGGTGGATTTGATGCCACTGGCATCAAGCCGGATGCCGCCCTGAGGCCCCAGATCGTTTTGGAGGACAGTGCCCCCGTACCGACCCTGGACCTCAATGGATTTGATGCCACAGGCATCGCCCCCGTAAGCGATCAGCGGCATCCATCTACCTCGGCAAACCGAACAGACCGCGTTCAGCTTTTGGGCTGCCCTTGCACAGCATCCGCCGCAATGCTCTTGCCCAAGTCTATGCGAGGACAATACCGTGGCCGATCACTACCAACTCAACCTGGGCTCATTGCGCAGCAGCATCACCCTGACCCTGCACACCCACCATGCCGCGCGTATCTGGCAAGGCCGGACGGCCCGCGAAGGCGTTCACCCGATCATGGGCATGGCCGGCTATATCAGCGTCACCAACCTGATCAAACAGACCTCGGCTCACGACGATCCCTACGCCGACTGGGCCATGTTGCAACTTGAAGAAAAACTGCTGCAGGCCAAGGTCGGGATGCTGGAATTGACCCAGCAACTGGATCGGGTCAAGCAGGACCTTCCGACCCAGATTGACATGGGTGACAACCTCAACATCCACCCGGTGACCTTGCCGCTGTACATCGGCAGCCAGTTGGGTTTTCTGGCGGTTTACCTGCTGACCGACTACGACACCCTGGTGCGCCGCACCCTACTGGCCCATCACACCGCGCTGATCGGACGCGTCGACATGGAAGCCTGGATCGACAACGGTGCCCATCTGCTGCGCAGCCTGTTCGGCCTGGCGCAACGCTTTCGGCATGCCGGCGTCACCCGTGATGACATGGCGGCGAATAACGCCCGGGCCCATGAGGCCATCGACAAGTTCGGACTGCCGCCGCAGGACATTCTCGAAGGTCTTCGTCGCTCGCAGTTTGCACCGCCGATCATTCGCGGCGGTGCTGCGCCCATGGCTGACACTGAAGCCCTGGTAGGCGACGCGGAAGATCCGCCAGCGAGCATGCCTGAGCCGGAGGGTGAAGCATGAATCCCATGACCCCGGCGCAATCGATGCTCCTCGACGTGCTGACACCGGATGCCTATCGACAGCTCGAACACGCTGCCTCCCTAAAAGGCCTTTTAAAACCTTTTAAGGGTAAGGGGGAGTTGGATCACCTGGCGCGGATAGCGAGGGACATCGAGGCGCAGTTATGCCGGTTGATGGAGGCCGTCATGCAGCAGGCCGGACGGGCGCCTTACTCACTGCTGGATATGCGTCTGGTGCTGCAAAATACCAGCGCTGGCAGCACCTTTCTACGCTGGCGCACCCGTGACTTTGCCCGCATGGGCATTGCTGTCTGGGAGCAGCAAATGGCCAACCCAGCCCTGCCACAGACCGTTCGCCAAGGGCTGCACCGATTTGAATGCGAGCGCATTGCCCTGAACTTGCAAATGAGCGTGATGCATTCACTCTTTCGCCAGGCCACCACCTGCGCGATCAAAATGGCCAGCGCCGAGCAGTTGCTGCGCCAACTCACAACCGCAGTGGAGGTATCACGATGAGTACTTTTTTCGTCGGCGAAGGCAACATTGGCAGTGCGCCAGAATTCCAGGAATTTACCTCGGGCAATGATGAACCCCGCCGTTTGCTCCGGCTGAATGTGTATTTCGACAACCCCGTACCCCGCGATGGCAGCTATGAAGACCGCGGCGGGTACTGGGCACCGGTTGAACTCTGGCACCGCGAGGCCAAACACTGGAGCTCGCTGTACCAGAAAGGCATGCGCATTCTGGTCGAGGGCCGCACGATCAAGGACGAGTGGGAGGACAGCGAAGACAACGCGCGGGTGACCTTCAAGATCGAGGCCCGGCGCGTCGGGATCCTGCCGCACCGCGTGCAAAGTGTGGTCATGCGGGAACGTTCCAGTGAACAGGCAACGCCTGGAAAACACGTCGAGCAAAGCCCCGAGCCGGTCAATGGCCAGAGTACTTCACCCGCCGCAAAACCCAGGAAACGCAAGGCGTAATCGGTCAGTACTGATGGAGATCGGCATGCCATTTGCGCCTCTGCGCGAAACCCCGCGGCAGCGGTGCTTCGTCTCTCGTGAGCCTGACGGTCAACCTCCGGTTCCTGGCTTCCCTGCTTGAAAAATGTGGTGAGCCTGGCGTTCAGGTTTCTCATAGCCCGCCCCAGCTGTTTCCCATGACGCTGCTCTGGACCCCATCTGGAGCAGTGTTATGCGTCTATTCCTCTGCGAAAAACCCTCTCAAGGTCGAGACATTGCCAAAGTACTGGGTGCCAGCCGGCGCGGTGATGGTTGCCTAATGAGCACCGACACCACCGTCACCTGGTGCATCGGCCACCTGCTCGAGGCCGCTTCGCCCGAAGCCTATGGCGCGCAGTACAAGAGCTGGTCATTGGATCAGCTACCCATCATTCCCGCGCAATGGAAGGTCGAGGTCAAACCCAAGACGGCGATACAGTTCAAGCTCATCAAGCGCCTGCTCAGCGAAGCCTCCTGCGTCGTCATCGCGACTGACGCCGACCGCGAAGGTGAGATGATTGCCCGCGAGTTACTGGAGCTCTGCCACTATCGAGGGCCCCTTCAACGCCTCTGGTTGTCGGCGCTCAACGAGGCGTCGATTCGCAAGGCCCTGGCCGCGCTGAAGTCCGGCGAGGAGACCTTTTCGCTCTACCACGCAGCCCTCGCCCGCAGCCGCGCCGACTGGCTGATCGGCATGAACTTGAGTCGGCTGTTCACCCTCCTCGGCCGGCGCGCGGGTTACGATGGGGTATTGTCAGTGGGACGGGTGCAAACCCCCACCCTACGCTTGGTGGTCGATCGGGATCGTGCGATTGCCAGTTTTGTCCCGGTGCCTTATTGGGACCTGGCCGTGCACCTGTCCTCGATGGGGCAGCGCTTCATTGCGTCGTGGTTACCGCCCAGCTCAGGACGGGATGACGCGGGTCGTTGCCTGCAGCAGGCACTTGCCCGTCAGGCGGTCCAAGCGATCACTGCCGGCAAGATCGCCACGGTACTCTCGTTGCAGACCGAGCATTGCCGCGAAGCACCGCCCCTGCCCTTCGACCTAAGCACGCTGCAGGAAGTCTGCTCGCGCAAGCTGGGCCTCGGTGTTCAGGAAGTCCTGAATATTGCCCAGGCCCTGTATGAAACCCACAAAGCCACCACCTATCCGCGCAGCGATTGCCGTTTTTTGCCGGAGAGCATGTTCGACGAGGTGCCCGCGGTCCTTGATGCCCTGCTCACCACCGATCCAGCGTTGCAGGCCGCATTCGGAAGACTTGATCGCTCGTTGCGCTCACGGGCCTGGAACGATGCCAAGATCACCGCGCATCACGGCATCATCCCCACCACCGAGCCGGCGAACCTGGCGCGGATGTCCGAGCCAGAGCGCCAGGTCTACGAACTGATCCGCAGCCATTACCTGGCGCAATTTCTCCCGCATCATGAGTTTGATCGAACCCAGGTCGAATTGGAGTGCGGTGACCAGCGCTTAACCGCCGTCGGCAAACAGATCCTGGTCCAGGGCTGGAAAGGCTTGCTCGACGACAGCGCCGAAGACGATGAGCCCAGCCAGAAGTCTCAGGCATTACCCGCCGTACAACAGGGCACGCCGTGCACCGTGAGCGACGTCGACCTCAAGGCCCGGCGCACCACCGCCCCCAAACCACTCACCGAGGGCGATCTGATCAAGGCCATGAAAAACGTGGCCAAGATGGTCAACGATCCCCGTCTGAAACAAAAACTGCGGGACACCACGGGCATCGGCACCGAAGCCACGCGCGCCAGCATCATCAAGGGTTTGATCGACCGTGGTTATTTGCTAAAAAACAAACGCGCCTTAATGGCCTCAGCAGCGGCCCACACCTTGATCGAGGCCGTACCGGCAGCAGTCGCCGATCCGGGGATGACCGCGGTCTGGGAGCAGGCGCTGGACGAAATCGAAGCGGGACGTCTGACCCTCGAGGCCTTCGTCAGCAAGCAGGCGAGCTGGATTGCGCAATTGATCGAACACTGCGGGACGCTCACCTTGGCGGTGCCTGTTCCAGCCGGTCCGGTTTGCCCGGTTTGCAACGACACGATGCATCAGCGTAAGGGAAAATCGGGACTGTTCTGGTCGTGCTCCCAGTACCCTACGTGCAAAGGAACTTTGCCCCTCAAAAAAGAGATACGTCGCCAATGATGCGCCATCAAGACATCAGGATTGTTCTTGGGGAAAGGGTGGAACGATTGACCGTACCGCTCGGCGGTACCTCGGTGTTAGCCTCAGACTTGACGCTGTCGTGCCGTCTCTGCTGTAGTAACTCCGGTGCATCGCCAATGGCGACCCAAGACCGATTAGCTCCGGGCAGCGCGGTCGGACTCTCAGAGTTCGGGGCCTTCTTCTCAGTGGAATAATGTTCCCACTTTATGCTCGACCTGATCGTGGTGGCGGATGACCACTGTTGCCGCTGCCAGGCAATAGCGGTCATCCGCTTCAGCGATCGTATTCAGCCCCGGCGCCCACCGGGGAAACACTGGGCACCCTTTGTGCGCGGATGCGTGCCAGCAGGTTCCGACCCAGGCCACGACAAGGGTCGGTTGGCGAATCGTGACGCAGTGAATCAAGCTTTGCGAGGAGTTGTTCGACTGCGCAAGACCGTCAAAGGTGGCTTTTCTGTTCCGCGCCTGGCGCCTTGCCAGGCCCCCTCTTCACTTTTTTCATTCCAGTGATTACCGCGGTATTCCAGGTGTCAAAAAACGGCTTGCAGCGCCTTGACGCGCTACATTGCCAGGTTTATAGAAAGGGTGTGGTTCGCTGTCGTTGACAGCCCAGCCCAGGTAGCCGAAACCTTCAAGGCTACGCCACGTTCGTGGTGGTTGAACCAAGTGCGATCAGCGTTCGGAAGCTCGCACGGTTACCGCTTCAGCGGTGATGAATGCCCACTCCCCTAAGTCCTCGGACTTTTCTCGCGGACGCTCTTCTCCCGTACAGCTATTCCCAGATGCAGTGTCCTGCTCGCCATCGGCTTGCCGGTGGTGGGTCGCTCATTGCTGACTTTTAGTTAACCCACCCTGACGGGGGCTCACGTTCCCGCCCAGGGAGTGTGCGTCGCCGTTTTCCTTGAAACAGGAGAACCATCATGGCACACGCCAACCAACCCCAAGAAGCCACCACCTACTTCAACCTGCACACCGTCGGTATTGGCTACCTCAACCGTGTTCGTGAAGTACAAGTCCGCCGCGGCCAGCCGTTCATGGCCTGCGATATCGCCGCCCTACACGGTGCCACCGATGCGGTGGAATACACCCGCTTCGATTGCAAGGTCACTGGCGGCGAAGCTGAACGCTTGATTCGTCTCTATATGGACGCCGTCAACGCCGAGAAAAAGGTATTGCTGTCGTTTCGTATCGGTGATCTGTGGATCGATCCATTTCTCTACGAGAAAGGTGAGAAACAAGGCCAGCCAGGCGCAAGCCTGAAAGGCCGCTTGCTCTTCATCGACTGGATCAAGGTCAACGGCACGCTCGACTACAAAGCGCCCGCCCGGCAGGAAGCAACAGTCCCTGCTGAGCAAGCGCCAAACAGTGAGCCATCCTCACCATCGGCTGATGCTGCTGCTGCTGCTGAGGCGATCAAAAACCCAACAGAGGCTCGGGTCGAACCTGAATCTCCACCAACTCCATGCACTGCTCGCCGTGACGCTACCCACGCTGTTCAGTCTGCCTGAGCAGTCCACGATGCTTCCCAACCAGGCGCTCTGTCGAGCGCCTGTTCTTCACTCGGCACAGGAGCACCGCCATGGAGTCCTTCTGGCTTTGCGACACCTGCCTGTTCGCTGCTGCTTACGAGGACTACAGCGCGTTATCGCTCTACTACACGACGGATGAAGTCGAAAAACGCCTCGCCGTTATCCAACGTGGACTGATGCACTTGATGCCCCTCAGTGCCGACTTCGATGCCGAGGCCGGCTGGGGGATCAACACCTTCTCCTCGTTGCCTTGCGATGGTTGTGGTTCGCCCCGATCGGGTCGACGCCACCAATTCACTCGGTTGTAAACGATGCGACATCGGCTGACACCCGCGACTTCATACCCACCTGGGGAGACTACTCCCCTGGGGTGCCTCCCCCTGATTACTCCATCGGAGGCACTATCATGGGCACACAACTCATGCTGATCCAAAACACGGATTTCGAGGCTGATCGTATCGCCCAAGAAGACCGGGTGATCGACGAAGCCCTGCATATTCTGGATCGTCGACTGTTCTCCCGCGGCCCCGACCTGGCCTCACCTGACGGCGTGGCGGCCTATCTAAAACTGCATCTTGCGCAACAAGAGCATGAAGTTTTCGGTGTAATTTTTCTCGATGCCAAGCACCGGGTACTGGCGTTCGAAATTCTGTTTTACGGCAGTATTGACGGCGCCAGCGTTTACCCACGACAGATCGTTAAGCGATCCATGGCGCATAACGCGGCAGCGGCCATTTTGGTTCATAACCACCCCTCAGGTTGTACGGAACCCAGCCAGGCAGATCGCCTCCTTACCGCACGTCTGAAGGAAACCCTGGCCTTGGTCGAAGTGCGTGTACTCGATCACTTCATCGTGGGCGAAGGCCGTCCCCTCTCTCTGGCCGAATATGGCTGGCTTTAACCCTCACAGGCGCCTTCGGGCGCCTTGTTAATTTCATCATGGAGAAGCCTCATGAACCCCATACACCAAGCCCCAACCCTGCTGGCAGGCCCAAACCCTTTTGCTCGCGGCTACAACAGTCTGTGCATTGAACGGCTGTTGCTGATCACCTATGAACACGACTGCCCTCCCTGCGTTCGCCCTGTACATCACTCGCAAGCCCATCTGCCGGACGATGAGCTGCAACTGTTCCCCTGCCTGTTCAATGATGATTTCGCCCTGATTAGCGAAGGCCAATCCATCCCGGATGCATTGGAGGAACGCTGCCAGTCCGCCGGACTGGTGCGCCAAGTGCTCTACGCCGTGACCAGCAAAACGCTCAACGAACGACATCACATCGGTGACCTGTACTCCCTGGAAGCAGCCCAAGCAGTGATTCATCGTCTGAGCTTCGAAACAGGACACTACAGTCGAGCCTGGGAAATCAGTACCGCACATTTGCCCGAAGTGGCGATGCGTTTTCTGGAAAGGTGGATAGATAACTCCGCGCCTAAGTTGACCGGCCTCTTGTTCGAACTATTCACCTTGCCGGATTGCAGCGGTATCGGTTGCAAGCTGATTGGCACGCCATGGACGGACGAAAACTTGTTGAATATTGGGGGCAAGCCTTATTCAGCCCTCAAACAAGAGCAACGCGATGCTGGCACACCGAAAGCCTTGATCAAAGTGCTGCACCTCGCGGCGTTGGCGGATGTGCGATTGCTGATCTTCGACCCAGACGCCGCCGCCTTGGCTGGACTCGCCATTTTTGATGAATAACAACGTGAAGTGCGCCGCATTAAAACGACCCGCCCTAAGTCGGCTTTCTCACTGAATCATCCTTTTCCTCATGTCAGGTTCTGCACTCAATCTGACACGAGGATCTTTCCATGGGCCGTTTTTTCACGCCTGTCTGCCTGCTGGGCCTGCTGAGCGCCTGCACCGCACAAATTCCCGACACATCACCGCCCCAGCCACTGACTGACAGTGGTGCCAATCGGGCCCAGGCCACGATAGGCGTAGCCGCAGAACGTCATCAGGCAGAGCTTCGTTACGGCCGTTATACGCTGGTCAGCACCACGCCGACCACGGAGCAGCAGGATCTTCTCGCGCAAATTATCGAAGTCAACATCCCCTCCAACCTGAGCCCCTCGGTGCAGGACGCCCTGCGCCACGTGCTACAGCGTTCGGGTTATTCGCTCTGCCCTGCCACTGCGTCGGTGCAGGTGCTCTTTACCCGGCCGCTGCCAGCAGCTCATTACCGGCTTGGCCCAATCACCCTGCGGAATGCGTTGCAGGTGCTGGCCGGTCCAGCCTGGCAACTCACGGTCGATGGAGTCAGTCGCTCGGTCTGCTTCACCCAACAAACAACCAATATCGCAGCCCCGCCGCTAACGCCTGTTCTGTCCAGCTCACCGGAGGCGCGCCCATGAAAGCCTCGACCTTTCAAACCCTCATCGTGGGAGGCCTTTGCCTGGCGATCGCCGGCTTGAGCGGTGGATTATATAACCAATATCAGCGTCTGAACGAACTGCAAAGCACGAGCACCCAACACCTACAAACCCTGAACACCCTGCAACGCGATTCAAAAGCCTTACAGGACGCACAGGAAAAACTGCAGTTCGCGTTGAACGACTTGAAGCAAGCGGTCGATACCGGCGAGCAGCAGGCCAATACCCTCGATCCCCTGCTGGATCAGTGGGCGCAAGAGATTCAGGAACTGCGCGATGGGCTGGCAGCCCGCATCACCGAGGCCGAAATGGCTGCGTTGCGCGCACGCCTTGAGCAGGTCGAAAAGCAGTTTCTGCAGTTCAAGACTCCGCCGTCAGCCCCACCATTGACACCTTCGGCGGCCAAACCGAAAAAGACCGCTCGCCCCCAGCCTGTCCCACTCTCGCCACCGTTCTCGGTGCTGGCTGTCGAGTCCCGCGCGGGCGAGCGCTTTCTGGCCACCGCACCGCATGGCAGTCGCTCTCTCGCGGATATCCGGCTGCTGCATAGCGGCGAGCAAATCGGCGCCTGGCGTTTGAAAGTACTGGAGCCAAGATCCGCCATCTTCGCGGTAACGGATCAACCGGATCAGACCGTGCCAGTGCCGTGAGGAGCAATCATGAACAGAGCGCTGCTGCCCGCCATCTTCTGCCTCGTTTCGCTGCTTGCCGCTGGCGCTGCGGTCGGCGATACCGTTACGACCCAGTCAGTGACTCGGGATACGCCGTCGACTCCCTTGGAGCGCTCCCGCACCGCGCAAGCGGCAAACTGGGGGCTGACCGAACAGGAGTGGTCGCGCTTCGAGCACATCCAAGCGGGGCCGCGCGGTTTCTGGAGCCCTAACCTCGATCCGTTGACCGCACTCGGAATTGAGGCCGAGACCGATCAGGCACGCCAGCGTTATGCCGAATTACAAGTCACCCTGGAGGCCAAACGGGCCGAGCGCGAGTTGGCCTACCAGAACGCTTACACCACCGCCTGGGCCAAGCTGTTTCCCGGGCTGCTGCCCATCCAGGGCATGTCTTCGTCGTCCCCGAGCAGCTCACCGGTCGCCACCCGCCCAGCCTTGTTTGTGGAGGACCAATGCCCCGCCTGTACCGCCGACGCGCAGCGCCTCCAAAGCAGTAACGTGGCATTCGATATCTACCTGGTGGGCAGCCAAGGTGAAGATGAGCGCGTGCGCACTTGGGCTCGACAAGCCGGCATTGACCCGGCCCGGGTTCAACGCCGGCAGATCACCCTGAACCATGACCGGGATCACTGGTTTAGCCTCGGCGCGCCAGGGTCATTGCCCATGACTTTCCAACAGGTGAATGGACAATGGCAACGCCTCGACTGAGTGGCCTGGTGCTCATGCTGATGACCCTGGCGACTCAGGCCGCAGAGCTGCCGCCACCCGCTTACCAGCTGGCGGCACAGAGCGCCGACATCCCGTCGACGGTGCTGTTCGCCATTGCCTTGCAGGAGAGTGGTATCCGCGTCCGTGGCCGACTGCTGCCCTGGCCCTGGACCCTGAATATTGCCGGTAGCCCTTACCGCTTCGCCACCCGCCATGCGGCGTGCCATGCCTTGCTCCAGGCGCTCGCCCAGCATGACGCCAAGCGGATTGATGTCGGGCTCGGGCAAACCAATTGGGGTTACCAGGGACAACGCTTTTCCAGCCCCTGCGACGCCCTCGACCCCTACCGCAATCTCGCCGTGACCGCCGCGCTGCTAAGTGAGCATCACGCCGTCACCGGTGATTGGGTGTTGGCTGCCGGTCGCTATCACCGCCCGGCGGGAGGTGCACCGGCTGGGCGCTACCGCGCTGGTTTTTCCCAGCAACTCGAACGGCTGCTGATTTCCTTCGACGAGGTCACACCACCATGAAGCGCATACCCCTCACCTGTTATTGCATCCTGCTTTGGGTGCCTTTCGCCCAAGCGGAAATGAGCGTGGTCGGCGATTCGCCTGACGACGGCACCCTGCCCTATTTTTACGTGACGGGTGCTCAAATGAGTGAGCGAACGCAGCCTGATCGTGCCATGCATGCCGACCTGTCCACGTTTACCGATGAGGCTTGGCTACTGCCGATCAGCAGTTCCCGATTGAGCCCCGGCCCGATCACGCCACGAACCTTGAACATGCCAGGCCTGCAGCCCTTCTTCCTGGTGGGTGGCGATCCTCAGTCGCTGACCTGGTTACGTCAACACGCGGCGGGATTGCGCGAAATGGGCGCCGCCGGCCTGGCCGTCGAAGTCGCCGATACTGAAGCCTTGCTCCGAATCCGAGCGGCGGCGCCGGGCCTCACCATCCTCCCGGTCAATGGTAACGAGATCGCCATCCGCTTGCAGATCGAGCACTACCCCGTCTTGATGACCGCCACGGCACTGGAACAGTGAGTCCCGACCATGGCCGAGCATGCAATGGAGTCAAAGCTTCGGCCAGCGGTGGAGCTGTACACGGTAGCAATCTGCATCGCCGCCGCGGTGCTGTGTCTGTATTCACCCTGGGCCGTAGCCCTATCCCCCGAAATCGGCCTGGTCGCGGCGCTGGCCTATACCTTGTTCGGTTTCATTCGGCTGCGCCAAGCCTGGAGCGTGCTGCGCTATCGGCGCAATATCCGGCGCCTACCCCGTTACGAACTGACCAGTCGGCTGATTCCTGTCAGCCGCCAGCGCTTGTTCATGGGCCGCGGCTTTCGCTGGACTCGCCTACACACCCAGCGTCTGGTCGAGGCCCAGGACCCGACCGTTGCCCGCTATGTCGATCCGCCGATCTGCTACCGCCTAGCCCGCGGGCTTGAGCGACATCTGGAGCATGCGCCGTTTCCGCTGTCGATACTGACGCGGATCACCGCGTGGGACAGCGCCTTCAATCCGTTGCGGCCGTTGCCCCCCGTAGGTGGTTCGCCGCTGCTGCATGGGGTCGAGCCCGACGAAATGGAAGTCAGCTTACCGCTGGGCGAACGGGTCGGACATACCTTGGTGCTGGGCACGACTCGCGTCGGTAAAACACGCCTGGCCGAGGTGTACATCACCCAAGACATCCACCGCGTCGAACCTGAGGTGGTGATTGTCTTCGATCCCAAAGGCGATGCCGACCTGCTCAAACGCATGCACGTCGAAGCCAAACGGGCCGGTCGGGAAAAGGAGTTCTATGTTTTTCATTTAGGCTGGCCGGAGATTTCGGCCCGTTATAACGCCGTAGGCCGCTTTGGGCGTATCTCGGAGGTGGCCTCGCGCATCGCTGGGCAACTCAGCAGCGAAGGCAACTCCGCCGCTTTTCGCGAGTTCGCCTGGCGTTTCGTCAATATCATCGCCCGGGCCCTGATCGAGCTGGGCCGGCGCCCGGACTACCTGCAGATCCAACGCCATGTGGTCAACATCGACGCGCTGTTTATCGAATACGCCCAGCAGTTTTTCGCCAAGACCGACCCGACAGCGTGGGAAGTGATCGTCCAGCTCGAAGGCAAGCTCAACGAGAAGAACATTCCCCGGCATATGGTCGGCCGCGAAAAACGCGTGGTGGCCATCGAGCAATACCTGGCGGCGAAACGAGTCTTTGATCCGGTGCTGGACGGACTGCGTTCGGCGGTGCGCTACGACCGCACCTACTTCGACAAAATCGTCGCCTCGCTGCTGCCGCTGTTGGAGAAACTCACCACCGGCAAGACCGCGCAGTTGCTCGCCCCGAATTACACCGATCTGGACGACCCACGGCCGATCTTCGACTGGATGCAGATCATCCGCAAACGCGGCATCGTCTATGTCGGCCTGGATGCGCTGACCGACGCGGAAGTGGCTGCGGCGGTGGGCAACTCCATGTTCGCCGACCTGGTCTCGGTCGCCGGCCACATCTACAAGCACGGCATCGACCATGGCTTGCCTGTCGCAGGCAGCAGCGTCGACAAGCTACCGATCAACCTGCACGCCGATGAGTTCAACGAGTTGATGGGCGATGAGTTCATTCCGCTGATCAACAAGGGCGGTGGCGCGGGCATCCAGGTGACGGCGTACACCCAAACCCTCAGCGATATCGAGGCACGCATCGGCAACCGGGCCAAAGCCGGCCAGGTCATCGGTAACTTCAACACCCTGCAGATGCTTAGAGTGCGCGAAACCGCTACCGCAGAGCTGCTCACCCAACAGTTGCCCAAGATCAACGTACTGACGAAAACCCTGGTCTCGGGGGCCACCGACACCTCCGACCCGGAGGCCAGCACGGACTTCACGTCGTCCTCCCAAGACCGAGTCAGTAGCACCGGCGTGCCGCTGATCGAGCCGGCTCACATCGTCAGCTTGCCCAAGGGGCAAATGTTCTCCTTCCAGGTGGGCGGACAGCTCTGGAAAGTCCGTATGCCACTGCCCAAGCCTTCGCCCGACGATGCCATGCCCAAGGATCTGCAGGAACTGACTCAGCGGATGCGCGCCAGCTACAACGAGCAAGCGGGACACTGGTGGAGTGCCAGTGGCGGCGGCCCGACGCTCGACTTTGATCCGGATCGCGTCACCGCACCCCGTACCTCCCCAGCGGTGAATGCGAGTGCGCCCGCTCAGGAGGCCCCGTGACGATGTCAGCCCAGCCGCGCGCCTCGCGGAGTTAAGGAGGATGACTTCAGTGCAAACCCCTCCATCGCAACCGATCCAGCGCCCTGGGCTGATCGTTACGGCAATTGGTCTGGTCCTGCGCCTCATCGGTTTGCTGATCGCCTCGTTGCTGTTCTCGATCCTGATCGAGTGGGCCGGTCTGCTGCTGTTCTGGGGTGATCAAGGCTGGCGACACAGTCAGGCGATGCTGACCAACGAGCTGGGCTGGCTGAGTGAGCACTTCAAATCTTCACTGATCCTCCAGCAGCCTGGGCAGACGATTGTCCAGTGGCTAGATTTCCTCAACCACTGGTTGTTGGTCAAGACCGGTTTTGCGGGTTTTTCCCAGCAGGCGCGGGTGTCGAGCCAGGGCACCGGTTTCTGGAGCGAGATCAATCAGCTGTATGTGAGCATTGAGGATTTTGTGCTGGCCGCGATGTTTGTCAGCTTCACCTTTGTAGTGCGCCTGACCATTCTGGCGCTGGCGACACCGTTGTTTCTACTGGCCATGTTCACCGGCTTTATCGACGGTCTGATGCGCCGCGACCTGCGAAAATTTGGAGCTGGGCGCGAAAGCAGCTTTGTCTATCACCGGGCCAAGCGAGCGGTCATCCCACTGCTGATCGTGCCCTGGATCCTTTACCTGTCCCTACCCTTTTCGCTCAACCCAATGGCGGTATTTCTGCCTTGCGCCGTGATGCTCGGGGTGGCCATGGCCATCACAGCGGCGACGTTCAAAAAATATCTCTGAGTGCGACACGAATGCTTATCTGCGGAAGTGTTCAAGAGGCCAGCTCATGAGATGCCCAAGCTCCCGGAATGCGATTCCCGGTCGGAAGGAACCGGTAGTCCCGCGTTAGTGCACAACCCTCACAGGTGTTTGGCTTCGAGAGGAGTTTGATCATGGCATTGGTTGGTAGACGAGATGGGCGCAATTTTGGCTATGGCCGACAACTGAGTTATGCCGGACCGCAAGCCTTGCGCGACTTTTTTGGCGGCGGGCATTACGCCACGGTCAAGGCGCACAGTGATCGCTGGCAGGCGTTTGTTCGCTGGTGTCGTTCGGAGGATGGGCCGGGATTTAACGATGCGCGACAGATAGATCGGCAGACCTTGCTGGACTACGCAGAGCATCTGCGCCAACAAGTAGAACAAGGCGCTATCGGCATCGCGACCGCGCAAAACCGGTTGTCCAGCGTGAACCGGACTATGGCGGCGCTTCGCGGCGATCAGTCTGTGAAGGTGCCAAGTCCGAGTATGGCATTGGGAATGCGGCGCACCAGTGTTCGTCGCTCGGCGCCGCAAGGCCAAGACCATGAGCACGTGAAGCGGATCGTCGACGTGCTCTGCGAACACCAAATGCCGCGCGCGGCGGCCATCGTTCAGTTGGCGCGAGCCACCGGCATGCGCTTGCGCGAGGCCATTTTGGCCGACCTACCGCGCCTAAAACATGAGACCGAACACTACGGCAAAATCAACATCCGAGAGGGCATCCAAGGTGGCCGCTCACGTGCGCTTCGTTGGATTACGGTAAATGATCCTATTCGTGACGCGCTGAAACTTGCCGAACAGGTGTCGCCCAACGGTAGTCGCAATCTGCTTGCACCGAACGAAAGTTATGTCGATTTACAACGGCAAATCGTCCGCCCCGCACGAGAGATCCTCCATTCGCACAACCTCAAAGGCTTCCACGAGCTTCGGGCCGCCTATGCGTGCGAACGCTATGAGCAGATCACTCATCATCTCGCGCCCATCAACGGTGGCCGTTGCTACCAGCTCGACCGACGCCTAGATCAGGATACCCGAGTGCAGATCAGCTACGAGTTGGGACTCGGCTGTATCGACCTGTTATCGACTTACATTGGTGGTCGAACATGAGCAAGCCATTCGATATGGAGCTGTTCCTAGTGAGCGTCCTGATCAGGTCGCACACTACGCGCCAACGCCATATTCATCAGGCGAAGACCATCCAAACAGCAACTGCTGATCGTGCGCCGTGCACCATCAATGTTCGTAGATACGCATCGCCGCGCTGGCTGATACCGAGCAGCCGCTGCTTATTTCCCCGAAAAAAGCGATCCACCGCAACTCGCTTTTCTTGCTGATCAACCCCTACCGTTAGCTCGATTCTGTGCCCATATCCACATGGGGGGGCAGGATCATGCCAACTACCGCCTTTCGCTGCTTGCTACTGCTCTCACTGGTCATCGTCCATGACAGCAGCTATGCCGCCTCTGCCCAGGAGCAGGTTAAGCTCAGTCTGATTCTGCAGCAACTCGACACGATCGAACGCCTTACCACGCGAGCGGAGACCGCCAGCACGTCTGAGCCCGACGAGCGTTATCGTTTCGACTACCCCCGCCTATCCCAAGACATCCAGCGCATCCGCCAAGGCGTTCAGGGCTACCTGTCCCCTTCTCGTGCGCAACCGCGCGATCCCGCTGAACTGGTCGGCGACTACAGCCTCGACACGCCGCCCGTGGAGCCCTCGCTATGAGCATGACTACCGCTCAGACATCCGCGTTCCAAAACGCCTCCGGCGTCTCAGCGCAGAGCAGTTCGTCGCTGTGGATCTCCCTGACGCTCGTTCTGGCGTTGCTCTGGTGCACCTGGGTGATGTGGACGGCATACCGAGGTTGGGCGGCTGGCAGTGTGCGTTTCGGTGCCTTCGGCGGCAGTGCCGCTCGTGTCCTGCTGGTGTTGCTGGTCTTGATGTTCTTCACCCTGTCCTAACCCAGGAGATCGCCGTCATGTTCAAGTACTTTGCCGCCCTGAAAAGCAATCTGCGTGACCGGGCCAGCCAACACCTAATTTGTCTACTGTTGGTGCTCGGCCCAGGCCTGGCTTTTGCCGAACTCCCCACCATGGAAGCCCCTTCGCGTGGTGAAGGTACCGGCTTGATCGAGACGATCAAAAACTACGCCTATGACGGCGGCATCCTGCTCGGCCTGCTGATCGCCCTGCTCGCCTTCTTGGGCGTGGCCTGGCATTCACTGACGGTGTATGCCGACGTGCAGAACCAGCGTAAGACCTGGAAGGACCTCGGCGCGGTGGTCGGCATCGGCGCCCTGCTAGTGGTGATCATCATCTGGTTCCTGACCAAGGCGGCCGCGATTCTGTGAGGTCGGTATGAACGACATTGTCGAATGCCTAGTCGACGGTACCTTGGTCTTTCTGCCGGAGCGGCTTAACCGTGACCCGGCGGTACTGCGCGGCTTGACCAATGATGAGATGTGGCTCGCCCTAGGTACCGGCGCATTCCTTGGCCTGATGCTGGGTATCCCGCTGGCGATTGCCACTGCCTCGATGGCCGTGGCACCGACTGGCATGATTGCGGGCATGGCGCTGGTGCTCTTTGCCGGTGGCACGCTCCTGCGTCGGGCCAAACGGGCGCGTCCCGAGACCTGGTTATACCGCAAGCTCGAATGGGCCCTGGCCAGTCGCTGGCGCTTGGGCCGTGGGAGCTTGATCCTCCACTCCGGCGCCTGGACGGTTCGTCGCTCGCGTCGACTGCACCCTGCCGTGTCCCGGTGGCAGCCATGAGCTGTTTTCGGAACAAGGTGGATGCCCAGCAGGCGCATATCGTCAGCCTGCGTCTGGCAGTAGGGATTCTGGCGCTGATCTGTGCCGGACTCTGGTATGGCTGGCGTTCGGCACCGACCGACCTGACCGTGCATGTCCCTCCGGACCTGCGCTCGGGCAGCACCCGCAAATGGTGGGATGTGCCCCCAGAGAATGTGTATGCCTTTGCCCTGTACATCTTCGGCCAACTCAACCGCTGGCCTTCGGATGGCGAGCAGGACTATCGCCGTGCCATCTATAGCTTGCAGTCCTACCTGACACCCGCCTGCAAGACCTTCCTCGATGGCGACTACGAGTACCGCAAGGCCGCCGGCGAACTGCGTCAGCGCGTACGTGGGGTCTATGAAGTGTTGGGCCGCGGCTACAGCGAGGATCCTGCATTAAGAGTCAAGCAACTCGACCACGACAGCTGGCTGGTCAAGCTCGACCTCAATGCCGATGAGTATTACGCCGCCGAACCGGTGAAACGGGTAGTGGTGCGTTATCCCTTGCGCGTGGTGCGTTTTGACCTTGATCCCGAGCGCAACAAGTGGGGGTTGGCACTGGATTGTTACCAGGGCACACCGCAAAAACTCTCCCTGCCCGGAGGTGAACCATGAAGCGAATGTTAGTGATCGGGCCAGTCATGGTCTTGGCGATGTACGGGAGCCTGGCTCAGGCCGTCGAGCTGATGCGTTGGGAGCGCCTGCCCCTCGCCGTCCCGTTGGTGATCGATCAGGAACGGATGGTCTTTATCGACGAGGCTGTTCGCGTCGGCCTGCCCTCCACGCTGACCGGTAAACTGCGTGTGCAATCCATTGGTGGCACGCTGTACCTCCGAGCGTCGGAAGCGATTGCACCGACCCGATTACAACTGCAATCGGTGGCGACGGGCGAGATCATCCTGCTGGATATCGCGGCCACTTCTGGCGATCAAGCGCTGGAGCCCGTGCGGATCCTCAGAAACGCTGAGGTGCAAGTCACCGAGGGGGAACCTAGCACCGCCCCCATTGCAGAACACACGCCGATCCCGGTCGCCTTGACCCGCTATGCCGCACAAAGTCTGTACGCGCCGCTGCGCACCGTGGAGTCTCTGCCCGGCGTACGGCGGGTTCCGCTCAAGCGGCGCAGCGCACTGCCGCCCCTGCTGCCGAGCGAAAACGTGTCCAGCACGCCCATCGCTGCGTGGCGACTCGGGGATTACTGGGTGACGGCGGTGAAGCTGCGCAACCGTGGTGCCGAGACGGTGCCACTCGATCCGCGCCAGCTTCAGGCCCAGCTGTTTGCCGCGTCCTTTCAGCATGCCTTCCTCGGGCCGGTCGGCAGTGCGGAAGACACCACGGTCGCCTACCTCATCACCCGCGGTGCGGGCCTCGAACAGGCCATTCTGTTGCCCCCACCCGCTACGCGAGGTGATGACAATGAAAGCTAATGCTCTGCTCAAGTGGCTGGTACCGGGTGCGCTGCTGGCCGTGGTGCTGATCATCCTGAAAACCTGGGTCGCGGGAGGTACCACCCCTTCTTCAGAAAGCGCGGTTGATCAGGGCAACCTCCAACTGTCCGCCGAACAAGCCAAGTCGCTCGGCATCGCGGGCGATACCCCGCGCGACACGGTGGCCACCCTGGTCGGCCAGGTGAAAGCGATGCGCAGCGACATGCTCAGCCTGAAGAAGAACAATGACTCGTTGCAGACCGAAAACAACCGTCTGCGGGAACGAGAAAGCAGTGTCGACTCGCGTATCCAGGCCACTCTCGGCAGCGTGACCCAGCAGGTCGACGAAGGTCGCCGACAAGCCAACGACGCCCGACTCAAAGCGGAACAAGACAGCCGTCAGGCCCATGGTCTGCTGACCCAGCTGCAGGCGCAGTTGTCCGGTCTGACCGGCAAAGCCCAAGATCTGCCGGTCGGCCTGGGGCTGCAGCCGGGCGATGGAGCGCAGTTCGACGGGCATCGCCCGGCCATTGAGGCGCTGCAGTGGATTGAACCCTCGGATACGCTGCCCGCCGACACCAACAACAAAGCCAAAACCACCTCCACGCTGAATCTGCCCAGCGCCTTTAACGCGCTGGGAGGCCTGAAGGACAGCACCATCGATCGCAGCCAGAAACAGTTGCGCGCGGTCACTAAGGGGGAGCGTGTCCTAGCCCGCTCCGTTGATCGTGCCGAAGGTGCTAAGCCGATCTACACCATTCCTGAAAACGCTACATTGATGGGCTCAATCGCCATGACCGCGCTGATCGGCCGCGTCCCGGTGGACGGCACGGTAAATGACCCCTATCCCTTCAAGGTGCTGGTCGGTCCGGAGAACCTGACCGCCAACGGCATCGACCTACCGGAGGTGGCCGGTGCCGTAATGAGTGGTACGGCGTCCGGTGACTGGACGCTGTCCTGCGTGCGCGGGCAAGTCGAGTCGATCACCTTTGTCTTCACAGACGGCACTATCCGCACCGTGCCTCAGCCGCAGGCAGTGGCCAACCGCAATGCCTCCTCCACCCAGAGCACGAACACCGACAAAATCCGCGGAGGGCTCGGCTATCTGTCCGATTCATATGGCATCCCGTGCATCGCCGGCGAGCGCCGTTCGAACGCCCAGCAGTACCTCGGCAGTCAGAGCCTGATCACCGCCGCCGGTGCGGGGGTCGCTACCCTGCTCGGGAATGAGCGAAACAACACCAGCGTGATCAATTCGGGCGGCAGTACGCTCGGGGTCACCAGCAGCACGGGGAACAGTGCGCTGAATTCCATCCTCAGTGGTGGCGTCAGTGATATGCGCGAGTGGGTCAAAAAACTCTATGGCGAGGCCTTCGCCGCGGTTTACGTCCCCCCCGCCGCTCAGGTCGCCCTGCACCTCGACCATGAAATCACCATTGACTACGAGCCCAACGGCCGGAGCGTTCGCCATGAACCACCACATGCCTCCCTGCCTGATTTGGATTAGTCTGTTCTGCGTGGCCCTGGTCGGGTGTTCCACCGACAAGGAGACGCTACTGCCCCATGGCGAGCAGACCATGCTCGACATTTGGAATGGCGCCGGCTCACAGGGCACGCAGCAGCAACTGCTGGAGGCCCGGCAGCAATTACGCCGCCCGCTGACTCAGGTGGAGCTTTCTGCAACCGTGCAGGAGCCTTACACCCGTACGGCTGAAAGCGAGATTCGTAGTCTGTTTCCGCGCCTGCCCAATCCCGATCTGCTGCTGTACGTCTATCCGCATCTGAGTGGCACCGAGCAGGCCCCGGTTCCGGGGTACTCGACAGTGTTTCCGTTCTACCAGCGTGTGCAATACGCACTGCCCGGTGAACGTCAGGAAGACTTGTAATGCACAGTGACGACGCGGACAACCGGGTTCCTGGGTGGAAAGCCTGGCGCAACCCCTTGCGTCCTCGCGCTACCGAGGCCGATGAAGCTGCGCTCTATGCACACAACCCCAGCTTCACCGATCACCTGCCGTGGGTCGAATACCTCGATACCGAGCAGTGCTTTCTGCTGGATGACAATCGTTCGGTGGGCGCGGTGTTCGAGCTGCTGCCCATCGGCACCGAAGGCCGCGAACCCGATTGGCTGATGGCGGCGCGCGATGCCCTTGAGGACGCCCTGCAGGACAGTTTTGACGAGCTGGATCAGGCGCCGTGGGTGGCGCAGTTTTTCTGTCAGGACGACCATGACTTCACCCCCTACCTGAACCGGCTCAAAGAGTATATTCGGGACAGTGCACGCGGCACGGTCTTCACCGAGGCCTACCTGGAGCTCAGCCGCCGCCATCTGCAGGCCATCGCCAAGCCTGGTGGACTGTTCGAGGATAAGGTGGTCACGCGTCTGCCCTGGCACGGCAATAACCGGCGAGTGCGGCTGGTGGTCTATCGCTGGCTCGAATCTGACGCTGAGGAGACGGGGCTCACGCCGGTGCAATCCCTGCAACAGGCGTGCGAACGGATCAGTGCCTCGCTGCAGGCCTGCGGGGTGCACGCGGTACGGGTCGACGGTCGGGGTCTGTATGCCTGGTTGCTGCCGTGGTTCAACCCGGGGCCCAGGCTCACCGACGAGGCGCCCGAGGCGTTCTACCAACGTGTGGCCTACCCGGAATCGAGCGACGGCGACTCGCTGGAACTGCCCTTTGATCACGATTTCGCCGAGCGGCTGTTCTTCAATGAACCGCGTTCGGATGTCCAGCGCGGGCACTGGTATTTCGACGATCAGCTCCACCGGGTGATGGTGGTGGACAAACTGCGCCGAGCGCCGTTGATTGGCCAAATCACCGGCGAAACCCGCAAGGGCGATGCCGTGAACGCGCTGTTCGACCAGTTGCCGGAAGGCACGGTGATGAGCCTGACCCTGGTGGTCAAACCGCAGGATGTGCTGGAGGAGCAGTTGAGCCGGCTGGCCCGTAAAGCCATCGGGGAAAACCTGGCCTCGACCCAGACCCGCCAGGATGTCGACGAGGCCCGGACGATCATCGGCCGCCAACACAAGCTGTACCGGGGGACGTTGGCGTTCTACCTGCGCGGTCACGATGAAGCGCAATTGCACCAGCGTTCGGTCAGCCTGGCCAACGCACTGCTGGGCGCGGGGCTGCAACCTGTACGTGACGGGGATGAGGTCGCCGCCTGCAACAGTTACCTGCGCTGGCTGCCAATGGCCTACAACCCCGCACGTGATAAACGCCACTGGTACACCCGCCTGATGTTTGCCCAGCACCTGGCGAACCTGGCGCCGGTCTGGGGCCGCAGCACGGGCACCGGCCATCCGGGCATCACCCTGTTCAATCGCGGTGGTTCGCCGTTGAGCTTCGACCCGCTGTCCCGCCTGGACCGGGCTATGAACGGCCACCTGCTGCTGTTCGGCCCGACCGGTGCTGGCAAGTCGGCCACTCTGGTCAGCCTGCTGATGCAGGTCATGGCCGTATACCGCCCTCGTCTGTTTATCGTCGAGGCTGGCAACTCGTTTGGCTTGCAAGGCGACTACTTTGCAACACAGGGTCTGTCAGTTAACAAAGTCCAATTGAAACCTGGCGCCTCGGTAAGCCTCGCGCCCTTTGCCGATGCCTGGCGTCTGGTCGAGCAACCAGATCAGGTGGCGAGTCTGTCGGTCGACGAGTTGGACGATGAGGCAGCCAGCAATCGCGAAGACCAGCGCGATGTGCTCGGCGAACTGGAAATCACCGCCCGCCTGATGATCACGGGCGGCGAAGCCAAGGAAGACGCTCGCCTGAGTCGAGCCGATCGTAGCTTGATCCGCGAGTGCATTCTGGATGCCGCACAGACCTGCGTCGCCGCGGGCCGGCAGGTACTGACCCGCGACGTACGCAACGCCTTGCTAGGGGTCGCGGCCGATCCGCATCTACCGGAGAAGCGTCGCGAACGCGCCCAGGAAATGGGCGAGTCCATTGATCTGTTCTGCCAGGGTTTCGAGGGCGAATTGTTTGATCGCGTGGGTACACCCTGGCCCGAGAGCGATGTGACCATTGTCGATCTGGCCACTTACGCCCGCGAAGGTTACGAAGCGCAGCTGTCCATCAGCTACATCAGCTTGATGAACACCGTGAACAACCTCGCCGAGCGCGATCAGTACCTGGGCCGACCCATCATCATGGTCACCGATGAAGGCCATATCATCACCAAGAACCCGTTGCTGGCACCGTTCGTGGTCAAGGGGACCAAGATGTGGCGCAAGCTCGGCGCCTGGTTCTGGTTGGCCACGCAAAACCTGGCCGACTTCCCCAATGCTGCGCAGACCATGCTCAACATGATCGAGTGGTGGATTTGTTTGAACATGCCGCCCGCGGAGATCGAAGAGATCGCTCGGTTCAAAAAGCTCACACCGGCGCAGAAAGCCTTGTTGCTCTCCGCCAGCAAAGAACCGGGTAAATACACCGAAGGCGTGGTGCTGTCGAAGAAGGTTGAAACCCTGTTCCGGGTAGTTCCACCCAGCCTCTACCTGGCCTTAGCCATGACCGAGCCGGAGGAAAAGGCTGAGCGCTGGACCCTGATGCAGGAAAACGGTTGCTCGGAGTTGGACGCGGCCTATCAGGTCGCTGAACGGATCGATCGCACCCGAGGCATAGATCCAACATAGGAAGGTTTATTCAGGCGTCTCGCCGTTGAACCTTAACAACGGACTATTGCCGTACGCCCCGTAGCCGTTGCTGAATCCTCAACAGAAAACCGGCTTCAAAAGCATCCTGGCAATCACCCTGAGGAAAAGTCTTGCGGGCTTGCGTTAACTCCCACCACAGCGGAATCTCATCGGTTGTATCAAGCCAAGCTTGGGCACATTGCACGCCACGCTCGATCATCGGTGCAAATTCGCGGCCCCACGGAGTCAGAATGCTTGAGCAACCGTCTGCAGCCGGGATTGAAATGTAGTTTTCGTCCATACCTACCCTAATATTTTTAATTTTATTGTTAAACGCCGGACCCAGCCTCGACATCTTTAAGCAACCAAATGAACGCTCGATAACAGGCATCAGCATCAAATAGCCTAGCTCAATGCAAATGTAGACTATATCCCGTGGATTGAGAGTCCCTCAAGGCGCAATTTGCGCGCATGGCTCAAGACTACGAACAGCTTCGCCTGCACCTGGCGGAGAACATCCGCTTGATGCGGCGCGTGAAAAACCTGACCCAAGAGCAACTGGCGCTCATGGCCGAGGTGGACCGTACCTACGTCAGTCAAATCGAACGGTGCACGGGCAATCCGTCACTGCGGGTCCTGTGCAAGCTCGCCAATATTTTTGAAATAACCGCAGATCAGCTACTTACAGAACCCGATATCCTTCACCGCACCCTTCTCGTCAAATAATAGTCTCACATCTCACAAATTCGATAGATCCACCTTCATTTTTTCCACTGACAGTCTTCAGCCCGTAACCGAACCTGCCCAGGCCATACACCGAGAGCCTGGATCATGCCTGCTGCCTGCTCGTCAATCACGTCCCTAAAGCTTCGGCCCTTGGCGCTGAGCATCCTGCTGGCGTGCGGCCCAAGCATGGCGCTGGATACCGGCAGCATCACGTCCTCTGTGTTGTCCCCAAATTGTCTCGCATACCGGGTCGTCGGCATTTGTTTCTGGCTTCTTTGCACGCCCTTCGGCTGCAAAGTCAAAACCTCGACCAAGGTTCGGCATTTCATTCCTGAACTGGTGGTCTCGAGCTACGCCACCACGGGCAATAGCCCCTGGACCGAGATGGCTGCCCTCTCTAGCCCGATTAGCGGCGCGGAGGGCGGCGGCAACCTAATCACCCCCAAAACCCGACGTGACAACCTGCCCCGTTTCAAAAATGTCGATGGCCTCGGCCACCCCGGTGGCTCGGCCGCTACACAGTTGGCGGCGCAATCCGGCTATGCCTGCGCCAGCGGCGCAACCGCGTTCATGCCCTACTACCTGAGCACCCTGGACACACTGGCCTGGCGCCATGGCATCCCGGAAAGTGTCTATCCCGAAGCCCTCATGCCAGGGATCCGTGAAATCGGTAGCCAGGCATCGGGAAACATGTGGGGCAACGTCTATCCCCGCCAGGGTTTTCTGGTACAACCCGACGATTTCAAGGCAGCCGCCGTGATGGCGCAACGGGCCGGCGATGTCATTACTCGTAACGGGCAGCCGCATGTGTACTTACCGCTCACGCCCGCGCAACGCGACGGCTACTGGCCGCCTGGGCCGATCATTGAAAACGATGCTTCAACCCACAAATGGCAATTGCTCTACCCCCAGATTCAGCCCACCTGCGCCCTCTTCCCCAGCGAACCGCTGCAGAGCGCCGATGGCGGCTACGCCTGGTCGCTGTGGCGGCCTTATAGCTGCTGCAAACGTGAAGGGCAAACCTTCCTGTTCAGCATCGACTTCGAAGGAGGTGCGTCATGAGTCGGTTTCTCACGCGACCATGGTTGGGGGGAATGCATCTGTTGCTCTGCGGACTGTTGGTGATGGCTATGCATGCCCGTGCCACCGAGGACGATTACCGCTTGGGCACTCAAGGCGATGTACTCGACGACCGGGTGATGTACACCATTGGCGGCGGTTCGGCGGTGGGCTCACCCAGCTCGTTCTACCGCCCCAGCGGACTCGGGGTCGGCGGGTCTTGGCGAGCGAACCTGACGTGCGGAAACATGAGTCTCACCAACACACTGCAAAATCAGTTGAACGGCGTCACCGAAGGTTTCCAGCAAATCATGGGCAGTATTGTGCAGAACGCGACCCAAGCCGTGATGTCGCTGCCGGCATTGATCATCCAGCGCGCCAACCCCGGCCTCTATGAGTTGCTCAGTAACGGGGTGATGCAGGGCCGTATCGACTTTGATCGTTCCAAACTGACCTGCCAAGCCATGGCCGAAAAAATGGCGGACAAGGTCGGTCCAGCCGGCTGGGGTGCGCTGGCCAAGAACCAAGAAATGCAGAGCCATCTGGAGCAAACTGGTGGTGATGCCGTGGCCGCGGTGAACAACACCGAGGCCCATAACGGCAACAATGGGGTGTCCTGGGTCGGAGGCTCGAAGGCTGGTGGTGATGGGCAGACGCCCATTCGGGTGACTTCCGACGTGGTGCGCGCCGGCTATAACCTGCTGCATAACCGATCGGTGGCTGACAGTGCCTCGATCAGCAGCCACGACTGCCAGGGCGGCGCCATTTGCCAGACCTGGGCGTCGCCCCAGGAGCAGTCCGAGTGGGCCGTCCGCGTACTGGGCGAGACTGAAGTGGCGACCTGCGACAGCTGCGAAACCCTGCGGGCGACCGCGGGTAGCGGATTGACACCGCTGATTCAGGAGGCCTACAGCGAGCGGCTGAAAGCCTTGCAACAGCTGCTGTCGGGCTCACTCCCGCCGACCCCTGACAACTTGGTCAAAGCCTCCAGTCCGATGCTGCCGGTCACCCGCCGTGTCATCGAAGCCCTGCGTGACGATCCCGACCAGGATCTGCTGGCACGGCGCTTGGCCAGCGAGACAGCCTTGTCCAGCGTGCTCGACAAAGCACTGCTGCTACTGCGCACCCTGCTGGCAGGCAGTCACGAACCGAACATCGCCTCCGCCGAGCCGGCCCAGACCGCCTTGACGAAAAATATCGACGCCCTGGAGCGCGAAATACGCCTGCTGCAAACCGAGCTGCAGGTCCGGCAGATGCTGGCCACCAACACCGCTAGCCTGGTGCTCGATCGGCATGCCGGTGGTGCCGATGCTTCGCGTACCGTCGAGCAAGGCGACCCCGAGCCCGGTCGACTCAATGATGCTGACGCCAGGCGCAAGTGAGCCATGAAACGCTCACTGCTATTCACTTTGCTTTCGAGTCTGGGGATTGCCGCGGTGATGGTCCTGACCGCCGCACTGGTCGCCTGGATCGGCCGCACTGCGCTGGGTAGCCTCGATGCCTGGCAGCAGGCATTCGAATCCTTACGGCCCTATCTGCGGTGGTGGCGTGCCCTGCTCTACGGCGCCCTCTTTGCGCTCTGGTGGGATCTGCTTCGGCGCTACCGACATCGACCACAGGATCGACTGCGCGTGAAGCGCATCGGGACATTAGGGCTCGTGCTATTGACCGTCGTCGAGTTCACCCGACTGTGAGGCCACTACCATGCTCATGAGCACCAACAGCTACCTGGAGTTTTACCTCTCCCTGCTGGCCTGGATCATCAATAACGGTCTCTGGAGTGTATTGTCCGATACTGGACTGTTCGCCGCGCCCTTCGGCGCGATCATCTTGCAAGAGTGGTTGTCGGCCCGTCAGCAAGGCGCGGATGAAGGTAACAAGGGACTGCTCTCGGTGCCTCGAATCGAGAACCGGCTATGGCTGGCCTACATCATCGTGTTATTCGGCTGCGCGCCTGTCTTTCCGTTGAGCCTCGCCTCAATGGCGTTCGATGATGTGGCGAGCCAGCGCTGCGGTATCAGTGTGGCTAAGCCAGCAGAAACCGCCTGGGGGCCCACCTTCGATACCATTGGCGAACGCTCTGCCAACGTGCCGATCTGGTGGTTTCTGGTGCATGCTTTGAGCAAAGGGGTAACCGCCGCGGCCACCGCCTCCATCCCCTGCGCACCGGATATCCGGCAGATGCGCATGGAGATCGACAGTTCGCGCATCGATAGCCAGGTACTGCTGCAGGAAGTCGCCGACTTCACCCGCGACTGCTATGGCTATTCCCGTTCTCGGTTGTTCACCAACCGTCCGCAGTTGGACAAGGTACAAAGTCACGACGCGTCCTGGATCGGCTCAAGCTATTTTCTCGACACGCCCGGCTACTACGACACGGATCGTTCACGCACCCCGCGAGTCAGCTGGCCGTATGACGAAAGCCGCGATGTTTCCTTACCGCGGCTGGAGAATGGCGCGGGCTACCCCACCTGCAAGCAGTGGTGGAGTGATAGCGGTGTTGGCTTGCGCGAGCGCTTGATCCAGCAGGTCGATCCCTCGCTGCTGACTCAGCTGAAAGGTTGGTTGACTGGTCGTTCGAGCAACGAGATCGAGGATGCCACCCTGCGTGAGCTGGTCAGCCCGCGCCAGCAATCGATGTCCATGTCGCCCGGACAGGTGTACCAGGACTATGGCTCCAGCGCCCGCGGCGGCTCGATCAATCAGGGTCTCAATAACCTGGCCACCAACACCGGACTGGCCCTCGGCTCCTTCAGCAACTTCCCGGCGATGAATGCGCTACGCGCCGCCCTGCCGATGGTGCAGGCGTTCCTCATCATGGGCGTCATCATCAGCTTGCCGTTGATACTGCTGGTCAGTACCTACCAGCTGAAGACCGTCATGACGGTGACGTTCGCGCTGTTCACCCTGCACATGTTGAGCTTCTGGTGGGAGTTAGCACGCTGGGTCGACTCCAGCATGCTCGACACCTTGTACAACCAAGTTTCGGCTTCCAATCAAGTGCTGTTATCGCTGCCCACATCCGGCTTCATGGAGGGGACAGTTACGGCGCAGGTAATTGAGTATGTGATGGGTGCGATGTTCATCGTGCTGCCGATGCTATTTCTAGGAGCCATGAGCTGGGCAGGATATTCAGTCGGCAACGGGATTCAAGGTATGTTGGCGAACGGTAGCAAAGCTGCAAGTGACTCAGCGAGCAAAGGTACGGATCAAATATTGGGTGCTGCTAAGCGCTCAATTAGATGACTTGCTGTCGCCTATATAATGCCCATTGTCGTCGAAGTCACCGATGTAGAGGTCAGCACCTAGGTAGTCTGGCCCTGGATTTTTCTCTTGTTGATCTGCACCAATAAAAACCCTGAGCCATAGCAAAGTAGTGACAGCCAGCATCATCACAATGAAAGTAACCATCCAAGCACTGACAAAAAGCAATCCTCCGATCAATGCCAGTTTGGCAATCAAAAAACTCCCGCGAACAAGTAATTTACCTGCGGGCATACCTGCCGTCACCGCACGCTCAACCACGCGGTACTCAAACGTTTTCAACTTACGGTAACCACGCTTTACCGACATGCCACATGTGTAGGCCCAGCGGTGGGCACGGGAAACTTGAACGGGATTCTGCGTCTGCATGTTCTCGCCCTCTTCTGAGCGTTTTCATGATTGAGACAGGAGTAATAGCGTACTACTGAAATCGGCCCGTGCCTGACCGTTTATCAGTTTACCCCAGCCGAAAAATCTTCACTGGAAGACAGAAGACAAGCTCCGTGAAACAGCGTCTCTACAGTCATTGACCCATACAAATCGTCAGGCTAAATACAAGGTATGGATCGCTGTTATCGACAGCACCTTCCCAGGTAGCCAGAGCCTTCAAGGCTACGTTCACTTCGGTGATGGTTCTCCCCAAGTGCGATTAGCGTTCGGTAGCTCGCACGGTGACCGTTGCTACGGTAATGAACGCCTACTGCTCTCCTGAGCGCCTTTCCAGCTCTGCTCGTCAGGAAAACCCTCTTGATTTTCTTCA
>Ga0182007_10000262_pt1 | contig 35204 bp, 36 predicted proteins | sample Sormic07211113_1_FD_123023 | JGI IMG/M metagenome (GOLD analysis project Ga0182007, IMG submission 123023) | Rhizosphere microbial communities from Sorghum bicolor, Mead, Nebraska, USA - 072115-113_1 MetaG | ecosystem: Host-associated > Plants > Roots > Rhizosphere | place: USA: Nebraska...
CCAACGGCCTTTTTGCCGACAAGAACGTCGGTCAAGGAAAAACCGTCAACATCTTCGGCAGCCTGACCGGTGCCGATGCAGGTAACTATCAGTTTATCGCTCCGAGTAACGGCAGCATCGTCGCTTCAATACTCCCGGCTACCTTGAAGATAACGGCGAACGACCAGGTTGTGCCTTGGAGCGGTCGCCCCTATTCGGGAGGTAACGGCGTCCTTTATGCCGGATTCGTAGCAGGCGAAGATGCAAACGAACTCGCTGGCCTGCCCCTGCACTATGCAGGCTCCGCCCAAAACGCTGTTGTAGCGGGAAATTATTCTATTGCGCCGCGAGGACCACTAACGTTCGGCAACTATGTTATTGATTACAAGAGTGGGACTTTGCAGATCACGTCAGTTCCCGTTTCACCGAGCATAGTAACTCCTCCCGCAGGAGAGATTGAACGAGGACTAAAAAACGCTGAAGCGACTGAGTACTTGGATAACTATTTCTTCCGACAGAATGAGGATGAACAGCTAGTAAATGACCAATACAGGTTGCCCCTTAATTTCGCTGCCGGCGGCTTCATTCATGCAGACAAGCAACTTGAATAATCCCTTTGAACTTTAGCAATTTACTAATCGCTTGAAAATTACAGGAGGGTGAAACTCAGGCGCCAAGAATATTGCCCACTTATTAAAAGTATAAACTAGACTTTAATTTTTATAACCGCTTTAGACCCTTTGTAATGAAAATTATTAGTAGCCACGGGCTGAATCGCCCTCTGAGAAACCAGGATTGGTTAAAGACGTTAACAAAGAGAATGAGCGCTTCGAAAATTTGGCAGAAGCCTATAATTTTCTTATACCTGTTAACCAGCAACTATTTGCATGTTTGTCACCTGGCTGGCGAGTGCGGATATGCATGGCGCAACTCAATTGAGTTTGGATCGGACGCAGGTTCACTTAAGAAACTAGTCTGAGATAGTATTGCCGTTGGCCAAAAACTGGACTGCCACTCTACCGTAAACATCTCCAGCCTACACTGCACTGGTAAACGCCCCGACTTAGTTGGAGCGCTTTCCTGCGTACATCCTACAGACACACTAATGCAAATATAAATTTTGCGCCCAGCACGTTTACTGACCTGTTAAGATTAAGAGCATTGTAACCGCTCCATGAACCCCACATTCAAAGCTTATAGCTGATCACGGATGCTGTGCTCCCGATTTCTTTCTGGAGCCCCGCCGCCATGATGCGACCCGACGCCAAAGTCGAAAAAGTCTATCTCTACCCCAAGCCCGTGGACTTCAGAAAGTCCATTGATGGCCTCGCTGCGCTGGTCGAGCTGGATATAAAAGTGGCGGTGTTCGATCCCGTGCTCTTCGTCTTTCTCAACAAGCCCCGTAACCGTGTGAAGATTTTGTACTGGCAGCGCAATGGCTTCTGCCTTTGGCTTAAGCGCTTGGAGTCCGAGCGATTCAAAACATCGCCTGATCTCAGCGATGAAGTGATCGTCCTGACCGTCCAGGAACTGAACTGGCTGCTCGACGGCTTTGACCTGTGGCGCAACCATCCTCACTAGGTTTTGACGCCACGCTACGTAGCCTGACCCGGTATAATCCGGGCCATGATTTCTCTGCCCGACGACCTTCCTGATTACCCGTTTTGCTCAAGCATATGCTGCTTGAGGCACTCAATCCCCAGGAAGAAGTGGTCCAGTCTTACCAGACTCACATCGTCGACCTGAAAGAACAGATCAAGCTGCTGCGCGACCGCTTGTTCGGGCGTAAGTCCGAGCAGACAGCGGAGCCCAATACGCCGCAACTCGCACTCTTCAATGAGCCCGAGAGCGAGCCGATGCCGTTGATCGGCGATGCCGAACAATAAGTCGTTGCTCTGGTGCCGTGCCGTGGTAAACGCAAGCCATTGTCGGCTGAGTTGCCGCGTGTCGAGGTGATCCACGAACTACCCGAGCACGAACTGACCTGTCCCTGCGGTTGCCGCAAACACGTGACCAGCGAAGAAATCAGCGAACAGCTGAATATCGTGCCGATGCAGATCCGTGTCATCAAACATATTCGTAAGGTTTATGGTTGTCGTGACTGCGAAACGGCACCGGTCACCGCCGACAAACCGGCTCAACTGATCGGAAAGAGCATTGCCGGCCCAAGCGTGCTGGCAATGTTACTGACGACCAAGTATGTCGTGGCTTTCCACTGCATCGTTTCGAGACGGTGTTAAGTCGACAAGGCATCAATATACCAAGGCAAACACTGGCGCGCTGGGTGATCCAGTGCAGCGAACACTTTTAGCCATTGCTGAACCTGATGCGCGACCGATTACTGGAAAGCCCGGTGATCCACTGCGATGAAACCTGTGTTTAAGTATTGAAAGAGCCAGATCGAGACCCAACTAGCCAATCCTGGATGTGGGTTCAAGCCAGCGGCCCGCCAGATCGCAAAGTAGTATATTCGACTACACGCCCAGCCGTGCGCAGGAGGTTCCGTTGCGTCTGCTGGAAAGTTATCGCGGCTATGTTACGACCGATGATTACGCGGGCTATAACGCCTTGGCGTTGCGACCGGGGGGCGAACGGCTGGCGTGCATGGCCCATGCGCGACGCAAGTTCGTCGAAGCTCAAAAAGTGTGGTCCAGGGGCAAGACTGGGCGTGCGGATATCGCGCTGACGATGATCAACAAGCTGTACGGCTAGAACGTGAATTGAAGGACGCCAACGATCAGCTGCGGTTTATCGGACGCCAGGAAAAGAGCCTGCCGGAGCTTGCTCAACTGAAAAGCTAGCTGGATAAAACCCAATTCCAAGTGACGCCGCAAAGTGCACTAGACAAGGCTGTGCATTATCTGGCGAACAACTGGAGCCGGCTGGAGCGCTATATCGAAGCCGGTTATTTACGCATCGATAATAACACCGCTGTAAGAGCGATCAAGTCGTTTGTCATCGGGCGCAGGGCCTGGCTCTTCAGCGATACCCCCAACGGCGCGAGCGCCAGCGCGCAGATCTATAGCCTGGTCGAGACCGCCAAGGTCAACGGCCAAGAGCCCTATACGTGGCTGCGCCACGTACTGGAGCAGTTACCGCATGCCTCATCGGTCTAGGACTGCGAAGCCTTACTGCCATGGAGCTGCTAGCCGGAAATGCCAGCGCAAATCGCTAACCCATCCTTAGGGAGGTGGGGGTCGTGGATCGCATACATAGCATTCATCACAAAACTATTTCAGCTCGTTCTCCTTCCAAGAGCGGCATTAAGAACCGACGAATTGAAAACAGCTATCGTTTAGAGTTCTCAGTGGGATTCTCCGACATCTGATAACTCAGACCTCAATACGACAATACCAGGTTTTGGACGCATATACTCCAGAAACGACGCATCCACCACTTTTATGTTTATGGCTAGAGAGGAAGCATTCCTGAACCATACTTTTCCGTCATGGCGAATTACAATACCCATATGTGAAACATCGAGGCCTTCAACCGGAGAATAAACGCCAATATAATCGCCGTTTTTCAAACGACCCAAAATTTTCTGGTTAATGAAACTTCCGGGAATGTAATTTATTCTACGTGTAAAAAACCAGCCCAGGAATGTACTCAATACCATCTGATTTACGATTGAGTTTCTTTTCAGAAACCTTATAGTCTGGTATTATAATCGGCGTTATGTCTCTGGCATTGTAGGGTGACTTGGCGAACCAGATAGAGAAAAAATGCCGACGAATGAAATAGTATACGTTCACACCGGTGTAGCGTATTCTCGCGAGGGTATTCTTAAACGAATTCTGGTCACGAATGCGCGCTAGCGCTTCGACGTAATCTACCAATGTATAGCAGTCCACCGCGTTGAAATTTGCGACAAGAGCTTCAGACACGCCGGGGCCACCGATTAACGTATCAGCTAGGTAAAGTGTGTCAAGAAACTCCGATGACACGCGACTTATAATTTCTCCATGCTTCTTGCCAGTTAAAGGAATAACTTCTGAACGTATAATCTGGTTTACTTTTTTTTCCGTAACCACGTCAAAAACGGTCTGATATTTTACATTACCCGCTGCGGCACACGCTGCCGGATAAACTACCATAAATAAAGTTGGGTACTTCTTATATAAACCATCGTTACCAACAAAGTTGAGATCAGAGCTGGCGAGTAAGTAAGTTAGCTAATCTAGATCAGCCATCAGCATGCTTGAACTTTCCTAGGGGGCGGTATCAAAATTTTTGATTCTAGCCGCGTTCCACAGCAAAGTATTCTTAGAAGAAAATATTTTGCAAAAAATACAAAGCTTAATAAATAGATGCATATAAAAATCCTATCCCATTGAAAATAATCTTAAAGCACTTGAGCTAGCACCGAAATAGTCCACGACTTGCGGGCATTTTTTGATCGACGTTCAAACAAGGCTAACTGCGAAAAACCTGCCCTATCCTAAATGCCGGCCCTACCAGTTAGCGAATTATCGGCCCTGGCAAACGATGTATTTAAAAGTGATTTTTATCATCGCACGGATTCTTCCCCAGAAAAAATACCCAATAATAAAATAAATTTATTAGCTTTTTAGAGCGAACCCAAATGATCAAAGTTCACATTTTATTTTATAAATTCCCTTGCTAGTGCATTGTTTTGCACTAATTCTTACTAGAAGTAAGCCGCAAAATTCTGGTATTTATCCCAACTCTCGCTAGATGGTAAGTTGCGGCTGTAGACACCCATGCTACGGGTTTTGGCCAGAATACACTAATCATCAAAAGTCACGATTAGCTCGCCATCCTACCTAGAAACTTTTGATGTATTGAAACAGAACAACGATCAGCAAAACTTTTTCGCTACAGCCCAATTGAAAACCCCACCTTAGTCGCCGTGTCGAGGATAAATGATGTCAATGAGCAACCTCGTGGCGGTAATGATGCTCCGCGGCATTCATCTGTTTGAAAATTCCTTTGACGCTGTTACGGCTTTGCTCCGCTCAAACGAGTTCTGGCGAATCTTGAAATGAACTGAGTTTGTTGAAGGCTATGCATCGGTGATACTTGACCTTTGATTGGAGCGTCTAACCGTCAGCAAATCAGGCGCTAAAAAGTGGGCTAAAAACCAAAAAAATGACGCTTTTGGCAGAAAGCTGTGCGGTCTGAAGACCAAGTCGCACAGGCTCGCAATGCCAGCAGTGTACCAATTCGCGTCCTCCTGTCATAACGACATCGACGACGCCTAACGGCTACCAGATGAGCATTGCATTCCATTATTGCATAGCCCCGCCACTCTAGGCACCTTGCAAGATCAACCTACAAAAAACCGGGCGCTCATACGAGCAGTTCAAACCCGGATTTTTCCGGTGTGTTTTTTTTTAAGACTTCGACATAATTCCACCTATCAATTAAGCAATACAAGACCGAACAGCGAATTAATCTAATTTTCACAGGTATTAACTTTATGAAGCGATATATAAAAATTCTTGGGCTTTTTGTTTTTTTGTTATGCTCGTCATTTGCCAGCGCTAATGTGATGGTTTATCCAATGACGCTAAAGATTAACTATGAAAACGCCAATAAAAATCAATTTAAGATTTTTTCAAAGTCAGACAAAACACAATACTTGAAAGTATATGTGGCACAAGTGGTTAACCCAGCAACTCCGCAGGAGCATGAGACTCCAATATCAATCATGAGTGGTACGGGCATCATCGCTTCGCCGCAAAAAATTATCTTGCCCCCGGGAGGGGAGCACACTGTACGGGTACGGAGTCTTTCTACTCCGAATAAAGAAATTTTATACCGTGTTTATGTTGAGCCCGTCACGGCAGAGGACAGTGAGTACAAAGAAAACAATGCAGCAAGTGTAGGAATTAACTTGACCTGGGGCGTATTAGTATATAGTCCCCCAGCATCGCCCATCATTAATCTCAGCGTAAACATCAAAAATGGTACGCTAGAAAATACTGGCAATATTCATACTTGGGTGAAAGATATTTCCCTTTGTTCAGGTAGCACCCCCGACACATGTCGAAAAACCAAAGTTGAAAAAAGCCTATATCCCGATCTTTCAATGCCATTACCAAGTGTAAATTTTGAGGCAAAGTCGATTGTCGTTAGATACCAAACTCAAGAATCTGACATGAAATCCCAACGGTGGAGTTTCTAGTAAGTCAGGTGTGCGATTACCTGTTAAAAAGTCGCAAAAACTAGTTACTACATTAAGGTGCTTTATGAAAAAAATGAAATTTGTGCTTCCTTTCGTATTGGTTGCCTCCAATCTGCTTGCTGTAGGTGCCCAAGCTGCAGAAACCAATATCACTGTAACCGCTAGCGTAGATTCGACATTATCCTTGACTCAAGCGGACGGCACCGCTATTCCGAAAAGTCTGGAGATGACTTATATTCCTGGTACAGGGCTTAGTGAATATACATTGCCCACCAAGCTTTACACTAATGACACGACAAAAAACATCTTGATGCGTTTAAGCTCTACTCCATCGCTAGTTAATTCTGTAAATCCCAGCCAGACCGTACCGTTGACTGTTAGCTTTGGAGGGAATGCCCTGAGCGCTAGCAGTGATACAACCATCAATGCTTCTAATATTGTTTGGGATCAAAATGGTGGGTCTCCATCAACAGACCTCAAGATTCGCCAAACTAATCAGGCGCCCATAACAGCTGCCGGGCAGTATACCGGTAACGTCGGCATAGTGATTACCCAATCAGCTGCAGCCAAATCTAACTAATCCGAAACTTTAAGAAAAGTGGCCAAGCACGCTGTTTTAATTAATGCCTGTGAGGCCACTTCTTAAAACCTTCGAAAAAAATGAAAAAGAATTTTTTGTTATTCATACAATACTTCGCTTGTAGTGTGTTATTCTTTTTATGTACCACTCCAATCGTAATAGCGGCTGAAAAAATACCTGACGAATTTAAGTTTTTAGACCAAACTCAACAGTTATTATTGGATATCTCTGTTCCAGGAAAAAAAATCGGGTTGTTTCTTGCGGATGTCGATGCAGAAACAGTAACTATTGAAAAGCCGCAGGCTTTAATTAATCTAATTCCGTTATCTTCCACACTATCGATTGCGGAGCGACAGAAAGTACTCGCTGAATTGTCAGCACCTCATAAACGTAACTCTCAACTGGCTTGCGAGGGTGGTATACAGGTCAATGGTTGTGGCTATGTTAAAACTGAAACAGTCGCCTACATTTACGACGACGCCAATCAAGCTCTTTCGATATTTTTTAATCAAAAATGGCTTGATTTAAAAAATCTTCACAAACAACCTCTTTACTTTCAACAATCGGCAGATTTACAAAACGCGCTTATCCATAGACAAACCATCAACTATGCCGCAAATAGCGATTACAAAAATCTTTCAGTGAGTAGCGTTGGAGCGCTGGGGATTGGTGAGCACGGATATCTAGGCATGGCTTGGCGATACTTAGGGGCAGAATCATCTCAGCAGCATTTCAGCGAGACATACCTTGATCAGCTTTACTATCGTTACGACATAGGTAATCGATATTACCTTCAGGCCGGCCGTATGGATCAACGTAACCTCTCAAGCAAACTTGGAGGTGCTTTCGGTTTTTCCCTTTTACCCATTGGCACCATGGATGGGTTACGACTGGGAAGTACCGAAGCCTATGTGAATCAAGCCGCAAAAAGCCAAGGCACGCCTGTCAATCTGATTTTAACGGCTCCCTCACGAGTTGATGTTTACCGTGGCAACCAATTGCTGGGCACCCATTACGTTCAAGGGGGCTTGCAAAATATCAGTACAGAGGAGTATCCAGATGGCAGCTACCTGCTCACATTAAAAGTCTTTGAAAATGGTCAACTTTTGCGTACTGAAACTCAGCCATTTTCAAAGTCCGTCGCCGGTACGGATAGAGCTGGCGATTTCCAGTGGTTTGTACAAACAGGAGCGGCCGAAGACCAGACACACCAAAATAATGGAACAGGGCAAAATAAAAAGATTCCTAGTGCGCTCGTGGGGGCTCGCTTAAACACAGGTTTTAACACTGCAACCACTCTCGGCATCGAACAAGTGCGCGATGCTAGGTATGCAGAATCAAAATTTGAGTGGAACCTACCTACCCGGTTTGGCAACCTCAATACGACAGCTAACTTCTTTTACGGCTCTGATGGCAGTCGTGGGGATACACAGCAGATTTACTGGAGCGACGGGTTCAGCGCGAGTGTTTACCGCTACAACGTGAGTAGCCCAAGCTGCGAGACTGACAATTATCTCAGTTGCTACCAATCTATCAATGCGACTGCAGGCACTTATCTATTAGGATGGAACACTACGCTAGGTTACACCGTGTCAAAGACACAGAATCGACCAAGTCGCGTGGTGAGGTGGCAGGACAGTGAAAATCAAGTTGAACAATACAACGGTAGGTATGGAAATGAATATGGTTTACCTCTCAACGCGTTCTCAAACCGCTCTGTACAACTGAATTTCAGCAGGTCATTTGTTAGAAATAACTGGATCTATAATCCAAGCATCTCGCTTTATCAGTCTCAAAATGGGCAGGTACGTGATAACGGTATGACACTTTCATTAACTATTTCTCGTCGCACACCTGCCACCAATAGCGGTCGCACTGACTTCCAGTCTGCCCAAGCGACGTTGAGACAGAGCAAACAGCAGCCGAACCAAGAGAATTATCAGTTCAGTCACGTAAGTAGCTGGGACGATAGCGGCTATCGGGAGGTCGGTGCCAATATTACCACTGATAATGAAAGTCAGCGCGGCATTAATCTTAATGGCAGGGCTGAAACGGGCATAGGCCGTTTCAGCGGCACAATCAGCCAGAATCAAGGTGTCGCCCAAAAACAAACGGATATCAGTGGCCAGTATTCATCATCATTCGCGGTAGCACCTCATGTATTCGTATGGGGCTCTGACAATGGCGGCTCTGACCCACTTGGTGGTGTAGTATTTGAAGCACAAGTAAAGGGTGGGAATGACGTTGATAGTCAGGCAGTAGCCGATATTCAAATGCCCGGAAGCTCCAAAACCACATTGCATACTGGAGAAAAAGCCTTTGTTCCAATTGAGGGATTCCAGAACATACAAAGCCATATTGAAGATTCAAGTACTCGTACAGGCGATGGTATTTCCAGTCTTGAGCAAGGTTCTAGCGACCAAAGCTGGTTTATGCAACCTGGAAAGCTGGGAATCCGAAAACTGACAGCTAACATTCAATACACCTACTTCGGGCAATTGTTAGTCAACGGTAAAAATTTATTGGCGGGAGGAATTATATTGAATGCCACGGTTCCCAACATAAATGAAGATGGTAGCTTTATAGCCGAGTTTAACGGCCAACCTAAAGAAATCTACATAGCAAAAGAGCATGTGCTTTACCAATGTACCGTAAAGGTAATGAAAACAGTGAATGGTTTACGACAGCTAGGTGCTACTGAATGCAAAATGATCACTGAAAAAGAAATGCCAGCGGAGATCAAGTCTTCTCCTCGCGTAGCAAAAGTATTAAAGACCACCCACTCCATCAGCAAAAGCCTGACAGCAACATAACTTTGTAGCCCAAACTTTACGAAAAAATCAAACACTGCAACTTCTAACGTAACAGTTTACCCTTCAGTGAAACCAGTTCTTAGAGAACTCGCGTCACTTGTAAGGCCTATGCTCTATATCAGCAGCTTATAAGGAAAATTTAATATCGCCAGTTCGAAAAACTCCAAGCGTCTATTATATTTTATACGAGAGGTTGTGTTTCTTAGGTTCTGATCAAAACTGCCACCAAGCTGACCCAAAACTTTACAAATTCGGAGTAAAACTAGAATGTTTAATTCAAGAGAGAGCCAGCCGCTCTTGGAACGTCATAGATTCAGCATCATCGATATAGCAATAGCCTTAAAACGTTGTGAGTTCAAAGCGTACTATCAGCCCAAAGTTGATCTTTTTGACCTTGAACTTTCCGGGCTCGAAGTACTTGTTCGCTGGGAACATCCAGTCCTTGGAACTCTTACCCCCGACAATTTTATTAACTCTGTCATCACTGGAGCACTATTAAATGAAATGACGCATTCCTTGTTAGATCAAGCGATAACCCTGCATAAAAAACTTTCACATAAATCGATTAGGACGGTTATGGCCATAAATCTTGAGCCTAGCCAAGTGAATGACAGTTGTTTTATCCGATCCTTTATTGCGCAGGCCACCTCTCATGCTAATTTCCTGACAATTGAGATCACTGAGCGTGACGGCGGATTATCAGACTTTCCGCAATTCGCGAGAAATGCAGAAAAACTCAAAGCAGCAGGCTTTCGTTTGTCAATTGATGACTTTGGTATCGGCTATTCGTCTCTAGAGCGTATTTGTAAAATACCTTGCTCAGAAATAAAAATTGACAGAGCATTTATTAAAAATATGTTTAACCATATTAAATATCGTAAAATGATCCAACTCATGATTGACATCGGCAAGTGCATGCACCTGAACGTCGTTGCGGAAGGTATAGAAACGCATCAGCAGCTTAACCTTTTACAAAGTCTTGGATGCCACCAGGGTCAAGGATACTTGTTCTCTGCGGCACTTTCATCTGAACGAATTGAACAATGGTGCATGAAATGGAGTGGATGTACTTTGTTTTAACTCAAATAAAATTGTTTTACCCCAAAGTTAGGTTTTTTACAAAAAATATCGCCACATATAATGTAGCATGCAAGCCAATGTGAACATCGCTGCAAAGCTTCTCGCCAGCTTGTAATAGCGAGTGCCGATTTTGCGGATTTCTTTTAGCCAACCAAAAGTCCGTTCAATGATATTCAGTTGCAAATACTTTGGACAATAAAATAGTCGGGCAGCGGGATTACTGCGCTTGCGCGGTCATGCCTGTTTATCGGGAACGCGTGCCTGATCCCTTACGCCAGGGAATTGGCGATATCGCTGGCGTGCCCCGGCGAAAGCATGAAGCGTAATGGCACGCCATTGGCGTCGCAGCCCAAGTGAATCTTGGTTGTGAGACGATTGCACCTGAAGAGGCTCGGGCGGCACGTACCGCAGTGGAGTCGATCATCCAAGCGTTCAGATCGATCAGTCCTCCCTAATTAAACCTGAGTAACCGCTCCACGAACCCCACATTCAAAGTCTCGATTTGATGCCTGATGCTGTGCTCCCGATCTCTTTCAAAAGCCAGCGGCTATGATGCGTCTCGATGCCAAAGTTGAAAAAGTTTACCTCTACCCTAAACCCGCAGACTTTCGAAATCCATCGACGGCCTAGCCGCACTGGTGAAGCTGGATATCAAAGTGGCGGTGTCGATCCGGTGCTGTTCGTCTTTCTCAACAAACCCCGCAATCGGGTGAAGATTCTGTATTAGGAACGCACCGGCTTTTGCCTTTAGCTCAAACGCATTGAATCCGAACGCTTCAAAACATCGCCCGATCATACCGACGAAGCCATCGTGCTGATGGTCCAGAAGCTGAACTGGCTGCTCGATGGTTTTGATCTGTGGAGCAACCGTCCACATCAGGGGGTTGCACCTCGATTTGTCGCCTGATTCGGTATAATCCACGGCATGATTTCCACGCCCGACAACCTTTCCGATGACCTGACTGCGCTTATGCAATTACTTGCTCAAATGCAATTACTTGCTCAAATGCAATCCAAGGTTGTTCATCTCGAAGAAGAAAATGCGCTGCTTCGTCAGCGTCTCTTCGGGCGTAAATCCGAACAAGCAGTCGATCCAGCGACCCCGCAACTGGCTCTTTTTAATTAAGGCGAAAGTATCGCCGAATCTGCCGCCGAAGAGGCGGAGGAAGAAGTCTTCGCTCGGACCAAACACCGTGGCAAACGCAAGCCTCTGCTCGCCGTCTTGCCCCGTATCGAAGTTATCCACGACCTGCCAGAGCACGAGCTGACGTGTGATTGCGGCTGCCGCAAGCACGCCATCGGCGAATAAGCCAGCGAGCAGCTAGAAATCGTGCCGATGCAGATCCGCGTGACCAAACACGTACGCAAGTTCTATACCTGCCGTGGCTGTGAAACTGCGCCGGTCAACGCTGACAAGCCAGCGCAATTGATTGAAAAGAGCATTGCCAGTCCCAGTGTGTTGGCGATGCCGCTGACCACCAAATACGTCGACAGTCTGCCGCTGCATCGCTTCGAAGAAGTACTCGGTCGCCACGGAGTCGATATTCCACGACAAACCTTGGCGCTTTGGGTTATCCATTTTGGCGAACAACTGCAACCGCTGCTCAACTTGGTGCGCGGCCGGCTGCTGGTAAGTCGCGTAATCCACTGCGACAAAACACGTGTCCAGGTGATGAAAGAACCTGATCGAGAGCTTACCAGTCAGTCCGCATGTGGGTACAAACCGAAGGACCACCGAATCTGCCAGTGATCCTTTTTGATTACTCGACCAGCCGAGCGCAAGAGGTGCCGTCGCGACTGCTCGAAGGATATCGCGGCTATCTGATGACCGACGATTACGCCGGCTATAACGCCTTGGGCGCGCAGGCTGGTGTCGAGAGTTTAGGCTGCTGGACCCATGCGCGACGCAAGTTTGTCGAGGCGCAAAAGCGCAACCCAAGGGAAAAACCGGGCGTGCCGATAAAGCCCTGAATTTGATCAACAAGCGGTACGGTATAGAGCGAGATTTAAAAGAAGTCGGCGATGAACATCGCCATGAGGGTCGTCAGCAAAACAGCCTGCCGGTCCTGGCGCAGTTACATGCCTGGCTGGAGAAAACGCAGCCTCAGGTGACGGCGCAAAACGCGCTGGGCAAAGCCATCAGTTATCTGACCAGCAACTAGGACAAGTGAGTCCGTTAAACCGAAGCCGTTTTTTTGCCAATTGACAACAACGCGGCAGAGCGTGCGATCAGGCACTTCGTGATCGGGCGCGAGAACTGGCTGTTCAGTGGTACGCCCAAAGGCGCGATGCCCAGCGCTCAACTTTACAGTTTGGTCGAGACGGCTAAAGCCAGCGGCCAAGAGCCCTATGCGTGGCTGCGCCACACACTTAAACGGTTTCCGCAAGCAGCCGCAGTAGAAGACTTCGAAGCCTTGCTGCCGTGGAGCTGCCCGTTATAGATACCGCGGTAAACATAAAACCCGCTTCTTAAAAGGTGGGGTTGATGGATCGCATACAAACCTGATGTGCAGGCGCTTTAGTATTTGGTCTAAGGTACCGTCATCGCGCCAGTCATGACGACGCTGGTAGACCGTCAAACAAGGCCCAGATTGTTCAGGTAGGTCACGTAAAGCAAACTCCAATGATGCGTCGGAAATTTCTTAGCACTTTGCTATGCGGATATCCAGTCAATGATCGCGACAATTCTACCAGTACCGTCTTTTCGTAAAAAACTTAGGCCAGTCCTCTCATTTTTTCTAGCGTTATGCGGACATTTTTAACGAATTCGATCAAATTATCAGGAACCCAGTCTGAGGGATTTTGTTCGATCTCGCGTTCGATTTCTTCTGAGCAGCGTGAGAGTTCGGTTAACCGGAACACACGCAAAGCACCACGCAAGCGGTGCAGTTGTTCAACTAATTTTTGTTTGTCCTGCTGAGTTGAAAGTTTTTCAATATAGCTCAGGTCAGCTTCGCTAGTTTCAATGAAGCTCGGAATAAGAGCGCTAAACTCTGGGCATTGATCCAGTAATGCAAGCAGGGAAAACCACTGATCATTCTCACCAATTACATATTGCGGTGAGACGGATGGGCCTATCGAGCCAGGTAACCATTTATTCAGGGCTTGACGCAATGTATTCAGTCCCAACGGTTTCAGCAAGCATTCATCTATACCTGCGTCGATACAGCGCTGCTGCTCTTCCATCAAGATACTTGCAGTCATCGCCAATATCGGAAAATGCTGGGAGCCTTTTAATTTACTACGCACTTTTTGAGCCAATGTATAACCATCCATCACGGGCATATAGCAATCAGTAATTAACATACAGTGGATTGACTCATTAAACTGATGAAGTGCCTCGCTACCATTCGCAGCAATCTCACAGTCGACCCCCAATCGATCTAGCTGGCTTTTAATCAAGGTCTGATTAGTTGGGTGATCTTCTGCTACCAAGATCAGCGGTCTTCCAGCGACTCCTACGAGTGGGCCCGTTATCTCATTGTTCAAAGAAGAACCTAATAGCTCGTTACACACGTATACCACGCCCCCCCACATGAACGGGTTGCTGGTTAATGCTGGATAACCTAGACCAGTATCTTGCCAACCTGAAAGGATGGGATTGGCGGTCACGTTGACGGAACGATCATGATGCTGTCGTTCAAGTTTCTTAATGTCATCAAAAAAATAAATATCATAGGAGTTTGCCATTTGTGTTTCTGTTGCGGACACTGAGATGGCTCCAAGCGCCGACAATAGATTAGTGAGTTCCTCTCGATCCTCAACATCTGACAAATCCACGCACACGCGCCGCCCAGATAAGGGTTTTTCTTGGTGATCACCATGAAAAGTTTCTACTGGTAATACAATAGATACGCTCGTACCTATACCCTCTTCACTGTCCAGCGATAGCTCGCCCCCCATTAAATCCACAAGATGCTTAGTTATTACAAGTCCTAATCCAGTCCCGCCGTATCGTCGAGTGATGGATGTGTCTCCTTGAGTGAATGGTTTAAAAATTCGTTCTTTTTGTGACTTACTCATACCAGGACCAGTATCCGAGACCGAAATAGCAAGCACCTGGGAATCAGGATTTGAACGCGTTACTGTGACTTTTACCGAAATAGTCCCAACGGCAGTGAATTTGATCGCATTACTTAAAAGATTCAGCAAGACTTGGCGAAACCGCATGTCGTCAATATTGATGGCATGAGCCAACACCGGGCTTATGGATACCCGTATTCGAAGGCCTTTGGCGTGTGCTTGGTGCGCCATCACTCCCATAACGTTGCTAAGTAACTTACGAAGGTCAGTTTTCTGACTGTGCAGTTGAAGTTGATTAAACTCAATTTTAGAAAGGTCTAGTACGTCGTCGAGTACCGTCATCAGTGATTTCGCTGACTCATCAATCATCTGCATAATCTGCTGTTGATCACGACTCATAGACTTAGAAAATAGCAACTCTAATAGTCCAAGTATCCCATTCATAGGCGTGCGTATTTCATGGCTCATTGTCGCCAAAAATTGAGACTTCGCACTCGCAGCCTCTTCAGCAGCCTCCTTAGCTCTAGAGAGCTTGATCGACTTCTGTCTGGACTCTGTGACGTCGACCCATACACCATTCCAAATAATCGCTCCGGAGGTCGTACTTTCGGGCACTGCGTCAATGCGAACATGCATTTCTCGTCCGACTGCGCGGCAACGAAATAATGCACGTAGTGGTTGCAGGTTAGCGGCTTTGCGCTCCAGTTCAGCTAACAATAATTGTAGATCTTCGGGGTGAATGGCATCAAATAGCAATGATGAATTATCCAACACGTCTGAGATACTTAACCCCAATAGCTCTTCTATAGACCCAGCAAGATAGCTAAATACAGGTAGATGCCCTAGTTCATGACGGGCTTCAAATACGCCGACGGAAAGGTTAGTGGTGATCCTTTCAAGACGCGCTTCCAACGACTTGGTTCGCTCATCGACCTGTCGAATATGGGTTATATCAACTAGTGAAACCATCACCCCTGCCAATGTCAGGTTTGCGCAATAGAAGGGTTTCATCCAGTATAACCAAGTACGCACTTCTCCAAATTCATCACTGATAGTGAATTCCGAATGGAAATTCTCGCGTTTTCTCATCACTTGGGTAGCTAGCTCATCAATTGTCACTGACCAGTCACCTGGATAATGACGAGTTTCCAGCGTTGTCCTTCCGAGAAGGTCAGACTTTTTGATTGAAAATGCGTTTTCATACGCGTGATTAATTAACAAATAGCGTTTTTGTACATCCTTGACGACTACAGGATAAGGAAATGTTTCTATCAGCGCCTCGCGCAGTTGAAGTTGATCAACAACGATTTTCTCCGCATTACGTCGGTGGCGAATCTCCTCTCGTAAACGGCGGTAAAACAAAATCAACAATACTGTAATGGTAAGGATTATAAATATAGAAAACCAAAGCAGTTTCGTAATACCCCCCCATGAGATGCCCTGCTGCTGTGTAATATGTAACCATTTATCATTAATTTCTTTGCGTCGTTCTTCGGAAATAGTGCTTAAGGCTCTGTTAATCAGGGGAAGCAAATTTTTGTAATTCTCTGTCAAACCGATAGACAAGTCAGCAGGGATGTTAACTGGCGCTACAATTTGTAGATCTCCTGAAAACTTTTCATTCATGAGAGAATTAATAACTGAAAGGTTGCCAATGAAGGCAAACGCGTCGCCATTCGCCACCTTTTTCATACCTAAAAATGAAGAGTCAACAATCTCAATATTACTGTATGGCACCAGCGCTTTAAGTTGATCTCGAAGAAATAATGGGTCACTGATAACGACGGACTTACCATTCAGGTCAGATATCCTGGATACCCTAGCTCCAGAGGTGACTATGACATTGCTGAGACCTATGAAAGGCCGCGTGTAGAGTACTTGAACCTGATTGCTTTCGGCATAAGTCACAGGAAGAATAATATCTATCTTACCTGATGCCATTTTGAATAACGTTTCCTTCCAACTATGTGTTGGAATAATTTCCGTCTTAAGGTTTAACTTAGACGTTACCTCACGCCAATATTCAGCAGCTAAGCCATCAGCCCCCCCCTGACTATTTACAAAAGCTACAGGCTTCCAATTTGGGTCATAAGCAATTTTTAATGTCGGCAAACTGCCTAGGTAGTGTCTCTCATCATCGCTAAGGAACATTGTTGAAGAGGGATTATCATGCGCTATCCAATACGATTTAAGCTCAGTTGCTTCATTGATAGGTAAATCTCGTAATGATTTGTTCAGCAGCGATGCTAAGAAAAAGTCTTTCTGCCGGACGGCAAAGTGCAAACTACTTTCCAAGTTTGGGATCGGACGAGCCGTAAGGGGCGGTGTCAGCAAGCTACTTAATATAGGATAACTACCCACGCCATCTTCAACAATAACGTCAGCCCGCCCCGACTTAATCAACCCTACTGCAGAACTCAAGTTTTTTGCGGTTAATAAGGATGTATTAGGGTGTAAAATCCTCAACCATTCTTTGGTAGCGTCCCCCTCCACCATTACCACATTTAGATCTCGCAATTTATCTATAGATAAATGCTTAACTATTTTTTTTGAACCTATCAACAGCGCAGGGACTTTAAAGTAGGATTCGGTCAGTGTTATACAGTCTAAAGCGCTATCAATTTTCAGTGAATCAACCGCCACATCAATATTTTTTTCACACAAAGCGGTATAAAGATTTGATTTCGATGGGTACTTTTTGAACGTCAAAGTAGTGTTTAAGCTTTTTGCGATTTTAGAGATAAGTTCATTTCCATAATTATAGCTCTCGGGCACTTTCTCTGTGTTCATTCCAATATCAACATATCCTACTACCCATGCGGGTTTTTGCATTACGTATGCTCGCTCCGACGTGCTAAAATCTTGAGAGTCATCGCCATAGCACTTAGCACAAAAAACCAGGATTGTCAATGCCAAGAGTGCTGCGTTTGACAAAATTGATGCGCACGGCGCCCCTGCAGTTATTGGTAAGCGCGTAGACGACCGATTAATAAAAGGAGTTGACATGCCACCTAAAATCGTCATAGCTGATGATCATCCTATTGTATTGCTAGGTGCAAAAATTATAGTTGAAAAGCAAGGTCTTGGAGAGGTTGTTGGAACAGCTGCGAGCCCGGAGGAGCTGGATACCGTATTGAGAAACACGCCTTGTGACTTGCTCATAACTGACTTTTCCATGCCACATAGTCAACGCGATGGGCTGAATATGCTAGGCCGTATTCGACGCCTGCATCCTGAGTTAAGGGTTGTGGTACTTACATCCATTCAGAATCCAAGTTTAATATTAAGCATATTACAACTTGGCATAATTGGTGTTATTGAGAAAAACGCGAACCAGCGTGAGCTATTAACTGCTATAGATTGTGCAATGAGAGATAAGCGTTACGTCAGCTCGTACTTTCGTTTAAAACTGGCGAATGCTTCAATCTTGAAACCAGAACACGTAGGAATAAGACTAGCACCTAAAGAAATTGAGGTAGTGCGCCTCTTAGCTAGCGGCTTGACGCCTAATCAGGTCGCAGAAAAATTATCAAGGAGCATTAAGACAATTAGTTGGACTAAAATCTCAGCCAAAAAAAAGCTCGGCATTAACTCGGACGCAGAACTTTATCAATATGCCCGAAATACTTTTTTAAGTGACTAAGCCAGTCACTCCCTTTTGGGTGAGTATTGAGTAAGTGCGAAACTTTATTGACCAGTATGCATTTCGTACGAGCAGCTACTCGCTATCGGTATATAACTTAACATTTTTATAACCGCTCTTATTTATAACTACTGCTCAGGCACTCTCAAACGAGTGGCGCCCCCTTAAACCATAAAGCAGCCTTTGGAACAGCGCACCTTGCCTCCTTTCATCTGCCTCTAAAGAATAGGTTTTTATTAACGACGCTACAGTTTGTGCCGCTGACCGTGACCTGGCCAATTAAAGGCTGTTCTGCCGACTGAAAACTGACCCAGGTGTTCAACTGCTTCTACTCACTTTCCGAGCAGGAGAACACAAGGTGATCAGCATGGAAATGATGGAAAAATTCAGCGGATGTGCTTCCGCGACAAGCTGTCGCCGCACCAGATAGCCAAGCGTACCGGGCTGTCTAGGAACACCATCCGAAAGTGGATCAGAGCCCCCTTGTTGGCGCCGGCGCCAAATTGACCCAGTTGCCGAGATATCACTGACCCGGGCAGACTCCCCGAGAACCACTACTTTTACTGGATTTTTGTTGACTTGAGGGTGGGTTAATCGCACGTCAGCACGTGGGTCAATTCAGCGTTGGCAATAACACACGTAAGGCATAGGGCCTGCTGTTGACGCCAGCGTCAGCAACGAGAAGGCCGGTCGGCCAATCCGGCCACCAGCGCTTCATCGTGAAAAAGTTGCTCGCCAATCAGCGCTAGGACAAAGTTAGTCCCCACTCCAGAGCAGCACTGCGGTAATGAAAGTGCATATCAGTCTGGAAGGGGAGTAAGAACTTCATCAGAATGGACAAATTCAATTGCCCCTAGCCTAGTCAGGAAAAATTTCAATTGGCCCTAGCATCATAAACTGAGACAAAAAAATTGGCCCTACTCAGACCCAATAAATCTTGGGTTTGCTCCCTACTAAGCTAAGAGCGTTTTCGATGACGCCGGTAACGGTACGATGGATATAAGTGCGATGCGGTAGGTCTTCAGGAAGCGCACGTTTAACCTGGGTATTGAGGCCTAGCCCCTGCAGCTTTCGGGTCTCACCTTTGTAGAAAAGGATAATGTTGGCCACGTGCGCTACCGCTGGACCGAAGCGAAAGCTCTGTGTCAGGTAGTGACGCTCTGCACCTGCCATCCAATCGCTGTTGAGGGCGTCTTCGGCACCACGGAAACGGTAGATCTGCTGGTGAGGGTCGCCGACGGTCACCTTGCGGATGCGCTGTATTTCAACCAAGTCGGCAATGACCGGGTTCACGTCTTGACCTTCATCGAGCAGAATCGCCTCAAACCGCTGGCTCAGGTCAGGCTTACTCAACTGATACAGCTTTAAATATCCATCGTGGGTGATAGACATCCCCGTGTCTTGCACGTCGATCATGCGGTTCCAGATGGCTCTGGCGACACCCAGCGCATTGTCTAGAAATCGTTCCTGTGCGCTGGTGAGCATTCGTTGTCCCTGAAACCTGGGAAAGTGTCCACGGCCGAGCTCGTTATCGGCGCTGGCCATGAAGTTGTTCAGCGTGCTCAGTACATCTCGTACCAGCTCCCAGTCCTGGGTATTTATGGCCCTGGCGATATCGGTAAGGCGTAAGTTATTGGTCTGTTTGGCGACGTACTGGCTGCCATAGACCGCATAGGCCAGGCCATGCGCTGTCTTGCAGACCACATTGCGAGGAAAACGCCCTTTGGCTGCGAGTTCGACGGGTTTGTTGTAGCAGAGGTAGAGCATTTTCACCGAGGCGTGGTGCGTGGCATAACCAACCAGTGTGGTGGTTTTGCCTGTGCCGGCGAAGGCTTGGACCAGTAACTTCTCAGCTTTTGAATCGACGATGGGCTGCTGTTCTTGTGTCCACTGCATGGGCAGCTCCTAAAGGTATTTTTTGAAACTGGAGACAGTGATGTAAACCGACACGCCTAATAACAACGAGCACGGCAGCAAAATCAGTAATGGGCTGATGCTGATCGGGATGGCCAGGTAAATCGTCCATGGCACGATGGCCAGCGGAATAATGGTTCCGCGTGCTTTGTGATACAGGTAGCTCGACTCACGGCCGGAGCCGAACTTGCGCAGATCACGTCGCACTAGGCCATCCACTAGGCCCGTGAAAGCCGCCAGTGCAAACAGTGGGATTGTCAGTGTCAGGATGACCATTCGTACGCAAAAGGTGAGCACGGTATAAAGCGTGGCCAAGCCGTAATCCTGGAACTTGATCATGACCCGACCGAGTTCATAGCGCAGGTCGAGCGTGCCGGCTTGCTGCGGCGACGTGGAGCGAGCGTATTGGGTCAATGTGTTTATGCTGTCCTGCAGGCCGCTTTTTACCATCAGCCATTCATAGGTTGTTTTTGCCAGCCAGGTTGCGGTGCGCCCGGGCTCTTTGATGACGACGCTGTGTAACAAATCCTGGGACAGCCAGCCCAGCTCATGTTCAAACATCTGCTGGGCGTGCCTCCATCCAGCTTCCGGCCAGAACACGTACATGCACAGCCACTCAACGAGGATGGCGCCCAGCAGTGAGCCGAACATCACCCCCAGAAAGTGGAAGGGCGCTGAGATCACCATGCCCAGAAAGGATTTTTGCCCTTCCTGCTGTTGCTGGGCTTTTTCCGCGATATCGGCCATCGCTTTGCTCCTTTACGCTAAGCGACTTTGTCGTCGTTGGCCATAAGGCGGAAATCGTCGACCAGGTCTTCGGGTAGCGATTCGCTTAGTGACTGATATCCCGGCGCTTGCCACCATTCGCTGTTGGTTCCTGATCCTTTACGCATTCCTTCAACCAGGGCCTGCAGATCCTTGGGCATCACCTCGTCGGGATCACTTGCCGGCAACGGCATACGGATTTTCCAGAGGTTGCCGCCTTCGATCAGGGCAAAGCATTGCCCCTTGGGCAGAGCAACCACATGCGCCGGCTCGATCATTGGCACGCTGACGCTTTGGATCTGGTCGTGGGTGTTGGAGGTAAAGGCCGTCTTGCCGTTGATTGCGTCATTGGCGCTGCTGGCCGGTGTGCTGGTAAACACCTGAACCTTGGGTAATTGATTGGTCAGCAGCTCGGCAGTGGCGGTCTCGCGCACACGCAACATAAACAGGTTGTTGAAGTTACCGATGACCTGGCCAGCTTTTGCCCTGTTACCGATCTTCGCTTCAATGTCGCTCATGGTCTGGGTATAGGCGGTGACTTGCATGCCGGCGCCGCCGCCTTTGTTGATCATCGGGATAAATTCTTCGCCCATCAGCTCGTTGAACTCATCAGCATGCACGTTGATCGCCACCTTGGCGCCGGAGGCACCGGGCAAGCCGTCGTCGATACCGAACTTGTAGATGTGACCTGCGACTGACACCAGGTCGCTGAACATGGAGTTCCCAACGGCGGCAGCCACTTCGGTATCCGACAGTGCATCCAGTCCCACATAGACCACCGCTCGTTTACGGATGACCTGCATCCAGTCGAAGATGGGTCGCGGATCTTCAAGATCCATGTAGTCAGGCGAAAGCAGCTCAGCAATGCGCCCTGTGGTCAGCTTCTCCAACAGCGGCAGCAGGCTGGCAACGATCTTGTCGAAATAGGTTTTGTCATAACGAACTGCTGATCGCAGCCCCTCCATCACAGGGTCGGATATGCGTTGCTGAGTCAGGTACATGTCCAAGGCCACCACGCGCAGCGGGCGGTCCTTCATGGCGAAACTGAGGTTCTTGCGATCGATCTTGCCCTCAAGCTCAACAATGGTTTGCCAGGCTCTAGGGTCGTGTTCTGCGAAGTGCTTCTGCGCGTACTCAATGAACAGCGCATCGATGTTGGTGACGTGCTTGAGGATCTGCTCGTAATCTGGCCGACGGCCGAGGGCCACCAAGGCACGTGCGATAATATTGACGAACCGCCAGGCAAACTCGCGAAATGCAGCTGAGTTGCCTTCCCCCGACAATTGACCGGCAATCCGGGTGGCCACCTCTGAAATACGGCCAAAGCGGCCCACGGCGTTGTAACGTGCGGAGTAGTCAGGCCATCCCAGGTGGAATACATAAAATTCGTCCAGTCGGCCGGCACGCATGCATTCGATGTACATGCGTTTGAGAAGGTCGGCATCGCCTTTAGGATCGAAGACAATCACCACCTCTCGATCAAGGTTCATCTCTTCGTTTTGTGCCGCTGTGCACTGGCTTCGATGGACTGGCTGAACGCGTCGACCCATCTGAACGCGGCGCCGAGACCGGCTACGGGTGCGTCTGATGTCCTGGGTGATAAACAGTTCCGCCAGGCGGGTCTTACCCACCCGCGTCGTACCCAGCACCAGGGAGTGACCAACCCGTTCACCCAGCGGTAAGCTAACGTCAATTTCATGGGGTTCTATACCGTGTAAACGCGGTAATCCACCCACTGGCGGCAGTGGCCGCACCGGGTTAATCGCTACGTTCCACGAGGTGGCTTTGGTCAGGAGTCTGAGTGGAAAAGGGGCGAACTCCAGCCGCTCCTCGATGCGCCGTGCCAAGGAATAGATCGAGGTTGGCTCGACATACTCGGCGTATTTGGGCAGATAGGTGTCCATCAATCGCTGGGTGTGTTTCTGAGTCCAGCGGAAGCCCTTACCGATGAACAGACGTTCATTACTGACCGGCATGTCCTTGCTGGTCATGGTGTAGTGGGGGAGACGCCGAATATTGCGTCGATACCGCAATACGACCAACGCCTGTCTCAGGCGCACATATCCAAGAATCAAAAAGCCAAAGGCGGAAACCGTTCCAAATAAGGGAGTCAGTGCAAAAGCCCAGGGCGCAAAAATACAGATCAGTGCTGCAGCGGCGCAGACACAGACCGTGTAAAGCTCGACGGCAGGACGGAGCAATGCCTCAATGGTGAAAGAACCGGCCATGGTTGGAGCCTTCTATCGTTAAGTGGTTTTCAATGGGAACTGTTCGTCCAGCTCCTGGCTTACTTGTGATATCTCGTGTGAAGCCAATCGATCAGCTAATTTCAAGCGCATTGCGATGGCATCACCTTGTTCTGTGGAGGTCACACGACCGCCATACAGCCAGACCAGATACCTCACTTGCTCCAAGATGAGCTGGCATGTTCGCGGGTCTTCCGGTTGTCTGATCACCACGGTGAGTGACTGAGGTGGTGGCATCCTTGCCTCCTATTGCTGAATGGCTGTTGCAGTGATGAGTAGCGGGTAGTGCTTGATTCCAAGACGTTGCGCCAGATCATTCGAGGGGGCTGGGACCATCTGAAGACCATCCGCCCAACGCTGCACCTCGGCAAAGCGTTCGGCGCTGACAACGTTGACCACCAGTCCGACAGCGTTTAGGTGCTTAAGCTGTTCGGTTCGTTGTGATAGCCAAACCCTTGAGCTTTCATCGTCACCCACTAGAAACAAGGGTTGCAGGCCTGGCGCATTGATTACTCGACCCTGAACCTGACCAGGTGACAGTTGGTCTGAGCGCACTGGAAACGACCCTTGACCGCGCACTCCGATATTTTCTAACGGTGCAGACTGGCCTGTAGGTTCTGGGACCAGGTCTTGGTAATAGGGCAGGGCGGAAACGCCACCACGGTCTTCAACCACAATCAATGAGCTGGCATTCGCCACAATGGGCGAGATCGAACACAGCAATAGCATTAAGCTCAAAGATCTTTTCATGGGTTGTTCGCCATTAGGTTGATACCGGTTACGCGGCTAAGGTGTTTGGCAAAGGCACGTCGGTAGCGTGCGGCAGGTTCACCTCCAGCCGGTCGGTGGTACCGGCCGGCGGCAGTGATCCAGTCACCGCCCTTGGCTTTTTGTTCTGCCAGGATCTGGGCGGTAACCGAGAGGTTCTTATAGGGATCCAAACCTTCGCAGGGAGAGCTGTAACGGTGGCCATTGGCACCTATGTTGGTTTGACCTAGACCAACGTCGACCCGACTGGGACCAGCGGTTTGAAGCGCAATCATCAAAGCCCTGCACGCATCGCTTCGGGTCGCAAACCGGTAGCCGGCGCCGGCGACATTCAATGTCCATGGCCAGGGCACTATTTGGCCGCGTAGTCGCGTCCCGCTCTCCTGCAGTGCGACGGAATAGAGCACCTCGGACGGAACGCCGGCAGGCAGGGCAATCAATTGATAGGCCGGTGGAGGAACCTCCGCACTGTTGGCCAACGCCGCGGCCAACATAAAACAGCCAGCCAATACGGCGCGTACTACTGTCGCTGCCATTGCCCATTCACCTCGCGCACCACAGCAGGTAGCTCGCCGCCGAGCCCAAGGCCAAGCCAGCGGCCGGCATCGTGATTCAGTGTTATCTGGCGGCTGCGTACGCTGGTTGGCTCGATGCCAGCCAGGATCGCCCAACGGCGGATGGTCTCGTCATCACCTTGGCTGCCCACGAAGTACAGATCGAAGGGTTGTTTCTGAGCTTGAAGGTCCTTCACCCGGGCAATACAGCTGGTGCAACTGTCATGAACAAAAACAGCTAATCGACCTGAGCCTTTGAGAGCATTTGTCGCGCCGGAGGTTTTAGGAGACAGCGGCTCTGATGAAATTTGAATGACTTTTTCGTTGGGGTATAGGCGAGCGAAGGCTTGGTCATAGGCCTTTTGATAAGCCAGTTCCTTGTCGATACGTTGCCGTTCAGCTTGCACCTGCAGTTCAGCGTAACGCCGGCGTTCTTCCGCTGATTTAGCTTCGATACCCAGTGCAGTCAGAGGATCCAGTCCTGGTGAATAGATGCCCCGGGGACCTTCCATGACGGTGCGATAGCGACTCCACTCTTGGGGTGTTAATCCCCACTCGCGGGCCAGTTCTGTCTGGCTGGTCCCTTGAGAAGAGTTCTGGGTTTCGCTGTTCTGCGTACTGGTGATGGACGTTGAAGGCCCTGGAGCAGCTGAGCAACCATAAGCCAGCACAATGGCTGCCAAGCCAATAATCAACGAGGCGTTTGAAGCATTCATTTTCTTTGAGAGTGTTCGAAGGCCATACATAAAGGAGGTCCTATTGCGCGACGGTTATGGTTTGCGGCGTTCCGGCCACATCGAAACGTGCGGATTTGCCGTCCAGCCCGTTAAGGCGCCAGGCCGTACCCGCCACGGCATCACCTGGTCGGATGAGGTAGATCTGGTTTAACTGCGTGCTGCCAGGAGGTGCTACAGACAAAAAACGCTCACCGCCCCTGTATTCAATACCGACGATGGTGAAGGGCGGCGCTTGTGGTGTGATAACACTGGTATTGGGCTTCTGGGCGGGACGAGGCTTGCGGACAGCGGCTTTGGGCTTGGACGGAGGAACTGCAGGTTGCTTGGTCTGGGCTTGGCTTAATTCGTGAACACGGCCATCGAGCGATTCGACATTTGCCTTGAGCACCACTAGCTCACCAGAAGACGCGGCATTACGGGAGAGATCCTGCACTGATTCGGTTGCTTGCTTCGCATAGGCCTGTGCGGCATCGATCCGATTTGACAGCGCTTGTTGTCCGGAGCGGAAGTCATCGTTGCTGACCCACTGCTTGCCATCCACAGTGTCCAGCCGTTCATCGACTTTGCTCAGTCGCGTCAGCATTGCATCCAGGGATTCTTTATCAGCAGTCGTAGACATGCTGATTCTGAGTAGGGACAGTTGATGATGTTCATAAGCCAACATGCCCGTCAGGGCGATGAGGCAGAGACTGAGTATCACAGTGGTTCGAGAAGGGCGTGGTAGGTTCATGAGCGTCCTCGCGCAAAAGCGAAGACACCCTCTCAAACCCGCGTATTAGGTGCAGTAGGAAATAGATTTTCCGGGATGCATAGTTTTCGAAAGTTGTAGCAAGACATCAATGAATCACATCTTATGTCCATAAAAATGGCCACCCGGAGGTGGCCATACAGTCATGCAGCAACTAATTGTCTTGCAAGTGCCATTTCAACTGAGTCCCCATCCTGGTTTAACGAATCGAGGCCCGAATCAGGAACATCTCCCGACGTGCTTTGCGCCACGGCGATCTTTTTGGCCATCAGCTGCAGACAGGTGATCTGAGAGCTGTTGGCATAGCCAAAGAAAATCACCCGCACGGCTTGCTTCTGCCCAATCCGCCAAGACCGCCGAGCTGCCTGTTGAAGGGTGTACACGTTGTACCCCGTCTGCAGGAACGCGATGGTCGGAAAGTCGAGCAGATCCAGACCGGTCTTAACCAGCTCCGGGTTAGTGATCAGCACATCGATCCCACGATCTACCTGGTCGAGAATCCAATCCTCGCGCCTGGCGGTATCGACTGACGCCCTTAACACCGCCACCTTCAACCCGGCCTGTTCCAGCAACCGTTTGAGACGTGAAGTGGTGTCACGAGTGCCGCTGTACACGGTGTAGACCAAGACTTTGCGGTCTTTGGCTTTTTCCGTGAGGCAGAGGTCGAGTAGTGCCTGTTCCTTGGGCATACGTTGCCCATCTGCAAAGATCGACGGCACAAAAGCCAGCGTGTCCTTGCTGCGTGGATGTTTGACAATCTCCGGCCGGAAACAGCAGTCTGGCCAGGCCAGCAATACGTTGAGTACAACCCCCAGAAGGGTCGTATCTCGGCGTGCCAGTGCCTGACGAAGCTCCTGGGTCAGTTTTCCTGCCAACTGCTGATAGGCTGAAGCCTGTTCTGCAGACATGGCGATGTCGATGAACTCCTCTTGGTACGCCGGCAACACGTTCCCACCGATATCTTTGAGTTTCAGGAACACGGTAAACGGCAGTACGAACCGGTGGATGCCTTTTGGACCGAAGCCTGGGGCCTTCACCGTTCGCACCGAGAGTTTTTTTCCCTTGGCGGTTTTGTGTGACTCGTTATCTCGCTCGGTGTAGATATCCTTCAATACGCCGTGATCCCGTATGAACGACATGGCCGCAGGGGCCATGCTGCCGCGTGCGTTTGGTCGATAACCGTCCTCGATCATGCGGCGGGTAAGGATCCGAAATAACAGATAAAACAAGTCGTCGGCATAGCCGCCCATAAGCGTACCGGTCAGCAAAACACACTTGCGTGCTTTAGCTGCCAGTACGCCCATGGCCTGGCCCTGAGCAGAACCACTGTTTTTGTACTCATGGCCTTCGTCCACCACTAGTAGGTCGAAATACCCATCAGGCAACTGGCGCTTGATGAACTCCGTGGGTTGGTAACCGCCTTCACCAAAGCCAAACTCGATGTTGGCCATGGCACGTTCCATGCGTTTGGCCTGACGGTCGCTGAAGATGAAATTGCCTTGAGCGTCCATCAGGTTGATGAACTCGCTGACGTTATCGATCAGCATCGAGGCGAGAAAGTCTTCCCCGAAGTCGTTCAGCAGTCTGTCAGCGCGCACCGGGCCAATGGTCGGAATCCGGCACATTGACTTCAAGATGGTTGCTCGGCGTGTTCCGCTTTCAGCTTTGCCTGGGCGCATCAGCGTCCAGAGTGGGCCTTGGCAATGAGGGCAGCTACGACGGCGTTCCTCTTGGTGAAACTCTTCGACGGTTAGCCGGTTGCCTTCCTGATCCTCCAGCAGCCGTCCGCAGTCGGGACAACCGGCAAGGTGATGGTTACCACCCGCACGGCGCGGCCAACACACCGAGCGCCAGTGAAACCCCATCCGCATGCGCACGCGCCCGAGGATGAAGAACTCCTGCCGCCCGTCGTAAGGCTCTTTCAGTTGGTCGCGCAGCTTGAGCAGCTTGACCAGGCTGTCAGGTCCATTGAGTACCCAGACGCGTGCGTCTGGGATGGTTTCGAGAATCTCTCGCCGCCACTTGTAGACCAGGTGTGGAGGCGAAACGATCAAGGTGCGGCGATAGCCGGCTTTGTGCATGACGGCGGCTACAGCGATGGCCATCATGGTCTTGCCAGTGCCCATCTCTGCGTTGATCACTGCAGCCTGCTCGTTACGATCCAACAATAACGCTGCAACGGCTTGTACCACTTCGGCCTGAGCTGAAAAGGGCTGACGTTTGAGTTCATCCATCACCCGTTGCCGTGCTGGGTTGATGTGACCGGCGTAGACCGGTGGGTTTGATCGGTTGAGTGAGTCCAGCAGCTCATCACCGAACTCGTCGATGAATTCGGTCAAACCGATGGAAAGTGGTGAAAGTGGGGTATGTGATAGGTCGTTCATGGTTGTTTCTCCTGGAAGGATAAACAGGGCATGCACGACACCCCTAGGGGTATGGTGAATACCCTGAGGTTTGGATAAGGGAATGCCTTATTGGTAGCGGGTCAGTAGTCCGATGGCAGCAACAAGGTTGTTACGCTTCGGTCGGCTTCAGTGATGATCCAGAGCCGGGTTTCATCCTCGGCGTCGATGTCGTAGCTAGAGAACAGACGCTCTCCAGTAGCCAGGGCTCGTTGGTTACTGCTCCAGTCTTCCTGGGGCAGCTCTCCCCAGTCACCGGAGAAATGCCGTCGCAAGTAGGTGCTTGGGTCGAGATGGCCGTGCTCCACCAGGTGGTGTACCGATTGGGTCAGTACCAACTGTCCAGCTTCAAACGTCACGCGTGAGGTGGTGTCCGAGACCGCCGGTGCAATCGGCTCGTCAGTTTCAGGTTGTCGATCCGCCGAAGAGGTGATGGTGATAACGCGTCCTTGGTTGGCAGATCCCGGCGTCATGTCCCATGCCCGAATGATAGGCACGAAACGATCGGTCAGGATCCTTACCTCAGAAACGTTACCGTCCTGGTCTTCGGTAAACTCGGTCTTGCGAACCTTGTCTTTGTAAGTATCGCCTTTGAGCACCAGCACTCGCCCGGACTTCGAGGTAACGACGCCCGATATTGCGCCGGCAGCCAGGGCTAATGCCAAGTGCCACCGGGACAGCTCACGTACTGGTGGTCGTGGTTGAACACCCGTTTGACCAAAGTGCAGGGTGAAGTCTGGCCACATGCCGCGAAGCTGTTTGACTTCAGCGCTTAGCTGCTCCGGTTCGAGGCTGATGCGATAGAAGTGCTCCAGTTCGCTGGTCGACGACAGGACCCTATAGGGCTCCCAAGACCAACTCTCAGGTAACACTTCTGCATTCAACGTCCCGGCGCCAATCGCCTGAAGGCGTGCGCGTACGTATTTGACTTCTTGCGGTCGAGCCAGGTCTTGGCGGCGGATTCGTATACCGAATATCACCACCTGTTTGAAGGTTGGATCAGCGGCATTGTAAATCCGCAGTTCAGTGAAGTGATTGCATAGCCAACTGCAGAGTTCGTCGTCCAGCACATAGTGTGGAACGATGAACACCAACACCCCGCCGTACTGCAGCAGTGGAAGCGCCCGTTGATAGAACATTTTCTCCAGACGCCGGCGACCGCTACCTTGGTACTGTGAGGCACCTGCATGGTCAGCGACCAGGTCACCGTAGGGCGGGTTAAGCCAGAGCAAGCCAAAGGCCTGGCGGCTGATCATGGTGTCCATCAGATCGCTATGCAGCACACGATCCAGGAGCGTCCTGCAATGCGCAGCACGCTCCTGGTCGTATTCAACTGCGAATGTGTCTGTGCGGTCTCGCCCAAGAAAATGTGCTGCTTCGGCCAGGGCAACCCCTTCGCCGGCACATGGATCGCAGATCCGCATTTTGCCGGTGGGAGAGGGGGCCAATGCCTGCAGGGTCCGTTCCAGAGTCGTTTCGTCGGTAGGGTAGTAGCCATTGCGAGCGAAGTTGCGTGCCAAGCGTGGGAACATCAAGGCCATGATGGGGCTCCTGAATCAAGGCTCAAAAGTGAGCGTGGGTTGAGAGATGCCCTTGGCGAATCAGATCGCCCAGGGCGGGTTCAAGAACGTCGAGCTGCAGCGACAAACGCCAGGCCGAGATAGCGCCTAACGATCCGGGTAGGGGCTGCAACATGTCGTATTGGGTGAGCACTTCCATAACTGGGTTATGCCAATGCGGTAGCAGCGGTAATGGGCATGTATCCATGACCAGGGGCCACAGCTTTTGATGAGGCGATTGCCCGTCCTGTAGAAGGGCGTAGGAGAAGTGATTGGCCCGGTCGGGCTGCGCGCAACGTCGGTCGAACAGCCAAAGGTGTACCAGGCTGCCGAATAACGTCCCGCGAAATTGCCGGGTGGTTCGTTTTTCCAGCAGGTCGACGTTGGGGAAGACAGGAAGACTCCGGCCGTCGACGACGATATGAAACTGGTCCAGACCGTTTTCAGCGGAGCCGAGGGTCAGTCTGGCCAAGAACTCCTGCAGTGCCGTGTCACGTCCCCAAGCCGAGAAAAACACTAGGTTGCGTTGTTCATCACAGACGAAAGCATCGACGTAAAGGTCAGGACATTCGTCAACCTGATACAGCCGTGTGAGAGAAGGTGTGGACATTGAGCATCCTCCGGATCGGAGGGAGGCCCCGCCCAGAAGGGGCAGGACACTGCCCCTCGGGGTTAATGGTTGGTGGGTTATCGATCGCGCTTGAATGAGCGGGTGTGTGGATCGAAGCTTGTGGTCGTGTCGCCCTGGAACAACGGCGACTGACCTATCATGTAGAGGTTGACCCGGTACAGAGGGCGCAGTTGTAAGGCAGCGTTCGCTTGCGTTTCTATCAGTCCGATTTCGATGAAGTGCTCGCGCATTTCGTCATCATCGGACACTTCGTTGTTGGTCATTTGGTCTTCGACGGTCAGCAGAGTGTGCTCACCGATGTCTGAAAAAGTCGGATTCATGGAGTGCTTCCTTGGTGGTGGAGCTCCCGCAAGGTGGGAGATTGGCAGTTCCAGGTTTGTTGCTTGAAGTCCAGCACATAGCCAAGCTCGCCGAGGCGAGTGCATTGCTGACGTAGGCGCTGACGGTCAACGGTGGTGTCAAGTTTTACCGCATCCCCCAGTGGCCAGATCGTGCCGAACAGAATCGCGTCTAGCTCTGTGGCATTTTCCGAACTGGGAAGTGGCATCCCAAAGGGGGCGTCCTCTGGTGATGACGGTTTATCGACGTTGCTTACAGCCGTCGTGAAGGGTAGCGTTTTGCGCTGTCGCGCAGGCTTTGTTTGAGTTGAAGATGATTCTTCATCTATGGGATCTGGCTCGCTTGGTGAAAGCTTGGCAGCGTCTTCCGCCGTCAAGTTGTCTACGTCGTCGAGGCTCATGCTTTCGAGCTTGGCCCGGATCTCAACCACTAACCGTCCAGCGGTTGAGTAGTACGAGGGGCGTATTTCTGTGATGAGGAAATCGCCTCTGTATTTGCCTTCATCGTATTGGTCGAGAAGCGCGTCTTTGATAACGAACTCGCCTATTGAAGTTGATAGTCGTCCGACGTTGAACTCGCCGTTACGGCCGCTGATGGTACGAATGGCCAATTGGCCTGGGATGTTGATCATGCGCAGCTCCACTCTGCTATGAATGAAAAAAGCCCGACTAATGTCGGGCTTGGGGGGCTGTGAGTGTCAACGCGGTTATGGGCAAGAAGTGTGCATTTCTTCTTTGAGTGAGATGTAGAGGTAGAAAGCGCCAGGTGGCGATTCAATTCTGTCAATTTTCAGGTCCAACCAAACTCGATCTGTGCTGTTGCCGTCGGGCAGCAGCCGATAAAGGCCGAAATGGATCAGATCACTGTCAGGTTGCAGATTCAGCTCTCGGTAGGCCTCCAGGACAACATTGCCCAGTCGCTCACTGATAACAGATACATCCTGTGGGTTTTCAATATGCACCGCTTCTTGCCAGGCCCGAGGCGTTAGAACGACCGGGAGTTTGAGCAAGTCAGACGACACGAGGTTATTGGTATTTTGCATGGTGAACTCCAGGTGAGAAATCACCTGGCCCGTACGGGAGGTGATTTCCCGTAGGTTGTGATTTGGACGTTTGAGAGTTAGTGCGAGAAGCAGTAAGTGTTTAAGGTCGTTAGCAATCGTCGAAATCGTCTGGATCTGGACGCAGATCAATACGACTGCGAGCTTTCCAGTACTCTTCGAGCAGCCCGAATTCCGACAGCATTGGGTTGGCTTTCGGAGTGATACCCGTAAGGACGTCTATCTCTGCCAGGATACTGATCTTGAATGACGCTTCATCCCAAAGGGATTCAGACTAAAAGTATCTTGGGCCATCCTGTGAATCGAGGGCGGTTTCGATTGGAAGTTGTTTTTCCAAATCAGTGTAAACACGAGCTTGAGCGGCAAGTAGACCGATCTCGATCAGCAGCTCCAGGCGTGGGACGAAGTGCATCATGGTGGATCTCCTAGGTACGGAAATCACCTATCCCGAAAGGAGGTGTTCCCTTCGAAATATCAGAATTGAAAGGCACCCCGAGGGATGCCTTGTTCTCAATCATGCGGACTGACGCATTTGCGCGTCAGGCTGTTGTTGACCATCTTTCGAATTGTCATCAGCGTTACCTTCCTGGTTTGCCAGGGGCTCAGCAGAGTCTTTCGGTTTGGCTTGGTAGACAGTATCGCCATCGACCTTGATCCAGCCGATAAAAAGAAGACGTCCTTTGAGACTGGCTCCAGGTTGACCCTTCTTATCGCCCTTTTCATAGATAAAGCAGTCGGTCCAGATGTCACCGATACGGAAGCTCACAAGGACCTTCTTTCCTGCATCAACAGCAGCTTGGCTACGACGAATCAGCTTTTCAGCTTCGGCGCCGACGACATTGCAGTCGATGTAGGAGTACTCGGTGTCGTCAGACGAACCGCGTAATGCAGCAACAGTGACAGCCATGAATGGCTTGCCCTTGCCGCGTGGTTTCACCTCACGGATTCGGTTGAGATAACCAATACCAGTGGTGTGCAGGTCGAAAAACTTGGTTTCGTTGGTTTGAGTAGTGCTCATGGTGATTCTCCAATTTCGAAATAGCAGAAAGCGGAGAAACACTTCGCCCTTGGGGGAAAGTATTCCCCGCGAGGGTGGTTAGAGCAAAAGGGTTTGCTTAGTGCAGCATGAACTTCACTGCGGTGATAATCACACCGGCAGTAAATGACATCATGACGCCCATGCGCAAAGTGAGTTTGAGTTCGACCTGAGCGATATCAGATTTCAGTTCAGTTCGAAGAGCGGCAATATCAGCCTTGGTTGCGAGTAGCGATTGCATGTCGGTCTCCAAAGCTTCAATAACTGCATTTGCTTTCTGTTCCGGAACGTTGATCGAAATCAGCGCTTGGTAGAGAGCCAGTTCGGTTTTCATCAGACCTCCAAAAAATTGAGAGGCCTGCCCTGACGGGAGAGGCCCGTCATGGGGGGGAAAGGTGCTTCCATCGACAAAGTCGACTGATCGCGCTACCGGAAGCTATGGCGATCTTGGGAGTGGATCAATGCGGTAAACCGCATCGTAGTCTTGCGGATCCTGACTACATGGGCATGTTGCTGACGACGTCAGCTATACATGGGTACAGCATGAAAAATCCTATTGCTGGTTGTCAAGCTCCATGTGAAGAATTTCAGAGAAGCCTCCCCAGCGGGAGGGTTCCCTGCTGGGGTGAATGAGGAAAGGTTTAGCAAGCAACAGGTGTCAGCTGTTGAGCCTTGCCTGGGGAGCGCCGTTTGCGCGCCGGCTTTTCGACCTCACGAGTATTAGCCTTGTACCAAAGGTTCAGATCAACACCTTTGGCACGGACCATGGCTGGCAAGTGATCCATTTCACGAACCATGCTGTCAGAAACGCAGGGAGGTGGAAGCTGCCCGTGAGACTTCGCTTGCGGCTGATCTGCTGGACGTATGTTCGACTTCTTCATGGCACGCAAAAACTCTCGGGCAACAACGCCGAGTGCAAAACCGAAGCTATAAGTGAGTTTGGACATGGTGATTCTCCTGCAGGTTGAGATGCGGAGAAAACACTGGCCCTGTCGGGGAAGTGATTCCCCGCGAGGTGAGTAACATCAGATGCTTCTATCGACTATTGTCGACCGACCGCGCTACCAGAAGCTCAGCGGTCTTGGGCAAATCAACACGATTGACGTGTCGCAACCTTAAAGATCCTAGTTGCCTGGGCATGATGCTGACGACGTCAGCAAAACACGTACATATCATCGAAGGGGGAATAGTGATGTGTCAAGCGGGGAGGGATATTTCGGGGAGTGCGTAATTGCATGGACTTGACCACTCATTTGCATTCGACTTGACCAGTCGTTTGCATCGGATTTGACCAGCAGACTGGGTGGCCCTGACTGGCAGAAGTCGGCCAATTGCCGCCTGTCGTGAGGAGAAGGGCGCTACTGCGTGGACTAGTGTTGTGTAGGTCTGGCAGCATTCGACCTGCCCTCTACGGAGGGCAGGAATCGTTCAGAAGCTACCGCACAACAGTGTCTATCAAACTCAGAGTGGGCCCAATAGCCTCGCCGTCTTCTTTTCTCCAAGAATGGTTGCAATCAGTTTGATCACAACCATTCTCTTCCCTCACCGGGCTGATGTTTGTGGCTTAAGATCGCCGATTGCATTAACCAAACAACCTCCAAAAGTAAGCTCGCCAAAAGGAGCGTCCACTGAGCTGTTCACTATTTTTTCAAAAGTGCCGTTCAGGTATTTGATTTCGACGGGCTCTTTCATTCCGTGACCAAATAGTTCCACCACACCATAAGCGATCAATGGTGCGGTTGGAGCGCCACCAACCTTGAACCAAATTGGGCGGATACTCAACTCGGTGTCAGCGAACTGCAATATAAGACCTGGGCCTTTCTGTGGGGCTTCCCGATTACTGTTGTCCCCTGCCGGATACGCAAACTCCACTTCCTTTATCCATATGTCGTCGAGGCTGGTTAGCGGGTTAATCCATTGCTTGATGCTTGCCATGACAATGCGAAGCGTTTCTTTCCAGATTGTGAGGGCCTGTGCAGAAAACAGGTTGGATTGCGCCCGCGAGTCGATATGTGTTTTCGCGGCGTTTATGAGAGCAATTTGGCTGGCGTTCACTGAATCGCCCCGGGTTTCGTAGACACCTCCATGCCTTAAACTGAGGCCAATCAGGAGGTGCCATGAGCAACCCACGTTATCCCGAAGAATTCAAAATCCAAGCGGTCAATCAAGTGACCGA
>Ga0182007_10000263_pt1 | contig 35043 bp, 31 predicted proteins | sample Sormic07211113_1_FD_123023 | JGI IMG/M metagenome (GOLD analysis project Ga0182007, IMG submission 123023) | Rhizosphere microbial communities from Sorghum bicolor, Mead, Nebraska, USA - 072115-113_1 MetaG | ecosystem: Host-associated > Plants > Roots > Rhizosphere | place: USA: Nebraska...
AATTGATGAGGTGAAAGGGCGTAACTCCAGCAACAATGAAAATATGTCCATCGCGGGTGCGAACAATGCGGTCACGGGTCGCTTCAGTAATAAATTCATCTACGCCGGTGGCGATTATAAGCTTACTAAAGATCTAACCTTGCAGTACTATTACGGCAATCTGAAAGATTTTTATAAGCAGAACTTCCTTGGCCTCATTCATAACTGGGCAATCGGTCCTGGGGTGCTGACCAGTGATGTTCGATACTTCAACAGCAAAAATGATGGTGCGAATGGTCATGATCCTGCGTATTTCACGACGGGTTACTACGGTGGTAATACATTAAAAGGGAAGGTCGACAATAACCTGTTTAGTGGGTTATTTACCTATGCCGTTGCAGGTCACACTTTCGGTGCAGGTTATGAGGTCAGCAATGGTAAAAGTGACTTCCCGTATTTAAACCAGGGTGACGGCCCAACTACCTACACCATTACGGAGATGCAGGTTCAGAAATTCGTTCGTGCTGGCGAAAAATCATGGCAAGCTCGTTACTCTTTTGACTTCGCAAAAGTGGGCTTGCCAGGTGCGACGGCAGGTGTTGTATATGTCAAAGGTGATGATATCAATACTATTGCTTCCAGCAATTCCAGCGAATGGGAACGAGATATTACGCTGGCCTATGTCGTTCAGTCGGGCCCGTTAAAAGGCTTTGGCGTGATGTGGAAAAATGCAATGGTGCGGAACAATATTCCTAATGCCCGTCAACAAGACGAGAATCGCGTGATTATCAATTACCAATTGGCGTTGTTTTAGTTTTTTAATCAAGACCGCGTCAGAGCATATAGCCAAGTATCAAAAAATGTATCCGGTGGTCCGGTCGTGTGTGACTGGCCGCTGTAACTGACAGGTAACACTTTTACGAGTGTTGCGTGTACATGTCGTTCTCTTCCAACGGCATGTTTTGTAGAAGAGTAACATTTCCCTTAGTTGGGGTAGGGCGGTGCGAGTGATCCTTCACCGCCTTTTTTTGTTCCTTCACGCTGATAGCCCGTTGAATCGACGCAGCAATTGCGTCAGTTGTCCCAGATCCTCATCGTTCCAGCCGTGGATACGCTGCCGAAAGACGTCGCCCTTGTGAACAATGGCATGGCGGATTCTGGTCCGGCCTTGATGGCTCAAATTCAAAAGGGTGCCTCGACCATCCGAAGGATCTGGATGCGCCTCCACCAGTCCCAGATGGATGAGCCTTGCCGTCAACCTGCTCGTCGCGCTGCGATCCATCGCTACAGCTTCGGCGACACCACTGACCTTCGCCGGCCCGAACGCGTGTAGCCAGTGCGCGATATGGAACGCTGCCGGTGGCAACTCTGGGTGAAATTCGGCTGATGTCGCGACCGTCAGGGCACGCGAGGCACTCAGCAGTGCACTGAGCTGTTCACCCAGCGCGAGAACCAGGCGCTTCCGATCGTGGGCGGTCTGAGAGAGCGGTTTGTTTTCCGGTGTTTCCATTCTCGTCTGTTCCCGTTTCTTTCAACCAAAGCCTGCCGGCCGTTCGTTCATGGACAAATGCATATTTGCGATTATAGTGGACATTAGTCCATTAACTGCACTGACGGATAGTGAAAACACCACAATGAATATCAATGCCATCATTGTCCTTACAGGTGCTACCAGCGGAATTGGTCAGCTTGCTGCCATCGAGTTGGCCAGGCGAGGTGCCCATCTCGTTCTGACGGCGCGTGACAAGGCAAAGGCTGCTGCAACCTGTGAGCGCATTCATGCGGTCGCACCTGATGCGCGTGTCGACGTTCTTTACGCGGATTTCAGCAGCCTCGATTCTGTTGCGGCACTTGGCTTCGAACTCGCTTCGCTATACGAACGCATTGATGTGTTGATCAACAACGCAGGGCTTCACGCATTTGAGCAGCGTGTCACTGTTGATGGCCACGCCGAGATGCTTGCCGTGAACTACCTCGCTCCATGGCTGCTGACAAATATCCTGCGAGACACGTTGGTTCGTTCGGCTCCCTCCCGGATTATCACTGTCGCTTCAGAGGCATCGAGACGCAGCGGAGGGCTCGATTTGGAACGAGATCTCTTCGACACAGCCCCATTCACGCGCCTCGGCTCTTCGAAGCGTTATTCGAAAACCAAACTGATGGACATCATGTTTTCGCAGGAACTGGCGCGTCAGCTTCAAGACACCGGCGTTGCGGTGCACTGTCTGGACCCAGGCTTCAACGTCACGGGGCTTGGTCGCGAGTTGGGTTTCTCTACGCTGCTGGCCAGGGCTTTCAACTGGCTGTGTATCGGTGATCCAAAGCGCGGTGCCGAAATCATCGTACGCTTGGCCACCGATACAGACCTTTCACCGGCATCGGGTGGCTACTTTTCGGTGAAGGATGCGAAACCAATGCAGCCGACGCCTCCAGCGGATAACGCCGCCGCCTGCCTAGACCTTTGGGCGGCGACTTCAGCCCAGCTCGCCAAACATTACAGGGCATAACTTCGACACATCCCGGATCGATCATGACCCCAGTGCATCCTGCCAGCCCCGTCGTGCCAGGGGCAGATCGAGCAAGCGTTTGCCGGTGGCATCGTTAATGGCATTGCCCAGTGCTGCGGCCATGGGACCCTGGACGATTTCCGCGGCACCGAGAAATGGCTGATCCGGCTGATCAATCATGTGGACCTGACCTGTTGCGGTAAATCCGGAAAACGCATGATCGGATAGCCGCTCCAGTCGAAGCTGTGCATGCCGCTGGCGTCATAGAGGACTCGCTCATAGAGCGTCCAACTCGCGGACTGCACGATGCCGCCCTGAATCTGATTGAGCAGCCCGTCGGGGCTGACAATTTGCCCCACGTCGACGGCGGCGACAACGCGATCAATCGTCACCTGCCCGGTCTGGCGCTGCACATGCAACTGCACGGCGATCGCGCAATAACCCATGCTGTTTTTGTAGCGCGCGAAGGCGAAGCCGATTCCGCTGCCGGGTCCCGTTGCTTTTTGCGGCCAGCGAAACTCCGCGGCCACGCGCTCCACTACCGCCCGTGCTCGGGGATCGCTCAAGTGATTCAGGCGAAATTTCACCGGGTCGATGGTGGCCCTGGCCGCCAGTTCATCGACGGTGCTCTCGATGGCGAATACGTTGATATGGGCACCAAGCGAACGCATGGCCGAGGTTCTGAAAGGCATGGTCAGCACAAAGTTCAGATCGACTTTCAGGTTGGGTATCTCATACAACGGAACGGCGTTACGGTCGCCGTCACCTTCAGGTTGGGCGATCGGCACCGAAGGTGCCGGGGTGAAAGGGTTGGCCAATAACCATGCCGGCAACAGGCGCCCGGCATTGACGATACGTTCGTTGTGCGGGGTACTCCAGAGTTCGTATTTCCAGTCACGAAGACGCCCGCTGTCGTCCAGTCCCGCTTCCACTTCGGCAAGCATGGCCGAGCTATAGGGCTCCCAGAGATTTTCCTGTTCGCGCATCCATTGCACCCGTATCGGCTTGCCGGGAATGGCCATGGCGATCAGCGCGGCATCGGCGGCGGCGTCATCGGCGCCGTTGTGGCCATAGCAACCGGAACCTTCAGCGTGGATGCAACGCACCTGAGCTACCGGCAGGCCGACCATCTCGGCGATACCCTTGCGCAGAGGGTAAACACCTTGGGTATGGGTCCAGACGGTCAGTGTTCCATCCTTGAACCAGGCCACTGCGCAGGAGGGCCCGATGGAGCCGTGCATCAGGTATTGCTTGGTCACTCGAGCCTTATAGGCGCGCGGCACCGGTTGCGGGAGGTCACCCTTAACCCTCACCGGGTAGCGTCGCGACGGCAATTCGGTGAGGAGTTGATGGATGTGTGTCGAGTCAGGTAGCGGATTACCTTCGGTCCAACGGGCCGTGGCGTAGCCCTCGCGCATCGCTTTGACCGACAGCCACTCATCGGTGGCGACCACGGCGAGGTAGCTGCCATTGCGGACCAGTTTCACCCCGCCGGGTAGTTTCCCGAGGCCGGCCTCGTCAATCTCCAGAAGCTGACTGCCGCGCCGGGGCGGGCGTATCACACGGGCGTGCAGCATATCGGGCAGGCGCATGTCCTGCACGTAGGCGGCACCGCCACTGACTTTGGCCGGGATGTCCAGTCGAGGCAACGACTTGCCGATCAGGGTGAAGCTGCTGGCTGGTTTGAAGGGCGAGTTGGCCGATGCAAAGCGATGCATCTCAACCCCCACCACTGCCTGTGCGTAGGTCATGCTGCGGCCTTGTGCATCGTAGATCAGCGCATTTCTCGTGGTCAGGCTGTCGATGCTGCACTGCCATTGCCGTGCTGCGGAATCGAGTAACAACTGACGCACCTGGGCCGCGGCGTTGAACAGCGCAGTGCCGCTGTCGACGATTGTATGGCTGCCAGCGGTGTAACCCTCATTGGGTGTCAGCGCGGTGTCGGCAGTGAGAAAACGGATGAGCCCAGGTGGCACTTCAAGGCGTTCGGCGGCGATCTGTAGGAGCGCAGTTTTGACACCAGTGCCCAGCTCCACTTTGCCGGTGTAGACGGTGATGCCATCTTTCGCATCGATGCGGATCCAGGCGTCCAGATAGGGCGTAGCCCGCAGGCTGCCGGGCAGACTAGGCGCGAGGATGGCCGTCCCCAAGGTGTCCACTTCGGTGTCGGCGAAGGCGCGGGGAATACCCGGAAGCATCGCGAACCCCATCACCAATGCCCCGTTTATCACGAAGGCGCGGCGGCTCAGATTGACGTTTTGCGTCGGAGTTTTCATACCTTGCCTCCCTGCGCGACAACCGATTTGATCGCGGCGAAAATACGCACATGGGTGCCGCAGCGGCACAAGTTGGGCGCCATGTGGCGACGGATCGTTTCATCGTCTGGATGAGGGTTGGCCTCCAACAGCGCCTGTGCCCGTACGATCATCCCCGCGATGCAATAACCACACTGGGCCGCCTGTTCGTCGATAAAGGCTTTCTGCAACGGCCCCGGTTGCTCGGCGCTGCCCAGGCTCTCGACGGTGCGCACCGATTTTCCTGCCAGCGCGCCGCACGGCGTCAGGCAGGAAAACACCGGTTTGTCGTTCACTAACACGGTACAGGCGCCGCACTGACCCAGACCGCAGCCGTATTTGGCGCCATTGAGCCCCACTTTGTTGCGCAAGGCATACAGCAGGGGCATGTCGCCCGCGATGTCCAGTTCGTGAGTCTTGCCGTTGATGTCGAGTGTGATCACGGTTGTTGCTCCTGAGCCCGAATGCTTTTGATTGTCTCGTCGAGGTCCGTCCAGGGGCGGTTCGCACAGCTTTCGTTGCGCAAGAACTCGGCAAGTGCAGCCACATGACTGTCGTCCAGGCTATGGTCGAAGGCAGGCATGTAGTGGCTGGAAGCGGCGCTGGACATCGGGATGCCCTGCAGGATGGTCTGGATCAAATTGCGTGGCGAGTCCGCCGTCACCGCCGAGGTGTTTGCCAGTGCAGGCCGCGATTCATTGACGCGCATCGGTGCTGCGCTGCCGTGGCAACTCGCGCAGGCCCCATCGAACAACGAGGCACCCAGAAGCGCCCTGGCGCTGGGCTTGACCCCAGAGGTGCAGGGCGGCGACGGTGCATCCGATGAGGTTTTCTTGAGGTCGAGAATGTACTGCGCGATGGCATGGGCGTCTTCAGCCGGCAATTGCGCGATGCTCAGGCTGACCGGCAACATCGGGCCCGCCGCTGCGCCATGTCCTTCGGCAACCTCGCCCGTCAGATAGGCGACCAACTGGGCTTCATTCCAGGGATGTTGTGCCTCGGTCATTCCGCGTAGGGCAGGTGCTGTCCAGCCATCGACGACGCCACCGTTGAACAGTTCGCTGCCTTTTTCCCCGCCAATCAGATTCAGGGGCGAATGGCAGGATGAACAGTGTCCCGCGCCCTCGACCAGATAGCGTCCGCGGTTCCATTGCGCAGATCGGTTGGGAAGTGGTTCCAGCGGATCCCCATGCAGGAACAGCAAGTTCCAGAAAGACACCAGCGGGCGGAAGTTCATAGGGAAGACCATATGATTGTCGGGAGCGGTGTATTTGACCGGGTCCACGCTCATCAAGAAGGCATAGGCGTCGGCGATATCAGCATCGCTCATCTTCCGGTAATGCACGTAGGGGAAAGCCGGATAGAGAAAGTGGCCGTCACGCGCGATGCCTTCACGCATGGCCCGTTCAAAGGCGTCCAGCGACCACTGACCGATACCAGTTTGCGGATCCGGGGTGATGTTGGTGGTGAAGAGGGTTCCGAAGGGCGTTACCAGCGGTAAACCGCCGGCCATGTAGGCGCCCCCTGGCCGTGTGTGGCAGACCGCGCAGTCTCCCGCTTCGACAACGCGTCGGCCCCTGTCCAAGGTTTCGCGACCGGCATTCAGGCCTTGGCTGACAGTGGTAATTTCCGGCCTCCACATCATCCAGAACGCAAACCCTAACCCCACGACGCCGATTGCCAGAACAGCACCGATGATCGTCTTGCGCTTCATCGCCTTACCTCTCGAGCTGAATTAACGACAGATTTTTCAATCCGCCGCGTGCGCTTGGCGTACGGCGATTTTCCATGTCGTGAGCTTAGATAGGGCGCTTGCGATGGAGTACCCCATTAGGGCGCAACGCTACATTGCGTAAGTCGCAACGTCAGTTGCCCTCAACCCAGAAATCGCTCCATCGTTGCGTTTTACGAAAAGCAACGTTGTTCAGCGGGTGGATTCTCTGGCAGGGCCCGCGGACCTACCTTGGGACGGTCAAACATTCAACCACGGAGACCGTCATGAGTTTGCACTCATCCAAAATTCAGGTGACTTACGATTTCATCTGCCCATGGTGCTGGATCGGTGAGGAAAATCTTGAACGCGCGCTGGCCGCTTCGGGTTTCTCAACGGCCCGCCCCATTAGTTTCCTGCCTTATCAGTTAAATCCGGACATGCCTGTTCGAGGCATGGATCGCAAATCCTATCGCTCTGGCAAGTTCGGCAGCTGGGCGCGTAGCCAGGCCATGGATGCACAGGTCACCCACGCCGGTAAGGCCGTCGGCCTTGAGTTCGATTATGAGCGAGTCGAAAAAACGCCCAACACCCTGGCCGCGCATCGGTTGGTATGGCGTGAGCAACAGGCGGGTCGAGACGCATCCTTGCTGGTCAAGGCCATTTTCAAGGCGTACTTCGGCGAGGGGCGGGATATCGGCAACCTCTCTGTGCTGGCCGACATCGCTGCCGAAACCGGGCTGGACCGCGAGGCCATCGTCGACTTTCTCAACACCGATGCCGGCACGGCTGAAGTCTTGAAGCTCGAAGCCCAAACCAAGGCGTCCGGTGTGCGCTCGGTACCGAGTATTCAGATTGCAGATGACGTGATCAGTGGTGCCCAGCCCGTCGAAATAATGATCCAGATACTGAAGCGAAGCCAAGCCGCCTAAGGCGTTTTTTCAATCCCTATCCATTCAGGAAATCATCATGACTCATCACTTATTCAGCCCGATCAAACTCGGTCAACTCGCCCTTGATCACCGCGTCGCCATGGCGCCTCTGACTCGCTCGCGGGCGGGACAACCGGGCAACGTACCGACATCGATGAACGTCGAGTACTACCGTCAGCGTGCCAGTGCCGCATTGATTATTACCGAGGCTACACAGATTTCGCAGCAGGGCCAGGGTTACGCCTGGACGCCTGGCATCCATAGCGACGAGCAGATTCAGGGCTGGAAAGCTGTCAGCGAGGCCGTGCACGCAGAAGGCGGGCGCATTTTCCTGCAGCTCTGGCATGTGGGGCGAGTATCGCACCCGGTGTTCCAGCCTGACGGCGGCTTGCCGGTGGCACCGACCGCGCAGCCAGTGCCCGGCAAGACCTTCATCCTGAATGAAGAGGGCGAGGGCGTATGGGGTGATGTACCTGTCCCTCAGGAGCTGGACATTCCAGGGGTCGAAGCGATCGTTGTCGACTTCCGCAAGGCCGCCCGCAACGCGATTCTGGCCGGTATGGATGGAGTGGAAATTCACGCGGGCAATGGTTACCTGCTCGACCAATTCATCAATAGCGACAGCAATAAGCGGAGTGATCGCTACGGCGGAAGTATCGAAAACCGTGCGCGGTTGCTGCTTGAAGTCGTGGAAGCCGTGACCGCGGAAGTAGGTGCCGAACGCGTTGCTGTTCGCCTCACACCGATGGGACGTTTCATGGGGATGGGCGATGACACCCCGGAACAAACCTTTGGCTACATTGCGTCCCGGCTCAATCACTGGAATCTCGCTTATCTGCACCTGGTAGAACCGATGATGGTCGGTACAGTACTCGATGAAAGTAACGATCCACGCTGGGACGCGATCATCAAGCAACTACGTACCGACTTCCACGGTGTCCTGATGCTGGCGGGTGGTTATTCCGGCGAAACGGCCGAGCAGGCCCTTGCGCAGGGCCGTGCAGACCTCATTGCGTTTGGTCGCCCGTTCATTGCCAACCCCGACTTGCCGGCTCGCTTGCGCGGCCGCAACGAACTCAACGTGGCGGACGGCGACAGCTTTTTTGGCGGTGACGCCAAGGGGTACATCGACTATCCGGTGTTGGCATAACGCGACTGTAAAACAGAGCTTGGGGAATCACCCTGCAACGAGGAGAAAGGTAATGAAGAGTTCAGGCGTTCCGAAGGCCCTGGTCATCGGTGGTTCCCTGGGAGGGCTGTTCGCCGCCACGGCATTACGCGCGATTGGTTGGCAGGTCGATATTTACGAACGATCCCTCACGGCGATGGATAGCCGTGGCGGTGGCATCGTTCTGCAAACGGAGGTCCTACACCATTTTCGCTATGCGGGCATTCAGCCGGTAGGTGCGCTCGGCGTTCGGTCCCATGATCGTCTCTATCTGGATCGAGCCGGTAGCGTCGTGCATAAAGAGCCGATGCCGCAAACTCAGACGTCCTGGAATACGCTGTACAGCTCATTATTTTCTGTATTTCCTGCGGAGCATTATCACCGTGGCAAGACGTTGGTGGATCTGACTCAGAATGAACACCAAGTGACTGCGATTTTCGCCGACGGCAGCACTGCCGAGGCAGATCTGCTGATTGGCGCTGATGGCGCGGGTTCAACCGTGCGAAGCGTTGTGTTGCCTGGAACAGTCCCTAGCTATTCGGGATATGTCGTCTGGCGTGGGCTTGTCGATGAAGATCAACTTCCGGACTTCGCCAAAACGCAGCTTTACGAGGACTTTGTTTTTCAACAGGATCCTGAATCGCTGATGCTGGAATACATGGTGCCGGGCTTGAATGGCTCCGTTAATCCTGGGGAGCGTCGGTTCAATTGGCTGTGGTATTTGAAAGCTGCGCAAGGTGCGCAGCTGGACGCTGTGCTCACTGACAGCAATGGCCTTCGGCGTAATCACTCCATTCCGCCCGGGGCCTTGGCCACTGAGCAGAATGCTTACATACGGGAAATGGGTGAGCGCCAGACGAACCCGGCTTTTCGAGAAGTGATTCGCCAGACCAAGGATATCTTTGTGCAAGCGATCCTTGATCTCAAAGTCCCGCAAATGGTGTTTGGCCGCGTGCTGTTGACTGGCGACGCGGCTTTTGTGCCGCGCCCTCATACCGCCGGAAGTACGGCAAAGGCAGCCCGTAATGCTCTGTCTCTGGCCCAATCAATCGACGCCGTCGGCGACATTGATAAAGCCCTGCTAGCCTGGCAGAAGCAACAACTGGCTGAAGGCAAACGCATGGCAGACTGGGGCGTGAGTATGGGCAATCGGATTATGGGGATTGCTCAAGCCTGATTCGGCGGCTGACACCGGATTCATTGGCGGGATGAAAGAGGGGTGTAACCGAGGAATGAGTGCAGTTTTTCTATACTGAATAAAAAGAGGAGATTAGCTTCAGATCGAAGCTATCTCCTCTTTTTTGCATCTGTATCTTTTGACGCATTAACCATTCTGGCAGTCGCCACCCAGTATCTTGTATTGCAGGTCGTGCGTCGTGCCCTTGTGATCCACATACACCATGTGCGCGTCCACTGGACCGCAGGCGTTCCGAGTGTCTTCGACCGTAGTGATGTCGATGACCTTGGCGATATCCAGGTGTTCGGAATAATTGTACTGCTCAGGTTCAGGGATCGAGGCAGTGTTGTTGACGCCGTCATGGGCCGAAGCGTAAACGCTAAACATCACGAGTGAGGCGAGCATTGCATATTTCATCAGGGTGTCTTCCAGTAAGAGTCAGAGAGGAAGCAAGATCTCTTGGTTGCTTCTGGCGCTGATTGTGAGACTAAAAAGTGCTTTAAAAAAATCTTCAGTTTGGATACTTGGCATCATCGGAATTGATGTGGCGCGGGTTGACTCATGGGTGCGTAACCCTGATGGATTGAACAATCACTTAATAGTGAAAAAGTTTTCTCTATCGGGTTTTTGCAGGCGTTCTATTGGATGGCTGACACTTTGCTTCGAGCTTTTTTCAGATCTTTGTTCAACTGGATACGCATGGCACTAATGAACTGTCTGGCGTTATCGGGCAAAGGTTTACCGGGGCGAAAGATAAGAATGCTGGAAAAGCGCACGTCGATGCTGAAAGGCTTTACAACCAATCCCCGGTCAAGAAAATCACACACCGTAATCGGCGCTACCACGCCTACGCCCTGTCCGAGCAAGGCCAGTTCACAGATGGTGTGTGCGTAAGGGGTCTCGATGCGTACTTTTAACGTTACCCCTGCCGCCGCCATTGACTCCTCAAGCCGATGTCTGCTGCTGTCTTCGGGGTTGAGGGCAATAAAGTCGACACCAGCCAGATCGGCGGGATGGATGATTTTTCGCGTGGCCAGCGGGTGGGAGGCATGCATCACTACGTAGCCCATGGTGTCGACAAAAGGCGAATGCTCTAGCCCCGCGACAGGCATCTCATCGGCCATCAGGCCAAAGTCACATTGGCCGGCGGCCACTTCCTGATGCACTTCGCGGGAGCTGAGGATTTTCAGCGAAACCTGGATACCTTTTTTACCGGGCTCGAAAGCCGCCAATGCACGGGGTACGAATGAATTGCCCAGGGCAGGGTGGGCGGCCACTACTAGGCGCCCGATACCGTATTGGCGCAGGCTTTTGATGCGGTGTTCGATCGCCTCGAAGCCCATGTAGAACTTGTCGACATCCACCATCAGTGCCGTGGCTTCCTGGGTTGGCACCAGGCGCCCACGGGCACGAACGAACAATTGCAGGCCCGAACTGTCCTCCAGTTTACGGATGGCCTGACTGACCGCCGGCTGGGAAATACCCAGCATGTTGGCAGCCTTGATGGTGCTACCGGCGTTCACCACCGCGCGAAAAATCTCGATCTCACGAAAGCCCATGTCAGTTCCATCACCCTATAAGTTCAGCTTATAGGGTAAATAGTTTCCAGTGTTGTTGCCAGTTGCTTTCAAGAACAGACTCGGTTCACACAACAACACAGGGTTTTTTCCATCATGAGCTTTAAAGATCACGCCGATAATCCGTTTGCCAGCTTGTCACCTGCCGTGTGGCGGGCGTCCACCGTGGTATTTGATTCGTTCGAAGATTTCGCTGCACGCAAGAAGCGCCAACCCGACGGCTACAGCTACGGGGTGACGGGAACACCGACGGCTCGCGGCTTGGAGCGGCGAATTGCCGACCTCGAACATGCGAGGCATTGCGTGCTGACGCCTTCTGGCCAAGCTGCCTTGATGGCCGTAGTGATGGGTTTTGTGCGGGCCGGCGATCACCTACTGGTGTCGGATTCCGCCTATGGCGGCTTGAAGGCATTCGCCAGCTACTGGCTGGCCGAATTGGGCATCGACGTTGAGTATTACCCGCCCACGGTGGATGGAGAAATCGAGGCGCTGATCAAGCCCAATACCAAGATGATCTGCATCGAGGCCCCGGGCACCATCACCATGGAGATGCAAGACGTCGATGCCATCGTGGCTGTTGCCAAGCGTCATGGCGTGCTGACCATGATGGATAACACCTGGGCCAGTCCTTTGTATTTCCGTCCCTTGGAGCATGGTGTGGATTTTGCCGTGGAAGCGGCGACCAAACTCTTTGGCGGGCATTCCGACCTGTTGATGGGCAGCATCAGCATGAATGACTTCAGCCACTATGAAATCCTGCGGGAAACCCAGAGTGTGTTGGGCCTGGCGGTCAGTCCGGAAGACTGCTTTCTGGTAATGCGCGGTCTGGATACTTTCCCGCTACGGATGCATGAGCAAAGCCGCAACACGCTGAAAATCGCGTGCTGGCTGGAGAGTCATCCGCTGGTTACCAATGTCCTGTTCCCGGCCCTGGAAAGTCACCCCGGCCATCGAGTCTGGAAGGAGCAGTTTGAAGGAAGCGGATGCTTGTTTTCCTTCATCCTGAAACCAGCACCAGAAGAAGCCTTCAGCAAGTTTTTCAACGCCCTTGAGCACTTTCCCATCGGCGCCAGTTGGGGGGGCACCCATAGCCTTGTTGCCTATTACCCCGCCAACCAGCAGAAGGCTCGCAAGTTTGCCCTGACCGATCAGCCGATCATTCGCATTTCCATTGGCCTGGAAGATCCCGATGTGCTCATCGCGGACCTGGAAAAAGCACTGCGTCAATATCATTCGTTCACCGAGGCGTGACCACCGATCCGGGTCGGCGAAACACCAGAATTTGCCACTCTTTGCACAATTGAACAGCTGCCACCTTAAGGTCCTCACATCGAGCCGGCCTGAAGAAAGGATGGAAAAAATGACAACAAAGATCAGCGTTCTGAACACGTGTTGCAAAAATACCGAAGTCAACGCAGAGCTTATCAAGGCCAAGGAAAGGTACGGGTTTGTTGCAGCAGAGGAGCCGTGACATGTTCGAATTATTGATTCGTTCATGGCCACTGCTCAAGACCGCCATTTGGGTCACTGTGTGGCTGGGGCTGGGAGCCTTTGTCTTTGGTTCGATCCTCGGCATGTTGATCGCGCTGATGAGAAACTCTACTTACCGGCTGCTGAGATTTGCGGCTTTCATGTATGTGTCGGTTTTCCGTGGTACTCCGTTATTAGTGCAGCTGCTTCTTATTTATTTCGGATTGCCTAATTACGGTATCGAGCTGGGCCCTATAACGTCGTCGTTGATTGCTCTAAGTCTGTTTTCCGCTGCTTATCTAAGCGAGAACTTTCGCTCGGGTATCAATGCAGTTGACGTGGGGCAATGGGAAGCATCGTTTGCGATGGGCATGGGGTATTGGAAGTGCCTGCAAAGAGTCATCCTGCCCCAGGCCATGCGTGTCGCGTTACCGTCTGTGGGCGGGCAACTGGTGGCGTTGATCAAGGACACTTCCCTGGCGTCGATTATTACCGTGGTGGAAATGACCAGTGTAGCTCAGCAAATGGGGGCCGCGACTTTCCGTTACATGGAGATGTTCCTGATAGTCGGGTTTATCTATTGGTCGATCAACCAATGCCTGACGCTGGTTCAAACCTATATCGAAGGTCGCTTGTCGAGGCGTATGTCATGAGTGAATTGAAAATCAATGTTCAGGGCTTGTCCAAGTCGTATGGAAACTTGCTCATCCTGAATAACATCGATCTGCAAATACGCTGCGGTGAAGTGGTGGTCATCCTTGGCCCTTCGGGTTCCGGGAAAACGACGTTGCTGCGCTCGCTCAACTTCCTCGCACAGGCGGACAGTGGGGCGTTGGAGGTCTGCGGGCATCGGGTCACCCTCAGACCAGGCCGTGCGCTAAGCCCTGACGATCAAGCGCAAATCGCGGCACTGCGGCGCAAAACTGCGATGGTATTTCAGTCATTCAACCTGTTTCCGCACTTGACCGCTTTGGAGAACGTGATCGAAGGCCTGGTCAGCGTCAAGCATGTGCCCAGGCGTGTGGCGATGATTCGTGGGCGAGAGTTACTTGCGCAGGTGGGCCTGGCCGACAAGGCCATGTTTTATCCCGCGCGGTTGTCGGGCGGGCAGAAACAGCGGGTGGCCATCGCCCGGGGATTGTCGATGACACCGGAAGTGATTCTGTTCGATGAACCGACTTCGGCGCTGGACCCTGAGTTACGTGATGAAGTGCTCACCGTCATGCGGGAACTGGCGGACGCTGGGATGACCATGGTGATCGTCACCCATGAAATGAGCTTCGCCCGGCAAGCGGCTGATCGGGTGATTTTTATGGAGGGAGGGCTGATTTTGCACGACACCTCTCCCGGGGAGTTCTTTGGTTCCAAGAGCAATGAACGTATCCAGCAATTTATTCGAAAGGGCTATGCAGATCATGAATACACCAATGTTTAAACGTTACTTTCAGGGTTTGGTTTGTGGGTTGGCGCTTATTTCTTGTTCATGGGTACACGCCACCGAAGATGACTCGTTATCTCGTCTGGTTAAATCCGGGACCGTTCGCGTTGCTAATACCCAGACCAGTCCGCCCTTGAGTTTCATTAACGCTGACAATAAACCGGATGGCTATGACATCGCTGTGGCCCGGGAAATTTTCAAACGCCTCGGCGTGCCGAACGTCGAATTTGTCGCGGATAAGTTTTCAAGCTTTGTTCAAAGCATTCAGACCCGAAAGTATGACGTGGTCATCAACGGCATGACCAAAACCCCGGATCGGGCGGCCGTGGTGGACTTCACATCGCCCTACGGTGTTGAAGAGTTTCGTATCTGGGTGAATGCAAAGAATGTCGACATACAGGATGTCGCCAGTTTAAAGGGCAAAAAAGTGGGGGCGAGCCTGGGCACAAGTAATGAGTTATGGGAGCGGCAGAATCTGAAGGAGTCAGAAATACTTACTTATGACGCCGGCGGTCTGCTCTACAACGATCTGGCTCTTGGGCGGCTTGACGCCATTATCGAATCCTATTTCGCCGGCAAGAAAATGCAGGAAGTGAACCGCTTGCCTATCAAGCTGGCGGGTGAGCCAGTGGCTTATTCATTAGGAGCTGCGGTTGTACCGAAAGGAGCGGATGCACTCAGGCTGGCAATGAACGAGGCCATCGCAGGCATGATCGCGGACGGAACGATCGCACGTCTGGCGAAGCAATACCTGGGTGATGATTATGACGTGGTGGGGGATCTGGCGAGGTCGGAATACAAATGGTGAGCCCAAGTTATCTCGTGAGTCTTCATTTATCCTGGAGTAAGCAATGAGTACCGCCAACCCGATCAAAAGCGATATCGACTTCGATGCCCCAGGCAAACAGGTTGGATACCTGCGTCTTCCCCATTCCGTGAACCGCTCTGCCTATGGCTGGATTCCAATCCCCGTTGCATCCATCCGCAACGGCACAGGGCCGACTTTCCTGATTACGGCCGGCAGCCATGGCGATGAATATGAAGGTCAGATTATCGTCGCCCGTCTGATCCGAGAGCTGCAACCGTCGATGATTCAAGGCCAAGTCATTTTGTTGCCGATGACCAACTTCCCGGCAGCGGAGGCGGGGACTCGCACCTCGCCGCTGGACGATGGCAATCTTAATCGTCTGTATCCGGGCAATCCCGCCGGCACGCCGACACAGGTCATCGCCCACTACATCGAGTCGGTGCTGCTGGCCCGGGCCGAGTACATGGTTGATTTGCATTCCGGCGGCACCTCGTTGGTCTATGAAGGGGCCAATATGATGGGGCTGGAACCGCGGGATGCCGAGGAGGAGGTGCGAGTCAGTGGGTTGCTTAGGGCGTTCGGTTTGCCCAAGGCATTTCTGTACCAGCCCAACCCTGTCAACGTGACCGCCGCCGCTCGCCGCCAAGGCGCCATTTGCTTTCTGACCGAGTTGGGTGGTGGCGGCCAGGTGAGTTCACGGTTGGTGGACTTGGCTCGGCAGGGGCTGCTAAACCTGCTGGCACATGTCGGGATCCTGAGCGGAGAGCTGGTTCCGGCATCGGCGCCGGCCGTTCCTCGAATGATGCGGATCGACAGGGGTGCTCACTACGTCTATGCGCTCAACGCCGGGGTGTGGGAACCTCTGGTGGAACTGGGCGATCACGTCGAAGCCGGGCAGGCTGCGGCGTTGATCCATTTTCCTGACGAGCCTCTGCGTGAGCCCGTGACGGTCGACTTTGTCGGGAGTGGCGAAGTGATTTGCAAGCGTGCCCTGGCCCAGGTCCGTGTTGGCGATTGTCTGCTGGAGTTGGCGGAGGCTCGGACTGGGATCATTGTCTGAACCCACCTTAAGCATTTTTCTTGAAGTACCGGGTTGCGCTGATCATTGAGCGATTGATGATGAGCGCAATTTGCGTCCTCGTTTAGCCTTATCACTATTCCTTGTTGGTCATCCCATTCTTAAATGACAGGCAAAAAAAGGCCGGTCAGACCGGCCAAAGGGAAATCGAGAGTTTCACTAACGCTATACGGGGAGTTTCAGGATTCTGGCCGCGTTGGCGCCGAGTACTGCCGCTTTCTCGCGCGGACCCAAGCCTACGCTTTCGACAAAACGCACCGGCTGTTCATAGCCCATGTCGAAGCAATAGTCGCTGCCCAAGACCAGATGGTCGATACCGACGTTGGCGATCAAATAATCCAGCACCGGCCCTGAGTGCGACACGGTGTCGTAGCTGAATCGCGTCAAATAGCTGCTCGGCTTTTGGGCCAGGCGTCGTGTCTCAGGGCGTGAGGTCCACCCGGCATCGAGACGTCCCACGAGTATTGGTAAAGCCCCACCGGCGTGGGGCAATGACACATGCAGTAGAGGATATTGATCCAACACTCCGCCGAAGATCAGGTGTGAAGCCGCGATAGCGGTATCGAACGGGTTGCCCAGCAGGTTACTCAAGTAATAGTTGCTCAGACGGTTGCCGCCGACCGTTTGTTGCGGGTGCAGGAATACCGGGAGTCCCAGTTGTTCTATGCGGGCAAAGACCGGCGCGAATCGCGGATTGTCCAGGTCCAGGCCATTGATGTTGGTGCCCATATACACTCCCCGAACCCCAGGTAATTCGGCTGCGCGTTCCAACTCGGCAATGGCATCGTCAGCCTCTAGCATCGGCAACGTGGCCAGCACCACAAAACGTTGTGGGTGTTGGCGATGGACCGTCGATGCGGCATCGTTCCAGGCACGTGCCAGGCGGGCATTGAGTTGTCGATCTGCCCAGTACACCATCGGCACACTAAGGGACAGCGCCTGTACATCGACGCCGGAGTGGTCCATATCGAGCAAGCGCGCCTGCACATCGATAAATTTCAAGGGCAACGGTCCTAATCCGCCGGCGGGTGTGGCGAAGCTGAAAGTAGTCTCCTGGCGGGTATAGCTTCCACCGAACGCTTTGCCCTCACTTCCCAAGAGGTGTAAGAACTCTTCAGGGTAGTAATGCGCGTGGATATCCACCGATCGAACAGGGATGTCAGCTCCTCCCTTGATCGGTCCCGCCGCCGAGGCGGGCAATAAACGGGTCACCAGCAGGCCACCCGCGGTAGCTGCCATGATGCCCAGCAGTTGGCGACGGGTCTTTGAAAGACAGCAGGGGCATTGCATCGTCGATCTCCTTTTTTTATTGTCGTAGCGGATTCAAGCACGCGCCTTGGTGCTTGAGCGGGTTCAGAACGCTCGGTCCCCACCGTGGGCATGGACTGCTCCGGGTGCCGCACTATTAATCAATCGATCATTTGACGGATTTTGATTATCATCCGATCAATTGGAAAATCGCAAGCCGATTTAATCAATCAGGCCATTGAGCACAGCCATGCAAGCGTCCCATTGCCAGGTCATGCACAGTCGCTATCGTTACCTTTCGCTCTTGGAATCCGTTCAATGGATAAGTTGCTGGCGCTGAAAATGTTTGTCGAAACGGTGCGCTGTGGCGGTTACTCATCTGCGGCGCGTAAGCTCGGCATCTCCACTTCGTCGGTGACGCGGCAGGTCGCGGGGCTGGAGAGTGAGTTGGGCGCCAGCCTGCTCAACCGCACCACGCGCAACACGAGCGTCACGGTGGCGGGGCAGCACTATTTCGATAAAGCCGTGGCGATCCTCGAGGCCATCGACGAAGCCGATGCCGCCGTTGCCGACCGTGGCAGCGAAGCTCAGGGGCGTTTGCGGGTCAGTGTCCCGGTGGAATTCGGCCGGCGAATCATCGCTCCACATTTGGGGCGGCTACTTGAGCGCCATCCCGGCCTGGAGATCAGCCTCTCGCTGAGCGACGAGGTCAGTGACCTGCTCAGCGAACAAATCGACGTGTCAGTGCGCCTCGGTTCATCGGTCGTCAGTGATGACATCGTCAGCAAGCGGCTGGGTGATTTCCAGCGTTGGGTTGTGGCGAGTCCCGAATACCTGACGCGAACCGGCCTGCCCCGAACCCCCCGTGACCTGCTGGAGCATCAGTGCTTGCGTTTTGATTACCGCACTGGCCACCACAACTGGACATTCCAGGGCGATGAGGAGGTCATCCGATTGAATGTGCAGGGACGGCTGAAAAGCAACAATGCCGACATTCTGCGCGAGGCGGCCTTGGCTGGTGGCGGGGTGGCGCTATTGGCCGATTGGCTGGTGCGTGAGGATGTCAGCGCAGGTCGGCTGACGCGGGTGCTGGAGCAATATGAAGTCAACCCTGGTAGTGCAAGCACCTGCATCAATGCGCTGTATCTACCCAACCACCGTGGCTCCAGCCGCATCAATGTATTCATAGAGTTTCTTCAGGAAATACTCGCGCCCTAAGCACGTCCTTTGCATCAGGCAAGACCGCGTTGCGCGTCGCTTTCGATCGAATCGAATGCCGGCCGATACCACCGCGGCGCACGGCTGGCAGCCCTTTTCACGCGTTCGGGCAAAAGCAGCGTTGCCGAATGCGCAATGAAGCCTTGCACAGGGCAGCGATTCTCCCCGCGTGCTCGGCTTCGTACAGTGGCACCCATCAACTGACCCCGGTCGTCAAAGCAGCATCCCGCGGCCACTGACAATAAATTTCGTTTAGAACTCGCCCCGATTTGGCCGGCTACGGCTTGCTATCGCCTGGCGAAAGTATGAGGAATGCCCATGAAACCTACACAGACGGTTCCCTTGATCGTCTCCGCTCTGGCGTTGTCGATCGTGCTGTCGGGCTGCAAGCAAGAGGCGCCCGTGCAAGACGTCAAACCGCCCCAGGTTGGAGTCGTCACCCTTCAAGCAGAGACTTACACCGTGCAAAGCGAACTGCCGGGGCGTACCGCACCTTTTCGCGTCGCGGAAGTTCGTCCACAAGTGGACGGAATCATTCAGCAACGCTTGTTCGACGAAGGAAGCGAGGTCAAACCCGGCCAAGCGCTGTACCGCATTGATCCATCGCCGTACGAGGCAGACGTAGCTCGTGCCCGCGCCTCATTTCAACAAGCCCGTTCCCTCGCAGATCGTTATCGGCAGCTGATCGGAGAAAGAGCTGTGAGCCGCCAGGAGTTCGAGGATGCGCAGGCGCGCCAATTGACGGCGGAGGCTGATCTCAAGCGTGCCGAAATCAACTTGCGCTACACCCGTGTGCTCGCGCCGATTGCCGGCTGCATCGGCCGCTCTAGCGTGACCGAAGGGGCGCTGGTGAACAACGGCCAGACGGGAGCTATGGCGTCCATTCAGCAGCTTGACCCGATTTACGTCGACATCACCGAGTCCTCTGCGAACCTGCTCAAGTTGCGTGACGACCTCAAGCAAGGTCGCCTGGAGAGCGCGGGTTCGGACGCCGCCGTGGTGACCCTCGCGCTCGAAAACGGCAGCGCGTACGGACTGCCTGGGCGCCTGAAATTTTCTGAGGTATCAGTCGATCCCTCCACCGGCTCGGTGACCCTGCGCGCGGTGTTTCCCAACCCCGAACATCTGCTTCTACCGGGCATGTTTGTGCGGGCAAAACTCCAGAGCGGTGTGCGGCAGGCCGCCATTCTCGCTCCGCAACAAGGGGTGACTCGCGACCTGAAGGGCAATCCCAGCGCACTGGTGGTCAGCGCTGACGGAACCGTGGAACAGCGTCCCCTGACGGCCAATCGCACAGTGGGTAACCATTGGCTGGTAGAGAGTGGCCTTGAAGCGGGGGATCGCTTGATCACTGAGGGGCTGCAGTTCGTCAAGCCGGGCATGAAGGTCACCGTGATCGCCGCTCAAAACGTGGCGCCGGCGTTGGCCGGTGCCACGGCCGGGGGGAACTGAGCATGTCCAGGTTCTTTATCGATCGGCCTATTTTTGCCTGGGTACTTGCATTGATCGTCATGCTGGCCGGCGGGCTGGCAATCCTCAAGCTGCCTGTCAACCAATACCCTGACATCGCTCCGCCAGCGATCTCGATTCAGGTGACCTACCCAGGGGCCTCGGCTCAGACTGTGCAAGACACCGTGGTTCAGGTCATCGAGCAACAGCTCAACGGCATCGACAACCTTCGTTACGTCAGTTCGGAAAGCAACTCCGACGGCACCATGGCGATCACGGTTACGTTCAACCAAGGGACGAACCCCGACATCGCCCAGGTCCAGGTTCAGAACAAGCTGAACCTGGCCACGCCACTGTTGCCGCAAGAAGTCCAGCAGCAGGGAATCAGGGTGACCAAAGCGGTCAAGAATTTCCTGATCGTCATTGGTGTTGTCTCCGAAGACGGCAGCATGTCCCGCGAGGACTTGGCGAACTACGTGGTGTCCAACATGCAGGATCCGCTGTCGCGTACTTCTGGCGTCGGCGACTTCCAGGTGTTTGGCGCGCAGTACTCCATGCGGATCTGGCTTGATCCTTCGAAGCTAGTCAGTTTCGGCCTGACGCCCGTCGATGTGAAAAGTGCAATCCAGTCCCAAAACGTGCAAGTGTCGTCCGGTCAGATCGGCGGCCTGCCAGCACTGCCGGGCCAACAGCTCAATGCCACCATCATTGGCAAAACTCGCTTGCAGTCGGCTGACGAGTTCAAAGACATTCAACTCAAAGTCAATCCCGACGGCTCGGAGGTACGCCTGGCCGATGTCGCCGAGGTTACGCTGGGCGGCGAAACTTACAGCGTCAACGCCCAGTTCAACGGTAAGCCGGCGTCCGGTATTGCCATCAAGCTCGCCCCCGGGGCGAACGCGCTGGATACCACTAAGGCAATCCGCGACACCCTGGACCAACTGCAGCCCTTTTTCCCTCGCGGCATGAAAGTGGTCTATCCCTACGACACTACACCTGTTGTGCGCGACTCGATCCATGGCGTGTTTCATACCTTGGGCGAGGCGGTCGTCCTGGTGTTCCTGGTGATGCTGCTGTTTCTGCAGAACCTGCGCGCGACTATCATTACCACGCTGACCGTTCCTGTCGTCCTGCTGGGTACATTCGGTGTCCTCGCGGTCGCCGGTTTCAGTATCAACACGCTGTCGATGTTTGGCATGGTGTTGGCCATCGGCCTCCTGGTGGATGACGCCATCGTCGTGGTCGAGAACGTGGAGCGCGTTATGCGAGAGGAGCATTTGTCGGCGAAAGAAGCCACGATTCGCTCCATGAAACAAATCCAGGGCGCGCTCGTCGGCATCGCCATGGTGTTGTCGGCGGTGCTCTTGCCGATGGCGTTCTTCGACGGTTCTACCGGTGTGATCTACCGTCAGTTCTCGCTCACCATCGTATCGGCCATGGCCCTGTCAGTGCTCACTGCGCTGGTGTTCACGCCTGCCTTGTGCGCCACGATGCTCAAGCCGCACGATCCCGACCATGGGCTAGCCCGGCTCGGTTTCTTCCGTGCATTCAATCGTGGTTTTGATCGCGGCGTGCAACGCTACGAGCGCGGCGTCACCGGGATGCTACGGCACAAGGCGCCGGCATTTCTGGCTTACCTGCTGATCGTCGCTGGTATGGTCCTGCTGTTCAACCGCATCCCCACCGCGTTTCTGCCCGATGAAGACCAGGGCGTGATTTTTACCCAGGTGCAGACCCCCGCTGGATCCAGTGCCGAGCGCACTCAGAAAGTGCTCGACAGTGTGCGTCAGTACTTGCTCACCACGCATGATGAGGGCGGTGAGGCTAACGCGGTAGAGGCGGTGTTCACCGTAAATGGATTTAACTTCGCGGGACGCGGACAAAGCTCCGGCATGGCCTTTGTGCTGCTCAAACCTTGGGGAAGTCGCGGTCCGGAAGATTCGGCGCTTGCATTGGCGGCGCGTGCTCAAGAGAAATATAAGAGTATGCGGGATGCAATGGTCTTCGCCGTGGTACCTCCTGCCGTGCGCGAGTTGGGCAATGCTTCGGGCTTCAATTTATTCCTTCAGGACCAGGCCGGTGTCGGTCACGAGGTGCTGGTTCAGGCGCGCAATCAGTTCTTGCGTCTGGCCTCCGAAAGCAAAGTACTGGCGGCGGTGCGGCTCAACGGCCTGAGCGATGAGCCGCAGTATCGGTTGAAGATTGATGACCGGCGGGCGAGGGCGCAGGGGGTTTCACAGACAGACATCAACACCACCCTGTCCGTGGCCTTCGGAGGCAACTACGTCAATGATTTCATCGACCGTGGCCGAGTCAAAAAAGTGTTTGTGCAGGGCCAGGCCAGCGCACGCATGTCCCCAGAAGATCTGGACAAATGGTACGTACGCAACACCGCCGGAAAAATGGTGCCGTTCTCCGCTTTCGCCTCTGGCGAGTGGGTCTTCGGTTCTCCCAAACTGGCGCGGTACAACGGCGTACCGGCGGAGGAAATACTGGGTAGCCCCGCACCGGGTTACAGCACGGGTGATGCCATGGCTGAAGCACAAGCCATCGCGGCTCAGTTGCCGCCCGGGGTCGCTCTAGCGTGGACGGGTTTGTCGTATGAAGAAAAGCTATCCGGTTCTCAAGCGCCGATCATGTACGCACTTTCGCTGCTGGTAGTGTTCCTCTGTCTCGCGGCCCTTTACGAAAGCTGGTCTATCCCGTTAGCCGTGATGCTGGTGGTGCCGTTGGGTGTTGTCGGTGCGTTGCTCGCCACCGTATTGCGCGGTCTGTCCAATGACGTGTTCTTCCAGGTGGGCCTGCTGACAACGGTAGGGCTGGCGGCGAAGAACGCCATCCTCATTGTGGAGTTCGCCAAGGAATTACATGAGCAGGGTATGAGCTATACGCAAGCGGCGATTGAAGCGGCACGCCTGCGCTTGCGCCCGATTGTCATGACATCCCTGGCGTTCATCCTCGGAGTTGTGCCGTTGGCCATCTCTACCGGTGCAGGTTCTGGCAGTCAGCACGCCATCGGCACAGGCGTGATCGGCGGCATGCTGACCGCCACCGTCCTGGCCGTCTTCTGGGTGCCGCTCTTTTATGTGTCGGTGTCCTCACTCTTCGCACGTCGATCGTCCGCCGCTCCGGTCGTGCCTGCTCGTAAGGAGGTCATTTCATGATCAAGCCTTTCAGCTTTCTAATACTTGCTTCGCTGCTGTTCAGTGGTTGCTCCCTGATTCCAGCGTATGAGCAGCCACAGGCTCCGGTGCCGGCCGTATATCCATTGGCGCCCATGACTCGTGATGAGAGTGCGGCAGCGCTTGATTGGCGCGAGTTCTTTCACGATCCGGTGCTGCATCGCTTGATCGAGACCGCATTGGCCAATAACCGGGATATCAGGGTGGCCACATTGAATGTCGAGTCCTATCAGGCGCGTTATCGCATTCGCCGCGCGGACCTGTTGCCTGAGGTCTCGGCAACAGGAAGCGGTAGTCGTCAGCGTGTCCCGGCAGATCTGGCACCTGATGATAAAGCCACGATCGAGAGTCAGTACTCTGTCGGGCTGAACGTAAGCTATGAACTGGACCTGTTCGGCCGTGTGCGTAGTCTCGATCAAGAAGCATTGCAGCGTTATCTGGCCAACGAACAGGCTCAGCGCTCGGCCCACATCGGGCTGGTTGCGAGCGTTGCGAGCGCTTGGCTCACCTTGCAAGCTGATCAGGTACTGGAGCGATTGACCAGCGACACTCTCGATACCTATGAAAACAGCTACCAGCTGACACGTCGCAGCGCTGAAGTGGGTACCGTTTCAGATTTGGCGTTAAGCCAGTCACAAACCCTCGTACAAAGCGCTCGCGGCTCGATAGCCCGTTATCGCCGGCAGGTCGCCGAAGACCGCAACCTGTTGGCGTTATTAATCGGGGCTGAAATCCCGGCAGATTTGGTTGCCGGTGATTGGGAACGGCAATCCCTGCCTGAGGTTCCGGTCGGGTTACCGTCAGATTTGCTCAATCGTCGACCCGACATACTGGAAGCCGAATTTCTGCTGAAAGCTGCCAATGCGGATATCGGCGCAGCACGGGCTGCGTTTTTTCCCCGAATCAGCCTGACGGCAGGCGCCGGTTCCTCCAGCGAGGCATTGTCCGGGCTGTTCAACGCAGGGTCGGGAGCCTGGAGCTTTTTTCCACAGATCAGCCTGCCGATCGTTAATGCTGGCAGCTTGCAGGCCAGTCTGGATGTCTCTCAGATCGAGAAAGATATTCAAGTGGCGCGTTATGAAAAGGCTATCCAGTCAGCCTTCAGAGAAGTCAGTGATGGGCTGGCCGCAACCGATACCTTTGGGCAGCAGATCGAGGCGCAACAAGGGTTGGTCAGCGCGAGCGCCAAATACTATCGGCTGGCGCAAAGTCGCTACATGACAGGCATCGACAGCTCTTTGACTCTTTTAGACGCGCAACGGACGCTGTTCGCTGCACAGCAAGCGTTGATCAGTGATCAGTTGTCTGAGCGAGTAGCGACCATCGATTTGTTCAAGGCGTTGGGAGGAGGGTGGGAAGGCTGATCTCCTTCGGATAATCCACTCTCACTATTATGGACAAAGCGCTGACGCTCAGTCAGCGCCGAGTTAAACCTCGAAGTTCAATTTGATTGGATGCACTGGATGGATGCACCAAGCTGTAACAAAACAGCCGCTGCATAGGCTGCGGCTTGAATGAATTTTGGCAATCCAATTTTGATGAGGAACAGTCATGGCCAATGCAGCAGCATCAATTCGTGTACCAGCTTCAGCGGAAAACGTCTGGGACTTGGTAGGTGGGTTCAATTCGTTGCCTGACTGGATGCCAGGTGTGACAACCAGCGAACTTAGCGAGGGCGGGCGCTTACGCAGCATCTGTCTAGAAAGTGGTGAAGTCAGCGTTGAGCGACTCGAATACTTCGACAACCTAGGGTTCACTTATAGCTATTCCATTACCAGAGGGGCGTTCCCGGTTACCGATTATTTTTCGATTTTTACAGTGCAACCTGATGGTGAAAATGCATCAATTGTTGAGTGGTCCGGAGAGTTCACCGCGAAGGGTGTTACTACCCAGGAAGCCGAGGAGATTTTCCTGGGTTTCTATGAAGATTCTCTCGAATCGCTCAAAGCCAAATTTGTATAAGCAGTAGCCAGTTCGCACTCACGTTTCGTGCATCCAAACTGGTACTCACGGTCAGCTAACTGCATTTGTCGCAGCTGCTCTCGGAGGTCTCAACGCAAGAGACTCACTTCGAAGACTACGGGACGCCCAAGCTGCTCTGAGTCAATACACGCTGATAGCAGATGATTAGTGCGATCTCACCGCAGGAGTAACACCTTGCTCCTGATAGGGGTATCTGTATAAGGGAAGCAGGTGCAGCAGATCTAAAAGCCGTTTTAAAGGCGGCATGATGGAAATTTGAGGACATTTTTTGCAAATACGGCAAATCATGGGCGTTGACATCTAAAACAATTGCTTTCAAGACATATGGCGGCGAAGCGGTTAATGTAAATGGGTGGGTCAATGTGTGGAGTGCAGAGCGGCAGTGTGGCGGCTTGATGGGGGATCGATCATTCCAGCGCACTGGCCATTAACCGACTTGAAAGGCATCCCGCGTAGCCATAGGCGCATTAATTCCAGGATTCGCTTTAGGTGGGAGATTGCGAGGTAGCCTGGCCGAAGTGCTTAGCTTTTTCGCGTGTGCAGCGGGCGCGCCCACCAATGGTGAGAAAAATCACCCATCCAGGTTACGCATTCTGGAACGACCACATCGGCTACCGCATTTATGACACTTGATCAGTCGTGCTCAATCGCATCAACCTGTTCGACAAGCGCTACTACGTCACCATCGGCACCGAAACTTTCGGTAGCTGCTAAGGTGATCCGCGCAACTTCTTAGTTTCGGTAAAAGCGATTTCCTGCACACCGCAAAGCCCGACCTCAAAGGCATGAGGCCAGGCTTTGCGGTGTGCAGGAAGGGCTTTAGATTTTGTCGATCGGCACCCCGTGGTTGTTTTTCCACATCAGCACCACCGCGCTGGCGATGACGGCCACCACGATCAGGTAAATGTTGAACATCCAGCCGATGTTCTCTGAGTACAACCAGGTCGTCAGGTACGAAGCGGTGCCGCCAAAGACCGCCACACCCAATGAGATGCACACGCCGAACATCCGGGTCCGGTAGCGGGTTGGAATCTGCTCGGAAATCGATGCCGGTTTGCAGCCGGTGACAAAGCCTACCAGCAACAATCCTGCCGTTTGCGCAACCATCAAGGTCCAGGGCTCATTGGAAATCAATCCCCACAGCGGGAACAGCGTCGCAGCGATGCCGAGCAGGGAAATCAGCGCGGAAATCTTGCGACCCCACAGGTCGGAGATCCAGCCCGAAATCGGCAGGAACACCAGGTAGATTACCTGCGCGATGCAGCTCATGGTGAAGGCGCTGCGCGGGTCCATGCCCTTGACGCTGATGGCATAGATCGAAGCCGACGTGACCCAAGTGTAATAGGTTAGCGTGGCACCGGCTTCATACAGAAACAGGCGCACACCATGCTGAATGATTTTGCCACGACTCCAGGCCGGTTCGTTCGATCCTTCGCCAGCGCTGGGGCTGTGCTCGCTTTCCATCATGTTGCGCCGCAGCCACAGGGCAAAAACCGCCAGCAGGCCACCGGTAGCGAAAGGAATGCGCCAGCCCCATTCCTGCATTTCGCTGACCGACAACATGGACGTCAACAGCGCCATATAGAACGTCGCCAGCAATGAGCCCGAACCGACCGCGAGGAACACCGTACTGGACCAGAGACCGCGGCGTTTCGGTGGGGCGATCTCGGCGATGTAGGCATAGGAGGTGGTGGTTTCACCGCCGTGGGCGAAACCCTGCGCCAGTCGCGCCAGCAATAGGAGTGCCGAGGCCCAGCTGCCAATGGCGTCGTAAGACGGGATAAAGGCAATCAGCAGACTGGCGCCGGCCATCAGCAGCATCGTGCTGAGCAACACCACGCGCCGGCCCAGCTTGTCGGCCAGGATGCCGAAGAAGATACCGCCGATGGGTCGCAACAGAAAACCGGCGGCAAACACCGCCAGGGTATTGAGCAGGGCGGAGGTGGCGTTGCTTTTATCGAAGAGGGCGGCGGCGATATAAACCGATGCGACGGTGTAGATCGTCCAGTCGAACCATTCGAGGAGGTTGCCGACGCCGGTGGCCATCAATGACTTTCTGCGCAGGTTGGTGCTTTTTTTGGCCTGCCCGATCGAGTAGTCGGGCATGGTCTCGGTGATGTTATTCATTGTTGGCTCCGAGATGTTTCATGAACCACGGGATGTGGTGAGATCAATCCGTGAAAGCAGTGTCTCCAGGCAAATCAAAGTCCAACTGTGGGAGCGAGCCTGCTCGCGATGGCGGTGTTTCATTCACATTGCGGCTGAATGTCCTGGCGCTATCGCGAGCAGGCTCGCTCCTACAGGGGTGAGGAATCAGGCGCTGAGGTGCGCCAGCGCCACTTCCTCGATCCCGGCAGCGTCGAGTTTGTAGTGCTCGTACAGGTGAGTCGGCGGCGCGATCAGGCTGTATTCGTCGTAGATACCGTGGCGCTTGAGCTTGACCCCGACGCCTTCGTCCGACAGCACTTCGGCCACGGCGGCGCCCAGTCCGCCGAGGACATTGTGCTCTTCGACCGTCATCATGCGGTTACTACGGGCAGCAGCGCGCAAGATCGCGTCACGGTCTATCGGCTTGATTGACGCCATGTCGATTACACCTACGGAGCGCCCCTCGGCATTCATCTTGCGCGCCGCAGCCAGGGCCGCGTGCACGGTGATGCCGCAGGCGATGATGGTCAGTTCTTCGCCAATGATGTGCTCGTGGGCCTTGCCGAATTCGAAGGCCACATCGTCCTGGTAGACGATCGGATCACGGCCGCGACCAATACGGAAATACACCGGTTTGTCGTAGGTGGCCGAGGCTTTTATCGCGGCGATTAGTTGCGGGCCATCGGCCGGCGATACCACCGCCAGATCGGCGATGGAACGCATGGTGGCGATGTCTTCGGTGGCGTGGTGCGAGGTGCCGTAGAAGCCCAGGGAAATGCCGGTGTGGTGCCCGATCAGGCGCACCGGTTGCGCCGAATATGCCACGTCCATGCGGATCTGCTCACAGCACAGCAGTCCGAGGAACGAAGCGAAGGTCGCCACGAACGGCATCACCCCGCAGGTGGCCAGGCCGGCAGCGGCGGTGACCATGTTTTGCTCCGAGATGCCGAATTGCAGGTAGCGCTCGGGGTATTGGCTGGCGAATTTGTTCAGGCCGTTGGAGTACTGCAGGTCGGCGGAGCCGGCCATTACTGGGTAGCCGGCCTGGGTCAATTCAATCAGCGCGTCGGACAGGTACGACAGCCCTGGGTTGAGTGCGTTGAGGCCACGGTACTGCCAGGAATTAGGGGAAAGAGGGGCGTTCATGTTCAGATCTCCATGGCTTCAATTTCAGCGATAGCGCGTTTGGCGTCTTCCGGGTCGAGGTAACCGAGGTGCCAGCCGGGTTCGGTTTCCATGTAGGAAACGCCTTTGCCCTTGACGGTCTTGGCGATGATGCACACCGGTTTTTCACGGCGTTCGTCAGCCTTCACCCGGCGCAGGGTTTCGGTCACTTCGGCAATGTTGTGCCCGTCGATCACATACACTTCCCAGCCGAATGCCCGCCATTTTTCATCCAGCGGTTCGATGCCGATCACGTCATCCACCTGGCCGTCGAGCTGGAAGCCGTTGCGGTCGACAATCGCGATCAGGTGTTTGGCGTTGTGATGGGCGGCGCTCATGGCCGCTTCCCAGACTTGGCCTTCCTGCATTTCGCCGTCACCGAGCATGACGAACACGTCATAGACTTCGCCGGTAAAACGCTGGGCCAGGCACATGCCCAGGCCACCGGAGAGAGCGTGGCCGATGGAGCCGGATGAGAAGTCGATGCCGGGCACTTTGCGCATGTCAGGGTGATCGCCCAAAGGGCTGCCCAGGCGGGTGTATTCATCGAGCCATTCCTTGGGGAACACGCCCAGGTCGGCGAGGATCGGGAACTGGCCCACGGCGGCGTGACCCTTGCCCATCAGGAAGCGGTCGCGGCCTGGCCATTTCGGCTCCCCGGGACGGATCGTCATCACGTCGTAGTACAGCGCCGAGAACAGTTCGGCGGCGGAAAACACCGAGGTGTAGTGGCCGGTCTTGGCGATCTCGATCAGACGGATCGTTTCAAGGCGAACGAATTTCGCCCGGTCCTTGAGCTTCTTCACAGTCTCGGCAGAAGGCACAAAGTTGCTGGCTTTCCACTGTTCGAGCGTTTTGCGGGGTGTAGACATCTCTACCTCCAATCACAGGCATGAATTTGATGAAGTTGAATCTCAGCGGTGCGGGTTGAACGTCAACGCGGGGGGTGTTCGCTCAAGGGGTTTTCAGGGCGTGATCAATGGCTGCCGACCTTCCAGGGCGCGCATTGCACCGATCAGCTCGTCGCAGGTCAGCGGTCCGCCCGAGACCGAGACGAAGTTGCGCGCGTGGGGGGCTTTGAGGGTGGGCTCGGCCACTTGCATCAGCAGCGCGTCATCGAGGCTCGTTACGCCCAGCTCGGCGAGGTTGCGAGGCAGGCCGATGCGTTGATAGAAGCTCAACATGTCGCCCATCAGTTCGGCGTCGCGATCCTCCAGCACCAGTTGCACCAGCAAGCCGTACGCCACTTGCCAGCCGTGGACCTGTTGCTGCGCGCCAGGGATTTTCGACAGGCCGCGGGTCATGGCGTGGGCAATCGACAGGCCGCCGCTTTCGAACCCCAGGCCGCTCATCAGCAGCACGGCTTCAATCAAGTGATCAAAGGCAGGAGTTACCTGGCCGCTGCCGGCCTGGGCCAACGCGGGTTCCGCGTATTGGCGAATGACCTGGTAGCACTCGCGAGCCAACACCAGTCCGGACAACGCCGGACGAGCGCCGAACATGTTTACTCCGCCCGAGTTGAAGCACTGCTCGGCTTCGAACTTTTTGGTCAGGGCGTCAGCGATACCCGCCAGCAGAAACTGACGTGGCGCCTGGGCAATCAGGCCGGTATCCACCAACACATAGCGCGGGCTGCAGAGCAGGTGGCCGACTTCGCTCAACTGATGATGATCGTCGTAGACCACGTAGTTTTTCGAGGTCGGCGCATCGTTGGAGGCCACGGTGGGCATGGTGATGAGGGCGCGACCCGAGCTGTGGGCGAGCGCCTTGCCGGCGTCGATGCACTTGCCGCCACCGACGGCCAGGATCATGTCGAACTCGATGGTGGCGGCAGCGTTTCTCAGCCCGGCGATACCGTCGGCGGTGATCTCGCCATCGAAGGTGATGTAGTGCAACACGACATCCGCTTGGGCGCAGGTGGCATCGAGTCGCGACCTGATCAAGCCCAGCACATAACTGTCGATGACCACGACAGCCTTGCGCCCGCAGTGCCCCAGATAAGTACCCGCCTGAGCGAGCACCTCAGTGCCCTGGACGTATCTTCCGGGTGATCCGAAAACCAGATTCATTCAGCACCTCACTTCACTGCTTATTGTTGTTCGAGGCATCGGCGGCAGGTTGCCAAGCGCTCGGTCTTGTTGTGATGCATGATATATCATGTTTTTAGACGGTCAAGCGCTCGATCAACGAGTTGACCTCAGGCGATCGAATATCCGCCGTCTACCGGCAGCGTGGTGCCGGTGACGTACCGTGCGTTGTCCGAGACCAGAAAGGCGATCACGTTGGCCACGTCCTCAGGAGCACCCCAGGTTTTCATGGGGATGCGCGCCATGATGCTTTCCGCGCGCACCGGGTCTTCGAATGCCCGTCGTGAGAGGTTGGTCAGGATCCAGCCCGGTGCCACCGCGTTAGCCCGCACGCCATCGCTGGCCCAGGCCACGGCCATGCAGCGCGTCAACTCGCCGATGGCGGCTTTGCTCGATGCGTAGGCGGGTGTCCTGGCCGAACCGAAGATCCCCCACATCGACGCGAAATTGACCACCGCGCCGCGTGTGGCTTTCAGGCCGGGCAGGGCGGCGTTGGTGATGCGCAACACGGCGGTCAGGTTAACGTCCATGACTCGACTGAAGCCTTCAAGCTCCCACTCGCGGTTGTGGTCGATGATGCCGGCGGCGTTGACGATCGCGTCGACGCGCTCGAACCGGCCGAAAAAGTCGTTCACCGCGTCATCGCAGGTCACGTCCAGTTCTTGATAGTGAATGCCTTCCACGCGTTGCTCGGGTTCACCGAGGCCGAGGGTGAACACTTCATAGCCGTCAGCGAGCAGGCGTTGCGCCGCGGCCAGGCCGATGCCCGAGCCGCCGCCAGTGACGATGGCAGTTTTTTTCATGGTGATACTCCTGGGTGGGTCAAGCGACTCAAGCGCCGCATTGGGCGAACAGAAACTCGGCGAGCAAATCAATTTGGCCGGTGATCATGTGGGCACCTTTGTGGATGACGCAGCCGCGTTCGGCGGCGGCGCTGAGCAAGGGCGTGATGTCCGGGTTCATCACTACTTCACCGACCACCGTGCCGGGGGCCAGTGTCTCGACGGGCAGCGGCAGGGGGTCATCGGCTTTAAGGCCGAGCGCGGTGCCGTTGATCACCACATCGAAACCGCTGCCGTCGGCGGGGCCGGCATTGATTCGGCGGGCGGGGAAGATCCGGCGCAGTTCGTCGACCAGTTCGTCAGCCTTGGCCGGTGTGCGGTTGCTGATCACCAGTTCGCGGATCTCTTCGGCCAGCAGCGCATGGGCGATGCCGGTGGCGGCGCCGCCTGCACCCAGCAGCAACACGCGTTTGTTGCTCAGGTCGTGGCCCTGTTTTTTCAGGCCGGCAACGAAGCCGTCGCCATCGAACATGCGCCCGCTGAAGCGTCCGTCAGGCAAGCGTTTGGCAACGTTGCAGACATTCAGCAGGCTGGCTGTGCCTTTGAGTTCGTCACACAATTTCGCCACCTCCAGCTTGTGCGGAACGGTGACGATCACCCCCGCGAGGTTTTCGATGCCGCGCAATCCTTCCCACGCCGTGGCCAGGTTTTGCGGCGAGACTTCCCACGGCACCAGCACGCCATCGACACCGAGGCGCTCCAGCAGTGGGTTGAAAAACTCAGGTGTGCGCAGGTGCTTGGCCGGGTAAGTCAAATGGACCACGACCCGTGTTTTACCGCTGATAGGCATTTAAGCGTTCCTTGGTGAAATTGCTGTGATGTATGATATATCCTCGATTAAGCCGTACGTCAACAACCTCGCCTTACCCCGATTGGCATGGCGATGAAAAAGTCATGATGTATGATGCGTTATCGCCGTCACCCGCCGCCGTCGTATGAATCCGGCCGGTGGACGCACCCTTAATGACAGTGGAGACCGAGTAACTGTGACCGTGCAAAAGCCCATCGATAAAGGCAACCTGAGCGAACGGGTCTACGCCATCATCCGCACCGCGCTGATGGATGGGCAGTATCAACCCGGGGACCGTTTGCGGATCAGCACCTTGGCCGAAGAGTTCGGCGTGTCGATTACCCCGGTGCGCGAAGCGATTTTCCGCCTGGTCAGCGACCATGCGCTGGACATGAAGGCCGCGACGTCGATTTATGTCCCTGAGCTGACCGTCAGCCAATTGCGCGAAATCCAGTTGATCCGCCATCTGCTGGAAGGCGAGGCCGCCGGCATGGCAGCCCTTCGGGTAACCGCGCCGGAACTGGAGAAGCTGCAAGCGATTCAGGACGCGTTCCAGAAAGCGGTGACCGTCGACTACAAACAAGCCGCATTGCTCAACAGGGAATTCCACTTCGGTTTGATTTCCGCCGCACGAATGCCGGTGGTCGCCAAAACGCTGGAAAACATGTGGGTGATCATGGGGCCGTTGTTGAGCCGGTTTCACGCCGAGGTTCCCAAGCGCGAACTGGCCAGTTCCAAACACAAGCATTTCGAAGTACTGGAAGCGTTGCGCGACCGGGATTCGGAAAAGGCCAAAGGCGCCATGCAAGCCGACATCGCCTGGGGCGAGTTGATGATCGAATGGCTGGAGCAGAAGGAAAACCTGGCCGAGGCGTAAAACCTGTCCATCGCCCGAACTCCCGTGGGAGTGTCGGGCGCTGTTATTTCAGGCACGCGCAGCGGGCAGGTTATTTCAGCCGGCCGAGCAATGCATTGCCGACCTCTGATGCCGAGGCGGGATTCTGGCCGGTGATCAACTCGCGATCAACGACGACATAGGGCGTCCAGTTTTCCGTGTTACTGCTGTACGACCCACCGGCTTTCTCCAGTGCGGTTTGCGGGTAGAACTTCATCTCGCCGCCGTTGAGCAGCCCTTTGGCGGCTTCCTCTTCCTTGTTGCTGATAACGGCCTTTTTGTAGCCCGCATAAGTCCAGTCGGCATCGGCACCGCGGGCTTGGCATTATCAGATCGATTACTGACCTAAGCAATGCTCATAGGTGGATGCTGAGTTGTGGGAGGGTAGGCCTTAAAGGATCCTGCTTCCTTACGTTTGGTTGATAACGATCAGTTACGTGGGGCAGCAGCCGGCCAATTCCTGTCTCTCACGACTGACCGAAATCGACTGTGAATTCAACCGGTCGATGCAACACAACTAAATTCTGTGTAAGCAGAAGGAGTGTTGCAGACGAAGCAGAGATCTCGAATCTATTACACCGAAAGTCAGAAAAAACTGATGTGTGATCACTGGCAGAAAGGCAACTCTCTCCAGCAGATCGCACAACTATTCGAACGAAACCACTCATCGATACATCGCATCTGGGCGGAAACAGGCGGTATCAGACCCTGTACGCCGCAGGTCAAGATTGGCGCTGACGTTGGCTGAGCGCGAAGAGATTTCCAGTGCAGTGGTGGCAGGTAACTCGATCCGTTCCATAGCAACGCCGCTAGGGCGAGCAACCTCCACCATTAGCCGAAGGATGCCTGCGTAATCGAGGTAGCCGTCCTTGACCTTCGATGTTTTTGCGCTCTTTAGCCATTGACTCACTAGCGCGTGAGGCTCGGTTAATTGATAGGGGGCTTCAATCGTTCGCCGGACTTTAGGTGAGTTCAAATCAGTGCCAGTCGTGACGAGCGAGGTGTCACGGTCGAGCACTTGGAATCGGACATTGCCTTCGACCTGAGGAGGTTTGGGTTTGCGTTGTCGCTGCTTTTCCGATTTGGCCCAGTGGCCACGCCCAGGGAGAGGGATGCCGGCTTTGCGACAAGCTTTGGCGACGGCGACGTCGGAAACACCAATTTCGTGGGCCAGTTTGACCATGGGTGTTTGCCATACTTTTTCGAACAGTTCCACGACGGTGAAGCTCACGAATGTGTACATGCAGTCTGTCACCTTTCCTCATCGCGAATTTAAGGTCATAACACAGGGTGTCGCGGATGTTGAATTCCGGGAAACTCTGGGTGCAACAGCCTATGTCGGTGTTCGCGTCTCTGGCGTCGCGTACGCTGGAAAAGACAACATCGACTCGTTTGGCGTGTGCTCGTAAGTTGAGGACAGCACGGCACTGAGTCGATCGCTTAACAGGTTCCAGGCGTTTTTCTTCTCTTCGGCATAGTCGTGGTGCAAATAATGGCGTCTCACCCGTGAACCGGCCAGTACATGGTTTTGGCAGCGGTCGATGACGTCCAGGCTGACCCCCAAAGCTTGCATCATGGTCGCGCCCGTGCGGCGCAGGTCATGCGGCGTCCAGTCGACGTTCTGGCCGTCGGCAAGGACCAAGGTATTGTCGTGACGCCGTCTGGAGAGGGCCTTGCGGTTTTTGAACCGGGCCTGGCGATCGCCGACCTGTTTACTCACCACCTTCACGTCCACATGTCCGTCATCCTGCTTGTTCGGAAAGCACCACTGGGAGTCTCCCGTCAGGGTCTTGAGCTCCTGAAAGAAATGCAAGGCGAAGGGGGAGAGGAAGACATGGTGGTCCTGTTTCTTGCCCCGGGTGCCTTTGACGTTTTCGCTGGGGAGGAACCAGGTCTGC
>Ga0182007_10000264_pt1 | contig 34944 bp, 44 predicted proteins | sample Sormic07211113_1_FD_123023 | JGI IMG/M metagenome (GOLD analysis project Ga0182007, IMG submission 123023) | Rhizosphere microbial communities from Sorghum bicolor, Mead, Nebraska, USA - 072115-113_1 MetaG | ecosystem: Host-associated > Plants > Roots > Rhizosphere | place: USA: Nebraska...
ACTCCGACGACCGCACCCCTACGTCTGCGGTGGATCGTCCCGCTGCAGCCGCTCCCCCAGCTTGGCGGCCAATGCGTAGGCGGGGTGGTTATCGAGGCGGTTCGGGTCGATGGCGCGCGGCTGTGCATAGCCGCGGAAGGGGTCCCAGTAGCGCAGGCGGATGCCGAGGATCTGAGCCGGGGGCCGCTCGCGGTACTTCCGGAAGAGGCCGTCGTCGTGCGGCTCGCGGCCATTGCAGCTCCGGCAGAGAAGGCCGCGCATCAGGCCCGTGTCGTGGTCGTGGTCGGTCAGGAGTCGCAGGTCGCGGAAGCCGCAGACGGCGCACCGGTGACGGTGCCAGGCGTCGAAGGCTATGCGCAGGGCCTGCTCATCACCGGCCTGGAATCGGGGCGTGAAGTGGTCCGCGCTCCAGCCGTATTCGGCAGCGATGCGGTCGAGTGGGATCTCCGGGTCCCATGACCAGCACTCGGGTTCGCGGGCATCGAGGCGTTCGGCTTGGCGTTGCCTCTGCTCGGCGAAGATGGTGTCGCGCATCTGCCGGAGGTGCGCTGGTGCGTGCTTGGCGCAGAGGCCAGGGTTGCCGTCGACTCCGTAGGGCCAGGTGATGGGGAGTGCCCGACAGGGCCGTCCTGACTTGGCGGTGGCGGTGCAGGTGACTGTCACTTGCGCCCCGAGGGCTGATGAAAGGCGGTTCGGATGATCGCTCGCTGCTCGTCGGAGAGGGGAGGGGCAGCATCGACGATGCGCCTGATGCGGTCCCAGTAGGCCTCGTTCTTCTTCGGGTCAGGGTTGCGCACGGGGCGGGTATCGCTCATCACTTCCCCTTTTCCTTCCTGGCGTTGGTGGTCGATCGGTTGAGGTGGCCGTACACGGTGGTGCGCGGCACGCCGAAGAGGTCGGCGATCTCCTGCACGGTCTTCTCTCGCTTGTCGTATAGCTCCTGCGCGAGGATCGCCTGCTGTTCGGTGAGTCTGGGGCGACGTCCTCCGATGCGTCCGCGAGCCCGTGCGGCGGCGAGGCCGTCCATGGTGTTCGCCAGGATGAGCTCGCGCTGCAGCTCGGCCATGACGCCGAGCATGCCGAACATGGCCCGGCCCTCCGGGGTGGAGGAGTCGATGCCCTGCTCGATGATGTGCAGTCCGACTCCCCGTTCCTTCAACTCGGCACCGAGGTTGACGAGATGGAGCAGCGATCGGGAGATCCGGTCCAGGCGCGTGGCCTTGAGCGTGTCTCCTTCACGTAGGCGCTTCAGGAGGATGTCGAACTCAGGCCGAGACGCCTTGGCGCCGCTGGCGTAGTCGATGTGGATGTTCTTCTCTTCGACGCCAGCCCGCAGGAGGGCGTCTATCTGGTGATCCGGGTTCTGGTCGGCGGTGGAGACCCGGGCGTATCCGAAGTCCATGACGACAACCATACACGCGCACTGTTATCCGACATAGATTTTCGACGCGAGTTATCGACAACAACTTCCTGCAGCGATAGGCTTGTTGACGAGATGACGACAGACGACGGTTTTCCGTCACGCATGGATCAAGGAGGTGGCGTGGAAGCAAGAGAGCCAAACTCCGCTCGCGCCCTCAAGGCCAGGATCGAGGCTGTGACCAAGGGGCTCCACTATCAGTGGGCCGAGGTCTGGCTGGAGAGAAACCCAGGGGCGACTGCCAAGGAACTCCTGCTCTTCCTCGCGGAGCAGGCCGAGGGCGCGAGGCGGGAAGCCATCGAGGCGGAGATGGCTTCCATGGAGATGGATGAGCTGGAAGCCGCCGAGCTGGTGGATCGGTACATGGACTACCGGACCGCCATCAACAAGGAGTTGGACAGTAAGTCCTGAGGCCGACAACCGCGCCCGCGTGGCTGCGGCTACGTCGGCGCCCCCGCCAGCATCCGCAACCACCTGAACCGACACCACAAGGAGAACTGAGCATGGGACGTGAAGTCCGGCGAGTGGCCCTCGACTTCGACTGGCCACTGAACAAGGTCTGGGAGGGCTTCCTGTCGCCTGACCGGTTCGACGAGGAGAAGTGCCCCGCCTGCGAGAACGGCTACTCGCCGCGCGCGCAGAACCTGTATGACCTCTGGTACGGGAAGATCCCCTTCGACCCGGCCACCACCGGCTCCACCCCATGGGGGCCCGACACCCCTGCCATCCGGGCCCGCGCTGAGCGGAACATCGCTCAGGCCCCCGAGTACTACGGTCGCGGCGAGGCCGCCATCGCACGTGAAGCCCAACGACTGGCCGACCACTTCAACAACGGCTGGCTACACCACATCGACCAGGACGACGTGGACGCACTCATCAAGGCCGGACGTCTCTACGACTTCACGCACGTGGTCGTTCCCGGCGAAGGCTGGAAGCCGAAGGATCCTCCGGTACATCCGACGGCGGCCGAGGTCAACGCGTGGTCGCTGAGCGGGCTCGGCCACGACGGCATCAACGCGTCCGTCGTCATCCGAGCCCGCTGTGAGCGTGAGGGCATCGACGACACCTGTCCGACCTGCAAGGGCCACGCCAGCCTGGAGAAGTACGAGGGGCAGCGCGCCGAGGCCGAAGCATGGGAGCCGACCGATCCGCCGGAGGGTGACGGCTGGCAGCTGTGGGAGACCGTGAGCGAGGGCTCGCCCGTCAGCCCCGTTTTCGCTACGGCCGACGAGCTGGCTGGGTGGATGTCCGACCTGGCGCGCGGTGACCGGTGGGTTCCGCCTGCCGCCGCTGCGAAGTTCATCGCGGATGGCTGGGCGCCCAGCTTCGTCGGCACCCCCGGCACGGGCATCGTGTCCGGCGTCGAATGGGTCGGACACCACGCCGACGACGAGCAGTGAGCGGTCCCCGCCTGTCGTTACCAGGCGGGGACCTGCCCCGACACTACCCCGGACACGACGAAGCGCCCCGCCCCTGCCGCCGGATGGCAGCAAGGAGCGGGGCGCGTTCATGGCCGGTCAGAGGCAGCCGAGGATGACGACGATGTGCACCAGCACGTCCAGCACGAGAACACCTCCTCCCCTACAGAGAACGGATCGGGCAACCGGCCTATGGGGGCTGGCCGGTGGTCTACATGCGGCCGTCAGTCGGCCTCGTCCTCCGGCGGCCACTCCGGTTCCCGGAACAGGCCCTGCCACTCTGGCCGCGGCGGCCTATCGGTGTGCTCCGCCGCGGGCTGCCCGATGCCTTCCCCGACCTCCCGGTCCGCCACGACGCCTCCCACCCACGACAGCAGCAGCCACCAACAGGGCACCCTGCGGAACCAACGGACCCGACGGCGACGGCGATGGTCCGTCCGTTGACGTGTCCGAACACGCATACTCCGGAGCGCTGTCCGGGGAATCCGCGGTCCGCGTACACGACACGTGATGCGTCACACCCGTGCCGTCCGTCCAGGAGTACGACCAACCCGCCGGCGGCTGGCCCGGGGCGCCCGCGTCTCCGGGATCGCCCTTGTCGCCCTTCTCCCCCGGCGGCCCGCTCGGACCTGGAACCGTCGACGACGGGCCCGGGGCACCTGACGGGCCCGCCACCGTCGAGTCCGCACCCGGACGACCAGAAGCGCCAGGCGGCCCCGTAATCGTTGGTGCCGGCTTCCCCGACGCCCCACTCGGACCGGCTGGCCCGCGAGGGCCGACGATCGACTGCCCCGGCTCACCCCGCGATCCTGGCGCCCCCGCAACCGGGGAAGCCCCAAGATGCTGCACCTGCGAGGCCAGAGCATCCCGGGCGGCGTTCGCAGTCTCCAGATCCTGGTGCATGCTCACGTACTGCACGGCCAGCAGGGCCATGCCGCCGCACATCACCACCACCAGGCCAGCAATGACCGTCTCGGCGCGCGGTACCAGCCGGCGCCGTTCTTTCTCCTCGATCGCGGCGTGCTTGGGATCGCTCACTTCACCACCGCCCAGATCGCGATCACCGAGGAGATGACGCACAACGCCACGGGCACGATCAGCTGATAGAGGCGGGCCTGCCGTTCTGCGTCCCGGCGTTTCGCCTCGTCACGCTGGTAGGCCTCGAAGTCGTCTTCCAGCTTGCCGTTCGCGTCCATGCACTGCTGCAGCGCCGTCTGGAGCCCCGCGAGGCGCTGCTCCATGTGGGTCGTCTGGATCGTGTACACGTCCAGGGACACCATTTTGTCGAGGCGGGCGTTCAGCTCTCCGAAGCGGCTGTCGAGCCTGTTCTGCAAGGAGCCGATGAGCCGCCCGAGTTCCCCGTTCGTGGGCTGCTCATCGGGCATCCGTCAGCTCCGATCACACGTCCTGGGGGGAAGCATGCCGCGGCGCGGTAGACGGCGTCTTCGACGTGACCTGCGTGCGCAGGAACATCGCGATCGCCACCTGGACGAACGACAGCACGACCGCCTGCTGGTCCGCCGACCAGTGCAGACCGAACCCGACCGCGAGCGCCAGGGCGGCCTGTGCGAGGCCGTAGATGGGCGCGGCGAGCGCGTCGTGCGCCATTACCGCGACGAGGAGGCCGACGGCCGCGGCGGCGACAGCGTTGACGACGGCCTGCTGGTCGGCGGTGATACCGACACCGAACGCGGCCAGGAGCTTGACGGCGACCGAGACGAGCGCAAGCCAGGCGGCCGGTTCTCTTCCGAAGATCTTCATGGGATTCCTCTCAGGGGGTCACGCGGGGATCCACACCCCGTCGCGGACGAAGCCGTGCGTGCCGCAGCACTGCCACAACAGCGAGGGCTCCAGATGCAGGGGCTCGCGGGAGACGAGCGTGTGTGCACTGGTGCCTGCGCCGATCCAGCCGCCGCTGACGGTGTTCTCTTCCGGCAGCTCGGCGTAGGTCGGGCACCAGTGCCAGAAGAACGGGTTGACCTCGTGGTCGAGCCAGCCGAAGAAGATGTCGTCGGTGAGCTTCGTCAGGCCAGCGAGCTCAAGGCCGGGCCACTCCGACGGCGGCTTACTACGGTCCACTCGGGTTACGATGCGCTCGGCCCGGTGACGTCGACCGACACCTTGACCACCGCGTCCGCGATGGCCTTCTGCACAGCCGCCACCACGGCGGCCGTGTCCACCTCGGAGCCGACGAGCTTCGCCAGCGCGGCAATCGCCGCCGACTGCGCCGACTCGGCAGCGAGGAGCTTCTGCAGCCGCTGATCGATGCCCTTCAGGTACGACTGCGGCTGCCAGGTGGGGTTCGTCTTCAGGTCCGGCGCGTCGGCTGGTGCGGCGACTTGGTCCGTCTTCCAGACCGCGTCGTAGATGTCCTGCTTGGTGATCCCCGCCATGGGGTCCTCCTCGGTTCCGGCTGCCCACGTGCGGAGGTCCGCGGCGGACAGGTAGGCGATGCTGCGGTCGACGGGCTGCGAGGTGAACTGCCAGATCAGCGGCTGACGCCCGGACGCCTTCGGGCGCGTGGCGGCTTCCGCGCGCGAGTACGCGGCCGGGCCCCACGGGTAGGCGGGATACCACCAGTCGACGCCGTCCGGCACGTGCTCCTTCGCGACGTCATCCGCGCTGGTGTAGACGCCGACCCGCTGCCCCGGGAACGCGGTGCGCACCGCGGCGAGCCACGTCACCACCCACTCGGCGATCTGCTTGTCCGAGCGCCCCGCATAGTTCCGGCCGTCCGAGTAGCGTTCCAAGTCCAGCCAGTGCACGAACCCCGGCCGCGCGTACGGCCCCACTGCGGCGATGTAGTTCGCCGCCTCCCGCGCCGGATCCTGCGTGGGCCAGCCGAAGTGGTAGGCGCCAGGGATGAGGCCGGCGGCGAGGATGCCGCGGATGTGGGCATCGAACCGACTGTCCCGGGATGTCTGGCCCTCGGATGCTTTGGCGAAGGCGAAGACGACGCCCTCAGCCTTCCGCGCCGCCCAGTCCTGGAGGCCCTGGTAGGCGGAGACGTCGATACCGCGGGAGGTGGTCATCACCCGCCTCCTTCCTGCCGGTTCTCGGCGCCGCCGAGGATGTGGTTGATGAGGAGTTCCTCGTGCTGCCGTTGCAGGGCGGTGATGTGGTCGCGGAGAAGTGCGATGTGGCGTTTCGACCAGCGGCGGTGTGCCCACGCCCACGCTGCGGCCAGCGGCACCCAGATGATGTTCGCCAGGAGGTTCGGCCACAGCTGGGCCCACACGGTCATCAGGCGGCCTTGTTCTGCGCCCACGGCTGCATCAGATCGCTCAACTGGACGGCCAGAGCAGCCGCCTGAGCCAGTCGAGGATCCGGAGCAGGAGTGGGCGACGGAGGAGGGGTAGGCATCGGCGCAGTCGTGAACGCGAGGACAGTGACGTCGCCACCGTCGGCAAGGAGCGTCCGCAGGTCAGCGCCCGTGAAGTACCCGCGGCCGTTCACACCCCAGGACGGGCCCCACGAGTTGTCGACCCACGCCACGTCCTTGACGGCGTCGTACTCGCGGATCATCAGCTCATGACCGCCAGCCAGGCCGGATGTCTTGTCGACGACGATGCGGCCGTCCGCCTGCGGGTCGAACATCGAGTTGTACCAGTCGATGCCGATCAGGACCGGCCCCGACTGCAGCGCCGACCGCAGCGCGTCGTACGTGAACGCGTGCGTGTAGCCGGACGCGAGCCCGAGAGCCTTCGCGGTCTTCCCGCACGCCGGCCCGGACGAGCCGGTGTCGTCAGGCTTGTACTGGCCCTTGATGTCGTCGAGGCGCGTGTTCAGCTCGTACGCCATCACGGCGAAGGACTCGTCGAGGGTGTACGAGCCGGCCTTGAAGATGCCCTTGCTGTCGGCCTTCACTGTGACCTGTGCGGTCGCCGTGCGGCCCGCGGAGTCGGTGCCGAGTGCGCCGGTGAGGGCGTTGGCGGTGCACGAGCCGAGTTGTCCCTGGTCGAGGATCGGCGTGTGCCGGGCCCAGACGACGGACTGGATCGCGGACTTCGGCAGCACGCCGTGGGCGTAGCCGAGATTCCGCGGGTCGTGATGCTGAATGCGGCCGAGACCTGGGCGCGGCGAAGTGCTGGTCATGGTGCTCCTGGGCGTGCAAGAGCCCCCCAGCGCGCTGCCAGGGGCTCGGGTGTGGGCTGGAAGGGGTCAGTTGAAGACGGGTGGGTCGGCGGTGAGGTCGCCGCCGGTGTAGACGCTGGTGATCTCGGTGCGTTCGACCGTCACTGATGCGCTGGTGCCCGTCGGCCAGGCGACGCCTTTCATGGCCCTGGCCAGGGCGAGCGCGGAGGCGTCGTCCATTCCGGACGCGGTGGTGAAGGTGAGGAATGCGGTCTCTGCTTCCCCGCCGCCGTGCTGGAGGTAGAAGCCGATCTGGTAGGTGGTGACCGAACTCGCCGTGCTCATGGGACTCCTTAGCTGCTGATCCAGCACACGGACATGGCGGGCCCGAATCCGACGGATTGGGCGGTACCCAACGGGGTGGTGGTGGAGGTGTGCCACATGACCATTTCGACGTAGTCACCCACGTTGAGGGCGAGTTCGACCGAGCATGCCCCGATCCAGGAGTTGGTTCCGGCGTTGACTTGCTGGGTGGAGGAGCCGCGGACGTTCGCGCCGTTGACGTTGATGCCGAGCTTGCGGTTGCCGTTGCTGTTGGAGGTGAATCCGCCGACGGCGATGACGCGGTAGGTGCCCGCGACTTGGATCGTGTACCGGCTGGTGTTGGTGACTGTGGAGTGGCCGTTGTCGGAGTCCCAGTCTTCGCTGTCGAGGGTGATGGGTGTGTCGGTGGCTCCGGTGGCGATGGACTGGCTGGTGGAGGCCCAGCCTTTGAAGCGTGGGACGCCGTTGGTGCCGGAGCCCAGGAGGAAGTCCATGGTGGCTTTGACCTGGGCTGTCCAGAGGGCGCCGGTCAGGTAGTTGCCGGGTGATTCGGTGACGGAGACGGGCACGGTGCGGGGCACGCAGGCACCTCCAGGCGGGTAGGGGCCCGCGCGGGCCCGACATGATCAATAAGCGAACGCGACAGAGTCGAACTTGGCGACGTTGTCCCACGTGGTGGGGTCCGTCGTGCCTGCGGGCAGCGGTTCGTTGACCAGGTCACCGGCCGTGTGGGCTTTGGTGGTGGCCGCGGTGAGGGTGATGGTGGCCGTGGTCCAGCCGGGCGACGTCGCCCCGACCGTGGAGATCGTGACGGTCTCCTGGTTGCCGGTGTTCTGCCCGAGCACCAACTGCTGCCCGGCCGCCAACTGCGCGGCGAGTGGATTCACGTTGTCCTGGCTGGCGTTCACCACGATCGACGTGACCCCCGACGCGATAGACGCGTTGAGGGTCGTATGCCAGGCCGCGAAGATCCCATACGGGGTCAGGTCGGCAGGCGAGCACTGCAGCGTCTGGAAGGCTTCCCCGTCGTCCCCGAACTCCCAGCTGATGTTCTCGATGAAGCATTCGATCTGCGTCACCGGCACCCCGGGAGGCCGCCGCATCACCCGCACCCGCATCCCGAGTTCCAGGCTGAGGCAGATAGGCCACATCGCCGGATACGCACTCGGGTGCAGCTTGAGCGTCGCGACGCGGGTCGCGGGCTGCTTGTACCGGGAGAGCAGGTAGTCGGCGGCGTCCTGGCACTCGTTGGGGTCGGAGGCGTTGATGGTGCGGGCCATCGTCCTCGGGAAGTAGTTCGTGATCGACGTCGAGTCCTGGGCGTAAAAGTTCTGCCCGGTGGACTCCTGGGTGACCGTCACCTGGTTGGACAGGTGGGTGGAGTCGAAGTCCGTGCTGATGTCCTCATACGGCCACTCGTTTGTGTTCTCCCCGAACGTGTACACCGGGGTGAGCGCGTTGTAGCGGGCGCTACGAGCCTTGAACTGCACGAACCCGGAGCGGTCGACGAAATGCTCACCGTTCTCCGTGTCCGTGACCGCCTGCAACGCCGACACCGCATCCTGGCCCTCAATCGCCGCGGGCCCCATCGATGTGGTCAGCCCGGTCTGCAGCGTCGACGGGCCCGTGTAGCCGGCGTAGCGGAGGATCCGCGCGTACCGGGCGTTCGTCGACTCGCCCGCGCACGCCGACCGCCACGCGGTGTAGATGTTGTTCATGGCCGTCGTCGACAACTGCGTCGGGAACTCTGCGACAAAGCTCATGTCGCCCTTGAAGTTGAAGACGGTGCCGTTGCCGACGGTCGGGTCGACGTAGGCGGCGATGTTGTCGCTGATCAGCCCGGACGGCTCATCGGTGGAGGCGATACTCGTGTAGGTCCACGAGACGCCGTCGATGCCGATCCGCAGTGTCGCCGAGGTGCGGTCGTAGGCGGCGAACACGAGATGCCAGTCGGAGTCCAGGACGGTCGGTCCGGGAGCGTAGATGGTGCCCACGCCCCCGGAGGCCGGGCCTCGCATGACGAAGCCGACCTTGCCCGTGGAGTCGATCTGCCAGAACATACCCGACCCGCTCGGCGCGTTGTTGGCGCGCTGCCGGTCGAACGCGGACGCGAATACGGCCAGGCTGGTGGGGGTCGGCCCCGTGTATTTGAAGGCGATCATGCGGGTCCATGAGGCCAGGTTTGCCGGGCCGAGGATCCCTGCCGCCGCGAGTTGGATGAACGTGGCCGCGCCGATCGTCGAGGTGCCGGGATTCGCGTTCGACACCGTGGCTACGGTCCCCGAACTGCCCGTGTATACGCCGGTCGCATCGGCGGCGGTGACCGTGGCGCCGAAGGTCACGGAGCCCGCGCCGTACTTGGAGACGCCGAGCTGCGCGGCCGGGTTGTTGCCGGTCCAGTCCGACACAGCGGTCGACCCGCTGGGGTCGTCGAGCCGGTAGACGAACCGCGGACTGTTCCCGTTGATCTCCTGGGTGAGCGGATCACTGAGTTGCTTCTGGGAGAGCAGCGAGAACGCGTCCACCGCACTGGGCTGCACGAGCCCGTAGGTGCCGGACATGTCCCACGAGGACGGCCAGCGCTCCATGTACCCCGCATAGACCGGGTACATGATGCCGGGGCACGCCCACGCTGATGCGGTGGTGGCCGTCTCAAGCTGCCAGCCGTCCACCTGCACGCTGCACGTCGCCGCCGCTGCGGCGGCCGTCTCCACGCCCGCCGACAGGCGCGCCGCATCCGCCGGAGCCGTCGCCGTTATGGACACCTGCGTCCACCCGGCCGCCGTCGCCCCCGTCAACGTCACCGCCGACGAGCGAGTCGTCGTCTGCGTACCGCCCACATTGGTAAACGCAATCCACGCGTTCACCTGCAACGATGTTGATGCGGTCACATCCCGAACCCACATCGACACCGTGTACGCGATGCCCGGCTTGACCGCAGGCTGGGCAGTGAAACAGATCGCCGTATGCAGCGCCGTCGCGTTCGGCACCGAGAACTGAAAGACCGAGCCGCCCTGCCAGGCCGTCGCCGACGCGACGATGCTCCCACCCGAACTGTCGGAGAACGAGAACACGTCGATGCCGCCGGAGCCCTGCGGGATCGTCCCGGCAGAGAACCCTCCGAGATCCCCGCCCGTCGCCTGAACCTGCGTGAGACGGTTCCTCGTCGCAGGCCACTGCGCGCGCCGCCGGTACGGCTGATACGGCAGGATGTGCCCGTAATACGGGCCCGACGCGTTCGTCGGATCGAGAGCTGCGTCCTTGTTCTCCAGAGCCAGTGACGCCTCACCGCTGCGGACCTGGTCCAGTTCGTACTGCCGCCCCCGCTGCACGGACACCGACTGCCGGGTACGGTCGCTGACATCGACGTACCGGTCGAGCGGGGAGTCGCCGCCGTTGGCGTTCCAGACTGCACCCCAGCCGTCCTCAACCCACGGCCAGTTCGGATTCGCCAGGCCCCCCGACCGGGTGTTGACGTTCTGGATCGCCGCCACATTCCCGGCCGCCTCGGTCGCGGTGGCACCCGTCTGCAAGTACACGGCCACCGATGTCGCCGACCACGCGTACGCCATCGTCGCCAGCGTCGTCCAGTTCAGGCCGTCCGGCGCCACATCGAACGCGAACGAGCCGCCGACCTCGCGGAACCTCCACCACCTGTGCGCGTGCGGATCGTAAGTGGGCAGCGCCGTCGACACCGGCGAGCCCGCCGTGAACACCTGAAGCTGAAAGCTACCGCCCGACGACACCGAAGCGATCAACGCATTGTTGCCGCCCGCGTCCAGCTTCAGGTTCGTCTGGACGTGCCCGTTGCCGTTCGCCGCGACCGTGATCTGCGCGTACAGGCTGCTGCCCGTAGCGTCGTAGCCGAGCGCCGACCCGAAACTGTAGAACGTGCCGCTCGTCGTACCCACGTTGAGGGTGACCAGATCGTTCACCGCATCGAGCGCGAACTGGCCACCCGACGTCGCATTCCACACACTGGTGTTGATCGCGCTCGCCGTGAACCCGTCGATCAACGTCGCCAGCTTCGCCACCGGACACCCCTCACTGACGCCCGGCGGCGCCCTCGAACTCGATCAACAGGTCAGCGCCTGTAGGACTGCCAGGTCTGCGCATTACGCATCCCCAGGCGGGCGAACTCCTGCTGCATCACATCCCGCAGCTCACGGTCACTACGGACCGAACCCTCAACCCGGACGTTCACCGTGTACTGGTTCACCACCGTGGTTCCCCCGCCGGCCATGGCCAGCCCAGCGCCCATCCGGGCGCCCGCGCCCGCTACGGAGCCGGCAAGCCGGTGCACGGCCTGTGTGGCATGCCGTGCACTGCCGTCGACGCCCTTGGCGAGGCCCTTGGGAATCCACGTGCCGATCTCCGCGAACACCGTGGACGGGGACTTGATGCCGAGCGCGTGCTTGATCGCCTTCTTCATCGATTCGGCGATCTTCAGCATCTGGTGCTCGATCTGCTTCTCCTGCGACTGCAGACCCTTCACCAAGCCCTGCGCCGCGCGGATCCCTGCCCCGTACATGGAGTCGGCGACCGCCTTGCCCGCACTCGTGGCCGCGGACTTCGTGGTCGTGTTCAGCGTGTTGATCTGCTTGATCTGTGCCGCCGACGCGTTCTGTAGTGCCGCCGCGGTCGCCCCGCCCTGGTCGACGCCGGCCGCCGCGATCTGGGCGATCAGATCCGAGCTGAGGCCCTTCTTCTTCAGCGCCTGCAGCTGGGCCGCGAACTGGACGGCTTTCTGCATCTGGTCGCGCATCTTGTTGACGACGTCCTGCGCGGTGAGGGCGAAGCCTTCCTGGGGGGCGTCGGTGACGATGCTGAAGCCCTGCATGACGCCGGAGGCCACTGACTTGACTTCTTCCGACCAGGCTTTCTGCAGGTCGGCCAGCTTCTTCTGCGCTGTTTTGATCTTGGATGCGACGGCGTCGCGTTTCGCCGCGAGGCCTCGGAGGATCTTGTCCTCCTTCGCCGCGTACGCCTCCAGATGCTTGATGGTCTTCTCGTGGGAGGCGACCCACTTGTTGGAGACGCCCTTGTGGCCCTTCAGGTCCGCAACCCGGTTGTAGGTCTGCTGCAGCAGCGACTCGATCCTCCGCGTCGCGGCCTTCACCCTCGCCATGGAGCCCGTCAAACCGTCGACGAGGCCCTCGTTGACGTAGATGCCCAGCTGGCGGAACACCTTCGACGGGGAAGAGATGCCGAGGGTCTTCGCCGTCTCGGCGATCATTCCGGCGGCCACAGACCGCACGGCCTCATGCGCCGTGCGGGCGGTCGCGGTGACACCCTGCGCGATGCCCGCCGTGATGTTGGCGCCAACGTGGTCGGCGAACAGCTTCGACGGCGAACTGATCCCAAGGAACGACTTCGCGGAACTGAGAGCGTTCTTGGCGAGGCTCTTCAGAGACCCGAACAGGGCCCCGGCGGAATTTTCGACGCCGTGGACGATGCCCATGACGATGTTCCGGCCGACGCTGACGAAGCCGGTGACGAAGCCCTTGGCGAAGTTGTAGGCATACCTCAGACCACTGGTGATGGTCTTGCCGATGCTGGACATCGTGCCGCTGACCGCGTGCCAGGCCGCGACGAGCGGATCAACGATGGCGCCCTTGATGGCCGACCAGTAGCCCCGCGCGAAGCCCTCGATCAGGCTCCAGGCCGTCTTGAGCCAGCCGGAGAAGGCGTTCCAGCCGGCCTTCAGCACGGACCACAGAGCCAACATCGGGGTGATGACCGCGAACTGGATGGCTGTCCAGATGGCCCCTGCCATGGTCTGGATGCCGCTCCACACGCCTTTGAGGAAGCTGAGGATGGCGTTCCAGACGGTTTGCGCGATCGTGGTGATCTGGGTGTGGAAGTGGTTCCAGATGGCGACGAGTGCGGCGATCGGCGGCGCGAAGATGACCAGGAGGAGCGGCCACCACTTGCGGAAGAACCCGACGATCCCGTTCCACACGGTCGTTGTCGTGCTGGAAATGGCGTGCCAGACGGCGACGATGGCGTGCCACAGGAAGGTGACCCCGGTGACGAGGCCGTTCCAGACCGCCTGCAGGCCGTGCCAGAGGGCAACGGCCCCCATTTTCACGCCGGCGAACGCCGCCTGGACGATGGCGCGGAAGCGGGCGCAGTGGTTGTAGGCGTAGATGATTCCGGCGACGAGGGCAGCTATCGCGAGGACGACGAGAACGATCGGGTTCGCGTCCATGATCGCGTTGAAGACGAGCTGGATGCCGGCCCAGATCTTCGTGGCGATCGCGGCCAGCCGCTCCGAGAGCACGAATGCCTTCACGGCCTTCGCTGCGGCCAGGATCCCCCGGGAGAGGTCCATCACGCCGGAGACCGCGCCGACGACAGCGCCGGTCGCGAACGACACCACGGCGGCGGTGAGCACGCCGCCGATGACGACGGCGAGCGCGATCGCGGCAGCCTTGTTCTTTTCGAAGAACGTGACGACCTTGAGGATGACCGGGATCAGTTTCGTGCCGACCGTGATGGCGGCGGTCTGCACGGCCTCCTTCAGGCGGCCCATCTGGACGTTGAAGGACTGCTGGGTGATCTTCCAGCCTTCGACGTCCTTCGAGGCGTGGTTGAACGACTCCGAGACCTTGTGGACGCGGTCCTTGAAGCCTTCCGTGTTCTCCCCGGTCAGCTGCAGCGTGGTGTTGAGGCCGATCGCGCCGCCCGTGAGCTTCTTGATCGCCTCGGTGTATGTCTGGGCTGCCGGGCCGCCCTTCTTCAGCTCGGCGGAGAACCCGTTGGTCTTGTTCTGCAGCGTCGCGTACTGGGTGAGCAGGTTGGCCTGCTCCGGCGGAAGCCCCTTCAGTTGCTTGCGCCAGTCACCCAGGCTGATCGAACCTTTCGCATACGACTGGGCGAGCTTCTGCAGGTTCGGGGGCATCGACTTGACCATCTGGTCGGCGTCGGCCGCGGCCTGCTTCGTCTTGTTGAACGACGACAGCAGCAGGGTTCCGGACTTGCCCATCTGCTGCAGTACCGTCCGCGACAGCAGATCCAACGTGCCGGACAGGCCTCGCTTGCCGAGCTTCGTGGATACGTCCACGCTGGACAGGCCGAGGCGCTGCATCTCCTGAACAGCGACGTTGTTCGGCGCCGCCAACTGGCGGATCGTGGAGGCGAGTTCCTGCGTGGCCTCACGCGCCGAGGTGCCGTGTTGGGTGAGCGTGGCGATCGCGCCGCCGACCTCACCGAAGGAGATCTTGTTGGCGGAGGCGATCGGGATGACCGTCGACAGGGATCCGGCGAACTCCTCCATGGTCATCTTGCCCTCGCCCGCGGCGGTCTTGAGGGCGTTCATCACGCGGACGCTGTCGCTCGCCTTCAAGTGGTACGACGCCATCACGGACGTCATCGCGTTGGTGACGTCCTTGAGGTTCGCGCCCTCCTCACGGGCGCCCTGTGCCGCGGCCCGCAAAACCTTCAGGCCATCACCGGACCGGTAGCCGGCCTTCTCGACCTGGTACATGCCCTCGGCGAGCTGGTCCGTCGAGGTGCCCGTCTCCCGCGCGAGGGACATGACGCCGTCGGAGACCTTCTTCAGGTTCCTCGACGACTCCCCGCAAGCGGTGACCAGCAGGTTCATCTGCTGCTGGAAGTCGCCTGCCGCCTTCACGCCGTAGGCGACGAAGCCGATCCCGACCAGCGTGGTGGCCGCACCCAGCTTGCGGAGCATCGCTGACGCGCCACCCATGCGCGTCGTGAACGACTCGCCCTCCTCTGACGCCCGGCGCATGCCAGCGGTGAACGGGGCGGTCTCGGCCCGCAGGATCGTGTACAGGTCGGCGATCTCGGCACCCACGCGTCCCACCGCCTCTCTGCACCAGGGGAAAAGGCGGTGTTGCCGGGTTCAGGCGTGAGGCCACCCGACGCGGAACGCGGCCCGGTACAGCTGGGGGGCGACGATGCGCATGCCGAAGTCAGCCGCCGGCTTGAGGAAGGGGTAGGTGGCGCCGTTCTTCAGCCCGGTCTCCAGGTAGAAGCCGTACTTGTTGGCCGGGGTGCGCCCGTAGGGGGGTGTGAAGCCGACTGCGGTGCCGACTTTCGTCTCCCAGCCTTTGCCGGTGAAGGTCACCGGGGAGTGGGAGAGGGCGCGGCGCAGCGTTCCTGAGATGACGGCTGGCCCGGTGCCTGGGCTTGCCGGGGTCTTGGTTCCGCGCTTGTGGGCACCGACCGAGGCGTTGATCTTCGCTTGGCGTTCTACCGCCAGGGCGGTCGCAGTGAGGACCCGGCGCGCCTTGAGTTGGGCTTCGCGGTCGATCTCGGCGAACAGCCGGGTGAATGTGCCGGGCCTGAGCTCGCCCATGGATCACCCCCGTGATGCCCGTTCGGCTTTGCGCCGTTCGCGTTCGATCTGGCGTTCCTCGTGCTCGTTGATCATGCTGAGGAAGTCGACGCAGTACCGGCGCACATACAGCGGAGTCCGCTGGAGCTGCTCCCACGACCAGCGCATCTGCCTCATCAACGCGAAGTCGGTCCATTCCGGCGGCGCGGGCTCGGTGCTGCCCCACCTACCCTCGATGATCGACTCGACGGGGAGGAGAACGTTCTCGTAGTACGGGGAGCCCGGCTCTACTGAGGGTCCGCGACCCGGCCGACCTCCTCGCCGATCCGGTTGATGATGGCCAGGGGCAGGCGCGCGATGTTGTCGACGGTGATGGCGCCCAGCCGCTTCTGTTCGCCCGCGCCGAGCGTCTCGAAGAGATCGGCCGGATCTGCTTCCGGGTCGATGTCGAGAGTCGCGTCCGGGTCGAACGCCTCGTAGACCTTCCACGCGACGATCAGCCGCGCCATGACCCGGTACATGGCGCGCTGCGCCTCCTCCGGGTCCTTCGGCTGCCCGTTCTCGTCGGTCGGCACGTCCTCGGGCTGGATCTCGGACGGTGGCAGGAGCTGCGGGTTCTTCATCAGTACGCTGATGTCGTCGCCGAGCTCGGGGAACGGGAGCAGGACATACGGGTTGGTGTAGCCCGACATGGGCGATCTCCTTGCAGGGTGAGGGCGTTGAGGGCGTGAGACCCCGGCCGTACCGCGACGCCCTCACGCGCGGGTACGGCCGGGGAGTGAAAGCAGGTCAGTACGCGCTGGCGGTGAAGTTCTTCAGGACGGCCTGCACGGACCCGGAGTCGGTGGCGTTGTACACGCCGGAGATGTCGAAGTCCGCGGTCACGTACGTCCCGGACACGTCCGGCTTGCCCTTGCTCCAGCCGCCCTGCGTTGTCGTGAGCGTCAGCGACGACCCCGCCGCGTCGACGCCCGCACCGACCGGCTGCACCAGCGACATCGACGTCGGGTTGTTCTGCAGGGCGTTCAGGTACAGGTTGTAGTCGTTGTCGTTCTCGTAGATCGCCTTGTACGCGATGTCGGCGTCGAGGACACCGGAGAAGACCTCACGCGGCTGCTGGCTGCCGTTGGATGCGTGGATGGCCTCGATCGGCCGCTTCAGCGTCATCTCGTACGACAGGCCGCGCGTCGACGTGGCGCCCGCGTTGGTCATGGCGAACTGCCAGCCCAGCAGCGGAGCCGGCTGCGAGAACGCGGGCGTGAACGGGCCCGCTTGGACGGTCGGGATCCATCCCATGTACTTGGCGCCGCAGGTGACGATGCCCTTCGGGTCGACCTTGATCGATACGTCGGACAGCATGCAGCCTGCGTAGCCCCACGCCTCGTAGACGTTGGACTGGGTCAGAGAGTAGGTGGGCTTCGCCTGGGTCGCGGACTGCTTGAAGGTGTGGGTCGTCTGGGAGACGACGGCCACGGCCGAGTTGTGGGCGTATGTCAGGCCTGTCGTCGGGGTGGCGATGGGGATCGTGTAGGGGCCGGAGCCGGTGGGGGTTCCGGTGGTGGCGTATTCGACCTTCGTCCCAGTGTCGATCATGATGGTGGAGCCGACCGGGATCGACGCCGCGGTGCTGATCGACGTGGCGCCCGCGATGCTGGACGAGGACAGCGTCGTCGACACGCCCGCCGTAACCGTGTCCGGGCCGATGATGCGCAGCGCGTAGCCGAGCGCGTCCGGGTAGCCGTTGAACTCCAGGTCCACGGCACTGTCGCCGGCACCCTGGTAGAGGCCCTGCAGGTTGGAGTCGTTGTTGCGGTACGACTCGTCGCGCAACTGGTCGTAGTTGACCTCGAAGTCCATCTTCGTGCAGGCCAGGTAGTAGGAAGGCGTCACCCACGTGCCCTGGGTGGTCTCCTTGGCGAGGCCCACATATCCGAGCCGTCCGAGCAGGGTCACTGCGGCTCACCTCCGTCCTTCGTGTCGGTGTTCGCGGTGGCGGCGCGCTTCCTGCTGGGGGACTTCGCCGGGGTCTCCCCGGCGGCCGGCTCAGGCTCGGCCTCGTCGACGGGGGTCCAGCCGTCGAGGAGGGCGGGGAGCACAGCGGTCTCGCCGGGGAGCACCGCGTAGGCCGGGCCGGCCTCGGTTTCGGCGACGTTGTAGATGTAGGGGGTGGTGTTGCGCTGCCGGACCGGCGGCGGTGTCTCTTCGGCCTCGGGCACGGGGATCTCCTCGCGGGATGGGGGCATGAAAAATGGCCCCCGCGAGGCGAGAGCCGGTGAATGAACAGGCAGGTCAGGAGGTGTAGTCCTGGTCGTCTGCCTGGTAGGTGATCGTGGCCGTCAGCTCGGCCTTCGCCTGGATCGGAATATCCGGGTCGTCGAACTGCACGTCGATGTCGGCCGGGTCTTCCGCGACGCTGAGGAAGCGGGCTCCGTGTGTCTTGTCCATGAACAGGCCGGAGATCCGGTCGACTACGAGGCCCACCGCGTTGTCGAAGTCCTCTTGAACGGACTCGGCCTGCCCCGTTGGGGAGGACTGGGGCCAGTACAGGTGCAGCATGAACGTGTGGTGGTTGATCTTGCGGTTGAAGCCGAAGCGCTCCACCCGCAGATTCGAGCGCCGCACGTACAAGCGGGCCTTGCGATGCGGGGGCGTCCGCGCCCGGTACGCCTGAACGATGTCCCACGGTCCCCCGTAGGCCTTCAGCAGCCCCGGCAGACCATCCGCGGCACTGTACGCCGCCAGCCAGGCGGCCTCCTTCTGTACGGCAGTGGGCACCACTCACCTCCTGTCAGGAAGGCTGGTAGCGGCAAAGGATCTCCTCGGCCTGCGTGCGCAGTGCGCCGGGATCGTGGCCGAACTGCGTGCCCGCCGGGTCGATTTCACCGAGCACCAGCACCGCGGCCTGCAGCTTGCACGCCCTGGCCAGATCGGCAGGAGACGTGGTGTAGCCGCCGCTGTAGACGGTGCGGATCAGGGAGCCGAGCGGCAGGAACGTGCCCAGGGTGAACCAGATGTGACCGGAGTCGGGTTCGGCGCCGATGATGTTCGCCGTGTTCACGACCTGCGTGCCGCCGTAGGAACGGAGGATGGTCACCTGCAGGTTGGAGTAGGTCCACATCTCCGGGTAGCGGGGTGCGAACTCGTTCAGCCACACGTGCCGCACCTGGTCGCCGGCGCCGAGCGCGTTCGCGTAGGAGCGGCCCAGCGATCCGAGGATGTCCATGGGCAGGTTCGTCGAGTCCGTGTACTCGTCCGGGTCGATCCCGGTGGCCCGGTGGGTTTCCGGCACGGCGGTGAATGGTGCGAGGCGTCGGCCGGCGATGCCTTCGCAGACGCGCGTGGACTCGATCATCAGCTGGTCGAGGGCGCTTGCGCTGTAGTCGCGCACCAGGTCTGCGAACTGTCCGTCCTGCATGTCCGCGCTGGTGGCGAGGGGGACGGGAGAGTCCGCGGCCATGGGCTATCCCTCTTCGACGGGCTTGCGCGCGGTGGTCTTGCGGGCGGTGGTCTTCTTGGCCGCCGGCTTCGCGTCGTCCTCAGCCTTGGGCTCGGCGGCTGGCGCGTCAGGGTCGACTTCGGAGAGTTCCGTGTTCTCGTCAGGGTTCTCGCCGTCGGCGGGTTCCTGGGACGGCTCGCCAGGGCCTTCGTCGTCGGCATCGGGAGTGACTTCGCTGAAGCCGCCGTCGGGGATCGACATCAGGGCGGCGATCTGCTCGGCGTCGTCGATGTCGACGGCCGCGCCGTCTTCGGGCCAGGTGTTGCCGAACGAGTCGGACCCGGCCCGCTCCTTGCGGATGAGCGGCATACGTCCGCTCCCTTCGGTGAGGTGGGGTCCGGCGGCGCGCGCAAGGGCCACTGGATGGCGCGCCGCCGGACGAGGGGAAGATCAGCTGGACAGTGCCGTGCTGACGCGGCTGACGCGGCCGAGGTACTTGGGCGCACGGACAGCGAGGCAGGTGTCGGACGCGATGGCAAACGGGAGGCTGTCGGGGCTGGACGTGGTGGGGTACACGTCGAGCGGCTCCAGCTCGCGGACGTAGGGCCGCACGACGAAGTTGGGGTCGCGGGCCATCAGGTAGATGTTCTCCGACCCGGAGGCCTGCGGCTTCATCGAGCTGTTGGTGCCCACGTAGGCGGCCGGCACGGAGGCCGGGACGGTGGAGCCGTTCTTCGGGGTGAGGGTGACGCCGTCGTCGAGGATGCTCGTGGTGAGGATCGGGGTGACGCCGTCGGTGCCGATGCCGACGGTGGCGTCGACGTAGCCGAGGAACGTTTCGGTGCCGGTCGCGGTGGACCGGTACACCTTGTACAGGTTGGGCTGGGAGCCGTCGAGGCCGCTCGGGGTGGAGAACGAGAGCGTCACGGTGCTCGTCGAGCCGGTGGTGGTCTGGGAGACCTCGGTCGACGGGAGGATCTCGCCCTGGCGGGCGATGACCGGCACGATCTGGTAGTAGTACGTGGCCGCCGCCAGCGAGCCGCCGGTCGTCGCGGTCGCCGTGGTGACCGCGCCCATCTGGAAGGCGCGCGCCGACAGGAACGACGACTTGATGATCGGGATGTCGCGGTAGGAGATGACGTTGAGGCCGGCCGCGACCTCGATCTTGTCCATGAAGCGCTGGTTCGCGACGACGAGCTGCTGCACCTTCGACGCGGCGGTCGGCGACATCACCAGCATCCACGACTGGTCGGCGACCGGCATCGCGGCCTGCTGCTCGACCATGTCGATCAGCTTGTCCAGCCAGCCCAGCGAGAACGAGGCGCCGGCGGCGTCGAGGGCGTTCTGGTTGGTGCCGGAGAACGTGGCGGCAAGGGTGTCGAGGCCGTCGAACTGGGGGTAGCCGCCGAGTGCGGTGGAGCCGGAGTTCCCCCACAGGAGGGCGGTCTCGATGTCCCAGTACAGGCCCTGGACGCCGCCCTCGATTTCCTGCTGGCGCAGGTCGCCGATGAGCTGCTTGGTGACGGCCTGGGAGTAGCCGGTGACCGCGCCCACGCTCTGCATGTTGCGGATCGTGAACTGGTTCTGCACGTAGGTGCTGTTGGTGACCGGTCGGGCGCCGCCGTCGGTGACGAAGCCACCCGCGGCGCGGGCGGTGCGCTGGTTGAAGTAGTAGACCGTGGAGTCCCACTTGCGGGTCTGGATGGACCGCACGAGCGGGGAGTAGCGCCGCTGGTACTCCAGCAGCATCGGGTCGATGATCTTGTTGATGAGGGGTGCTGCACCGGCGGCGGTCAGCGCCTCACGAAGGTCACCAGTAGTCATGGTGAGCGTGCCTTTCTCGGCAGAAGCGGGAATGACGAAGCCCCACGCCGCGGGTTGCGGGTGGGGCTGGGTGACCATCTCTGCCGAGCGGCACCAGCCGGGCTGGCTGGCGGTCAGGAAGTGCGTGAAGGCCCGTACAGGCCTGGGGTGTTATTCGGCGGGGATCGCGCCGCGGGCGCCGAGGATCGCGCCGACCGTGGACGGGCCGACGTGCGCCCTCCACTCCTCTTCGGTGTACTGGTGCAGGGGCTTCTGCGGCCAGCCCTCGGGCAGGCCGGACGGGCCGTTGCCGGGTGCGGTGGAGGCCTCGGCGACGAGCCCCTTGCGGGTCGGGCCTCCGGTCGTCTCGACGTGCTCCTGGATCGCCTTCGGCAGCGCCGCAGCGACGCCCTCGGCGACGAGCCGCGCGATGCGCTGCTCCTCGGTCTCCGTCACCTCCGCGGCCGGGGCCACGGTCTGCGCTTCGGCGACCGGCTCGGCCGGGGCGGTCTCTGCCGCCGCGGCAGGGGCGGTGGGCGGGGCGACGCGGGCGAGGAGCTGTGCGAACTGCTCGTCGGTCAGGTGGACCCCACCAGCGGCGGGGACGGCAGCGGTCTCAGCTGCCGGGGTGGTGGACTCCGCCATGGCGGGCCCCTCCTTCTCTTTGGTGGGGTTGTCGGCGGCCGGTGTCTCCGGCGCCGAGGTCTCGGTGAGGGCGTGCTCGGCCGCGGTCTCCATCGCGTCGTCGTCGCCGTCGTCCTCGTCGGTTTCGCCCTTGCAGTGCATGCACGACTCGCACTCGCATGGGCAGCCGCCGGGCGTGGCGGGGATCGCGCAGCCGCATCCGCACGGGCATGTGGTGCCGGCCGCGCTGGCGGCGGCTCCGTCGTCGTCCGGTTCGCCGGGCACGTCGACGTCGGCGTCCAGGTCCGGGTCGATGTTGAGGATGGCCTGCAGGGCGCCCGCCATCGCCGCACGGCCGACGGCGTCGAGGTCGTGGGGGTCGAGCGAGTACGAGGACACGGTGACCGTGGTCGGCCCGTTCGTCAGCGAGACGTACAGGTTGCCGGCGTCCGCCGAGTCCATCCCCCAGCACTCGGCGAGCGCCTCGGTCACCGCGGTGGCGGGCTCGATCAGCCAGCCCTCCTGGGTGGCTACCGTCACGCCGAAGCTCTTCAGCGCCTTCACGATGCGCTGCTTGATCCGCTTCAGCTGCGCGGACGTGTAGGCGCGGGCGTTGTCGGCCTGGTTCACGTAGCTCCAGGCAGCCTTGGCCCGAGCCTTCGTGTCGATGGGGTACCGCTTCTTCTTGTCGGCCTGGTAGCCCGGATCTGCATACGGGCCACCGCCCGGCACCGGTGTCTCCGCCTTCGGCGTGTCGGCCTCAGTCGTGGTGGTCACCAGCGCCTCCTGCACTGACTCGGTGATGAGCACCCGCCCTTCGGATGCCGTCTCCGCCGGGGCGCTGGAGCCCTCGCGGGTGAAACTGTCGACCCGCGCACCAGGAACGCCGGGCTTCCGGGTGAAGTCCAGGCCATCAATCTCTAGGTCGTCGGCCGTTTCCACTGGCACGCCGTCCGGGCCGGGCTGCCGGCGCACCTTCCCGACCCAGGCGCCGCGGATGGAGACGCCGTCGAGGTACGGAGGCCCGTCGGTGCCATCGACCAGCGTGGCGATGGTCCGGGCCTCTTCGGTGTCGGCCAGGTCCGCGGTGTACTGGGCGCGCCCGTCGTCGAGCTGCGTGAGGGAGGTGAGCCGGCCGACGATGAGGGTGGAGTCGTCGTCGGCTGCGTGGTGGGTCAGCATCGTCAGCGGGGCGCCCCCTTCCTTGATGCGGGCCGCAGCTCGGGCGCAGGCCCGGCCGATCGCTTCGGCGGTGTACAGCCGACCGTTGCGGGAGACTCCAGGGACGAGTGCGATGCCGGAGAGGGTGCCGATGCGGGCCACAATTCACCTCCCCATCAGGGCGATCGACGTCTGCGGGTAGACGGGGTTGGTGCCGCCGAGCGTCCAGGTGACCCTGCCGTAGGACGGGAGGACGAACGCCGCGCTCGTGGAAGAGACGTTCGGCATGTGCAGGCCCACAAAGGCCGACCCGCGGCCGGCGCTCGTCGTCAGCTGGGTGATCTTTGCGACGGTCGGGTACCAGTTGCCGTCCGGGTCCTGTACGTCGAGGCCGACGTCGAGGGTCGGGTTGGTGCCGGTTGGGGTGCCGATCACGGTGACGGCGAGCCACACGTCGCTGACGTCGATCAGGTTGATGACCGGGCCGTTCGTCGTGGCCGCGCCGGACAGGGTCTGCGGCGTGCCGGATTGGGTCAGGTTCCACAGGACCCGGGCCGGGCGGTAGATGCTCATTCAGGTCTCCAGGTCAGGCGAACCAGCCGGCGAAGTGGCTCAGGGACAGGGCGGCGGCGTAGCAGCAGCGGCAGTACGGGTGCGTGGGCAGATGCGGTACGTCGAGCGTGTTCCACGGGCTGCCGACCTCGTAGTCGGCGCAGGCCTGACAGACACGGCCGTCGCCTGCGGTGATGACGTCGATCTGCTGGACGCCCTCGGACTGGTACAGGCGCAGTGCGCCTTCGTCAGCTGCGGTGGTCATGGCCCAGTCCACGGTGAACGCGACCGCATCCACGTCGGTGGAGGTGAGGACGTCCATGGCGGCGGCGACCATCTCGTCTCGTGACGCCCCGTCTTCGGCCGCCCGCGCGAGGACCCGGCCGAGGTCTCCGGCCGCCCGGTCGATCATGCGGCCGAGCCAGCCGTCTGCTTGGCCCCACAGTTCGTCGAGGTGTTCCAGGGCTTCGTAGGCGTCCTTGAAGGCGATGTTCCAGTCCAGGCCGATGGCGCTGGCGCGTTCGGCGGCGATCGCCACGGCGTTGACCATGCCTTCGGCTTGTCCGGCGGCGATGGCGTTGCGGATGGTGGTGCGGAGGTTGGTCCAGCCGGTGAGGTCGGCGAGCGCGCGGAGCATGGCCCGGGCGGCGGCGAGGGCTTCGGCGGAGAAGTCGCTGAGCGCTTCTGCGAGGATCGTGCGGCCTCGGAAGGCGGTCACCATTGTGGTGACGGTGTCGCGGTCGATGAGGGGGCGCCAGGCGTCTGCGACGTGCCGGGTGTGTTCGGCTTGCTTCGCCTCACGGCGGGCGAAGAGTTTCGCCCACATGCCTTCGAGTTTCCCGAGGTCGATGGTGACTTCGAGGATGCGCGGGTCGTCGGCGCGCTCGATCGCCGTGTCCACGGCCGCGCGGCTGGCGGCCTTCACTCGTTCGGTCATCGGCCCCCCTGACAGGGCCCATCCGGCAGCGAACGCCTCCCGGGCGAAGGGCTCGATCGGATGTGGCATTGACACCCCCACGTGACGGCCAGCGGCGATGCCAACACCTATGCGGTTCAGGGAATCCGGCGAGCGGCCTCGCGTCGAGCTCGTGCGCGCTCTCGCATGCAGGTCCGACACTTACGGCCGGGTGTCTTTCGATTGCCGCCCCGTTCGAGCGCCGTGTTCGCTTCGTCGTATGGGTGGCCCTGCGGGCAGTGAGTCTTCCGGCCGGGGCGCCCCTGCGCGCGCCACTCGTCCCACCACTGCCGTTTAGCTTCAGCGACCTTGGCCTGAGACGCGGGGTTGTTCATGGGCTGGAGGTCCCGCGCCTTGGCCAGCTCGCTGAGCTTGGCTCGTGTTTCGTCTGAGGTGACGCTGCCTGCCGCGCGCCAGGCAGCCCACCGCTTGGTGGCAGCTTCGGAGACCGCCTTCTTTGTCGCATCAGGGATGGTCTTGCCCTTGTGTACTCGGCTTACGGCTTCGCGACGGGCGGGCTCTTTCATGCGTTTGAGAGCAGCTTGCCGGATGCGCTCCCGAGCCTCGGGGGAAAGAACGTGACCCAGGGTCCCGGGGCCGCCGTCGGTGGCGTTAGTCAGGCGCGCGCCCTTGGCCCGGTATGCGGCGATCCATCGGCGTTCTGCCTCCCCGTGGGTCTCGATTGGAACGACCTCGATCTCCGTCATCAAGGGCGAGACGCCCGCTCTCAGTAGAGAGCGGATCCACCGACTCTTGTGGTCTTGGCGACCGGCATCAGAGATATGGCCTCGAAGTCGCGCGGCCAGTGAGCGAGTTGTGACTCCGACATAGCGAACTTCGCCCGACCGCGGGTCGCTCAGTGTGTAGATCCAGGCCATCCCGCCTTGTACATTCATGTACATCAGTGTACCTGGAAGGGCTTCTCTGTACTCTGGCGTCATGAAAGAAGAGCCTGTCGAGATGAGCACCGCCGAAGTGCGCACGAACCTGGCGGACGTGATCAACGCGGCGGTCCGAAACCGGATCACCTTCGTGACCAGTCGCGGGCGCCGTGTGGCGGCGGTCGTCCCGCTCTCCATCGCTGAGAAGGCGGTACAGCAAGACGAGTCCTAGCCGATCCGCTTCTTGATCAGAGCTGCGACGTCCTTGGCCCGCAGTGGATGGTTCGGCGGATCCGGCGGCTGCACCACGACAGGTCCTGGGTCAGGCGGCTGCTCGCTCATCGACACCTCCCGGCAGGCTGGCCAGCGCTTCTCGCAGACGGCGCCGATAGAGGGCGCGGGCCGACTCCTCCGGCTCTTCCGGCAAGTCATCGTCCGGAGTGCCGTCGCCGTCAGGCTCTGGCGGAACACCGCCCGCGAACGCCTTCAACTGTGGTGGCACGGGCGCCGGTTCCGGCTTCTCAACGGTGACGGGTTCGCCATGCTGCGGGTCGGCCGGCTCCAGAGCAGTGCCCTTGAGCTTGGACGCGATGCCGGCCTTGGACGCGGCGTCCATGTCGGCCCACTTGACGAGGTTCTCCCGGTCGACGAGCACCGGCTGGTCGCCGCCTTCGACCGCGGGTTCGCCGATGTCGGCGCGGTAGCGGTCCAGAGTCCAGGAGCCGTTGCGGAGCCGCAGGTCGCGGATCTCCTCGACGGTCTTGGAGTCGCGCATGTCGATGTCGCGGAACTTCAGCTTCCAGCCCTCGACCCCGAAGCCGATCTTCGCCAGCGCGTAGTTCAGCGCTTCCAGTACCAGTTCGGCGATGGGCTGGCAGGTGTTGACCATGAACGTGCGATCCTGCGCCTCACCCGTGCCGCCGCCCAGGTTCCCCGACTCGATGATGCCGACCTTCGCCGGAGGCACACCGTAGGCGGCGATGATCTCGTCGCGCTTCTGGTCGAGGAACTGGAGGTAGTCCATCGTGCGGGACTGCGCCAGCTCGTTGACGGTGGCGCCGCCCTTGGTGTTGATCGGGTTGCCGATGTTGCGGGGACCGATGTTCCGCTGCTGATACATCGCATTCCAGCGGTTGATCTCCGACGGGGATGCGGACGCCGGGTGGTCGACGTGGATCTGCGGGGGCGCACCCTTGCGGAAGATTTCCTTCGAGGTGGCGGCGGCGAACAGCCATGCCGTCATCGGCAGCAGGGCGGCCTGCGTCGGCGACACACCGAACACCGAACTACGCGGCGAGTCCAACGAGATGTGGATGACTTCGCGCGGTTCGAACTCTGCCCGCTGCCCCAACTCCGTGTACTGCACGTAAGAGGTGATAGCACCGTGCTCGTCCGCGATCGGCAGCATGCTCGGGCAGTCCAGCGAGTACAGGGCGACCGGCTGGTTCCCGATCCACACGACCTCGATGTAGGCGTCGCCGAACACCAGCAGGTCCACGATCACACCGCGGAGGATCTGCCGGATGTTCTCCCGCGGGTTGCAGAACGCCAGCATGCTCTCAAGGAGCTTCACCTCGGCCGGCTTGTCCGGGGTGTCTTCGTCGCCTTCACCGTCGTCGTTGTCCCAGTCGGTGACCAGGCCGCCGGCCGTGATAGTACGCGCGATCGCGTTGACGGATGCCCACGCCCAAGGGCAGGCCATGTAGGCCTCGTAGAGTTGGCCGAGCATGGAGCGGCGGTCGGTCTGGGTGGCCGCGCCGATGCCCTGGTTGGTCTCGGTGAGGCCACCGGGCCCGATGCCGTACTCGAAGCCGGAGCGTTCGGGGAGTTTGGCCAGGGCGGTCTCCAAGACCTCCGGCTCAGCACGCCGACTGTTGAACCACGACCTCAGACCCACGGGGATTCCACCGTCCTCCCCGCACGCGGCGTCGTCTCGTCGTCCTCGGGCCACCACGCATCATCCGAGGGGGCGGGAGCGGTCGGTCGGACCGCCATGGTCAGTCCGAGCGGCTGAAGCACCTCGGCGATCGGCTCTGCCGGCACATCATCGAGAATGACCATCTCCGGGCCTGTGCCCAGGTTGGTTAGGAGATAGCGCAGAGCATCGGATGCATGATCGTCTGCTGTCGTGTCGGCGTCCTCAGGGTCGCCCTTCGTGGCGTGTGGCAGGTCCGAGAGTTCCCGGTACAGCTCTGTCACCGTGGAGAAGACGTGCATCCTCGGGCAGGTGTCCCAGCCCTGCGCCCGGTGATGCGGGCAGGCCGGGCCCTCACCGAGGTAGGAGTGGACGCGCTGCCAGCCGTTGACGCGGCTGCCGGCGCCCTTCCCGGCCTGGGTGAGATGCACGCCGTTCTCGGCGTAGATGTGGGCGATCGGCTTGGCATCGCCGCGGGTGGCCCACATCGCGTCGTCCGCGAACCGGACGGCGACATGCTCGCCGTCAGCCTCGGCGGCGAGGATCTGCTTCGCCTGGTCGGACTCGCCGACCTGCGTGCGGTAGATCTCCCGGTACACCCACACGCGGCCGTCTTCGTCGACTGCAGCCCACAGTACGGCCCATGGCTTCGTGAAACCCCAGTCCAGCCCGTTGTACCGCTTCCACGTGGCAGGCAGCGTGATCGGTTCGACGACGTGCCGTTCGCGTTTGAGCTCGGGGAACATCTGGCCGGCGAACACGTCCCAGTCACCGTCCAGGAATGCGGCGCGTAGCTTGTCGGGGAGTGCCTTGAGGTCTGCGGCGTACTCCGGGTTCACGTGCGGGTTGTCGGATAGCCGGCTCGGGATGAAGCGGACGTTCCTGCCTCGCTCATCAGTTACGACGCTGGCACCGTATTTCGTCGGCTGGATGTAGCGGGCTTTCACGGCGCCGTGGCCGGCGCCTCCCGGGTTGGTGCCGGACCGGATGCCGATGACTGGTACCTCGGCGCGGCCGGAACGGATCCGGGATTCCAAGAAGGAACACACGTCAGGCGGGGTAAGGGTCCGCTCGTCGAAGGTGAGTTTCTGGTACTGGCCACCCTGCCGACGGCTGGCGTCCTTGACGCTCTCTGCGTAGCGGAACATCAGCAGTGAGCCGTTCGGGAACCGTAGTTCGTACTCGGTGCCGTTCCAGGAGGCTCCGAGGGCCGCCGCGTACTCGACCTGTGCCAGTTCGGCGAGGAGGCTTTCCTTCAGTTCGCCGTAGGTCCGGCGGAACGCTCCGATACGGATGCCGGGGTGGCGGACGCAGTCAAGAAGATCGTCCATGAGCAACGCTTTGGTTTTGCCGCCGCCAGCTGCGCCGCCGTACAGGACGTCGAACTCGGTCGCCGCATGGAACTCTTGCTGCTTCGGCGTGGGGATGTAGCCGAGGAGGCCGAAGACGTCTATGTGACGGAGGCGTTCGGCTTCGCGGCGTTGTAGCTCAGCCTGGAGCTTCTTCAGTTCCTGCAGCCGCTTCAGTTTCAGGGTCAGTAGCGGCGATTTGGGCGTTGAGGTCGGCGATGGCGGCTTCGATGGCATCGATCGTCATCACCTCCAGCTTCTGCGGGGCGTCGAGTCCGCGGAGTTTCGCGACGCGATTGAGGATCTTGATGAGGCGGTCGATGGCTTGGAGGCGGGGGCCGTCGTCGATGAGGGGGCGCCCGGTTTCGGGGTCTTCGACGATTCGTCCGCCGGGGGCGACTACGTAGTGCGTGGCCCGCATGACCTTGTGGGCTTCCTCGGCGAGGTAGTCGAGTTCTTCGAGTTGCTCTTCGCGGTACACCTCGACGCTGGCGTGCTGGGCGGCGATCGAGTATTCGAGGGCGCGGGTGAAGTCCTTGCGGGCGGACTGGATGCTGCCGTAGCCGAGTTCTTCGTAGAAGTCGGCGTAGGGGACCTTGCGGCGCCGGTATTCGACGAGCTTGGCGCGGCGCTGCGCGAAGTCGATCTGGAGGACGCGGTTGGGATTCATCAGGCGCCTCCGGTCTGCCAGTGCTCGGGGAGGCGGCTCTCGATCGGGGTGTCGGTGGCCGGCTTGGGGTGGGGTTCGGGGGTGCAGTCGCAGCCGTCGACACCGTCTTGATTGGGGGCGGTGCAAGCGTTGTGGTGGATGTGGGCGGCGGCGTCCATGCGGATGGCGTGCTGGGCGCAGGCGTAGAGGGTGCGGGTGTCGTCGCTGCCGTCGGGGAGTGGCGGGAACACGGGGGGCGGGAGTTGGGGGTTGGCGATCAGGAGGGCGTGGTCGCGGCGCTCCTGCTCCAGGGCGACGTGTTCGGCGAGTTCGCCGTCGGTGAGGCGGCGGCGCCAGTTCACGACTGCCGGTTCACCGCACGCCCCGCACGCCGGGCCCGCAGATGCGGGGGGAAGTTCGGCGGGTGCTGCGGGTGCGGTGTCGGGCGTGAGGGTGTCCACCAGGGTCTCCTTCCAGGTCATGTGGCGTACCAGCCCCAGCTGGTGCCGTTGTAGAGGGCTTGGACGCGGAGACTCTGCCCGGTGGCGAGTGCGGCGGTTGTGGCGCCGGTGCCGCTCGTCGCGTAGATCAGCTGGCTGGACGTGGTGGCCACGGTCAGCGTGCTGTTGCCGACGTTCTTGAACACGTACTCGACCGGATTGAACGACGCGTCCGGCAGAGTGCCCGTGAACGCCCCACCCGCTGTGGTGTCGCAGACCAGCGTGCGGTCCAGCGGGTTGCAGGTGAACGCACCCGTCTTGCGGCTTACCGCCCTGGGGACCTGCCCGTTGACGAACTCGATACCGCACGCACTCGACGTCGAGAAGCCGCTCGGGGTGAACAGGCCCGTCAGCTTTACCCTGCCGAGCGCCGCGGCGACCGCCCCGGTGGAGTTCCCGCCGACGTTTGGGGTGCCCGACTCGGTCTGCAGCTGGTCGATGTCGACGATCGGGCCGACACCGGAGGAGCCGGCGCCGATGATGTACAGCTCGTGCGTGCACGCCTCGATGGAGGCTTGCAGCGCTTTCATGGCGTGGGTGGCGCCCACGGACCCGAAGTAGGTGCCGACGGCGCACAGGCCGGCCCAGCAGTACAACGCCATGTAGCGGTCGGCGAGGCCGTGTTCGGTGAGGAACATGGCGTAGGTGTAGCCGCCGCCGATGGATACGTTGCGGACGATGTTGTGGTCGTTGTTGCCGTTCGATGGCAGGAGTAGGCCGATGGAGAGGCCGGTGCCGAAGAGGGCCGGGTTGCTGTAGTCGGTGGAGGGGGAGGCGACGGTGCCGAGGGTGCCGCCGCCGAGGTTTTCGACGTAGGTGTTGGCGCAGCCGTACAGGTTGGCGATGCCGTAGGTGAGGCCGAAGCTGCTGTGGGTGGTGCCGATGGCGAGGTTCTTGATGACCGGCATGATGTTGCTGTAGAGGGCGCTCGCCCCGTACCCGAAGCCTTCGGTGGGTCCGCTGATGACGCCGGGGTTGCCTGCGGTGTTGATGCTGGCGATCTGCGCGGACGTGGACGCGTACACGCCGAAGCTGATGAGGCAGGATCCGGCGTACTGGGGGACGGTCTGGAGCCAGTGGCGGACGGCTGCGGCGCCGTCGGTTTCGCCGCGGAATTCCAGGATGCGCTTGTTCGCCGTGGCCGGGTACACGCCGAAGACGATCTGTCCGTTGCCGCTCTTGGAGGTGTTGAGGGCTCCGGCGATGATGTAGGGGCGGGGCGGGAAGTACACCTGGGCGTAGGTGTGACTGGCCAGGTAGGTTTCGGCGGCGTTGACGGCGGCTTGGATGGCTGCGGTGTCGTCGGTGCCCCAGATGACGACCGCGCCGCTGACTGCTCCGCCGGAGGCGTTTGCGGCGTTGAGGGTGACCTGGGTTGCGGATTGGCGGCTGGCGATCGTCGTGATGAGGGTGGTGACTCCGGTCGCGGCGGCGCCTTTGACGCTGATGGCTTTGCCGACGTCGCTGTCCTGGAAGTTCGCGGTCGCTGAGGTGAGGATGGCGGTTCCGGAGCCCATGGCTCCGTCGCCGACGACTTGGGCGTCGCCTTTGGCGCTGTAGGGGGCGCGGGTGACGTCGAAGACCCAGGGCTTGTCGACGTAGAACTTGGGGACGAGTTGGTTGTCGAAGCCGGGCTCGAAGCCGGGGCCGACGGGGTAGAAGTCGGCGAAGGTGAGCTGACCGGTCTTGGTCTGGTTGCCGGTGAGGCCGACGTATTTGGTGGCGGCGTCGGATGCGGCTGCGGCGACGGCGGCGCTGTACGCCGAGGCGGCTGCTCCGGATGCGTCGAAGTCGCCGGTGGCGTGGGTGGCCGCGGTGCCGAGTCCAAGGTTGGTGCGGGCTGTTGCTGCGTCGGCGACGTCGGAGAGGTTGTTGGCGGCGAGCAATGCGCCGACGGCTCCCCCGCCGAAGGTGATGCCCGACCCGGGCCACGCGCCGGACGCTTTGGGCCCGTAGAGGACGGCGCTGGTCGGGTAGTTGGTGGTGTTGATCCAGTAGTCGCCGTCGATGCCGTCGGACGCGAGGGGGGTGCGGGCGCCGCTCAGGACGGCGTTGCCGCGGGGGCCCTGTACCCCGGTCGGGGAGATGATCACATCGGGCACGGAGCATCTCCTCTCACGGAATGGCGACGAGTTGGGTGTTGAAGACGCCTGCAGCCCACGGGGTGTCCTGGCCGGTACCCGGGTTGGACCAGAGGGCATACGGGCGGGCACCCTTGCCGAGGAGTCCGGTCGCGGCGGGTGTCAGGACGACTTGGACGGTGCGCGCGGTGGTGTCGACGGTGATCCAGCCCTGGGCGCTGACGGTGGCGGTGACCTCGACGAGGGCGGGCTGCGTCGTATCGGTCGCGGTCGGCCGGATCACGAACTCCCAGGTGAGTCCGGTGATGTCGGTGTCGGGGAACCGGAAGGTCTGCGCCCACTGCCCTTTGGCTGGTGCCGCGAAGTTCACCTGGATCGGGAGGTTGGTCACCGCCTCACCGCCTCTCCGGCCTGTTCGCGGCTACTCGCTGGCGGGCGGGTCCTTGGGTAGTGGGTTGGTGTTGGGCCAGGTGTGGTCGTCGTCGAGTGGCCGTGTGTGCACGAGGTGGACGGCTTCCGGGTGGTGCCCGTCGGGGTCGTCGCTCCAGTGGACGCAGCGGAGCTCAACCTGGACGCCGTCGACGTCGAGCGTGTCGGCGGCAGGGCAGCGAACGGGCACCGGGCCTCCTCAGTGGGCTTGCAGGACGTGCACGGCGGTGGGGAGAAGCCACAGGCCGAGGGCGGCGTAGGCGAGCCGATCACGCGGGATGCCATTCGGAAACGTGGCAGCGAAGGCGAGGAGGACGAGGGCGATGCCGTAGCAGAACACGGTGAACACGACCGCCTCCTACGCGTCGAGGACAGCAAGCAGCAGATGATCCGGGATGTCGGCGACCTGCTCGGCCGTCCAGTGGAACCGGAGCATCAACTCCGTGCGTGGCATCGGTCTGGGGTAGCCGCACGCTTCACAGGACGGCGTTCCGAAGGGGCCTGACGGGCCGTGAGGCCGTTCGGCCATCGCTCTGTGCTGCCACCCGGTGGGGCTGCTGCGCCAGATGGCCCAGACTCGTGCCCGCGAGCCGCTCGTGGTCTCGCTCCGGGCGTACACGTGCTCCGGACAGTCGAGCGCACCGTAGTTCAACGCCCGAGCGACGGCTCCGCTTCGGCGGGCAGTCTGCACGTCCAAGGGCTCGGAGTAGACGAGCCTCCACACGTCTGGCCGGTCGCGCAGATCCCGGATGATGGCTCGCGCCTCGGTGTTCTTCATCGTGTCTCCCAGGAATGCGGAAGCCCCGATGCCTGGGAGGACATCGGGGCTTCCTACCCGCCGTGATCAGCGGCGGGATGATCAGTGTTGGATTGTGGTCCGTCGCGGGTCGGGACCCTCAGCCCGACCGGCGACGGACGATTACGCAGCGGCGTAGGTTCGTCGGGCCCGCTCGCGGGTCGCCTTCTCAGCCCGGATGACGTCGAGGGCCCGGTACAGGGGGCGCCCCCGACGGTCGCGTTCGGCGACTTCGAGCTTGCCCCGGTACCGCCAGTTGTCGACGACGTTCCGGTTCACCTGGGCGGCCTCAGCAGCCTCTTCGGCAGTCCACAGAGTCGTTTCCAGATCTACCGCCAGGTCGACCATGGCGCGCCTCCCAACAGTGGTCCGAACAGCGAAAAGGCCCCGCCATCGTCAGATGAAGGGGCCTCGCACGAGCTTGCGGGCATGCCGCTTGCGCCCGCATTCTCACGCGTGAGATCGACTTCCGTCAAGCAGCAGCCTGAATCGCCGTATTCAGCTCTTTCACGTACTGGTCGTACTCGGCACTCGTCATGATCCGCTTACAACTCGGGTCACGGCATTCGATGTACGGCCGGTCATCCCGCAGCCGCAGTTCAGTGGACTCGACAAGCCACGGTCCACGGCAGCGCGGACAAGGGGCGAGGCGCTTCACGTCACGCTGCTCATCGGTCTTCGTGAACCGCTGCAACGCCCGATGCCAGCCCGTGACTTGGCTGCCCGGGTTGGCGTTGCCCTGCCCCCAGGATTCGTCGGCGGCGGGGTGGTGCTGCATGGCCCAGTCCCAGTGCGCGGCGAGGCTGTCGGCGATCGAGGCGATGTGTCGACTTTCGTTGGGGGCGATCGTGGGGAGTGGATCGCGCTCGACGCCCCAGGCGTTGTGGAGGGTGAGGATGTCGGCTTGGAGGATGGTCATGCCTTCGACTATTCGGTCGACGAAGAGGCGGCAGGCTTCGCCGGGCCAGGTGATGATGCTGATGCGGCCGATCGTTCCGGTGAGTCGGGTGGGGGTGCCGTCGAGGGCTTCGTCGAGGGCGGTCATGAGGAGGCTGGGGATTTCGTGGAGTTGTTCCCGGGTCGCTTCGACGCAGCCCGCGCATTGGGTGGGTTCGCCCCATGAGGGCTTGATGTGGTGTTCGGTGCCGTGTTCTTCGAGGGCGGTTTCGGCGCGGCGCCAGGCGTTGTTGCACGGACCGGGACAGGTTGCGGGCACGTTGGGCCTCCCGTGGTGCATGAGGGTTGTGAGGCCAAGTATGCACACGCAGCGTGACAATGCTGGGGTTAGCGGCTGGTGCGTACCCGGCACCAAGGGTGTCCGCAGTCGATGAGTGCGGGATTCGCGTAGCCCGCTCTCGCGATCTCCCCGCTCGTCGGACCGGGACCCATGCCGAGCTCGGCTTCGAGTTGCTTGATCCGGATCGGTGCGGGCCGGTCATGGATCTCGCAGCGACGAGCGGTATGGCGGAGTAGGTCTTCCCGACCGTAGGTCTTCCAGGAGACCCAACTGACCCAGATCGCGGGGGCCATGACCACCGCGCAGATGACGGTCAACTCGGCCACGTCCCCAGCGGTCACGTGGTCTCCTCGGTCCAGCCCCAGCCCTCGGCGAGGTTGCGGATGGTGGTTTCGGCGAGGGACGCCGCTCCCCAGTTGTCCCAGTCGAACGCGGCCACGCACTCGTCGAGGGTCTTCCGGTCGCGGTCGATCCGGCGCAGCACGGCGGCAGGGTCGTTGTCGGCCATGAACCTGCCGGGCGCCGAGTCGAAGAAGTCCACGTCGGCCACGGTGAACCGAGGCGGGGACGTGGCCACAAGGCGGTTGTCGTGGTCCTGGTACTCCCAGTCGGCGCTGGTCGTCTCCCTCGCGGCAGCCTCGGCCAGCTGCCCGGCCGCGTCCAGCGTCTCCCGCAGCCACACCACCATCCGGTCCGTGTCCGTCACCGCCGCCTCCCCGCCACGAATGCGGTCGCGCAGACGAGCATGCCCACGCAGAACCCGGTCAGCGCGCCGTACCACCAGTCGCCCGTCATGGCGTCTCCGCCCACTCGAACCGGATCCCAGCAGCGCGCAGTTCGGCCGGGATCAGTTCCTCGGTCATTTCCGCCGCGAACCGTGGCCCAGCCTCAACAAGCCACGCCACATACGCAGCCTCCCGCGCGGCAGCGTCAAGCTGCATCTCGCTCAGGAAGGCAAGGAAGGTGTTCAGAGGGTCGGGACAGTTCGTCACGACAGCACCTCTGTGACTGTGTACGACGGCTTCGGCTGATGGC
>Ga0182007_10000265_pt1 | contig 34817 bp, 25 predicted proteins | sample Sormic07211113_1_FD_123023 | JGI IMG/M metagenome (GOLD analysis project Ga0182007, IMG submission 123023) | Rhizosphere microbial communities from Sorghum bicolor, Mead, Nebraska, USA - 072115-113_1 MetaG | ecosystem: Host-associated > Plants > Roots > Rhizosphere | place: USA: Nebraska...
AAACCCGATGGTTTGGCGATCCGCTCGGGTTCAGCGCGCCGCACGTCAAGGACGCAATCGGTCTTTCCGATCGGTTGCCGGCGATCCGTAGCCAACTCGCCGAGTCGCGGCATGCACAGGCGGCGGTCCGTGGCGCGCTAGGGCTCGCGGTATTCGAATGGCTCGACGAGGCGGCGCTGCTGTCGTCGATCTCCGCGCTGTCGAATACCGTGCCGTTTGCGCTACAGGGTGCGTCGCTGGCTGACATCGACCATACGCCCGTTCGGCCCGGCGCGTGGACGCGCTGGCTGATCGCGAGAACCGGCCTGCAGCCACGCGTGACGAAGCCGGTAGCGGGCCCGCTTCCGTTGCCGTGCATTCACGCGTCGGCGCCCGTATCGGCGGATACGGACGGGCGGCCGTCGGCTCCGTCGTCGGTCAACCGGCGGGCATGGCCCCTTGCGTCGCACGTGCTGCTGTCGAGCGTGACGGCCGTGACCGTGGCCGTGGCGATATCGGGCGCGGTGAACTATCGGCTCGTCGAGCGGATCGCGGACGACTTGTCTGCCTATTGGAACACGCCGGCTGTCCGGATCACTGCATCGATCGACACTTTCGAGCGGCTGCGCGCGGCACGCGCCGAAGTGGCGCGCCATCTGCGCGACGGCGAGCCGTTCGGCGCAGGTTGGGGGCTATATCCAGGGCGTGCGCTGCTGCCGCGCGTCGACGTCGCCCTGGCGGCGTATCGGCCGCCGCTCACGACCCTGCAAATCGACAGCCTGTCGCTGTTTCCGAGCGGCAAGGCAACGTTTTCCTCCGCGCACGAGCATCGTGAACTCGCACATGTGCTTCGGCTGATCCGAGAGAATCCGGATCAGCGCGTGCTGATCGAAGGGCATGCGGACAGCGAGGGCTCATCCGATGCGAATCTTCGGCTGTCCGAGGCGCGGGCGCGTGCAATCCGCGATTGGCTTGTTGTCCAAGGCGGGTTGCCGGCCACGCGTTTCGCGATTCAGGGAATGGGCGACATCCGGCCGATCGCGGACAACCGCAGTGAAGCAGGCCGGGCACTGAACCGGCGCGTCGACGTCTCGCTGATCCCGAATGGCTTGCGTCGGTGAGGGCACGGGGATGCGCCCGACACAGTAGCGCATTGCTTCATCGCAGTGGTGGTTCGTGCGGTGGGGCGGCGCTCGTCCCGCGGCATGACAACGGCAGGGCCGGCCGCGCAGCCATTCCATATATGAATTTGTCCCGGCCGAAGGCGGTTTTTCAATTCGCAATTTATTGAGATTAGAGATTCTTTAAATATTTCTCATATCTCCAATTATCGGCAATTAAGTTAGTACTGGTCCTATATAAGGGCGCCGGCGAGTGCCTTAATATGCCCGGAGTTTACGCTGCAAGGGCGAAACGGACGAGCATTCGCTCATTGATTTTTTCCCAATCTGAATCCATCTGGAAAGTCTATGGCCATATCCAGCAGTGCACAGAAATTCATTGCGCGAAATCGTGCTCCGCGCGTCCAGATCGAGTACGACGTCGAGATCTACGGCTCCGAAAAGAAGGTAGAGCTGCCGTTCGTGATGGGCGTGCTCGCCGATCTGTCAGGCAAGCCCCTGGAGTCGTTGCCGGCAGTCGGCGATCGGAAGTTCTACAACATCGACATCGACAACTTCGACGAGCGGATGAAGGCGATGAAGCCCCGAGTCGCATTTTCGGTTCCGAATACGCTGTCCGGGGAGGGGCAGTTGATGGTCGACATCACGTTCGAAAGCATGGACGACTTTTCGCCGGCAGCGATTGCGAGAAATGTCGATGCGCTGTCGCAGCTGCTCGACGCGCGAACGCAGTTGGCCAATCTGCAGACCTACATGGACGGCAAGTCGGGTGCGGAAAATCTCGTCAGCAAGGTGCTGAAGGACCCGGCACTGTTGAGCGCGCTCGCCAAGGCGCCCAAGCCTGAAGCACGGAAGCCGGACGCTCAGGAACCGCAAGAGCAGTGACGAGCCCTGGACGGTAAACCACCATCTAACACAGGTAAAGGTAAAAAATGGCTGTACGTGAATCGCAGGCGCGCGCTGCCGAGGCGCAGCTCGGAGCTCAATCGGATTTCAATGCGCTGTTGTCGCGTGAGTTCAAGCCCAAGACGGAACAGGCGCGCGAGGCGGTGGAATGCGCCGTCAAGACCCTCGCCGAGCAGGCTTTGGCCAATTCGGCGACGATGTCGGACGATGCCTACAAGAGCATCGAGGCGATCATCGGCGAGATCGATCGCAAGCTGTCGGAGCAGATCAACCTGATCCTCCACCATGACGATTTCCAGAAGCTGGAAAGCGCGTGGCGCGGGCTGCATCACCTTGTAACGAACACGGAAACCGACGAGAAGCTGAAGATCCGCTTCATGGACGTATCGAAGGAAGATCTGCGTCGCACGATGAAGCGCTACAAGGGTGTGGCTTGGGATCAAAGCCCGTTCTTCAAGCAAATCTACGAAGAGGAGTACGGTCAGCTGGGCGGCGAGCCGTACGGCTGCCTCGTGGCGGACTATTACTTCGATCACACGCCTCCGGACGTCGATCTGCTGGCGTCGATCGGCAAGGTCGCCGCGGCCGCGCATGCGCCGTTCATCACGGGCGCGTCGCCATCCGTACTGCAGATGGATTCGTGGCAGGAACTCGCGAACCCGCGCGATCTGACCAAGATCTTCACGCAGAACCTCGAGTACGCACCGTGGAACTCGCTGCGCAATTCCGAAGATTCGCGCTACATCGGCCTCGCCATGCCGCGTTTTCTCGCGCGCCTGCCGTACGGCATCCGCACCAATCCGGTCGATGAGTTCGATTTCGAGGAGTCGACCGACGGATCGGACCATCGCAAATACTCGTGGGCGAACGCGGCTTATGCGATGGCCGTGAACATCAATCGTTCGTTTAAGCACTACGGCTGGTGCACGCTGATTCGCGGCGTCGAGAGCGGCGGCGTGGTCGAGAATCTGCCGTGCCATACGTTCCCGACCGACGACGGTGGCATCGACATGAAGTGCCCCACCGAGATCGCGATTTCCGACCGACGTGAGGCGGAACTTTCGAAGAACGGTTTCATTCCGCTGATTCACCGCAAGAATACCGATTACGCGGCGTTCATCGGCGCACAGTCGCTGCAGAAGCCTGCGGAGTACTACGATCCAGACGCGACGGCCAACGCGAACCTGTCTGCGCGTCTGCCGTATCTGTTTGCCTGCTCGCGTTTCGCGCACTACCTGAAGTGCATCGTGCGCGACAAGATCGGCTCGTTCAAGGAACGCGACGAAATGCAGCAATGGCTCAACGAATGGATCATGTACTACGTTGACGCCGATCCGGCGAACTCGTCGCAGGAAACCAAGGCGCGTCGTCCGTTGGCTGCCGCCGAGGTGGTCGTGGAAGAGGTCGAGGGCAACCCCGGCTACTACCAGGCGAAGTTTTTCCTGCGCCCGCATTTCCAGCTGGAAGGTCTGACAGTGTCGCTGCGACTCGTCGCAAAGCTTCCGTCGGTCAAGGCCGCCGCCTGATCGCGGCGAGCGGTTGCCGCGGGCCCGGTTGCCGAGCGGGGAGCCCTCGTCAAGCGCGTTGACTCTCGCGTCGAGAGCGGTATTCGGTCGCCGAGATTTCGACGCGGCGTTCGACCCGGGGAGTGGTGATCAGGCACTCTGTAAATATTTCTGATCATCAAGTTAGTTGTACAAAAAATTTAACCAAGACGTAAGGAGTGATGCCATGGCACACGACATTTTCCTCAAGATCAACGGAATCGACGGCGAATCCAAGGATGCTACTCACCATGACGAAATCGAGGTCTTGAGCTGGTCGTGGAACGTATCGCAGCAATCGAACATGCACTTGGGTTCCGGCGGCGGGGCGGGTCGGGCTACCGTCGACGATCTGCAGTTCGAACACTACATCGACCGTGCGAGCCCGAACCTGATTCAGTACTGTCTGCTGGGCAAGCACATCGAGCAGGCGAAGCTCACGGTACGTAAGGCTGGCGGAAATCCGCTCGAATACATCATGTTGACGATGAATGACGTGCTGGTAACGCAAGTGAGCCCGGCTGGCGTCGCGGCTGACGAATCGCGTCCGCGCGAAATCGTGCGCCTGTCGTTCTCGCGCCTCAAGCAGGAGTACGTCGTACAGAACGCGCAAGGCGGCAGCGGTGGCGCGATCACGGCGACGTTCGACGTCAAGCGGAACGCAGCCTAAACGTCGACGCCCGTAGTTCAGGGCGATGCCGCTTGCGTTTGCGCGGGCGGCATCGCAAGCCGTTGACCAAGGCGTCTTCGCGATGCGTGGGGGCCTCGGTCAACGGCTGCCCCGGGTACGACAGGATCTTCCCTATGTTTTCTCGATTTCCGACCGGTGTGGCGACGCGCCGCAATGCACTGAAACGCATCGCAGCCGGACTGACATTTCTGTCGCTGGGTGCGTGCGCAGGCGTGCCGACCCGGAAGGAGCTCGCCGCGTCGCTGAACCTGAAGGTCAAGGTGAGCGATGGCGTCAATCCTGACGAGCTTGGGCGGCCCGCGCCGATCATGGTGCGGATCTATGAATTGAAGTCGGCCTATACGTTCGACAACGCCGACTTCTTCTCGCTGCAGAGCGACAGCAAGAAGGTGCTGGGCGAAGACGCGATCGTGATCGACGAGTTCGTGCTGCGTCCGGGCGACGTCCGGGATATTCGCCGGCGCATGAATAGCGCGACGACCGCGATCGGCGTGCTGGCGGGATACCGCGAGCTCGGCAAATCGGTGTGGCGCGGCACGTATCGCTTGCCGTCGCCGCCGGAGGAAGCATGGCTTCGGGTGCTGACGGCGCGTACAAAAATCAAGTTGAACGTCGATATCGGCCAGCGGGCCGTTCTGGTTACTGAATTGGATTGACATGAGTTGGCATAACAAGGTCGTGTGGAGCGAGGGTCTTTTCCTGCTGCCCCAGCTTTTCCAGCAACAAGAGCGCTATTTCGAACATTTCGCGCATAAGCGTTCCGCGCCGCTCAGCCCGTTCTTCTGGGGCTTCAGTCAGTTCGAGATCGATCAGGAATCGCTGGCATTCGGCAAGCTGGTGTTCAAGAGCGGTGCGGGCGTGTTTCCGGACGGGACGCCGTTCGACGTGCCGGCGCACGCGCCGCCGCCGCCACCGTTGACGATCGTGCCCGAGCATCAGAACCAGGTGATCTATCTTGCCGTTCCGTTGCGGCAGCCCAATACCGAAGAAACGGTGTTCGACGACGAGACGGCGTCGCTGGCCCGTTACCTGGCGTTCGAAAACGAACTGCGGGACAGCAACACGATCGGGCAGGGGCCCAAGCCCGTGCAACTGGCGAACCTGCGCCTGCGACTGTTGCCCGAAAAAGAGTTGACGCAGTCGTGGATCGGCATCGCATTGACGCGTATCAAGACCTTGCACGCGGACGGATCGGTGTCGCTGCACACCACCGATCACATTCCGCCGGTCAGCCGGTACGGCGCCGATCCGCTGCTGCGGGAATGGGCAACGCAACTGCACGGCCTCACGAAGCTGCGAGCCGATGCGCTGGCCACCCGTCTGTCCGGTAGCGACGGGCGTGCGGGGGCAGCGGCGGAGGTGGCCGATTACTTGCTTCTGCAGGTGCTGAATCGCTATGAACCGCTGCTCGAACATATCTGCCGGATTCGCGAGACGCCGCCGATGGTGTTCTATCGCGAACTCGCGATCATGGCGGGCGAACTGTCGACGTTCGTGCGTCCGCAGACGCGCCGTCCTCTCCCGACGCCCGGCTACGATCACGCACGTCTGTACGCGAGCATCCGACCGCTCGTGGAGGAGGTCCACTATCTGCTCAACCAGGTGCTGATCCGCGGTGCGCAGCCGATCCCGCTCACCGAGCAACCGCATGGCATCCGCGTCGCCGCGGTGATGCCGGCCGAACTCTCGGGCTATTCGAGCCTCGTGCTGGCGGTCGGCGCACAAATGTCGCCCGACGTGCTCCAGCAGCAATTCGCCGCGCAGACGAAGATCAGCCAGCCGCAGCGTTTGCCCGAGTTGATTCGTTCGCACCTTCCGGGGCTCACGATGGTGCCGCTGCCGGTGCCGCCGCGACAGATTCCTTTCAATTCGAGCTACATCTACTACGAATTGTCACGCAGCGGGCCGTTCTGGGAGCAGATCGCGCAGCAAGGCGGGCTCGCGATGCACATCGCAGGCCATTTCCCTGAATTGAAACTCGAGCTTTGGGGAGTGCGCCATAAATGAACTCCGGTACGTTCGATAAAGACGCGTTCGACTTTCTCGCCAGTGAATCCGGGACGGTGCTCGATCCGCAGAAAGAACGCGTCGGAGATGAAAGGCGTGCAACGAGCGCATCCGTCGATCCTGGCGAGTTCGATGCAGTCGTGGATATTCAGCAGCGTCTCGACGAGGTGCGGGCAGCTGCGAACCCGCTTCTCGAGGCGGCGCGCCCGTTGCTCAGAATGCTCGCCGACATGCCCGCGACGCTCGATACGTCCGAGGCGGTGGAGGGGCTGCGGACGCTGCTCGTGCGCGAGGTCAACCTGTTCCAGAAGGTGTGCGACAAGGTCGATCTGCCGTGGAAGCACATGGCGGTCGTCCGCTACTGTCTGTGCACCGCGCTCGACGAAGCGGCTAACCGCACGAGCTGGGGCGGGAGCGGCGTATGGGCGGCGCGGAGCCTGCTGATCACGTTCGAGGGCGAGGTCGACGGTGGCGAAAAGTTCTTCTTGTTGATCGGCCGGATGGCGACGGATCCGCAGGAGTATGTCGATATCCTCGAAATCCTGTATCGCGTGCTCGGTCTCGGGTTCGAGGGGCGCTACAGCGTGATGGCCGACGGGCGCCGCTATCTGGAGCAGATTCGCCAGCGTTTGTGGACACTGATCACCGGTGCGCGAGACGCGCTGCAGCCGGAGCTGTCGCCGCACTGGCGGGGGGCGCCGCCCGGCAAACTGCCGTTGCTGCGCAGCGTGCCGGTATGGGCGTCCGTTGCCTTTGCAATGCTCGCGCTGTTCGCGCTGTTCGTGTTCTATCAGTATCACCTGTTGACCGAGCGCCATCGACTGGAGACGCGCATTCTCGAGATCGCCAAGGAGCGGCTGGCGTCCGCGCCGCAGCGTCTGCGCCTGTCGCAGCTGTTGAGGAACGAGATCGCGCGCGGCCTGCTGACCGTCGACGAAGACGACCGACGCAGTGTCGTCGTGTTCAAGGGTGACTCGATGTTCGCGTCGGGCCAGAGCGTGGTGTTGCCGGAGATCGAGCCGATCCTGAACAAGGTCGCGAGCGAAGTGGCGCGCGTCGGCGGCAACGTGCTCGTGAGCGGGCATACCGACAACCAGCCCATTCGTAGCGCGGCTTTCGCGAACAACCAGATTCTGTCGGAAAAGCGCGCGGCGTTTGTCGCACAAATCCTGCAACGGGACGGTACGCCAGCGGAGCGGATTCGCGCGGTCGGCAAGGGTGACACGCAGTCGATCGGCGACAACGCGACGGCGGCCGGAAGAGCACTCAACCGTCGCGTCGAAATCATGGTCACCTTGTAGTACCGGAATTCAGCATGTCTTATTTGAAACGTCTTTTTAGATGGTTGGTCTCATGGAGGATGCTGGCGTGCGTGGCGATTCTGCTGGCATGCGTGGCGGTCTGGCTTCTGGGGCCGCTGTTCGTGTTCGGCGAATTGCATCCGTTCGCCGGCGCCGCGATTCGTTCGATCGTGATCGCGCTACTGGTAGGCCTGCTCGTCCTGTGGCTGAGAAGGTGGCCGCTGAGTCCGATCTGGGTGATCGCGCTTTGCGTCGCGCTGTGGCACGTCGGGCCGTTGTTCGGGTTCGCCGAGCATCATCCACTCGAGCCGATCTGGGTGCGCGTGCTGATCGTCGCGGCGATCGTGTTCTGCTACGCGCTCTACGGCCTGTACAAGCTGTGGCAGGCGCTGCGGTCCAACGATGCGCTGCTGAAGCGCTTTCTCGAGCCGAAAGGGGATCAGCCGCTCGAAATCGGCCGCGACGAAGTGCGCGCGGTCGCGATGGTGGTGTCCAAGGCCATCGCGCAGTTGAAGCGCTTACGCGGCGGCACGCTCGGATGGCGTCGTCTGCTCGAGGTGGACCGTCATCTGTACGGGCTGCCGTGGTACATGATGCTCGGCACGCCGGGGGCCGGAAAGACGACCGCGATCCTCGGGTCGGGCCTGCAGTTTCCGTTGACCGACCAGATGGGGGGGGTGTCCGCGCACGGGATCGAGCACACCGCGAACTGCGAATGGTGGTTCGCGAACGAAGCGGTGCTGATCGACACCGCAGGTCGCTATGTCGAGCAGGACGACGCGCAGGACGAAGCGACGACGGCCGTCAACGCCGCGGAATGGAAGGCGTTGCTCGGCCAGTTGCGCAAGCATCGGCCGCGCGCGCCGCTCAACGGCGCGATCCTGACCGTGAGCGTGGCGGATCTGGTCAACCGTTCGGAGACCGAGCGCACCGCGCTCGCGGCGAGCTTGCGGGCCCGCCTCGGCGAACTGCGCCAGCAACTGGGGATTCGTTTCCCGGTATACGTGTTCGTGACGAAGCTGGACCTGTTGCCGGGCTTCACGGAGTATTTCCAGTCGCTGACGGCCGACGGGCGCACGCAGATCTGGGGCTTCACGCTGCCTTGCGACGAGTCGGGCGCGGCGCGCGTCGACGGTCTGCGACGTCACTGCATGCGTGAGCTGGCGTTGTTGGAAGCGCGGGCCGACGCCGGCTTGAACAACCGCTTGCTCGAAGAATACGAGGGCGATCGTCGCAAGCGGTTGTACCCGTTGGCACAGGAATTCCGTAGTCTGTCGGCGCTGCTTGCGGATCTGGTGGAGCTGGTGTTTCTCGATTCCCGCTACGACGACGCGCAGTTGCAGAACATGTTGCGCGGCGTCTATTTCACGAGCGCCGAGCAGACGGATCAGGTGATGACCGTCGACCGCGACACGGTGCTGCAGCGCTTGAGGCGCAGGATGGCGCGCCTGCGTACGAGCAGCGACACGGTTGGGCAAGTGCGTGGCGACGATGCGATCGCCGGGCATCGCAGCTTCTTCCTGCGCAACGTGTTCCAGCACGTGATCGTGCCGGAGGCACATTTGGTCCGCGCAGATCTGAAGTGGGAGATTCGCTTCAGAACGATGCGCTGGGCCGGCCATCTGCTGACCGTGGCACTGTTCCTCTGGCTCGCGTTCTCGCTCACGGTGAGCTACGAAAACAACCGGAACTATCTGTCCGCGATTTCGGGCAAGACATCGGCGCTGGCCGCGCAGGTCGCGGCATACAACAAGGCACCGAAAGCGGCGGCGATCGGCGGCCTGCTGGACAGATCGAGGGACCTCCCGCGCCACGGCGATCTCGATCTCGACGCACCGGGTCTTGCTTACCGTTACGGCCTTTATGTCGTCCCGGCCATCGTCTCGGCATCGGATACGACTTATCTGAGCCTGCTGCAGCAGACATTGATGCCGCAGATCGTGGCTCGCGTCGAAGGCGATCTGAACACGCAGATCGCGGCGCAAAACTCGGACGACGTATACCGGACGCTGACCATCTACCTGATGTTGTACGACGCCGAGCGTTACGACGCGAAGGCAGTCCGGGCCTGGGTGCTGCGGGACTGGGAGCGCTCCGACAGCGCGGCGGCGATGGGCGGCCGGAATGCGATGACGCGGCACCTGGAGGCGTTGTTCGTCGACGATCGTCCTGTCAAGCCGTCCATGAAGCAGGATGCCGCGCTCGTGCAACGGGCACGCCTCTTCCTGAGCCAGAACCCCGCACCGAAGCGGCTCTACGAGCGGGCGATCGGCGCGATGGAGAAGGAGGCGCCCGAAAACTTCACGCTCGCGCAGGCGCTCGGGCTGCAGGGCGCATCGCTCTTCAAGCTGGTGGACGGGGCGCGCTTCGAGCAAGGTGTGCCGGGGCTTTACACGTATGACGGTTATCACGCGCTGTTCAGTCGGCGCCTGCCTGAATTTCTCGCGCGTGCGCAGGACGACGACGATTGGGTCATGGGGCGCACAGCGAAGCGCACCGATCTGATGGCATCGATACAGGGCACGCGTATCGTGGCGGCCAGATCGTCGCTTGCCGACGAAATTCGCCGCCAGTATCTGATCGATTACGGAAACTACTGGCAGCAGTATCTTGCCGACATTCGGCCGGCCACCAGCGGCGAGAACGGCCGGGACGGCACGCTGGCGCTCGACCAGGCGACGCTGCGCGCACTCGCCGCACCCGATTCGCCGCTGGTGAGGCTCGCGCGTGCGGTGGTCAGGGAAACGTCGCTGTCGGTCATCGATGCGCAGGACCCATCGTCGCTGAACGATCTCGCGCTGGCGGCGGTTGGCCGGAGATCCTCGGCGGCGCGAACTGCAGCGATCGAGGCCGGGAAGATCGCCGCGCAGCGTCCGGAAACGCGGCTCGAGAAGGAGTTCGTCGACAATCGCTTTGCGGCGCTGCGCGAGGTGACCACCGGGCAGGCCGACACCGGTAGCGGTCCGGCAATGACGGACAAGCCGATCTCGGTGGGCGGCAAGGCCTTGCAGCTCGACGCGATCCTGACGTTGATCAACGAGCAATACACGCGTCTCGTCGTCGCGAGCAACGCACTGTCGGCCAACAGCATGCCGCCGGCGCTGGATATCGGCACGACGCTGCAGACCGAAGCCGAAAAGCTACCGGCGCCATTGAGGCTCGTCCTGGGCGGTATCGCGACGCAGGTGGCGGACAAGGTCGGGCAGGAGGTCGGCGGGCTGCTCGCGATGCAGGTCGACACGAGCGTCGGGCAAAGCTGTCGGCGCACGATCGACGGCAAATATCCGTTCGTCCGCAGCAGTCAGGAAGTCGACGTGGAGGACTTCAACCGGATGTTCGCGACCGGTGGCGTATTCGACGAGTTTTTCGAGAAATCGCTGGCGAGCTACGTCGATACGAACGCGAAGCCGTGGCGCTACAAGTCGCTGAGCCCCGGCATGCCGCCGATCAAGGGGCCGAGCCTCGCGCCGTTCGAGCGCGCGGCCGCGATTCGCGAAGTGTTCTTCCGCGATCAAGGCGCGAAGCGGATGGCGTGGAAGATGGATGCGAAGGTGGCCGCGATCGACCCGGAGATCACCGAATTGCTGATTGACGTCGACGGTCAGACACAGCGCTATGTGCACGGCCCGGTCATGCCGTTCGCGCTGAGCTGGCCCGGACCGCGCGGCGGTGCGATAGCGGAGATCGCGGCAAAGCCGGCGATCCGCCCGGATACGTCGACGATTGTCGCGACGGGGCCCTGGGCGCTATTCCGATTGATCGAGCGTGGCCGGTTGACCGGTACGGCATCGGCCAGCCGCCTGACTCTCTCGTTCGATTTCGATGGCCGGCATGCGGCGCTCGAGCTGATGACGAGCGGCCAGTCGAATCCGCTGACGAGCAATCTGCTGACGGGCTTTCATTGCCCGGGGGGGCTCGCGTGACGGGCGGCATGCCGGCGCTTTGGGGGCGTCTCCCCGCGTCGGTCGAGCAGATCCGGCACCGCACGACCGTCGTGCAGGCTCTCCAATGGCAACACTGGCTCACGCGTCATCCCGAATGGCTGGCGCATCTGTCCGGCGAAGGCGGCGCACACGCGTTGCCGTGGAGTTTCGTACTGACGCCCGCATGTTCGCCGTTTCGCGACGGGCGATATGTCGTCGGCGTGATGGCTGCTTCTTGCGATCGGGCCGGACGACGGCATCCCTGCATCGTCTGCTGCACCGTGTCGCGCCGCTGGCTCGAACGCCGCCTGCGCGAGCCGCGCGGTGTGCTTTTCCAAATGGCCCGCTTGCTCGCGACATACGTGCCGCCGCGTGCGCAACCGGCGAACTCCGATACCTTGGCGTCATCGTTGTACGCGCAACTCGATGTGCTGTGGGGCGCGGCGCACGCATTCGCGTGGCCGCGCATGGGCGCGCGCGGCCGAAAGGCGGTCGTACTTTCGGCCGACTCGGAAATGCAAGTGGCGGACCGCGGCGACGATCCCGCGCGCGTGCTGACCGGCGTGCCGGACACGCCCTGGGCGGCGTGGCCGCGATGCACGACGCGGGGTGACGGCGGATGGTTCTGGCAACAGGACGATCGCGGCGGTTTCGTCGATCAGTGGTGGATCGCCGGTTCGCCGGCGCGTGAAGCGACTACCGGGCTCGGTGCCGATGAACCGGAATCGGATCGCAGCGTCGATGTCGAGCGAGAGCGGACTCATGAACATACGGAACGCTGATACATACACGTTCGATCAATTGCCGTGCGAGCACGAGCAGAGCACGCGCGCGCTCGAACGGGCGATTGCTTCGAATTGCACGACCTTGCGGAGCAGGCATCGCGAATATCGCGAGATTGTCGCGTTTCGTCGCACGCCTCACATCAAGAAGCTCGAGCGCACGTTGTGGTTGGCTGCGTGGCAACTGCACGATGTGGACGATGCGAAGGTGGCGGCGCTATGCGCGAGCGGCAACTTGGCGACGATCGCGAGCATGCTGGCCGAATGGTTGGGTGTACATGCCGCGCCGGTCGAGTGGGTGGCAGGAATCGATCCCGGGGACGGCGCACCGTCGGTTCCGGACGTGCGGGCGGTTTACTGCATGCGCCGCGTCGTGGCGTTCGGACGGAAAGTGGTCGATGCGCGCGAGGCGAGCGATCTCGACCTGGCCGCGAGCTATCTGGTCGATGCCGCGACGAGCATCGGCGCCGATTTGCTGATCGACGTGCTGCTGAAGCTCGCGGCGGTGCGTGTTCGGTATCCGGCGCGCGCGTCCGGCACGTGATGCAGGGCAATTGCATGACGACAGCGCCGTACGGCGCCTGCATGCGGATATAGGGCAATGCGCGCGGGCGCATCTTTGTTTTGGGTGAGTGGGAGCGAATAGATCGCATGTCAATCAATTCTTCGGAAGGACTGATCAATCAGGAGCGCACGGTGGTGATTCGCAGCGATGCGATGCCACGGCTGCTTGGCAAGCCTGCGCTCCGATTCCTGTCGCTTCGTGGTGGAGAGCACCTCGGGAAACTTTACGCGTACGAGCTGCTTCTGCGCACGCCGGACGATTTCCACGTGCCGCTGTCGACCAGTGCGAATCTCGATTTGAAGTCGATGATCGGCACCGAGATGACCGTCAGTGTGCAACTGGAGGGCATCGGAACGGGCGTGGAAGGCGGTGTCGGCGCCGGCGGGCGGGAAATCAGCGGCCTCGTCGTGAAAGCGGGTTTCCTGCGCACGGAAGGGCGCTACAACGTTTACCGCATCGTGTTGCGGCCGTGGCTCTGGCTCGCCACGCTGACGAGCGACTACAAGATCTTTCAGGACAAGACGGTCGTCGAGATCATCGACACCGTGCTGAGCGATTATCCGTACCCGGTCGACAAGCGGCTCGACGTCGACAAGTACACGGTGCAGGGCGAGAGCACGCGTAATGAGCCTCGGGCGTTCCAGGTGCAATACGGCGAAACGGATTTCGATTTTATCCAGCGTCTGATGGAGGAGTGGGGGATCTATTGGTTCTTCGAGCACTCCGACGGCAAGCATCGGCTCGTGCTGTGCGATCACATCGGCGCGCATCGCCGCTCGCGCAGTGCGGCCTATCACGAAATCAGGCACCACCCGGAAGGCGGCAAGATCGACATCGAGTATTTGAACTATTTCTCGACGGACGAATCGCTGCGACCCGGACGCGTGGTGGTCGACGATTTCGATTTCACGCGGCCGAGGGCGCTGCTCGTGACGTCGAATCATCAGCCGCGGGAAACGAATTGGAGCGAAGGCGAGTTGTTCGAGTGGCCGGGCGACTACACCGACAGCAAGCATGGCGATCTCATCAGCCGGGTTCGGATGGAGGAACGGCGCGCGCCCGGGACGCGTGCGTTCGGCAAGGGCAACGTGCGTGGCCTCGCGTGCGGCCAGACCTTCACGCTGACGAAACACAAGCACGAGGAAGCCAACCGCGAGTATCTGATCATCGAAGCGGCGTTGATGCTGACCGAAATCGCCGACGAATCCGGTAGCGGTTACCGGTACGAATGCAATAACGAGCTGATCGTACAGCCGACAAGCGAAGTGTTCCGGATGCCGCGCGAGACGCCGAAGCCCACCACGAGCGGTCCGCAGTCGGCGATTGTCGTCGGCCCGCCGGGACACGAAGTGTGGACGGACGAGTTCGGCCGCGTGAAGGTGCGCTTCCTGTGGGATCGGTATGCGCGCAACGATGCGACGGATTCGTGCTGGGTGCGTGTCAGCCAGGCATGGGCGGGCGTGAATTTCGGTGGCATCTATATCCCGCGAATCGGGCAGGAAGTGATCGTCGGCTTCATGAACGGCGATCCGGATCGGCCGTTGATTCTCGGCAGCCTGTACAACACCGTGACGCCGCCGCCATGGGACCTGCCTGCGGAAGCCACGAAAAGCGGCTTCAAGAGCAAGACGATCACGGGCGGCCGCGAAAACTACAGCGGCATCCGGTTCGAAGACAAGAAGGGCGCCGAGGAATTCCACATGCAGGCGGAGCGGGACATGAACCGCCTGACGAAGAACAACGAATCGCACACCGTCGGTTTGAATCTGTCGATGGGCGTGGGGCTGACGCACACGCGTGCGGTGGGCGGTATGTTCAGCAGCATCGTGGGCGGCGCTGCCAGCTACGCGGTGGGTGGCGCCGAATCGACGATGATCGGCGGCGCTTGCGCGTTGAACGTCGGCGGTGCGTATGCGATCGCGGTGGGTGGCGCCATGTCGACGTCGGTTGGCGGCGCTTATGCGCTGAATGTCGGTGGTGCACTGTCCATCGTGTGCGGTGCATCGGCCATCAACATGACGGCCGACGGCACGATCAAGCTGGTCGGTACGAAGATCCGGATCGTTGGCAGTAACGAAGTCGTGGTTCAGGGTTCGCCGCTGCAGTTGAATCCTGGATGCGGCGATGGTGGTGCCGGTGGGGGGGGCGGGGGTGGGGCGATTCCGCCGATTCCGTTCCCGAGTTTCTTCTTCAAGATGACCAAGCCGATTCTGCCGCCGCCGCCGCCGCCACCGACGATCGTTCCGCCGCCGCCGAGCGAGACGCCGCCGCCGAGCGAGACGCCGCCGCCGAGCGAAACGCCGCCGCCGAGCGAAACGCCACCGCCAAGCGAAACGCCGCCGCCGAGCGAGACGCCACCGCCGAGCGAGACGCCACCGCCGAGCGAGACGCCACCGCCGAGCGAGACGCCACCGCCGAGCGAGACGCCACCGCCGAGCGAGACGCCGCCGCCGAGCGAGACGCCACCGCCGAGCGAAACGCCACCGCCAAGCGAGACGCCGCCACCGAGCGAAGAGCCACCGGAATCGGAATTTTGATTTCGTCGCTAAGCCGTGTGTTGCCGCACCATGCACGGGTGCGGCAACACCAAAGTAATGGGTTTTAAGGGGAGAGAAATCACCATGAGCAATCCAGCAGCCAGGGTCGGTGACGCGATAGGCCATGGCGGAGCGATCGTGACCGGTTCGGGCGACGTGTTCACCAACGGAATATCGGCCGCCTATGTCGGCAGCGCTGCAGTCTGCGCCCTTCATTGTTCGGCGCAGGCGGTTGCGACCGGTTCAGGGTCTGTCTTCATCAACGGCTCGCCGGCGGCTTTCGTTGCGTGCTCGACGTCCTGCGGCGCCCCGGTCGCGTCGGGGTCGGGCGACGTGTTCATCGGCGGGTAACGACAGGTCAGGGAGTTCAAATGAGTGGAATTGGAGGGTTGGGCGGCGTGCTTGCCGGGTTGCAGGGCACGGTGCTGGAGTCGCTCGACATCGCGCCGCGTCTCGATCGTCATCGCGGGCAGCCGAGTGATTTGGCCGGCCGCCACGGGGTGGAGCGGGCGTTGTCCGGCCTCCTCTGCGAGTCGGTCGACATGGTTTCGGGCAACAAGATTTGCCTGCCGCGAAACGAGACCGACTTCCGGTTGCCCGGCCGTTTGCCGATCGAATGGGCAAGGTTCTATTCGAGTGCGCTGTGCGCGAACGGCATGCTCGGTGCCGGCTGGCGTACTGCCTGGGACGTCACGCTGCGACGCCGGGACGACGAACGGCTCGACTACATCGACGAGCAGGGACGGATCGTGTCGCTGCCGATGCCCGAACGCGGCTACCAGATCATCGTTTCGTCCGAACAGCTTCATGTGGCCCGTCTGTCGGACGACCGGATCGTGATCGCCGATCTGATGCCGCGTTACACCGTCTTCGGGGAATTCGACGAACACGGCATCGCGCGCATCAAGTATGTCGAGGATCTTGGGCGCCGCCGCGTGGGCTGCATCTGGGACGGCGGTCGCCTGCTCCGTATGCGCGGCACCAGCGGGCATGAACTGCGGATGCACTACGGGCGCGACGAGTCACGCTTGACCGGCATCGAATGCGTCGATGGCGGACCGACCGGCTTTCTCGTTCGCTACGCGTACGACAAGCACGGCCGGCTCGCCGAAGTGCGTAACCGACTCGGTGACGTCGTGCGCGGCTTCGCCTACGACGACAGCGGCCGCATGGTCGAGGAAATCGGTCCGCTTCGGCAGACCGTGCGTTACACGTGGCAGACGATCGGCGGCATGTCGCGCGTCGTCGAGCGCTCGACGTGCCGCGGCGCACGCGAGCACTGCACGTACGAACTGGCCGAACGCAATACGCAAGCGACCGACGTATTCGGCCATACGGCACACTGGCAATACGATGCGCGAGGTCGCGTGCTAGCTTATGTCGATTTCGATGGACGGCGGTATGCATTCGAGTACGACAACGCGGGCTGGCCGAGCGAACTGACGTTGCCGGGCGAGCGGCAGGTGCACGTCGTCAACGACAACCTGGGCCGGCCGACCCGTGAGGACGCGCCGTTGAGCGGCGAACGCTCGACGGTCTACGCGTTCGCGAGCCGCGCGCCGCTGAGCATTCGCCTGCAAGACGGCCGGACGTGGCTCTGGCAGCGCGACGACGAGTTGCGGCCGACCCAGTTCCAGTCGCCGTCCGACGGTGTTACTCAGACGACGTATTCGGAACAGGACGGCGTCCAGGTTCGGATCGACACGCACGAGCAGCGCGGCGCCGTCGTGCTCGAGTACGACGGGCACGGGCTCGTGTCGAAGCGGACCGATGCCGCGGGGCGTACGGTGAGCTATCGGCGCGACGGCAACGGACATGTCGTGGCCGTCACGGACCCGTTCGGGGCCGTGACGAAGATCGAACCGGATCTGCTCGGACGGCCGTTGATCGTGACGCGGCCGGACGGCCGGCAGGAGCGGCGGATCTGGAATGCCGCAGGGCAGTTGACCACGTCGACCGGCGTTGACGGGCAGGCGCGGCACTGGCATCGCGATCAGTATGGATGCGTGGTGAGCGCGGTGGACGAGGAAGGAAACGTCACGGCGCACGAGTTCGATGCGCATGGCCGCAGGATTCGCACCGTCGCCGGCAATGGCGGGATTCAGCGCCTGACGTGGGACCCGGTCGATCGGTTGACGTCGATCGTCGACGCGGACGGCGTGACGCGCTCGTTCAGCTATGCCAAATCGGGCGATCTGCAGCAGATCACGTCGACGTCGAACGGCCAGACGCGCACCGAAACCTTCGCCAACGATGCGCTCGGACGAATGGTCGGCCGCGACACCGAACACGCCCGTTATCGGTACACATATGCGCGCGACTGCCTGCTCGGGATGATCCACTGCCTGCCGACCGAAGCGGGGGCGGCGATCGGCGTCGAACCCGACACGCTGCGCTTCGAATACGATTCGGCTGGGCGTCTGACGGCGGAGCACGATATGCACGGCGCGCTGCGCTACGCGTATGACGACGCCGGGCGGCTGGCCGCCGTGACGCTGCCGGACGGGCACGTCGTCAAATCGGAGCGCGACGACGCGGGCATGGTCACGCTCATGGGGCTGGGTCACGGTGACGAGATGCGCGGCATCGCCGCGCTCGGTTACGAGGCTGCCACGCGTCAGTTGTTGCGTTCCCAGGGGGAACTGTATCTGCGGTCGGTTTATGCGGGCGCGTCGCTCGAGCGCTGGTTTGCGATGACGGTGATCCGAACGTCGGACAACGAGATGTTGCCGGGCAGCGCCGAATTCTGGCGGGAGTTTCATTACAGTCCGGCCGGCAATCTCGTGCAGGTCGACGACCGTTTCAATGGCCGAACCTATTACGATTACGATCGTCGCGGCTGCCTGCTGCGCGTCGTCTCGGACGAGCTCGGCATCGAATATTTCATGTGGGATGCGGCGGGCAACCTGCTCGAGACGCCGCGTACCGGATGGCAACCCGCGATCTATCCCGATCATCGGCTACGCGAGTGTCGAGGCTATCGCTACGAATACGATGCGTGGGGACAGGTCGTCGCCAAGCGCGGCGCCGCGGACGAACAGACGTTCACGTGGGACGCGGACGGCCGGTTGATGAGCGTGCGGAGCCGGCGCGGCGAGGTGCGTTATCGCTACGATGCGCTGGGGCGCCGCATCGGTAAATCGGTCGGACAATCGCACGCGGGCGGAGCGCTGCGCTTGGACAAGAACGCCGAGGTCACGCGCTTTGTCTGGCATGGCGAGCGCCTCATCCAGGAAACGACGGGCGAGAACGTGCGGATTTATCTGTATCAGCCGGCACGGGACGGGGCCGTCGGTTATGCGCCGCTTGCCTGCGTGGACCGGCGACGCAGGGACGACGGCACCTTTTCCGAGATGCACGTGTATTACTACCAGACGGATCTTGCCGGCACGGCGGTCGCGCTGACCGACGAAGCGGGCAAGCTCGTGTGGAGCGGCCGTTACAAGGCATGGGGGCAGGTGATGCCGTGGACTCAACTGGCCACGCCGGTGCGGCAGCCGTTGCGGTTTGCGGGGCAGTACCTGGACGACGAGACCGGGCTGCACTTGAATGGCCGGCGCTACTACGATCCCGATGCGGGCCGTTATCTCGGCCCGGACCGTTCCGCACCGGCGGGCGTGAGTCCGTACCGCTACGTGTCGAGTCCGTTGAGCGTCGCGAACCCGAACGGTCGCGCCGTTTCGCTGAGACGGCCGAAGGAGGACGTTGACGGGCCATCGTGTGCGGACGGCCCGATTGATCTGTCGACGCGGTGGACGGGCGGCATCGACGAGCGCGATGTCATGTCGGGCGACGAATGGCTTGCGTGGCTGGACCGTTAAGGCGGGACGGCGTACAAAGTCGGGGGGCGGTTCGCCCCCCGATTTATTTCAGTGAAGCTGGCGGCGTTTTCCCGGCACCGGCCGGTATTGCAGCGATGCTTCGCGCCGAGGTCAGATCAGATCGAGCGTTGGAGTGCGCGCAGCAGCGTCCCGTCGCGGTCGAATAATTCGATTGTGTAATGGTCGGGGACTTGTTCGAATCCGGTGGCGAAGTACAGATGCATGTCGAACCATTCACGTTTGATGTGCTTGTGAAACTGGCCGGCATCGAGCATTTCGCCGTGGTGAATCACCGTTCCATCCTGCGCATGGGCGTTCATGCGGAAATGATCGAGCTGCGGCAGGATATCCGTGAACCGGGCGCGATGCGCCCAGACGCGGAAGTCGTGGGCGCGCAGCAGCGTGGCCTTGTATTCTTCGTCGGATGCGCACACCGGCGTATCGGGTAGCGGCGGTAAACCATCGAGCGTTCCCCGGCGCACGCCGCGGTGGGCGAAGCTGATGCCCGCGTAGGCTTCGTATTGTGCGAGCGTGCGCTCGGTCCCCAGACCGTACGGCCCGAAATCGATTCCGTCGGACGACGCGCCATCCACGCCGAGCAGCGCCCGGTTTCGCTCCAACGAACGATCGTTGCGGACATGCCAATTCTCCGCGACGAGGCCGCTGGCTTGCGCCTCGGGCGTGTGGTCGTCCCATATCTTGACTCGGCTGGCGCGCGTGTATTCGTGCCAGGCGAGCACGCGATGCGGGATGTAGATATCGTAGCCGTGCGTGAAGGCTCGAGCGGCGATCGAGATTTCCTCGCCCAGAAAGAAATATTCCGGATCATGCCGCACGTCGACGGCGAAATGCCCATCCGCAAAAGCGAAGTGAGCGCTGTAGAACGCGCCTGGGACAGGCGCCTCCAACGCCTGCCAGTTATCGAGCCAGCCTGAACGAAGCGACAGCACGCCTTCGGGCATGAAACGCTGGAAATACAGGCCGGTCGGCCTATGCGCGAGCGTGTCGCGCTGCGCGCCGGGCTGGAAGCCGGGCAGGTACGTGGTAAGGAGCGGCTTCGCGCTGCGCGGGCGCAGCGACTCGAGCATCGCGATCGCTTGTTCGTCCCACGCGTCGGCGAAGTAGTGGTGAGAATCGAGTTGCAGCGTGTAGCGCTCGTCGCGGTACTGTTGCTGGATTAAGTTTCGCGCCCAGCAGGCGCCTTGGGACTGCTGGTGAGGCACGTCGATCAGCTCGACGGTGGTGTCTCGATAGGAAAGCGTATGAGTCGGGAATGCGCCATCGTGGCGCGCGTGCCAACGCGAGAAGCCGTTCGTGAAGAAGGCGCCGATGGTCTCGTCCAACGCGTGCTGCCAGCACACGACGATGCGGAGCTGGTCGGGGCGGGTAGCGCGCTCGATCAGGTCGAGCAGCGTCGGGATCAACTGCGGATCGCGATAGCTGGCGATCTGGACGAAAATGGTGCGTTCCATGATGTCGATAAGTCGGGTTTCGTGAATCCGTTGGAGAAGTTAGAGGATGCTCAGCGTGATGACGGAGGTCGCGTCGATCTTGCCCGTGGTGGGCGGCTGGTTGCCGACGCGCAGCACGGTGGCTTCGAGATCGAAGCCTGACTCCATCGCGCCGCCAGGCTTTTGAACGAGCATGCTGCTCGCATCGCCGGGCCTGAGCACGGTGCCGGTCGTTTTGTCGCGCAGACGGATCGCGAGGTGCTGGGCGCCGGTATTCTGGATCAGCGCGGGGTTGTCCGAGTCCCGGGGCGCGCTCAGCGCGGCGGTGATCGACGCCGGGGGCGTCGGACCCGAGCAGAGCACCCGGAAGTTCACGGGGCGCGTCGGGCCGGTTGTCTGCGAAACGTCATAGGGGCCGAACTGGCCGAAGTCGATGTTCAGCGTGCTGCTGTCGACGCGGCAGCTCGGCAGCACGCGGAGCGACACGTTGCCGGAATAGATGTTGGTCACGGCCACACCGGGATTACCATCGCCATAGGCTCGGGCGACATGGCCAAAGTTTGTCGTCGAAAAGCTTGGCATGTCGTTACTGGTCTTGACCAGGTCGATCCTGTATTTTGCGCCGTCGCCGTAGTTGACCGGCTGCGTGCCCGGGGTCGACGGATCTTCCGTCCAGTTGTTCGTGTAAGGCACGGCGTTGGTTCTGCCGCTCGCGCGAACGTAATTGAGCCGAAATCCCACTCCTGGCACGTTGGTATCGTAAATGTTGCCGCCCAGCGACGAAAGCGTGGGAGGGGTCATGAAGTCGACACGGATCGCGCCGGTCGGTGGGTCGCAGGCGATGAAACTCATCGCGGGCGTGGGGGCGGAATCACCGCTGACGAGCGGGCTGCCGATCGGCAGATCAGGGTCGACGTCGACGACGCCGGCCGGAAAGCTGATGTTGAACGTGGTCAATATCTGGTTCGGCATGGGCCGTGTTTCGGCCCACCTCGCTGACTCCTCTTGGGTAATGGGCCGACACGCCGCCAACACGGCCGGCGACACGGACAGCAGACACGCGGCAGCGAGGATAACTCGGGTTTTTTTCATCATTTGACCATGCGCTGAAGACGATGAGAGGGGCGGGGTGCTCAGCCGTCGATGGCATCCCACTGCGCGAGGAGCTCGGCTGGGATGACGTTCGCCAGCTCCGAAAAGCGCTTGCCAACCATGCGTTCGGATTGCCGGAGCAGCACGACGACGGGGCTGCTCGGCTCGTTTTGCTCGAACCACAGACGCGTTTCCTGAATTGCCGCGAGCGCGCTCCAGCGATCCATCGGGCGCGTGTCACGCGTGGTCGGGGCCGCGGCGCCGGTGTCGTGTGGTGCCGGTTCGACGGGCGTGCATACGGTCATGTCCGGCACCGAATCCGGCTCGGCCGGCGCTTCGGCCGAACTTGCGACTGCCGGTGCACGGCCCGTGTCCAGGGCCGTCTGCGCGAAAGGCTGCAGCAGTTTCACGATGCCATCGAGATCGGGCGCATCGGCTTGCAACGTGTCGCGTGTCAGCGCGACGATCTCGGCGACGGCGTGTTGCGCATCCGCCAGTGCGATGATCGCGGCGTCGCGCCGGTTCCATAGTTCGCCGAGCAGCCGGCTCGCCGATTCTGGCGCGAGCGCGTCCTTCGCGCGCGGGACCGCGAATGCTTTCTCGATGTCGCGCAACTGCAGTTGCAGACCGGTCGTTTTCGGCAGCCGGATGTCGCGGGCGTCAGCCAGCGCCGCGTCGGCGTCGGCGAGCGCGGCGATCGCGTTCGAGTAGACGATCGGATCGCGCTCGCCGTCGAGCATCGGCATCGGATGCAACGCCTCGCCGTAGCGCGTGAGCATCTGCAGCAGCACCGCGACGCCGTCGCGCAGCCCTTCGGCGCCGCTTTGGCGGATCCGGCAGCGGATCAGGATCGTGAGTAGCCGCAGGTCCTTCGTGCGGAGCAGCAGCGCGCGACAATCGCGTTCGGCTTCGGCCCAGTTCGCCTGCTGCGGCGCATCGACGAAATCGCCGTATTGCGCATCCGTCCGTGGTGCGACGGCCGCCTGCAGCATCACGAAGGCCGGGTCGTATTCGAGGTCGGGGCCGCACGGTTCTTCGGCCGATACGGGTTCGAGAAGGTCGATATAGCGCGCGAGCGCGTCGGGGGTGGGGCCATTCATGCTGGATTCTCCAGTTGATCGCAGTATTTCTCCGGCTCGAACACCATGCCGACGACCGGCTTGTCGTCCAGCGATTGGCCGAGCCAGGTCGAATAGCCGAGCCGGTGCGAGCTGTCGGCGCGGGCTGGCGGCGCGGCGCGTGGCTTGACGAGCAGCTTGATTTCCCAGTCGTATTCGAGACCGACGAATGCGCGGACCCAGTCGACCAGCGTCGGCAGATCGTCGCCATGCGGCGTGAGACGCAGGTACTGGTCGAGATCGAGCGGCCCGATCACGAGACGGAACTTGTGCTGGCAGTCGGGGATCATGTCGCCCAACAACGCACCCTCGCCCATGATCGTCGACGGTGCGGGCGCACCGAGCTGGCAGCGCTCGGGGCCGGCAATCTGAATCCAGTGCGGTACGAATTCGTCGACGGCCACAGGTACGCCGAAGTAATGGGCCAGCGTCGCGGCCAGGCCGTCCGGATTGCGCGCTTCGCGCACCAGGTGCGCCGAGGCCGCATAGCGCGCATGCGGAGGCGGGTGCGTACGCGCGGCTTCAGCCGGGTCGGTGCCCATCAGGCTGCCGATATAGAACGAGAAGGTCTCTTGCGACGGCCGGTCGAGCGAGACGGTCGCCTGTGCGGCCGCCCATGCCCGGTAGAACAGCGTGAGCGCCCGGTGATGAAACAGGTTGGCGAATGCAATGAGCGTCTTGTCCTGATGGCTCTCGGCACGGCTGTACGCAAGTTCCGTCATGTGGAGCGGCAGCGGGCCCTGCGGTCCCCAGAGTCCGAGCCCGAAGAGCCGGACGTCGAGTCGGCCGCCCTGCACGTCGAGCGCCGCGACTTCGCGCGGCGCGAACGCCATCGACGGTTGCTGGCCGACGCGGAACGGCTCCTGCCTCGGCAGGCGTGCCGTGCCGGGCAGCGGCTGCGCTGCATCGCGCGCGCTGATCGTGCGCAGCAGGCTCAGGAAGCCCGCCTGCCACGGCGCGCGCTCGTCGAACCACACGCGCAGCGAGTCAGGGTGCAGCGGCGAGCTGCCGTCGACGGGCGCGGAGTCGAATGTATCCATCGTTATACCGCTCCCCGTCCGCCCATGCGCGGTTTCCAGCGTGTCACGACGCCGCGTTGCATCGAGCGCAACTCCGTCTCGGTAAAGACGTTGATCGATACGTGCCGCGCCAGGTATTGCTCGAGCACGAGGCCGAACAGATAAGGGCTCACGCCCGAGAAGCCGGTTTCGTCGACGGTCAGTTCGCAACGTACGCCGCGCCCGTAGACGAGCAACCCGTGGCCCGGAAGGCGTCGAACGACCGGTTCGGTGCGCGCGCCGACGAGGCTCTCGATCTGCGTGCGCTGTTCGTGCTCGCTCGTCCCGACGAACAGTCGCAGCATGTTGCGCAGAGCCTGGCCGCCGTCGCGATGATCGAGCTCCGCGAGCGGCATGTAGTTGAAGCTCAACTGACGAATCAGCCGCCATGCGGTCTCGCCGGCCGCGTACGGTTCGCGTGGCGTGCTCGGCGGATGCATGAGACTCACGCCCTCGATCGGCACCGAGTCCTGCATCGTGAGGTCGTTGAACCCGTTGCGCGGAATCAGGCGCGGCAGGTCGCGATTGGTGAGCCACGCGTCGACGGACAGATAGCGGATCGCATCGTCGTAGGGCGCTTCGGCCTGATCGACGAGCGACACGAATACTTCGGTGCCGACGTACTCGCTGCGCGTGCCGTATTTGCGTGCATTGGCCGACATCGTGCGCGGTTCGCGCAGGATCGAGAAGTAGCGCCCGTAATTGCCGATGTCGCTGTGCAGCGTCTGGTATAGCGGATTGAACGTCACTTCGGTCGACGTTTCGGCTTTCTGGCCGAACACCCGCGATACCGAGAAGACTTCGTAGTCGAGCGGGCGGCTGCGATCCGGGATCAGGTGGAACGCAGTGAGCGCCCGATTGATCTCGATCCGGTCGGTGCGTCGCGGAAACAGGTTGATGATCGGCGTGCAGAACAACTGAAAGCTCGTCGCATCGACGTGGGCCGTCAGCTCGTCCGGCAGTCGGTCGAGCAGCAGCACGATTTCCGCTTCGTTGCCGTCGATCTTCGAAAGGCCGGCCTGCAACTGCGTCAGCACGAAGAAATAGAAGCGCTGCCGGCAGGTGAAGTATTCGTGCAGCAGATTGTGCCCGTGGAACGTATTCCACATTTGCGGCAACAGGCTCTGGTCGGGGCGCAGGCCTTCGAAATCCACCGGATGCTTCGGGACCACCGTGCAGTCGTCGCGGGTGGCGCCGTGTGCGCGCACGACCGACGCGATCCCGCCGGCATGGACGAGTTCGAACAGATGTGACGCGATCCGCTCGTCGCCGCCGATATAGAGCGGCAGCCGGTCGAGCCCGCTGATCTGCGAGAACTTGATTTCGCCGACCGTGCGCAGCCGCAATCGTAGCGCGCCGCGCAGCCGCATATGCGGCATCAGCCTGCGCTGCAGGTCGGGAAGGTCCGGTGGCACGGCGGTCAGCTTCGCGTCGACGATCTCGATCGGCCAAAGCGTGACTTCATGACCGCTGCGGAACTCGCAAGCGGTCCGTTCGCCCGGCGGGATCGACGAGCGCAATACGCTGTGGCGCGGCACCGTGAAGCCCTTGCTGAAATTGCCCTCGCGCAGGCTCGGGCGCAGCTTCGCCACGGCCATCGACGGCGTCGGCGCAACGTAGTTCGGATACACGACCTCGAGCAGGCGTTGCGTAAAGCGCGGGAATTCGGCGTCGAGCTTGAGTTGGGTACGGGCCGACATGAAGCAGAACGCCTCGATCATCCGCTCCACGTAAGGATCGGCCGTTTCGATGCCGTGCATGCCGAGCCGGCGGGCAATCTTCGGGTGCTGCGCGGCGAACTCAGCCGACAGCTCGCGCATGTAGGTCAGTTCGCGATTGTAGTGGTCGAGAAATCTGGGATCCATATCAATGTTCGATGCGAGCGCCCGGATCGAGCGTCACCTTGTTCGATTCGATATCGAAGGTGCTTTGGATCAGGAACTCGAGGGGGTACGGCGACCATTGCATCAGCCCGCGAATCTCGAACGTCAGCTTGTTGTAACTGGCGGCTTCCCGCCCCGCGACGGGCCGGATCGCAATCGATTCGGGGAGTAACCGGGGTTCGAAACGGACGATCGCGGTCTTGACGAGTGTCTCGATCGTTTCCCAGTTCCGGTCGCTCAGGTAGCTTCCCGACAACGGCGGCACGCCGTAGTTGACGACGGACGCGGCGGCCTGCGGGTAGCGTGCGGAGTCGAGCTCGCCGTCGAGATTGGTCGCGTTGAGCAGCAGCGCGAGATCGCGCTGGATGATCCGGCGCATGCCTTCGCCGTTCGGCGCATACGCGCGCGCGACTTCGTGGCGAGCGTGCGGCGCGTCGTCCTGCAGCCGATCGAGCAAGGATGGCAGGTACGCGGGCCGGTGCTGATCCTCAGGATGACGTGCCATTTTCGTCTTCATCCGTGAAGCGGCAGCCGCCGATATCCAGCAGGCCCCAGTCGCCGGAGTCGGTCGTCCAGGTTTTTTGTCCGAGCGCAATCACGTTCGTCTCGCCGATGTCCTGCCAGCGGGTTTCGCGCGCGAGCCGGATGGCGGCGGGGCCGTGCTCCGAGCCCGGGTAGCGGGTCGGCACGTAGCCCCTGAGAACCGTGGCATCGCGCAGGATCAGCGTGGCAGGCCGCCATACGAGATCGGTCAGCGAGCCGATCGGGGTGAGCGTGAGCGACTTGATACGGGCGAACGGAATCCATCGGTAACCGCCTGCCACGGCCATTTCGCAAACGGGGCCGAGCCGCGTGTCGCTGTCGGTCAGCCACGCGAAGTCGCCCATTTCGGCGCTTTCGCCTCGACTGGCCGGCGCGGCGTCGAGCGCTGCGTCGCGCAGCGCGTCGGCGCCTGCCACGTCGCCGGCGCCGAGCCGGACATTCGCCTGCAGCAACGGGTCGATCCATGCGGGCTGGGCTTCGTCGACGAAGCCGGGGGTGCGCGTGCCGGCGAATACCTCGGCGCGGAACATCTCGCTTTCGATGAGGCCGCGGTGCAACTGCGCGCGTGCAGTGCCCTCCGGCTCGAGCGTCGCCCAGGTCTGCAACTGCTTGAGCGCGCGGTCCCATTCGCCGTCGATGCACAGCAGCTGGAACAGCAGCCAGCGTTCCGACGGATCGGACGGCCGCTGACGCACCGCGTCGATGGCTTGCGCTTTCAGCGCGTCGAGCGACTGGGTCTGCAGCAGGTTCTGCACCGCCGGGCGGCCGGTGGCGGGCACGGCGGTATCACGGGCGTTCATCGTCATGTTGTTCGGTCGTTGAAGTGTCGGTGAAGGTGGTCAGCATCGGGAAGTGGCTATCGACGCTGATCAGGTGATGCTCGCGACGCGCGAGCAGCGCTGCCGGCGGAAAGTGCGGACGCCGCCGTTGCGCGGGCGCGAGCAGGTGCAGGACGTCGTGGCGTGCGTCGTCGACGAAAAACTGTTCGGACTGGAACGGGTTCATGTCGCTGAGCACCCGATCGATTTGCTGGCGCGTGTCGAGCAGATCGTTCAACAGCGAGCCGGTCCGATAGCGCTCGGTATCGAGGAACGGATCCGGCGGCAGCGGGACGGCAATCCGTGCCGGCTCCATCTCCTTCAAGGCATGCGTGACGGCGCGCTCACGATGGATCAGCGCCTGCCGGTACTCGGCAAGCAGCACGTCGAGCGGGTCGTCGTTGTCGAGGTCCGGCGCGACCGGTGAGATCGCGCCGAGCGGTTCTTCGTCCAGCAGGGTGAGCGGCGTGTCGCCGTTCGATTCAGTGCCCGACAGCGCCGTTAAATCGACGAACCCGGCCGGCTCGCTGCGCGGCAGCGCATTGCCCAGCGCGATCAAGTCGACGCGCGCCGGAGCGTCGTTCTGTGCAATCGCGGACGATGGCAAGCCGACGGTCAACTCGTCGACACCGACCGTGACCGTCGCGCCGATCGGAACCGCACATGCGCGATGCCGCGGCACGAGAGTGGCGCCGACGCGGCACGCGAGTGTTGCGCAGTGGTTCTCCACCTGGATGCGGCCGTCGGCGTCGATGAAGAAGACGACATGCTCGGTGTGCGGATTTGCGTCCTCCGGCGACGAAGCGAATACGCCGGCCGACGTCCAATACGCACAGCGGTCCGGGCCGAGCGCGTGCTGCACCGGTGCGCGCGGCGCACGGCCGCCTCGTCGGACGAGCTTCGCGAACGGAGGCGCAGCCGAATCGGCGGCGGCGTGGCCGGGCCGCGTGCAGTCGGGTGCGAAAGCCGCGTTGCTGTTGATTTTCGACATAACGGTTGGCCAGTAAAAAGCGACGGTTTCAGCGGTGCGGCGGCATCGCGCACCTTCTGGATTAATTCGAGATAAAGATGGGATTCGTGCCGGATTAATTCGAGATAATTCCAGGCGCCGGTGAAGCCGGGCGCGTAGTCGATGGTTTAAAAGGGAATATTATCGTGTGGTCGTTTTGGGGTATATCGGAATTGTTCTAAATATACGGGGAAAGGTGTCGGGCGACGCGGCGAAGGGGGGGCACACATGACGGCCGGATTCGGGGCGCTGGGCAGTGAATACGGTCATCCGAGCCGCTCCGGTGGGATTTCGGGCGGTTGGCTCGGCGCCGCGGGGAGAAGTCGATGCAGTCGCGTTCTCGTGATGCGGCCGATGAAAAATTAATACTTGTCCGATTGATTTGTGAGTGATGTGAGAGGTAACGTTGGCGGTTTTTATTGAGTATTCGCGACGACGAAAGGGCGGGGCGTCATTCGCCTTTCCGTCATGTGCGGCGCCACCTATTTCCAGATCTATCCCATGACAATTTCAAGGCAGGCCTTATTCGGCAAACTCGGGCATTCGCTATTCCGCAGTGTCGAATCCGCCACGACTTTCTGCAAATTGCGCGGCAACCCTTACGTCGAACTGGTGCATTGGCTGCACCAACTGCTGCAGGCGCCCGACGGCGATCTGCAGCGGATCATCCGGCACTGTGACGTCGACGCCGAAGCGCTCGATCGGGACGTGCTGCGCGCGCTGGCCGCGCTGCCGGCCGGCGCGAGTTCGATCAGCGATTTCTCCCACCACATCGAAACCGCCGTCGAGCGTGCATGGGTGCTGGCCTCGCTGGATTTCGGCGACCGCAGGATCCGCGGTGCATGGCTCGTCGCCGCGCTCGTCAGGACGCCCGAACTGCGCCGTGTGCTGCTGTCGATCTCACCGGCGTTCGGCAAGATCCCGGTCGAGAACCTGGGCGAGATGCTGCCCGCGTGGATCGACGGCTCGCCGGAGGCAGCGGATGCGCCGTATGACGGGACCGACTTCGGTGGCGCGGTACCCGGCGAGGCTGCCGGCGCGCTTGCACCGGCAGCGGCCGGCGGCTCGCCGCTCGAGCAGTACTGCAGCGATTTGACCGCGCGCGCGCGCGCCGGCGAGATCGATCCGGTCGTTGGCCGCGAGCTCGAGATCCGCACGATGATCGACGTCCTGTTGCGTCGGCGTCAAAACAATCCGCTGCTGACGGGTGAGGCGGGCGTCGGCAAGACGGCCGTGGTAGAAGGGCTCGCGCGCGCGATCGCCGACGGCGACGTGCCGCCGAAGCTGGCCGACGTGCGCCTGCTGAGTCTCGACGTCGGCGCACTGCTTGCCGGCGCGAGCATGAAAGGTGAATTCGAGGCTCGCCTCAAGGGCGTGCTCGAGGCGGCGACGAAGTCGGCGACGCCGGTCGTCCTGTTTGTCGACGAGATTCATACGCTGATCGGTGCGGGTGGCCAGGCCGGCACGGGCGACGCGGCAAACCTGCTGAAGCCGGCGCTCGCGCGCGGCACGCTGCGGACGGTCGGCGCGACGACCTGGGCCGAGTACAAGCGTCATATCGAAAAGGATCCGGCGCTGACGCGGCGCTTCCAGGTGCTCCAGGTGCCGGAGCCCGAGGAGGCGGCGGCGACCGACATGGTGCGCGGGCTCGCGCACACATTTTCGCGGCATCACGGTGTCGTGGTGCTCGACGAGGCGATTCGCGCCGCGGTCACGCTGTCGCATCGGTACATCCCGTCACGGCAACTGCCGGACAAGGCGATCAGTCTGCTCGACACCGCTTGCGCGCGCGTGGCGCTGTCGCAGCACGCGCCGCCGCGCGAGCTGCAGAACGTGCGCCAGCGCCTGCAGGCGGCGCAAGTCGAACGCGATCTGCTCGACCAGGAGCGATGCATCGGCTTGGGCGACACGGACGCGCTGGCCCGCACGCAGGCGCGCATCGTCGAGCTGGAGCGCGAGGCGGCGGACGTCGATGCGCGCTGGCGCGCGCAGGCCGAGGCCGCGCAAGCGCTGTTGAGTGCGCGCGAGGCGGTGCGCGAGGACGCCGACAGTGTGTCGGCCGACCGGCTGCAGGGGCTCGAGCGTGCGCTCGCGGAGCGGCAGGGCGACGACGCGTTCGTTTTCCCGGAAGTAAACGAGGCGATCGTCGCGGCGATCGTGTCCGACTGGACCGGCATTCCGGTGCGCCGGATGGTGACCGACGAGGTTGCCGCGGTGCGCACGCTGCCCGACACGCTGGCGGCGCGCGTGATCGGCCAGCCGGACGCGCTGCAGCAGATCGGCGAGCGCGTGCAGACCGCGCGCGCCGGGCTGACCGATCCGAAAAAACCGCTGGGCGTATTCATGCTGGCCGGCCCGTCCGGCGTGGGCAAGACCGAAACGGCGCTGGCGCTGGCTGAGGCACTGTACGGCGGCGAGCAGAACCTGATCACGATCAACATGAGCGAATATCAGGAAGCCCATACGGTGTCCGGGCTGAAGGGCGCACCGCCCGGCTACGTCGGTTACGGCGAGGGCGGCGTCCTGACCGAGGCGGTGCGGCGCCGGCCGTACTCGGTGGTGCTGCTCGACGAGATCGAGAAGGCGCATCCCGATGTGCACGAAATGTTCTTCCAGGTATTCGACAAGGGCTACATGGAAGACGGCGACGGGCGCTACATCGATTTCCGCAATACCACGATCCTGCTGACGAGCAACACGGGCTCCGAGCTGATCGCGAGCCTGTGTTCCGACGAGGCGCTCGCGCCTCGCGCGGATGCACTGTGCGCGGCGCTCGGGCCGGCGTTGCTGAAGACCTTCCCGGCCGCGTTCCTCGGCCGCGTGACCGTGGTGCCGTACAGGCCGCTCGCCCAGGTGACGCTGGCGCAAATCGTGCGGCTGCATCTGGATCGGGTCGTGACGCGCATGGCCGACGGGCACGGGGTGGCGTTCGGCTATGCGCCAGCGGTGCTCGACTACATCGTCGAGCGCTGTCTCGTCCAGGAAACGGGCGCGCGCCTGTTGATCGGCTTCATCGAGCAGCACGTGCTGCCGCGGCTCGCCGCGCACTGGCTCGATGCGCTGGCGTCGCAGCGCATGCTCGCACGTGTCGACCTCGACGTGATCGACGCAGACGCGGTACCCGCGGAGGCCTTCGTGTTCCGTGCATCCTACGCGCACGAGGGCGACTGACGCACGTCGGCCCCGCCCGATACGCGGCGCTCGCTCCGTGCGGCGTATCAGGCGCGCGTCGTCGTCGCCTACTGCAGGATCAGCCGCAAATGCGCATCGGCCTGCTCGCCCGGCGGCTTCTGGAACCCGCCTTTCGCGAAGCGGTGCCACCGGCCGATCACATAGCTGACGAGCAGGCTCGCGCGGGCGCCGGGATCGTAGTCGGCAGGCAGCACGAACGGCGTCGCGCCGCCCTGCGGCGCATTCGCCTCGGTGCGCGCGACCCGCAGGCACTGCTTGACGGTTGCCTCGATCCGGTCGAGCAACTGGTTCACGCGCTCGGTCAGCCGCTCGTCCTCGCCGACCAGCGCCTCGCCGGTCAGCACGCGCGTCATGCCCGGGTTCTTCGCGGCGAAATTGAGCATCGTCAGCGCGATCGTGCGGGCCTGCAGCACGCCGTTCGGCTCCTTCGCGACGATCTGGTTGACGAGCCCGAACAGCGCCTGCTCGATGAACTCGATCAGCCCTTCGTACATCTTCGCCTTGCTGGTGAAGTGCCGGTACAGCGCGGCTTCCGACACGTCGAGCCGGGCCGCGAGCGCGGCCGTCGTGATTTTCTCGGGTTTCGGGGCCTCGAGCATCGTCGCGAGGGTCTGCAGGATCATCACGCGGCGCTCGCCCGGCTTCGGGCGCGGGCGAGCAGGTGTGGTTTGGCCTTCGGTTACGGCTTGGTCCTGCGGGTAAGTCGGCTGCATTTTTGTCGCCCCGATCGTGTGCCCAGTCGCAGCGATTTTAACGAACGAATGCGCTGGTCGACATAAAGTGGGCGTCCGGTGCCTGGCAGGTGGCCGGGCAGGTGGCCGGTGATCCACACCGTGCCGATGCCGAGGCGCTTGTAGCGCTTCAGGTGGCCGAGCGTATCCTCGACGAGGATCGCGTCGGACGCACGGGCATGCACGGCGCGCAGCGTACGGCGCAGCATCGTGTGATCGGGCTTTGCGCGCCACGTGCGGCGGTCGCGCATGTGCTCGATCGCGATCACGCGTTCGAACAGCCGCTCGATGCGTAATTCGCGCAGAACCGCGCGCGCATAGTTCTCGGGCGCATTGGTCAGCACGAACTTGCGGCCCGGCAGCGCGGCGATGATGTGCGCGAGGCCGCGCTCGGCGCGCACCATCGCGGGAAGATCGGCGAACGTGTGGACCACGCGCAGGAAGTCGTGCGGATCGATCGGGTGATGGCGCGTGAGGCCGAGGAGTGCGGCGCCGTAGCGCTGCGTGTAGCCGGTGCGCAGGCGGTCGGCTTCGGCGCGCTCGACCTGCAGCGTGTCGATGATGTATTGCGTCATCGCGCGGTTGATCTCCGGAAAGATCGCGTGCGATGCGTGGTGCAGCGTGTTGTCGAGATCGAACAGCCAGACGGGCGAGCCGGCGCGCGGCCGGCTGCGGGAGATGCGCCGGCGTCGCAGCGACGCCGGCAGGTCGGGGCTGGAGGGTTTGCGGCGCGCGCTCAATGCGAGCGGATCATCGTGCCGAACGGCTGCTCGGTCAGGATTTCCAGCAGCACCGAATGCTCGATCCGGCCGTCGACGATGTGCACCGACTTCACGCCGCTCTTCGCGGCGTCGAGCGCCGACGAGATCTTCGGCAGCATGCCGCCGGAGATCGTGCCGTCCTCGAACAGCGCGTCGATCTCGCGGGCGGACAGGTCGGTCAGCAGGTTGCCGTCCTTGTCCATCACGCCCGGGATGTTGGTCATCATCAGCAGCTTCTCGGCGTTCAGTACCGTGGCGAGCTTGCCCGCGACCAGATCCGCGTTGATGTTGTACGACAGGCCGTCCTCGCCGAAGCCGATCGGCGAGATTACCGGGATGAACGCGTCGTCCTGCAGCGCCTTCACGACCGCCGGGTTGATCGCCTCGACTTCGCCGACCTGGCCGATGTCGATGTACTGGCCCGGGTTGTCGCGGTCCGGCATCAGCAGCTTGCGCGCGTGGATCAGGCCGCCGTCCTTGCCCGTCAGGCCCACCGCGTGGCCGCCGAAGTGGTTGATCAGCATCACGATGTCCTGCTGCACTTCGCCGCCCAGCACCCATTCGACGACTTCCATCGTCTCTTCGTCGGTGACGCGCATGCCCTGGATGAAGGTGCCGGCCTTGCCGATCTTCTTCAGCGCGTGATCGATCTGCGGACCGCCGCCGTGGACGATCACCGGGTTGATGCCGACCAGTTTCAGCAGGATCACGTCGCGCGCGAAGCCCTGCTTGAGCCGCTCTTCCGTCATCGCGTTGCCGCCGTATTTGATGACCACGGTCTTGCCGTGGTAACGGCGGATGTACGGCAGCGCCTCCGCGAGGATTTCTGCTTTCAGCGTGGGGGCGATCTGCGAGAGGTCGATGGGCTCGGACATGGCGGCGGCTCTGGCTGGGAACGGTTGAAACAGGCCGAATTGTACAGGAGTGGCGCAGCGCAGCATCGGGTTTTTGGGCCGGGCGGAACACGGTCGGCGCGACGCGGCATCGCACGCGGCGGCCCGCCGGCTATGACGCGGCGCGATTCGGGCGGCACCGTGCGGGTGCCGCCGACGGGCGGGCGCGCGCGCGTTTGCGCCGCCCCTCGGCCGTGTGGCCGGCGTGCAAAATCCCTGCGCCGCGCTATGCTTGTCGCGTGGGGCGATGTCCCGCCCGTTTCCGCGATTGCGCCATGACCGATTCCGCCGCCGACGCCCGTTCGGCTCCGCGCCGCGCGCGTTGCCCGCACTGCGGGCGCGGCTTCGACTGCGGTGCCGGCACGCAGCCGTTCGACTGCTGGTGCGCGTCGATGCCGGTGCCGCCCGGCGGTACGCCGCCCGCGGCCGGCGCGCGGTGCCGATGCCCCGAGTGCCTGGCCGACGAGATCGCGCAGCGCATGGGCGGCGCGGCCGGTTGACGGTGTTGCGCCATGCACGCGCGTTGCCCGTTCGTGCGCACGGGTCCGGCCCCGCTGGAGGCGCCGGGCGCTAAACGGGTAAACTGCCCGGATGCAACGAATCACCACCACCGGCCGCGTCAACCTCAGTCACCTGTTCTGGCTCCGCAATCTCGCGATCATCGGCCAGCTCGTGACGATCGGCGTCGTGCAGACCTATTTCGGCGTGCACCTGCCGTTGCCGGCGATGCTGATGGTCATCGCGCTCGAGATCGTTTTCAACGCGCTGACCTGGGTGCGCGTGCTGCGTGCGCGGCCCGAGACCAATTTCGAGCTGCTCGGCCAGCTGTGGGTCGACCTCGGCGCGCTGTCCGCGCTGCTGTTCCTGTCGGGCGGGACGACCAACCCGTTCGTGTCGCTGTACCTGCCGTCGCTCGCGATCGCGGCGGCGGTGCTGCCGTGGCACCTGATGATCTGGCTCGCGGCGTTTGCGGTCGCCTGCTACGCGGCGCTCGGCTTCGACTCGGTGCCGCTCAACATGGACAACCCGGCGAACCTGTTCGATTACTACCGTACCGGCATGTGGGCGAACTTCATGGTCAGCGTCGGGCT